>Ga0247611_10000097_pt1 | contig 170331 bp, 141 predicted proteins | sample 177DNAGHGhighgp2_FD_192422 | JGI IMG/M metagenome (GOLD analysis project Ga0247611, IMG submission 192422) | Sheep rumen microbial communities from Palmerston North, Manawatu-Wanganui, New Zealand - 1770 DNA GHGhigh gp2 | ecosystem: Host-associated > Mammals > Digestive system > Stomach >...
CTGCTTTATCTTCGAGACGGCATGCTTTGCTGCTATTGAGGCGAATTGGCTTGTCGCCACACCCTTGCCTTCACCATTTTTATTTTGCAAAGATACTTATAATTTCACGATGCAAATATACGAGAGGCACACTCTCAATAACCCCGCACGTAGTGTGGGGATAATAAGCAACATAGAAACAGCGTCCCGGAGGGACGCGCTCTCAAAAGAGAATTTCTAGAAGTTGCCTAGAGTAATAAGGGGGGGCTATAATAACCCGAAGAAGTAAGACCATTAATAACACTGAAAGAAAGTTTAGTGGGCTTTCGAAAAGAGTCAAAGAACAGTTACACTAAGACATCAGAGAAAAGCATCCCGAATGAAGCGACAAAATACAGAACCAATAGAACCTACCATAATGAGACAAAAAACAACTAAAGGGGACTTCTATTAATCACCTCGGAGATGTGAGACAATTCATAACACGGTACAAGCCGCAGGTGCAGTGCCGTGACATTCGGACATTTGAAAACTGCGTCCCAAAGGGACGCGTCATATATACAAAATCTATAGTATCCTCCTAAATAATTATTATATCGCAACAAATTGATAAACAGAGAACAAACAACAAGAAATAAAAAAAGTGAGAAAAAAAAGAAAAAAAAATACTCCATGTCAATTATTATTTGTACTTTTGCAGTAAATACAAAGTGGATAGTCATATGCATAGCATATTGGTATCCAACAATTTGGATTGAAAACATATTTATTAATTAACAACAAAAACTATTATTAAAAAAATGAAAGAAAACAAAAACATGAAGGTCTACGTGACCCCGATGGTTGAAGTGATGAACGCTCGCGTTGAAAAAGGTTTCCAAATCAGCACCACTGGTCCCCTGGAGCCCGTCACACCTAACGGCATTGTCATGAACGAATCTGATTTCGATTAATTTCGACGCTTAGGGAAAAGTAAATTGTTAGCTTTTGAAACAACAAAAAACTGAAACAAACAGAAAAGAAATGAAGAAATTAACCATTTGCGCAATTGCCATCGCCGCTTTGGCCATGACAATGACTTCTTGCAAAAAGAACGAGGCCACCATCCCTGACAGCATCAATGTAACTGTTGAAGAGAACGAAATCCTGAACGACATGAAGACCCATCTGGTCGGAACTCAGCTTTTCTGGGACGAAGGCGATCAGATTTATCTGTTGGATAACAGTAAAAATGGTGCCCACTATGCCGTACGTAATGGCAACAGCTCATCTGCCACTTTCGACTTCGTAAGAGCCGTATATGGCACTTTCGATCCCAACAATGGTCCTATCGTTGCCTACTACCCCACCTCTATCGGTATCAAGCGTAACATCCGTCAGGTTGAGTTGCCCGCTGTTCAATATAGCGACAATGGAAACTTGGAGGAATTCCCCATGTATGCTGAAGGTACTATCGGAAACTTCACATTCAAGAACCTCTGCGGTGTTATTAGACTCAGAGTTACTGCTGATGTTGCAATTGACAGTATCTCCATCACTACCGACAAAGCCGTCAGCGGTGTTTTCAGAATCAACATGAGCGACCCCACAAATCCCGTTCTAACTCCTGACAACAGCGGTGCTGGTCATGGTGTAAAGACCAAGACCATGAAACTGAGAAACGCTGAGACCCCCAGCAACAAGACTTACCATATCTATCTCCCGGTTGCTGATTACAACACTTTCGTTGTTACTTTCTACTCTGGCAACACTCAGTATGTAAGACGCGCCAATACCACCGTCTCCGTCACCCGTACCAACTATACCATTGTTCCTATGAACCTCACTGGTGCTGAATTCACCAACATTCCTATGGGAACCGTGAATGGCGTTTTCTCTGTCTCCGCTAATCAGACTGTCCGTTTTGCAAAAGGTAACCTCCAGTACATTGCTGCAAACCGCATGTTCTGGCATCTTGCCGACAACCAGTGGGATTGCCTCGCTGTGAACAACGGTGGTAACGATTACGACCGCGATGCTATCGCTTGGGGTGCTAACCGTTACAATGATCAGAGCGTCCGTGGCGCTAACATCAACGGTAACGTTGGTAACGCCTACACCATTTGGCCCATCAGCCGTAACTACACCTACCTCCCTGGTACCGAGGTGCTGGCTGGCGTAAACGAATGGGGTAACAACCGCATCGCCAATGGTGGCAATTCTACCAACCTCTGGCGTACCCTCACCTGGGAAGAGTGGAGCTATCTGCTCAACTCTCGTGCTGGTCAGCTCTTCCTCAATGCAGAGTTGAACCTCGGTGGTGAAACCGTTAAAGGTCTCATCATCTTCCCCGACAACTACACTGCTACCACCTATGCCAATGCAAACGTAGCTGATGCAGCTGCCACCACCATCGAGAAGAGAGAGTGGAACGCTCTCGAAGCCGCTGGTTGCGTCTTCCTGCCCGCTAAGAGCTATCGTAAAGCTTCTGGCAACTACAATGCTCGTCCCACCACTGAAGGTATGAGCTATTACTGGACCGCTACCCCCAGCACCGACACTCAGGCTAAAGCCCTTGTCGTTTCCGAGAATGGCATCGAGTTTGTTGAAATGGGCAAAGCAGCTGGTGCTTACATCCGCTTGGTTCAGAACATCTAATATTAATTAGAAACATAATAAAAAAGGAGAGTTTTTAACTCTCCTTTTTTATTATGTTTCTAACAACCAATGAGTAGGCTCAAATCGGTCTGTTTATATTCTTATTTTTTCGTACACCGATGGATACAAACATGTCATTACGAAAAAGCAGCCACTTCTTTGGCAGCCGCTCCTATATGACCTGTCGTCATTTTCCGCAGTCCTATTCTTCACAAGGTTGAACTAAGTAGAGTCTCGCTATGTTTCGGACTGCGCTGCAAAAGTACACATTTATTCCATTCCAAAGAAATTGTCACAGCAAAAATTAGCCTAAAAAATGACCTTTACACTAAAAAACATTAATTACCCTTCTTATTAATTATAGAGAGCTGAGAAACAACTGTTGCATAGAATAAGCTATTACGTGGTTTTCGGGGAATAAAACGGGAAATGGGCAACAATTTTCGGTATCGGTTCCAAAGCCATCTACTATTTTCTAACACATTACTACTTTCCACATACTTATCGAAAACCAATTTTATAAAAGACTTTCGAATCAGCTCAATATCTTTGTCAGATATCAATCCATAATGATATCTAGACAAATCAACATCCAATAACAATTCGGATAAACAAATAACCATCTCAAAAGATTTATCCATCTTTACTGTTTTAAGTACCTGATAACAGGTTTGAGGGGGAAGATTAGACTGATTTTTATATACAAACATAGCTAAATCAATAAGATTCCTAATCGATATTATAGGTAAAGTATAAACATAACTTATATGATTTAGTGTATGCATAAGCAAATAAACTAAATTAGGTATAGGAGATAGAACATAATAGCCATTTTCCGTTAGACTTGTCTGATCAAGCCTCTCCATTAAATAATCCGCGACTCTTCTCTTGGTTTCTGTATTAGGGAAAATAAGCATCTTATGATTTTCAATAGTAACCCCGTCATATATTAACTCCGAATGAAGAGCAGTCTCATCAAAATGATTATTACCCAAAATCATATTACCTTTTTCATAATCACCAAATAAGTAAATATCAATATCCCCACATGAACGTGATTCTGGTTTGGGATACAAATTAGATAACCCAATACCCTTCAAAAGTAGTACTCTAATATGATTATTATTACACTTCTCTATTATTTGTTTTAGAACGTTTTCTTGTTTTTCTGATGTATCCCAGATTTCCTGTGCAGATAATGCCCAATTAATTGACTGCATTCTTGGAGGTTTTTGTGATTGTGGCAATTTACAGACACTATCCCAAACCCAAGCCAATATTCCTTGAGGAGCACAATAGTCCATCAATTCATCCCAATTGATAGAAATATCCTCAGGAAGTTTGGGTGGTCTATCCAAAACTGCTGCACGCATTAATTCGATTATTATCTCATTATTAATCATATAACACCACTACCTTACAACACTTTTTATTTCATTAACTATAATTTCAACATCTTCATCAGTCACACAAGGGCCAGAAGGCAGACATAAGCCTTGATGAAATAAAATTTCGCTGTTGCCATTTACATACGAACAACAATTTTTTGATTCAACCACTGATACTTGACGACTTTTGCTCAATGGTGACTGATAACAACCATATACTGGCATACAGTGCATCGGTTTCCATAATGGACGTGTTTCTATCCCACATTTATCCAAATAAACCCTCAATTGCTCAACATTATCATTTGGTTGGCCACCAGCAGAATTAACGCTCTTCACATCCGAAACTTTTCCGTCTATAACAACCCTGGATTCAGGATTCAGAAGTATTGTGGAAAGCCAATAGTTAGATTTCACATTAGGACTATAAGCACTCTGCACTGAAATATTCGGATTATTCTTAAATGCATTCACATACATATCATGCAAATGTTGATGGTGTGCAATGTGTTCTGACAACACATGCATCTGGCCTCTGCCAATACCAGCACAAATATTCGACAATCGATAATTAAAACCAATTACCTCATGCTGATAATAGGGCAAGGGTTCCTTCGCCTGGGTAGCATAAAAGATGGCATTCCGTTTCGATTCTTCATTCGGACAGATCAAAGCCCCTCCTCCACTGGTAGTAATGATTTTATTCCCATTAAAGCTCCAAACCCCATACTGTCCAAATGTTCCACACAACTGACCATTGTACATTGACCCCATTGCCTCTGCAGCATCTTCCATAACTGGAATATCATAGCGATTGGCTATATCAATAATCCTGTCTATCTTTGCAGGCATTCCATATAAATGGACCAAAACGATAGCCTTGGGCGGACGACCCGTTTTAGCTATACGGTCCTTGATAGCATACTCAACCAAGTCTGGATCCATATTATAAGAATCCAATTCACTATCTATAAAAATAGGCTTTGCCCCTAAATATATAACAGGATTGACGCTTGCGCAAAAAGTCAAACTCTGACATATCACTTCATCTCCTGCTCGGACACCTATATCTATCAACCCTAAATGAACAGCAGCTGTCCCCGATGACAATGCACACACTGTCTTCCCCTCCGCTATCGTATGCTTTTGCTCTTGGTTACTATATATATATGACTCCAAATCCTGTTCAAATCCATTCACATTGGGTCCCAGTGGCACAACCCAGTTTGTGTCAAAAGCCTCTTTGACATATTCTTGTTCCTTCCCACTCATGTGGGCAAGACACAAATATATTCTTTTTCTATTATCCATATTCAAAAAGTAGAATAGAGTTTTACTAACAGATCAGTATAATAAAAACAGATTATTCATAGCTTCGCAGCATTACAACTATACCATAAATCACCTCAAAGAGAAGATCATTAATAACGCTGAAAGATAGTTCAGTGAACTTTCGGGTAGAGATTATGTGCAGTGACACTCAGGCTTCAGAGAACTTGTTTCTCGAAGATGAGGAAGAACTAGTAGCCCTTCGATAACGTAGTACAACGAAGTGGAAATAAACAGAATTTATAGAACCCACCTACATGACATAAGCTCAATGCCAAATAATAACAAAGCTATCTCCAACCATTCAACTATAACTTAGGATTCCGGTCAAATAAATAGCCCCACACATATGTAGTAATCATTCTAACAGCAGAGGTGTCAGAGAAATCTCGAAACATCTGACGGTTCCTCCACATGGTTCTAATCATACCTAAATGTGCCTGGTCTTTGGATTTTGATGCATGAAGTTCTTTTGTTACCAGTATTCTTTTCAGTAACTCACTACCTGATTCATCCAATTCTACATCCTTCACTATATAATCACAAACTCGATCAATTGCTTTAGCCATCTTCGTCAACCCAAGATCGTCACACTCATTCCAAAAAGCCACCATCGAATCCTTATCCTCAACCCTATTTCTCAACACTATCCAATCGCAGATATATTTCAATGTAATGCCACCACCAATCAACAAATGATTCATGGCATGATACATGAAAAACAAAGCATTAAAAAGCCACTGTGGCCTAATCACCTTGCTGTCCCCAATCGTCTCTCCCGCTTCTCTAAGCAACTGTCTAAAACGTCGTTCTACCCTTTTGTTCCGTCTATTTCCACGCACTCCAATACAGAACTGATGGTTTTCTACCGGGATGCCGTATATCACATAATGTGAATGTTTCGAATCCTCTCTATCAACTGGAAACCCCTTCGACTCTATAATCTGATTTCCTCGTTCAAAATCATCCAACAAGCTAATATCAATATCCGACGAGCTTCTATGAAAAGGCATAGGATAGTAAGAAGCAAACGATATTCCCTTTAAAGCAATTGTTTTGATGTCCTCCCGAGAAAACAACTCAGCCATCTCACAGGCAATATTCCACTGCATACTTGAGCGTTGTTCAACTACCATACTCTGTCCCATCCATTTGTACCGCAAATCCTCATCAATCCCGATATTCTCCAGTTTCAGCAACCCGTCACAAGCAATGGCCCCAACTCCCTGTTTCAAAGCCATCTCATATACGGCCGGCCAATTAACATCATTAGGCAAAGAGACCTCTGTCTCTTTGCCTAATGATACCCTAAGTAGGACAAACAAAGTCTCGATATAAGTAAATTGACTTGACTCTTTCCCAGTCATACTACAGCAATATTATAAAAGATTCTACGGCCATAACATCTTAACCAGACAACTTATCTGACAGAGGTTATTGTTTTCTGTTATTCAGAATCGAGTTTAAATAATATCCTTAAAAATGTCTATAATGTATGACACATCTTCGTCAGACAACCTTGTGTGCAATGGAAGTGTTATCTCGTTCTCAAACAGATGGAAAGCATGAGGATAATCTTTAATATCAAATCCGAGTGCCTTATATGCTGTCATCATAGGCAATGGCTTATAGTGCACATTACATGCTATTCCACGTTCTGCCATCATCTCAATCACCCGATTGGTCTCTTCCCTGTTCTTGCCCAACAGCCGGACCAAATACAAGTGTCCCGATGACCGATGGTCACTTCCATAATGGTCTAATACGGCAACTGACCTCTCCCTTAATGCCTCATCATATCTATTGATAATATCATATCTACGCTTCAGTAAATTAGAATACCTACGCAGTTGAACCAAACCAATGGCAGCAGTGACATCAGTCATATTGCACTTATACCAAGGCCCAATAATATCATACTCCCATGCACCTAATTTTGTTTTAGCTAAAGCATCTTTATTTTGTCCATGTAGACTATAGAGCTGAGCCAATCTGTATAGGTAGTTATTCCAAGTCTCATTTTGAATAGTGGGAACACGCGATGTTTCATCCATTTCCACAGGTTCTGAACCAAATGGAAGGTTCCATGTCAAAGCCCCACCCTCAGCAGTAGTAAGGTTTTTTACAGCGTGGAAACTGAAGGATGTGAAATCCGCAATCTCACCACACATCCTACCTTTCCGTTGGGCTCCAAAGGCGTGAGCACCATCTGCCACCACTGCAACCCTGCCAATAGCCTTCTGAATATTATTAGATGGTTTAAACAAATCCTTCTTTGATTCCACAACCGAAAAAATCGTCTCATAATCTGCCACAATACCTGCTAAATCCACAGGTATGATGGCTTTAGTCCTCTCTGTGATAGCTTCTGCCATACTCGCATAATCCATCTCTACCTTTTTTTCCTGTGTATCGACCATCACAAGCGTTGCCCCCACATGATGAACAACAGATGCCGAGGCGGTATAAGTATATGCCGGCACAATCACCTCGTCGCCAGGCCCAACGCCCAATAGCCTCAATGCCATTTCCAAGCATGCAGTAGCCGAATTTAGGCATACGGCCTTTTGAGTGCGGCAATAGCCAGCAATCTGTCTCTCGAACTCTTTAGTCCTCGGTCCTGTAGTAATCCATCCAGAACGCAATGCCTCTGCCACCTCTTGTATTTCCTCTTCAGTAATATCTGGTGGTGAGAACGGAATATTTCTAATCTTCATATTCATAATCAATTCAATATACAGATTAACATATTATTCTAATTCAAATCATATAACACATCATACCGACACCTTATCTCATTCGTACTTTCTGTGCTTTTTGATATTCTACATATTATAAACATCGAAATACACTAAATAAACTAATAATATTTTCACCTGTACAATAATAATTCGAGTTTTTCGTTTTTTAGATGTTATAATAATGTACTTTTTATTCGTACCTTTCGTGTTTTTAGCTGTTATTATATAAAAGTACTTGTACTTTTTTTTTTCGAGTCTTTCGCGTTTTAAATGTTAGGATAGCACCTGTGCTTTTTATTCGTGCCTTTCGTGTTATTAGATGTTCAAAAATAATGAATTCATGTGTGCAGCATCGTCTTTTGATGTTCTGTTATTATCCACATCGAAATGCACTAAAATAACTAATATTAAAAAGTACTTGTACTTTTTTTATTTGAGTTTTTAGATGTTAGGATAGCACCTGTGCTTTTCTTCGTGCCTTTCGTGTTTTTAGATGTTCAAAAAGAACATGCTTTCATTTGTGTAACATCGTCTTTTGATGTTCTGTTATTAACAACATCGAAACACACTAAAATAACTAATATTAAATTTTTATTCGAGTCTTTCGCGTTTTTAGATGTTAGGATAGCACCTGTGCTTTTCTTCGTGCCTTTAGTGTTCTTAGATGTTATAACAATACCTGTACTATTTTGTGCCTTTCGTGGTTTAGATGTTCAGTTGTTCACATTCAACAGTGCTTTATCATGAACATGAGACCTATAAACGAACAATACGTTCTGGTTTAATAACGCGGGTATTAAAGTTAACCAACAGTCCCAACTGATAACCTGTGATAGCCAAATAATTAATCACTTGTGCTGTATGAATCGGTAATAGGTTATCAACGGCTTTCAACTCCACAACAATCCTGTTGTAACACACATAATCCGCAATATACTTATTTTCAAGCCTCTCTCCTTTATAATAAACATCAAAACTTTTTTCCCGTTCGTATGGGATACCCTGCAACCTGAGTTCTTTCTCCAATGCATCTTGATATATCTTCTCCAAAAGACCAGGACCGAGTTCTCTGTGCACCGCATATAACGCACATGTTATCTTATACTACTCCTCCGGATACAAAAGTGACATATTGAAATGAATACTATCTACACATCGTCAACACTTAAAGAATAGTAACAGTACATCTATCCATTTCGCTTCATTCTTGATTCCAGATGTTCTATTAATTATAACATCGAAAAACTCTAAAAGAACTAATATCAATATTATCTGTACTGCACTATATTCTATTCGTGTCTTTCGTGTTTTTTAGATGTTCAATAATTAAAGCACTTATGCTTATTATTAGTGCCTTTTCGTGTTTTTAGATGTTCAATAAAAACATGCTTTCATTTGTGCAGCATCATCTTTTGATGTTCTGTTATTAACAACATCGAAACACACTAAAATAACTAATATTAAAAGTACTTGTACTTTTTTTATTCGAGTCTTTCGCGTTTTTAGATGTTAGGATAGCACCCGTGCTTTTTATTCGTGCCTTTTCGTGTTTTTAGATGTTCAATAAAAACATGCTTTCATTTGTGCAGCATCGTCTTTTGATGTTCTGTTATTATCCACATCGAAATACACTAAAATAACTAATATTAAAAGTACTTGTACTTTTTTTATTCGAGTCTTTCGCGTTTTTAGATGTTAGGATAGCACCTGTGCTTTTTATTAGTGCCTTAAATGATTTAGATGTTCAAATTCTTCTTTTGTGTATCTAGCACCTTCAGAAGAGAACTATTTCACGATGCCTTTCTCCAAATATTCCGCCAGGTTAGTGCGTACCTTGGCCGCCGCACCCTCCGCTGCCACCTTGGCAATATCGTGTTCCACCATCAGTTTCACCAGCTCTTCGAATGTAGTCTTGGATGGATTCCATCCAAGCTTTGCCTTTGCCTTGGTCGGGTCACCCCAGAGATTAACTACATCTGTTGGGCGATAGAAGTCCTCACTCACGGCAACAATTGTCTTACCAACGAGGTTCTCTGGGCCTTTTACACAGACACCCTTCTCATGCAGTCCTTCCCCTTCAAACTTCAGTTCAATGCCAGCATGGCGGAAAGCAAGCTCAGTAAATTCACGTACACTATGTTGCACTCCTGTGGCGATTACAAAATCCTCTGGTTTGGAATTCTGCAGGATAAGCCACATACACTCCACATAGTCCTTGGCATACCCCCAGTCGCGCAAGCTATCAAGATTGCCTAGATAAAGGCAATCCTGAATCCCTTGTGAAATCCGAGCTGCAGCCAGAGTGATTTTGCGGGTAACGAAAGTCTCTCCTCGACGTTCACTCTCGTGGTTGAAGAGGATACCAGAGCAGCAGAACATATTATATGCCTCGCGGTATTCCTTAACAATCCAATAGCCATACAATTTTGCCACTGCATAAGGCGAATATGGGTGGAATGGAGTATTCTCGTTCTGTGGCACCTCCTCCACTTTACCGTACAATTCCGATGTTGAAGCCTGATAGATACGGCAGGTGTCCTCCAAGTGGCAGGCACGCACAGCCTCCAGCACACGAAGCACACCCGTTGCATCCACGTCGGCGGTAAACTCGGGCGAATCGAAACTCACCTGTACGTGGCTCTGAGCCGCCAGATTATAAATCTCGTCCGGACGCACCTTATCCACCACCTTCACTATCGACATAGAGTCGCCCAAATCCGCATAGTGAAGATGGAAATGTGGAGTTCCCTCCAAGTGGGCTATTCGTTCGCGATAATCCACTGAGCTACGGCGGATAATGCCATGCACATCATATCCTTTTTCCAACAGAAATTCAGAGAGGTAAGAACCATCCTGACCTGTCACACCAGTAATCAAAGCTGTTTTATTCATTATTTCTTATTTTTTTATTCTATATTAGTTTTTTGTAGATGCCATGAATTATCTCATTTCCGTTCAAAAGAGCGGATTACATCCACATATTTCTGAGTTCCCACTTCTTTTGTCAAGTTTTCCATCACGAACTTGCGTCCGTTTTGGCCATACTCCCTACACTTATCGGGATTCTTATAAAGGTACAGAATTGCTTCTTTAAAAGCATCCTTATCTCCAGCCTTCGTGAAAATGCCACAATTGTTGTCTGAAATAATCGTCTTTAATTCATTCTCGTCAAAGTTCGCCAACACCGGGCGCGATGCACTCATAATGCTCCATGTCTTTGATGGCACGCTGTTCTCCCCCACTCCCGGTTTGCTGATAACAAGGCTCACATCGCCAAGGCTAAACACATGGCTGATATCCTCGTATGGCTGGAATGGCAACAAAGTAATGTTTCCAAAAGTGTTGGCTTCAGATCCATCTGGAGCCGTCACACGGAGCTCCTTACGCAAGCCACGCAGAGTCGACACCAGTGTATCCCAGTAGGCACCGTTGCCAGTAAGTACAAAGTGTATGTCGGACAATCCTTCCTCTTCAAATTCATAAGCCACTTCCGTCAACATCTCCATATTCTGAGTGAGGCCGATATTGCCGTTGTAGGTTATATAGAACTTCGAGCGGTCCAGTCCATACATGTCAAATAATTTGTTCTGTTCCCGAGGCACATCGACCACGGCGTTTTGGTCCACCCAGTTGTAAATCACCACGATTTTCTCCTCCGGTACTCCTTTCGCCATGATGTTGCGCTTGAAATCCTGCGAGATGACGATAATCTTATCGGCATTCTTGTAAGTAAAATCTTCTATCTTACGTCCAATCTTCCACAATAGACCGTCCCTCTTAGCCAGTCCCGTACCCACAAGAGAGTCCGGAAAGATATCTTGGAGGTTATATACAAAGGGAATATGGTCACGACGGCATTTCTTGACCATGGCGGCCATGGCACCTTGTATAGGTGGTGTACTTGCAATAAACAATACATCACACAAGCGGGCATCTTTTGCGAAAACTGCTTTATTGAACTGGATAATGTCTTGCAACACATAACGCATTGCTCTGAGGATAGGATTCTTGCCTTCCCCATACAAAGAAAAACGATACACAACCATCCGTCCATTGTGCTTTGTTTCGATACGATGAGATTTGTAATACTTCCGCACCTCTTCCGTGACCCCTCTGGTTGGTATAGGGGTGTATACTACCGTATCCACACCTGCTTTAGCAATACCCTCACTCAGGTTTTGCCAAAGGAAAGAACTCGCTGCCTGTTCTGGCTCAAAATATGCTGGAAATCGAAGTATTCTCATCGTTTTTTTATTATCGTATTATGCATCATAGGGTATGAAATTCTATCCTAAGTCTTTAATAAAACGATACATCTTTCTATTTGGATAGGTCGTGAATTGATATAAAACCCGATAACCATTACGCTGATAAAATGCTATTGTTGCTTCATTGTTATAGTAATCTGTTGTTAAAGAGAGTCTCTGAACTCCTTTTTTAAACAATGTCGTTTCGGTTTCGGACAGTAATAGACTACCAACACCGATACCTTGACAAGTAGGTGATACACCTATAGAAAACAATTCAGCATATTCTTCATCATCAGTAACAGAATCACTCTTCTTGGTAAGATTCTTCACTAATCTCACCAAAGCCTCTGGATTAGTCAACAACATTTTGAATGACCATCCCAAAAAAGAGATAATATTCGAACAAATCAGACGTGAATTAAAACCTTTACTATTCATTGTTGCCGCAGAAAAACCGACGATTTCCCTATTATCAACCGCTATCAAACATACGGTTTCCTTGTTTTTTATAAAACTTCTGTAATAAAACCGCAAGAAATCCCCCCCCAAACTTGTCAGAAAGAAACTAGCAAAAGCCTCCTGGTGGATTTTGACAATTTGGTCAACATCTTGAATTGTGGCAATTCTATTTTGCATATTCAAAATTATTCTTTTATTATAACTGCAAATGTTTGAAATATCAACTTAATATCACCCAAAAAGGAATGATAGTTCACGTATTCAAGATAGAGTTTCAGTTTCTCCTGCATAATTACATTGATATAATAGTCTTCAGGGTCTTTGGCATGCCCCATCAGTTCATTCTCGTTTCGAAACTTTATACTGGCTGGGTCAGTAATGCCAGGGCGAACATCCAGCACGTGCATTTGCTCCACTGTCCAATAATTCACATAATGACGCACCTCTGGTCGGGGACCCACAAAGCTCATATCACCAACTAATACATTGAGAAGTTGTGGCAGCTCATCAAGTTTGAACTTACGAATATAATAACCCGATCGGGTTACACGCGGATCTCTCCCTCCGATAGTAACTAAGCTCCCCTTATCACTGCCAACCCGCATCGAGCGAAATTTGAATATGCGGAAGTCCTTGTTGTCCTTGCCCACACGCATCTGACGATAGAATACGGGACCTTGGGAGTCGAGTTTAATCCAAATGGTGATGATAAGAAATAACGGGCAAAAAAATAGGAGGCCTAAACCGCTGACGAGGATATCAAAGAAACGTTTCATGATGTTACAATCTATCTCTTTTTTGATTCATTCCTATTCAATTATTATCGTTAGCACTGGAGAAAACCTCCTCCTAGTATTAAATATGTTTCTCTCCTCATAATAAAACTGTTCAATTCTAATCCTCCATGCAAACTACAATTTGTCTACTTTACTCCGTAATAATCTTAAATCAACTAGCCATAGTAACCATTTCACAATAATCATCACTGCATAATATGCCACTGCAAGACACACCAACAAATCGAAAAATCATAGTACATAATGAAAACTCTCAATAACATAATGGGCAACCATGCTTATCGTTATAGGCAATGCACCGGGCATAAAATAAAAACCAATTGAATTTTGTCCTATGAATGTTAACAACTTGTTCTCCAGAATAAGTCTACAAAACTCATTAAATAGTATAGAAGAAAAAAGCAAAGAGCCTATAGAAAAATAATCCAATTGATACTTTTCTCGGTGCAGACAAACATTACTTGTTCTTCTAATCAGACACAATTTTCCATAGGAATGAAAAGTACAACGGTGCTATCACATCCATCTCCGAACCACTATGGCCATATCATCTATTCTGCCACAACCATCATTCAATGTTTTATATGAATAACCGATATGTGAAGTGGTTTCTATAATGCCATCAGCTGTCAAGAGTTGCTCTTTTCTATTAAAACTGATAATATTTGGTTTGAACATCTTACATATTTCGTCAATCACTCTTCTTTGATATCTACCCGCATGGATAGAATCATCCCTGGAAACCAAACATAGAATATGTGCATCTTTTACTATTCCTCTGCTTCCCATAATCACGATTGCTGATACTTGTTCATCATCAATCAAGAGGCAATCACGATCGGAGAAGTCCCCAAACCTCCAGTCTAGGTACTCTTGGGTTAGTAGAGGAAAAGCCGATGTATTACCAGAAGTCGAGAAAACATTATTATTGATATGAATCGTATTGGTTTTTTTTTCAGCCACGTGAATATCGGGCATAAAAGGTTTGCTGAGATCGGATATTTGGAAGACTGAACGGAATGGCCCTGTCGGAATAATACCATACTCAATCTCTGCTCTTCCCAATTCCCATCCTAAATCCTGCCATCCTATTAATGACTGCTCATGGTCGAAGAAATACAGAATATCTATTCCGCTTTTTCTCGCCTCATCCTCAAGTAACTTAAATAGCTCTTTCCAGTTAATCTGTTGTTCAAATCCTTCTTTAATTGAAATATTGCTGACATACCCACAATGAGAAGTCCGGCCTTGTAGCGTGATATCTATCCGCTCAACCACTATGGCAGCTTTCATGTCAACCCCTTCTATCGCACACCCGATAATTGCTTTGCCAAAAGGATTCTGCTCATACTGATGTCGCATCCAGGTTTGTGGTTGGGAAAGAGCTCCTTCTGCTGAGTAAAAAAGAGATTCTATACGGCGTGCAAAGTCGTTGCAAGCATCATAATGAGTACTAGAATAAATCATACTTAAAAGTGTTTTTGATGCAATAAAAACAAGAAAAAAGTCCTTCTTAAATCAAATCACCTTGCTGATAAGGGTTTATAAAGGAAACAGTACAATCAATAATATTATAGTGAATTCCGATTCAATGTGGCTACTCAATCCATCTGACCATTTTTGAATAAGTTGGAAACTTCTTCAACTCCTTCTTAGCCGTATCCGATAATTTCAATCTGCCATTCACAATAGTAGCCCCTGAACAGTATACATCCTCTTCTTGGTAAGCAAAATTATTCAATATTCTTTCTGGGACATGCTCGCCTTCTCCATAGATTATCAAGTTTTTACCATGAATACAAGTGCTATTGGGACGCTCGTCCATTTTATATTTTCCACCAATAATATTGTAGAAAAGATTAATACCATCGTTTGTCTGAGGGTATTTCTTGTTTAACCTTTTTACTCTCCAGCTTAAAATTGAATAATCATTTGTAATCCCACACATTATGTTGCCATATATTATAGCATTCATCGCACCCTCATCGCAATATATAGCACGATATGCACTTACTCCACGTATATTATGAATATAATTGTATCTTACCACCAACTCATCACTAAAAGTAGCCAAATAAATTGCACCACCATCTATTAAGGTATACTTCTCCGGATGTGAGTAATATTCATCTCCAAAAAAAATCTCATTGTATTCAATCAGACCACGACATATCAATTTACCCTCTTTTGTCGTGAGATAACCGGATCTAATTGAAGCATATCCAATATCCTCAAATTGGTTATTCGATACCCAAAAGTCTTCTCCATAACAGACCACACACGAAGAATTGGTCCACCCCATCTCTGCCCGATAAAATTTATTTCCCTTTACTATTGTATTTGGACAATCAATGTCAGAAAAAAAAACACCATAGAAACAACTATCTATTCTATTGTTCTCAAAAGTAAAATTTGGTGTATGTTTCAAGCTTATAATACGTTGATTGATGTATCGGAACCTGCAATCCCTTATCTGGATACCTTCAGTTTTCACATCTCTAAAATAGCATAATGCACTTTTACCTTTTGCACTACCACAGAAATTAATCCCCGAAATCGAGAAACTCCTTAGTTTCACTCTATATAAAGTCAAAAAACTGGATACTTCACATTCATGAATTGCACTTGTACTATTCTTAATGTATGCTGGATTGAACAATCGTACTCTCGGTTTTATTTTTCTAATAACACTATCATAATGGACATTAAGACATTTTTTTGCCTTATCATATTCAAGATTGGAAGCTATAAAATATACATAACCATTCTTTATATCAGTAACATCGTAAACAGGAGATCTATACCATTCTGATATTTGAACTTTCATTCCTGGTACAAAAGTCTCCTTGGTGGCAAGGGCAATTCTGCATACCTTTGTTTTCTCCTCCAGTACCTCCACCTGTCCTCTGGATACACTTGTTTCCCCATATAGATTAATCAAATCCAAATGTCCATCTAAATAGATATTCTTCCGATTTGGTGAAAGAGATTTACTATTATTATAGTCTTTTCCGCCTGCAACTAAAACTGTTTGATCCCCCTTGATGCTGATGGACACACTTTCGGCATTAATATTATAGAGATACACTGGCAGTTTATCATAATAAAACACTCCTCTTGAAAACAATACTTCAATATTCGTTTTTCCTTCCTTTATCGCCTCTTTTATTTGTTTATTAAGATTTGAGAGATCGTCTTGAGTATTAATCCTAATGACATAGGGACTACCGTACCTAACAATCTCGTTTGTCTTAGAATGCTGGATTTTTTCGTATTTTGAAAAAGCATAATTCACAGGTGTATTTTGTCCTCTCACAATTGAAATAGTGAGGAATAATGCAAACAATAAAAAGAAAGGCTTTTTCAAAAATAATATATTCATATTCCACTCAAATAATTATCATCCAGCAATGGTTTGGTAACTCTTCTTAGGTGGTCTTATGTCTATTCGCTATAGAAGCCATCGGTTCATTTTATAAATTACAAACGTAGAAAAAAAACATTATAACATTACACCCAATAATGCATCCCTGATAATCAAAGAAAACAAAAAAATAAATATTGCATGCAATGCATAAATACAGTAATTGTTTTTTAGGGTAGTCCTAATTCTTTTCCCCTAATCAGTGTGTAACAAAAGACTTTACACAATCTTCAAATAATAATTGGTCTTCCAGGAATAACTTCAACAACTGATTACATCTACTAACATATTCATCATAGTCCTGCTGTAGGAAATCAACAAGTTTTTCAGATAGATGCGAACAATTATCAATAACAACTCCGAGACCAAACTGTTCCGCATAGTCCCCTTGTGTTGTATTTTTTGTAACAATCATCGGCCGTTTAAACAATAAAGAATTGTAAAAACGATTAGACATTGCCGTGTCATGTGTAATAATCCTCGGATAAAAGATATTCAAGAAAGTAGCATCTTCTATAAATGATGGTTCCTCTTCCTTTTTGTAAAAACCATGAAAAAATACATTAATTATTGCATTGTCTTTGCAATACTCTTCGATTTTTACCGATGCTGCTCCTTTACCGACAAACCTACATTTTATACCTTCCTGATTAGCCAAAGATTTTACAATCTCAATATTGGATGAATAGTCACGAATACCTCCGATAGTTAGGATATCTATTCCATCATTATCATTAAAACCATTCTTGGATATGGACTGTAATGATTTCCTGACTTGGTCCGCATCGAAATTATGCGACACTACATAGCTATAATTAGGGAGACATTTCTTAAAACCAGGGGAGGAAATCACATTGGCAAAACTGAATTTTGTCAAATATGTATACAATTGTTTCAATCCAGGTTTTTGCTCAATAGAGAGATCTCTGTAATCAATAATATATTTCCCCTTCCAACGAAGAAGATATACACCAAGAAGACATGTCAATTGTGGACCAAATACTATTAATTTGTCATACTCTTCCCGCTTGATTGTTTCTTTTATAAATGATATATATCTCCGATATGCCCTATATCCCGCTGAGCCATTATTAACATTTAGTTGCTCTGAATACTGGAAACCTTCTGGCTCATCCTTCCCATCTCGGTTCCAAGAGATAATATCGAACTTCACACCATATTTTTCCAACAATTTAGTATATATTCTAACGTACGGAGCAAACCATATATTTCCAGCTAATATCAGTGCAACTTTCATATAACTATTGTTGTTTTAATATATTAATAATTCTTTCACAAGCTTTACCATCACCATAAGGATTAATGGACTTACTCATTTTCTCATAATAAGCCACATCGTCTAATAACCTACTCACTTCACTGACAATAATATCATAATTGGTTCCAACTAGTTTTACTGTTCCCGCCTCAAGTGCTTCAGGCCTCTCTGTAGTATCTCTCATAACAAGCACCGGTTTCCCCAACCCTGGAGCCTCTTCTTGGATTCCTCCACTATCCGTCAGGACCAAATAACTTTTTTCCATCAAGTAAACAAATTCCAAATATTGTAGTGGCTCAATAAAGAAGAAATTATTAAAGACTCTCAAATCATCGCCAAAGACCTCATGAATAGGCTTCCGAACATTGGGATTTAAATGCATCGGATATACAAAATCAACCTCGGGATATTTCTCGGACAAATCTTTCATTGCCGTCACCATCGAAATGAATCCTTCTCCAAAGTTTTCACGTCTATGTCCCGTGATAAGCACTAATTTCTTACCATTAACTAATCGCTCAACATCATATCCGGCAACAATTAAGGCTTTTTTCTGCTCTTCAGCAAGCTTTCTATCATTTTTTATTCTGTCAACTACTAAATGCAGCGCATCTATAACGGTATTGCCAGTGACAAATATCTTACTATCACTCACATTTTCTTTTAAAAGATTATCTCTACTAAGGGGAGTTGGAGCAAAATTATATTCTGCAATACGCCCAGTTATTTGTCTATTCATCTCTTCCGGCCATGGACTATAGATATTATGAGTTCGTAAGCCTGCCTCCACATGTCCTACTGGTATTTGCTGGTAAAATGCAGCCAAAGCTGCTGCGGTGCTTGTGGTTGTATCTCCATGTACTAAGACGAAATCCGGGTTAGACTCCTTAAGCACATCTCGCATTCCAGTAAGAACTCGCGCTGTGACATCATACAGATCTTGTCCATGCTTCATAATGTTGAGGTCATAATCTGGTCTAATTTCAAAAATATTGAGCACCTGATCCAACATTTCTCTATGCTGACCTGTAACACAGACAATTGTATCAAATGTATCAGGGCGTTTTTTGAGTTCTATGACCAAAGGACACATTTTTATGGCTTCCGGGCGTGTGCCGAAAACGAGCATAACCTTCTTCATCATATTATTATGTTAGTGTATATTAGATTCTATGAAACTCCTAATTTTTTTCGCTCTTTCAATTATTGAATAATTTGATGAATTTTGAACCGTGTAAGTTTTTAATTTTTCATAAAGAGCCTTGTCTTCTTTTAATCTATTAATTGCAGATGCTATTGCATCAACATCTTCAGGGTCGACTAATAAAGCATTATTATCGTTTAAAATATCTTCATTGAATGGGCGATTTGATGAAATAACTGGTATCCCGCATGCCAATGCCTCTACTATAGCATTACAGCAACCTTCTTTCAGCGTGGGTAGTACAAAAACATCTGATGCACAAAGATATCGAGGCAAATCATCATGGTTCACTGGTCCACAATGAACAATACCACTACACTTGGGTATGTTATCATCATATCCATCCAAGGGTTTCCCACAGAAAATTACTTTTACATCTTGACTATTCAATACACCAATCGCCTCAGACAATCGATTACTCCCTTTTCTATTTATGAATGCCCCTGTAAATGAAATAACAAAATCCGTCTCCGCCACTCCTAGCTGTTTTCTCAATTCTGACCCTTCTTGTGGATGGAACACATCATTATTTGTACAATTGGGTAATACTACCACATTATTCTCTGTACACAATCCATATTTCAGGCACTTTCTCTTATTCTCTGTAGAGACACAGATTACACCAGAAATATGATTTCTCACATCTCTTTTCTCCTCTTCAGAAAGTCTATTTGCCCAATTATCTAAAGCATCATCTCCCTCTCCACATGCTACAAACAAGGGTTTATTATGCTTTCTGGCATAATCATCCCCTTTCATTGCATTATGCCAAAAATGGCCATATACTATATCCGGATTTATCTCATCCAAACACCGCTCGATTCGTCTTTGATTAAATGACTTAGCAAATTGGTACAACACCTTATTCCCATTACTAAACGAAAGTGAGAAGGGTCGATAAACCTGATATTTATTACCATTTGCTGATATAGCTTCATGGCGTCTAGGCATTAGTTTTACTCCTCTTATAATGGCCCGTGTTATACTTTGTGGAGCAACTACACTTACTTTCACACCATCATCAACCAATGCCTCAACCAATAGCTGAACAAAAACATCTACCATTCTCCCCTTATAAGGGTAATCATCCGAGATAATACAAATTTGATTTAACATCTTTCTCCTAATAATCTATTCCATTACTAATACCAACATATCATAACTATCATACTGCAGCATTCTTTTAGGATAGAACTATATTATTATTTATTATTTTTATCTTTCTTACAAGAAATAATACTATTTTGCACAAATAAAAACCATAGAAATAAACAGCCACAATCTAATCTCGTATATAATTATCTGTTGGTAGGATTATTTTGTCACCGAAATATTTATCTGCCTCTGGCAACCTATTTCTATCATATCCACTATCTGGATAAAACGTCATCTCACCAAAATATACCTTTTCATTGATGTTATATAGATCAACTCGAACAAATGGAATCCCCTCCGAAAGTACAGATGCTATCCGAAACATTTCATCCATTCCTTCTGGTTTAGGCAGAGTGAAATTTTCAGGAGCCTCTTTCCCTCGAATATTCAAACGACGTAATTGCCAATCCCGATCAAAAAAATAGAATTTGGGATGCCCTGTACTTCTTTCTAAACACATAAGAACCACATCTGCATATCCATTAAAACAATAGAACTTATAGTCTATTATATCATCCCCCATATAAGTTTCAGCAAGTATCTTACGTTCTATATTTCTATATGGCCACTCCCCCAGAGTGTATGAAATATCTCTTTTAAGCGATTTCTCCAACTTCCTTTTTACAACCTTCCAATTTATTTCTTCTTTATTCTTGCAAATGACAACGCCTGTACTCCCACCACTATGATTTGTTTTCAAGACAAAGTGACTGGGTAATTTATCAATAGGTATTTCATCAAAATGATTCCAAACTCCCAATGTAGGAATAATATGTTCTTCGCCAATAATCTTCGCCACATATTCTTTCACCTTCACCTTATCTGCCATCACGGTCAATTCCGGCTTTCGATTATTCAACTTCAACCATTGCAGTTTCTCATTCATCGTCTTTGGTGAAACAAGGTTTAGTTTTTTCCCCATCATCAACCTGTACAATATCTTCAAATAAATCTGATCTGGCATTACCCTACAAGTTTTTTGCCAGATTAAAACGAGAATTGTATTGACAGAAAAAATACTCATATTAAAACTATTGCTGATTATTACTATTTTTATCCATAGGAGCTATACTATTACCCCCATAAAAAGCTAATGCATACCCAAGTGGAACAGATGCATACACTAGTACAGAAGAATATGACATAGAAATAAAAGTTCTAATGAAATAGTTCAAAAAATACAGTCCTAATATCTGGAATAATAATGTATTCTTTTTGAATTTCCTTACAGTTCCTGCAAGCCTAATCCAATATATCAAATAAATAATAACCATCCATAATCCATTATTAATAGCTATTTCCAACCAGTCATTATGTGCAAGTGATCCCAATTGTTTCCTTGTAAAATCTGCACCATTTCCAAAAAGAAATGTGGCCAAATCATTCTCGTATATGAAATAATGGAAAAACTTTCCATATATTATATCTCGAGAACTGGAATTACCTTCTCTTGTTTGTTCTAATCGATAGTTGAAGTAATCACTTGTCAACAAGAGATTCTGTACAACATAAAATCCTGCAATTAGTAACAATATCAATAATAACCCACGCCATATCTGTTTTGAGGACAATCGATTTGTTTTATAAGATATATATATAAACCATATTAATGAAATGGCTGCTATTAGTATAGTTCCCCTCTTCATACTACTTATAACAAAGTACGATATAATGCCAATTATTGCATATTGCAACAAAGGTTTTTTATTATAAACAGGTATTAAGGGAATTAATGATAGCATTGAATATCCAGCATTGTTTGTCAACTCATCTCCAGTGTCTGTTTCTCCATAGATTAATCCTAACTCTTCTGATCGATAACGATAATATTGCAATATACACATAACTAGAAAAACCACACCCCATTTTTGAAGAATAGGTAAAGTCAATTTACCTTGCTTGGTAAAAACGTAGATCGGAAAAACAGGCAATAAAGAAATATAGATTTTCTTTAAATAAATATAACTCCTACCACTAGACCCCGTAAGGATTAGGGCCCCACCATAAAGAGTCCATATTAAGACAAGTACAGACAAAACAGACAACACCTTGGGTAAACGATATTTTTCATGGGCGTAAAAAAAATAATAAATCGTGATAAGCAGCAAAATGAGCAATAGCAAACGAGAAATCAAACCACCACTAGCATATACTACTCCCTGAAGATAATAAATGCACCATAGAAATAGATATATAAAACAAATATGCTTTTTCATTTTTTTATCCTTGTTTTTAACCACCAAACAAATTTGTCTCTATGTGATTCACATAGTACTTGATTATATGCTTGCAGAAACCTAGTATTAGATATCAAAGATGGTAATAGTCTTCTTCTTCTCAAAGCACGAAATACATAAGAATTAAATGGTTCAAGAACATTCCCATAACTTTCTGATGTTGTCAAATAATATTTTTCTGTTTCTTTCTTCAACTGCTGTTTATCTACCAAGATTGAATTAATTTTTTTAAGTTTGGAATCATAAATGTTCAATGGCAATAAATATACACCTAATTCATCTTCTGTACATTGTTGATATGGAATTATTTTATAGGTTATTACAGTATCCAGCTGCAACGATACCATATATCCTTCAGTCCAATTACCTTGTCTCCTGATAGGACTATCGAAACAAAAATTCCCTAATCCATAAAAAATGGGTTTTCCTTGATACTCTTCATATCCACTAAAACAATGTTGATGATGGTTTACTACTGCATCTGCTCCAGCATCAACAAAGAATCGATATGTCTCCACCATTCGTGGACTCGGGTATTGCCAATGCTCATGTCCGCCATGGACAATAACAATTACGTAATCAGCTTTTGTTTTCGCATTCTGGATATTATAATACTGTTGGATTTGGTTTAATGGATTAGAACCACCTGATATTTCTGTGGCAACAGAAAATTCGTGTTCACAACAATTTATTATGGCCAGCGTTTGATTTCCTATTCTCTTATATAAGATTTTAGAAGCCTCATCTATATTGTGCCCACCTCCAACATATTCTATTCCGTATTTTTCACATGTCCGTAAAGTTTGCTCAACCCCATCTTCTCCATAATCATAGAAATGGTTATTAGATAACGTGACACATTGGAACCCCGCCCATTTTAAGGCATCCATCCCTCTTTCTGAACACTGAAGGTTTGGTCCACACTTCTTAATAGGTTCCTCTCTTCCTGTAGTAATTGGACATTCCAAATTAACTATTGAATAATCAACTTGGGACACCACCTCATTTAACTCCCCAAAAATTCTTTGATAATCACCAGATTCAATTATCTTTTGAATTCTTCCTCTTGGGCAATAATCTCCAGCTATAAGAATATTCATTAGACTATCGAATTATCAAAACTGTTTTCTTTAAATATGTAACTAATCAATCTACTCCCCATAAACTTATCATTATGATATCTTTCTCCAAAAACTAAAACCAAAAAAGGGAGAATAGAGCAATCTCAATCACACAATAACCGGGAAACCATTATTATAATAGTTGTCCATATTTTCCGCTTGTTGTTTCTCAATAAATACACTACATGTATTATTTAGTTTATTTCCAATAATAATCCCCTCCATGATAAGGATGTCGCTGATCTTCCGGAGGTAGTTTCATATAATCGCCATAGCACTGAGTCAAATACTTGCTATATTGTCCAATGGACTTATATTGATGTCCTTCGAAGTCCACATCTATTATTTGTGCAAACACATCAAAATCAAAGATGTTCACCCGTCTCACAGATCCTGCATGTAAATAGTTTTTTGACTCTTTGTATGGGAAACTAAATAGAACTTTTGTTCGAAATTGTGTCATTACAGACTTATATCCAGGAATAAAAACAGCAGGAAGAATCTTTATTAACCTACTCCTCAATGCAATTTTGCTCAACCTCTTCTTGTATATTGGCTCTATCTCATTCAAAAAAGATTGTATTCCTTCCTCTGTATCCGGCATCCCAACCACCGGATAGAGGTCTATATTAACTCCATAAGACTTTCTAAACAACCCTATTTTGCTATATGTTGGCAAATAACAAATACGCGAAAAATGATACTCATAATATGGTTCCGTATCTAAATCAATATAAGCCAGTTTTTTCGACCTGAGTTCTTTTTTAAATCTAATCATATCAGGCAACGGCATTATTAAATCCACATCATCATCCCATGGTATATATCCTTTATGGCGTATGGCTCCTAAAAGAGTACCGAAAGCTAAAGAATAACGTATATCATGCAATCTACAGAACGAGTCAATCTCATCCATCATTTCCAATTGGATTCGTTTCCGTTCTTCTAGCGTGATTTTTTTTTTCATACTCATAAAATCTATCGTTGTAATAATCTCTTTATTCTTGATTTTATCAATAAAACAGGAATAGCTCTCCTATACATCATATATGGATCATAATCATCATCTTGCTTAATCATTCGACAATCTGCTGAGTTTATCAAATGTCTATAATCATTCAAGGATCGATAACCATATATCACATCATCCATGGCCACTTTTTCGTTTACATAGCTAAAACCATTTGTCACATTCGTATTTAACGCACTGATGTCCTGATTTCTCAATCTATAAATATAAAAAGCAGGGAGGTTAACTCCCGCTCTATAAACAGCATATCCATACGCAGCAAAACGCAAATTTAATTCGACAAAATATAATTTGCCATGAGACTCCACTATGTCTATATTGAACAATCCCGATAAACGAATATTTTTAATGAAACTTTCTATCTGACGCTTCAATGTCTCATTGTTACCGAAATTGTTTACACGACCAAAAGCAGAAACACCCTTATGTACTCCATGACCACTATCAAGTAAATCCACTATCCCCGGTAAGATAATATAGTGGCTATCACTATAGCCAATTATTCCATATTCTTTCTCTATTTCGATATACTCCTCAATTAAAAGAGGAGATGGATTTTTCTGAGCAACAATTCGTAACCAATTCACCAACTCATCTTCTGAATTGCATTTCTTTTGATACTGCTTGGCACTATGATAGCTGAGGCGGCCTTTTACATAACAAGGATATTTCACGCCCTCTGGTATCGTGTACTCTCCATCAATACAATCAACTGGCCAGGATTCCACTACTTGAAATCCCATTTGTTTTGCTAAATTCTTTTGAAGCACTTTATCCATCAATTCAGCAATAGCGCCCGTTTTATTGTCGATGTTTGAGAAACAAAAGTGATTTTTTATCTGGTCTTGAATCCTATCTATCAAACTTGCAGAATCATCATCAACAGACAACAACAAGGGTTTTTCACCATCAACACGACATTTTTCTAATAAAACCTTTGCTAAACCATCTTCGTCAAACTTCTTTGCGAAAAACCAACAATCCACATATTTCGAGTAGGTATCAATAGTCCGGTATGGCCTTTCAGGCAATTTGGATACCATGTTGATAACAGTAACCCTGCACCCCTCTATTGCCCCTACACATCTAATCAAACATAAGCGAGTGGCGGGATTGCTGCCTAAGATAATAACGCGATAACTGCTCATTTCAACCATTCTATTTATTATATTACTATCTAATCCCGTCTCCTTTAATGCAGTGAGTCAAACATCATAATATCAGAAATATATTCAGCATTCATATTAAATATTAATATATACTTTGGTGTCTTAAAATGCATTCAACACATATCTTACTACAACAAATAAGAATAATCACCCATATGTAATTGTCAGAACAACAAACAATACTATAGTTTTTCTATCTAAAACTAAAATAATACTCCCGCGTTCATTTTTAAAATCATTAATCTAAAACCCATTCTATTAACATTATATCTAATAAATCAAATTATCATTGCAACAATTAATGTATACCCACTTTTTTCCTATATACATATTGGTCCCAAGGCCTTAATCTAATCTGTATTAAAGAGAATGGCATCTAAGTTTAGCTTTGCCGAAAAGTCATTATTTATCATTATTATTTGTCACACTCCTAATCCCATGTAGCCATAATTGAATATGGTATCCCATTCAGTACACCTGTCCTTCCTGTATACGTCTGTCCCCATTCTTCATCGACAACGGAAACCGTCGTATTACATCTTACACTTACATACCATATTCCTGGCTCCATCCTGTCGAATTCTATTGACGGATTTGCTCCTTGTGATATTGACTTAAACTCTGCTTCAGAATCGTAAGCTATAGTCTTTTTCGACAGATATAATCCCAATTCACAATCTGTCTCACTCAAAACATTAAATGAAACATTTCTTGCATCTTGAGGGATAAATACCGCGAAGTGATGGTATTGCAGGTCACCTATTTTAGTATGATTCGGATCATTATCTTCAGTCGATTTGTTCATCTCCCATTTCTCACCATTCTTCAGCAACCCCTTTATCTTTGATGTTCCACATCCATCAATGGCATATAGAATCATTGCAGCCATCAACTCTCTTCTTTCTCCACTATTGTAACCTTCAGGATGTGACCCCGTGACCACAAGTCTTCCACTATTATTATCATACTTATACGACCATATTGCAGGCTTATTTCTCAACACACTGTCACTTGTTGAATCATTCCATGCCAATATCTCTGCGTTGGCTGGCCATCGATCCACATATAGGCCTTTATTGTGTCGGATATTAGCAACAATCCCATCGTCTCCAAACCTATAATATTTTAGTAATGGTGAATTTGGAGGTATTTTCATACCCACAGCCGAACTTTTTACTCCAGGTGAGATATGGGAATAAGGCCAAATATGTAAATAATAAGGATAGTTATCGGTACTATTGTAGCCGCTCGACACAAATGCAGCCCCAGCACAAGTTCCCACATAGCTGCCACCAGAATAATAAAAAGACTTCATCCTATCTCGTGTCAATTCCCTTAACGACTTACCATGCGTTCGAGAACTCCCCCCTACAACAAACAACATCCTGTACCTTGGTTGCCCATCAGGATACAATAATCGCCCATTACAGTCATCATCATATCCTCCTAATATTTCATTCTGAATAATAGTATCTGACGGTATTGATGATGAAAAATAGTCCATCGATAATTTCAAGAGATTAACTGACGATAATTTTGTCCAATTTGACAAACCATATCCTGCATCTAAGAAAATATCCTTATAATATGATTGATTCGGCACATTTGTACATAGTGTTTCAACATGGTTTGACCATCCTACACAAACTTGACATCCCGTTGATGACACCATTTTAACTCCCTCTGGAGTTGAGTTTAAATCAAATGACATATTAAAACGCTCAGTACTTCTTATTTTCACCCACCCTTTTGTTCCTGCATCATACCACCATGATCCTCTTGCATACATCACCCTGGGAACGTCTTCTTCGCTACCCATTTTTTTTATCTTTACACTCACACTTCTCCCTGATACTGTTTGAATAATCCAGTAAAAACCATTTTCATCCCTACTCAATGTAATATCCGGATAACCTATTTCCGACTCTTTCTCCATTGGGATAAGCTTCATCGTGGATCCATCATCAAAAACCAAAAGGCAATATTGTCCATTTACTCCAAAACCAATTGCTACTATTTCCCCCTGACGTTGGTTCTGTCGAACAAATCTGAAAACATTTTCCAGACTTTCTTCGACATATTTTATGTTTTCAGTGTTTTGCCCTGTAAGAATGTTATTATTGACTACAAAATCGTCTTCCTTCTCACAACTTGCACATATCGGCATCAAGAAGAGCAGACATATTAAAAAAAACATGCAAGTCTTGAATTTACTCATCTTACTTCCTTAATAAAGACTTTATCTTATTAATTGCACACCTTCTCATAAACTGTCGTCTGTACATTCTCAATGGAGTAGAATCATTATCGTCTGAAATAAACGAAATATTTGCCGAACTAAGATAATCTTTATATTTCTTCAAAGAAATGTAACCACCATTCCAATCATCCATACACATCTTCTCATTAACATAAACTGCACTCTCATTTATTTCCGTCTTCATTCCTTCTATTGATTCTCCGTATAAACGCTTCACCATCATGGCTGGCAAATTAACACCCATTTTTGTAATCGCATACCCCGACCCTCCATACCTTAAATTCAACTCACAAAAATAATAAATGTCTTCACTCTTAAAGAAATCAATGTCAAAGACTCCGACAAAACCTATAGACAACACTAAACGTTTAAACTTATCAATGAGTTCCTCGAAACCCTGAATCGGCATTACTCTCCCCTGCAAAGCAATTCCTGTATGGGCATTAGATACCGCGAGAAATTGCAATACTCCGGGAATGACAACATCCTTTCCATCCGAAAAACCTAATAAGGCATATTCTGTATCTATTACTTTATAATCCTCTATCAATACTTTGACATTTCGAGTTCTTGTGTTTATGATGTAATCCAAAGCTTCCGATAACTCATTTGCATTGTCACAACGCCTCATACCGCCCTTACCTCCATTCATGGTAGCCAATGGCTTGGGAAAAACGGGGTATTGCAGATCGGACGGGATGGTATATTGCCCATCCTTAATCTCTATCATTGCAGCATTGGTCACATCAAGTCCGATTTCTTTCGCCAATTCTTTTTGGTGGGTCTTCTCCATCCAATACTCCATCAATGACGGCTCTTTGGCGATATGAGGAAACAGAAAATGCTCTCTTAATACTTCTTTATTATTGTCAATGGCAGCCACCACGTCGTCGCCATCAGGAATCAGAACCACTTTTTGTGTCGAATCTGCACATTTATCCAATAGCAAAGTAATCAATGCCTCGTTATCTTTACGTGGACAACAATAGTAATGGTTTACATATTTGCTGTAGCAATCAATCGATTTTTGAGATAGCGATTTTCTGTCAGACTGCGAAGTCGTCGCTATAACCGTAACATTACATCCAATCTCTGCTACTGCACGGACAAGGCCTAAACGTGACAAATAACCATGCCCAATTATAACGACTTTATGTTTCATTTTTTTATACTATATGTCCAAATAATGTTCTATTCCAACAATTGCAGTCTCTCTGTTCTGTTCAGAACGTAAGGTATGAAGCACAAACATCAAATCCCTTTCGTTGTATTGGTATAGCCATTTTTTATAGGCTTTCGGGAAAAATCTTTTCAATCTTAGCCTAAGCTTTGATGGACTTTTGAAAGCAGTAAGATATAAACGCAACTCTTTGTCGCAGAATTCCTGAAATTCTTGATATACATAATCCTCATCACCAACCATGTTTGACCGAGTATTGAATTCCAACAAATCCTGATGTTCGTCATAACGCACAAAGAGGTTGTCAACAGACTTAACCTTGTGTTTCTTGATCTGAACTTGCCCGTTCTCTATGACTAATTCCACAATCAACCCCGTATCCGTTAGTCCTGGAGCAAAGTTCTTAAGCAAAAAATCACCTTGACCATAAAGTAGATACGAGCCTTTGTAATATTCCTCACTTCCAATGCAATGCGTATGTTGAGCAAGAATCATATCCGCACCACAATCAGCCATACGATGAAAGCGTTTTCTCGTCTCAGGCGATGGATAGTGGAACTTTTCAATGCCACCATGATACAGCACGACCAAATAATCGCATTGTTTCTTCAACTGTTCCAACTCACGGCAAACCACGTATTCGTCATACAACCAAGCTCCTGCCGTATCTTTTGTAGGTTTGTTATACATGGTTTCACCAACGTTGTAAAAAACAATGTTCAGCCCACCTACTTCCTGTGTTACAAAATGGACAATCTCATATTGGTTTTTACCTGCCCCGATATGCTTTATTCCAGCATTATCCAAAGTGTGCATCGTGTCTATCATGCCTTGATGTCCAGCATCAGTGGCATGGTTATTCGCTAATAGGCACAGATTTATTCCAAGTTTCTTGTATGCTTCAACAGCCGAAGTTGCCGCCACTTTAATCGGGCCAGTTTTTCTACATTTGTCAGGATGGTCGGTCAGGGTCCCTTCAAGATTACAGACACAAAAATCTGCTCCAGAAAACAATTGCGTTATTTCTTTCCCGAACAACGAGTCAATATCTCCCTTTGAAAAGAATGAAACATTTTGTTCCGTAGGAAAAAGGTCACCAGCAATAAGGATAGTATTCATTTCTCTTGTTCTTTGTATACAACTGACTACAAAATGGAATAGATAAAAGAGTCTCTATTTCTTGCCCATTAGTTGTTTGACTGTTTTTTTCAAGAAATTAATTCTAAAATCCCTCATAAACACTTTTTGAGGTTGAGTATCGTTTTCGTCATTTATAAAATTAATCTGCGAAGTTTCTTTTAGATGTAGAAAATCTTTGGTACTCATATATCCATTATACCAATCGTCAAAAGCCATCCTTTCGTTGAAAAATGTTGCACTTTTGACAATCTTCTTATTCAATCCATCAATGTTTTCACCTAAAAATGATTTTATCATCATGACAGGCAGGTTGACTCCGGTTTTGGTATATGCATATCCCGACCCACCAAAGCGCATATTAATCTCAGCAAAATAGATCAAGCCTTCACTTTCATAAAAATCAATGTCAAAAACGCCAGCAAAACCAATCTTTTTAATAAGCTGTGAAAATTTCTCTATAAGGTCATTGTCTTCTGCGGGATAGACCTTGCCTTGCACTGCTACGCCGAAATGCGTTCCGTGAGCCAATTGCAAGATTTCGATAATTCCGGGGATCACAACCTCTTCTCCGTCAGAAAAACCCAACACAGCATATTCCCTGTCTATTTTCTTGTAATCCTCAACTAATAACTTTATGTTTCTATACCTTTCATTCAAAGTCGGCAATTGAGTCAGATGCTTTTCCAATTCATTTCTATTATTGCATTTTTTCAAGCCCAACTTTGCCCCAACCAAAGAAACTAATGGCTTTGCAAAGCATGGATATGTAATCGTGTTAGGAATTATATATTTCCCATCCTTTATTTCAATGACCTTAGAATTCGGAACATTCAGTCCAACTTCTTGAGCCAATTGTTTTTGACGCTCTTTATTCATCCATTCTACAACAGCACCTTGTTTCCAATTGATATTTGGACAATAAAAATGATCCTTCAAGACATCCAATGACTGGTCAATGGCTGCTGCCGAAAAATCGTTATCAGGAAAAATGAAGGTCTTTTGGTCAAGGTCAACACATTGAGTAAGAATCAAATCGATAAGCATTTCCATATTGTATGTCTCACAATAGAGTGTACGATTCACATATTTGCTATATGCATCTATCGGCTTGTCCTCAATCAAACCTCCAGTGGTCCTGTTGCGATGTGTTAATACAATAAGTGTAATTTCACATTGTATTTCAGCTACAGAACGGACAATACTTAACCTTCCTGTGAATCCTTGACCTATGATAACAACTTTTTGCTTCATAATTATGAAAGCTCGTTATTTAATATCCAAGATATTTCCTTCTCATTATTTTAGAGACTTGGGATATTTTTTCCCCACGTTCCTTACCGTTACTATTAAATTGTATCTTTGTTAATAGTTTTGAAATCAGAAATTTTTTCTTTATAAAGGTACTCGAAAAGGCACATTCTTCCAACCACTTTGCCATGACAACAGAATAGTGCTCTCTATTGTTTGCCATAAAGAAACGAACATATTCATAGCCATTTTTCAAAGCAATCAATTGTCTCTTTTTATTATCAAGGTGTGTGTCAAAAACAATCGTAGAATACCCATTTTTTCTTGCAATTTCCTCTCTCTCTTTATCTAAATCATGAAATACTCCTTTCCCAGAATAATCAGGTATAACACTATCAAAACAAACGTAAGCACATTTTTTCCCAACATACCAAAATGGTCTTTTCTCTTCACTCAACGCAGCCGTACCAACCAATCTCTCACTATCCAAAGCCACCAAAAAAAAACCATTTTCTCCAAGTGATTCCTTTATTTTTTCCACAGACCATTGATAATGAGCCATATTAATCCCCTTAGAGCGATTTATTGCATGGGCATCTACAAGACACTGTTTAATATTATCCCACGAAACCCAATCGGGTTTTACCATTATTTGGATGTTATCTGCCATATCTACATTCGACTAATCAATACCTCAATCTAGAAACCATGTATTGGGTCTCGGCCATAGTTCACGAATAATTCTCTCCGTATATTCGCCCATGCCTGACTTAAATGCCGATTGGCTCAAGCCAGGGTTGGTATTGAATTCAATAAGCACAGGCTCACCATTTTCTTGAATGGCCACATCCCAACCCACAAGGTTGAAGAAGGGAAGTTTCAAATGAAGACGTTTCACCATCTCGATAGCTTTGTCGTAGGATGGCAATTGATAGCCTTCCAATACTATACCTGTGTCCGTCTTGTCAATGTTATCCGAGCTGAAACCTCCAAAAGCCACTTTGCCCAGTCTGCCTTCCTTGTCAATTGTAGTACTGATACCACCGGCACACTGGTTATCAACAACCGAACCTCTACGCCCAATACGAACTACAGAATATATAATCAACACTTCCATTCCAGAACGATACGATAGGATTCGCAGTGTATTCACTGAAGTAGGATTCAATACTGCCATGCCTTCATGTTGCCGCACCCATTCCTGCACCAAAAAATCTTTTTTGTACTCCTTAAACAATTGAGCTACAGTTTTCCCATTGAGATCGGTTACTCCATTTTTTGCACTAAACATCTGCACTCCGTGTCCTTCCGACTGACGCGATGGTTTTATAATGACCTTTTCCAAATTTTGACATAAAGAAACGGCTTCCCCTTCCGAGACTGGCTCCCCCTCAAAATAATAATAACCATTCATGTTTTTCAGAATTGAATGAACGATGTTTTCACCTGGGAACAAGAAGTCGCACATGTTCTTATCACCAAAGGCGCCCTGAAGGCGATGTTGGTTTGCCTTGGGGACCAATTCACAATGGTAAATATTATTGGGGACATACTCTTTGGTAAAATGCCCTGTTCGCGAATAGAAATACTCATGACAATAAAGCGGCACTTTTTTACCAATCATATCCATGTAGAAGTCCTGTACTTCCTTTTTCTGTTTTTTTGTAAGTTTGCGGTGATGATCCAAGTCTTTAAAGTTCTTAGTAATACGCACTTCCCACTTTTTCATCTCACGCTTTTTGTTGAGCCGCATTATTATTTTACCAAACATATTCATATTTTATTGTTGTCTTGTATTATATTTTATTGTCCACATCAGCAAACATCTTCTTGCGTCATGGGTGAACAACCGTAACAATGAATAATCATTAGTCTTATACTTCCCCATTATCTTGTTTTTCCAACATGTAAGCAATAGTTTAGTACACATTTTCAATGATTGTGGATGTATCGTCTTATCTATGATAGCCATTTCTTTCATGCCCAAATCATTGCACATATTTTTTAAATAGTCGATGTATTTATCCTTATCTATTAAATACTGGCAAATGGTTTCATTGTGTCTGTTGCGTGATTCATCATGGTCGATTTCGATTCCAACATTATCCACATTTCTCGTATTCACCTCTTCCCAGATCAGCTTCCCATCAACAATGGTCAACACTACGCATAAACCTTCGTACCAATGCGGGCGATTAGTGGCGCGATAATCATAGCCTTCTTTGCTATTGAACAGAAAATTACCAAGACTATAAAAAATTGGTTTTCCCTTGTATTCTTCCCACCCCTGAGGACAATGTGGGTGGGTTGCAATAACTCCGTCAGCTCCATAGTCTATAAAGTCACGGTAGCGGGCAATGGTCTCAGGCATCGGTATATCAATGTATTCAATTCCATCGTGCGGCAAAATAAAAAGATAATCCAATTCTTTTTTTGCCTCTATAATAACATGATTAACTTTTAAATCATTAATATACGCACAGTTCAGTCCACCTCGCTTGGTAATATCATCGAAAACACCCTTATATGCGGCAAACGACAAACCAAGAAAGCCTATTTTAAGGTCATTTACCTCCACAACTTTGGGATTATATGCCTCCTCGTATGTTCCAGCTCCAAAAGCAGCGTCTCCCAATGCAGATTTGGTTTTTCTAAAACCGGCCTCTCCCCAATCAAAGGTATGATTGTTAGCAATAGTAAAAAGGTTAAAACCCAAGTTCCTTAAAAAATCTGGTACATCATCATTCTGGAAAAAACGTTCCCTTTTTTGTGGAGGCATTGTTATTTCGGGTTTCAATGGCACTTCAAAATTTATCACCTTCAAATCACACGACTGTATCAGACATTTCAACTCTTCCGAGACAGCAATCGCCGAAGTGGATGGTTTTGAACAAAAATCACCGGCAAAAAAAATCCGAGTTTTCATATCTTTTTTACTTTGACTTACTAGATTACGATGTGGTTTCTCAAAAATGAAGATGATACTGAGCCTTTATTGCTCTTTAATAAAGACTATTATATGTATCAACATATGTTATTACCCAAGATATTTCTGTTTTATCGTAATTCTATAATCAATATTAAATTTTTATTCCAAATCTGTTGCCTCGCACTATAGAAAAATAGAAATCCTATTTATCAAAAAGACACATTTAAATAGTAATGATTTTGAAACAGTATGATTCAACTTTCATTCAAACATTCTTTATAAGATTGTAATCAATAAAAATCCTAATATTTGTGGCAAACCTTATTTGAGAGTATTACTATCAGTGAACAAAATAGGCATTTATAATCACCCATTTTATTTTGAATGATAATTATTTAAAAACTACGATATTGCATTTATAACATCTTCAACCGTAACTTTCTCTTTATCTAATAGATATTGAATGCTGCGTGACCGCTTTCCAAAATCTTCTCCTAATAACGCTCCACCTAATGTCATAATAGACTCTGCAATAGAAGTATCTATACTTGCCACCTTACCTAAAGAAACAAAAAGGCCCAGTCCCATCGGCACATCTTCTAACAGATATCGATGGCGGAGAAATGAAGGACCCTTATTTGATGAATCGGCAAACGAGCGGAATGAGGTCATGGCATCGACCGATAAATCCTCCTCGTTCCTCCATTTTGCTGCCTCAAAATAATCTAACGGTTCACAACCGTATGCCTTAAGAACTTCGTTTTTCTGTTTGTCAAAAGCATTGATGACTCTTACAATTGAATCGGTAAATGCCTCCCTATACATCCAAAATTCACCCTTACTATATTCGATACGCGAAGCCGAAAAGATCATTCCTATTGTATGCACTATCATATTGGGATTATGCAATGCAGACTCCAGAATATTTTTACGCACGTAATGGGTATTGTCGAATAACTGAGAGAACTTCTCCAGAACAAATTGGCTTTTGTCAACTGGCAATACCGAAATAGCATTTCTTGGATTATAGAAAGTAATCTTTACATAATCATTGTCAACGATTCGACCATTGTATGCAGTTGTCTCCCACTCACAATAAATAGCCTGTGCTTTTGAATACTTTTTAAAAATCAAACTACCCATATAGCCAGGACACATCGCTATTATCCGCCCATCCCGAATAAATGGAGCCAATAGCTTAGCAACAGACTCATGTTGTAAGGTCGTTGTCATAATCAATACAATATCGGCAAAATTCATTGCTGCTTCGGCATCTCTCGTAATTAATGAGGGCTCAACGAAGAAATCTTTTCCCCGGTCGGTCAGGTCATGTACCCGATAACCTCCTTCAGCAACGATTTTGTCAAAATATTCGCTATTGGTCTGTGATGTTTTAAGGATGCAAACATCGTTACCACCCTTTTCATATATTTTTGCGGCATGGATCAATCCTGCATTACCGCAACCAACAACAGTTATTTTCATATCACATTATATTTTTTATTTCTTATATTTTTTTACCTATAATGAATTATTCTTGTTTTTGCTTATCTTTTTTCTCCCCAAACTTTAACCTAGCCGGCAATATGGTCAAAAAATAAGTATATGACTCTGGCTTAAAAACTATTATCCATCCTATATAAACCAATAAAAATACAACTAATTTGACTATGCCATCAAGATATGTATCCAATTGCAGAAGGTATCCACAAAAATAACTAACCAATACTGCAATTATTGATACAATTGCAACAGGCATAATATCTAAGAGTTGTCGATACCATTTATATCCTATATATTTTGAGACCAAACACACATTAACAAAATAAGAAAACCATGTGTTTAATACTGCTCCTAATAGTAAACCTTTCATTCCCCACAAAAACAATCCGCCAACTACAAAACCAATCCCAATTGCACGTTTAATTATTGTCCACGTAAATGTCACCTTGCTTTTGCCAATAGCAGCAATAGAATGTGAATTGACAGCAATCATACAACTTGCCAATCCTGCAATACACAAAATTTGGAAGTATGGGACACTTTGCAGCCATCTGTCAGAATACAATAACAAGAAGATGGGTTTTGCACATAATATTAGGATAAAAAGTATTGGGAATGTAAGAAAGGATATTGTCATTGCCAACCGTCTGATAATATTTGCTAGTCTACTTTTGTCATCTTGAACTTGAGAAAAAAGAGGGAAAGTTACTTGGGACATAATGTTAGAGATACTCCGTGAAGCCAGTTGTTCTGTTCCATGTGCTTTGGAATAATAGCCCATAGTTGAAGGATTGTATACTTTTCCTATCAATATCCCTTGAATATGGTTTCCAAATTGATTTAAAAGGTTAGTCAGAAAAATATAAAAGCCAAAACTGAACAACTCTTTAAATGACTTCAGTGAAAAGACAAATATGGGTCTCCATTTTATAAAAAACCAGAAAATAATAGCAGGTATCGCTGCTGAAATAAGATTCTGTACAACTAAGGACCATACACCAAATCCTTTATATGCCATGAAAATCGTTATAGATAAAGCAATTATTGAAGTGGTAATGGTAACAATTGATAATACTTTAAAGTTTAACTTCTTCCTCAATTGATTACGTTGCACAATATTAAATGCATATATGAATAAAACCAAACCCTGCACTCGTAGTACGTCACTCAGCAATGGAATATCGTAAAATCTTGCTATAGCAGGAGCACTTATAAATAATATGCCGTACATAAACAATGCCATGATAAGATTCCACCAGAAGATTGTTGAATAATCCTCTTGTGTAGGCAATTTCTTCTGTATTAAGGCTGATCCAAATCCACCATCAATAAAAGACTCCGCCAATACCATGAATATTGTCAACATTCCAATACATCCATAATCGTATGGAGTGAGTAGTCGTGCTAAAATAATCCCCGAGATGAACTGAATGCCCATTGTGGAATATTTCTGCAACCCTGTCCAAACCATACTTGCAGCGGCTTTTTGCTTAATATTATTATTTGTCTTGGACATATACTATCAGCCTTTCAGAATTTACTATATTTTCTTAACATCGTTGAAGAAATACCCTCTGTACGAGGAATGGTTACAACCCTTTTTCCATTTTCTTCACACCAAGTCACAGCACGCCGAAAACCTTCATGTTCTTGATCTGGTCCTTTGGCAAAGACATCGAAATCAATATTTTGAATATCCACGTCTACATCCTTATAAACCAACACTTCGTCTACATATCGTATCGCACTTACCATATATAGCCGTTCCTCGGTAGTATAAACCATCTTGGTATCGGGTTTGTACTTAAGAATACAATCTCCATCCTGCACAGCCACAATAAGTTTACATTCTTGTTCTTCAAACAATTCTTTGGCATGTTTGAATAATAAGATGTGCCCAATATGTAGCATATCATAAACTCCAAAAGTCAGTATTTTTACAACCCTGTTGTCCATTTACTAATTATAAAAAACTTTATACCAATTTGCAAAAGACCTCAAACCATCTCTTAAAGATGTACTGGGTTTAAATCCAAAATCCTTCTCTAAAGCAAATGTATCTGCATACGTCACAGGCACATCACCTGCCTGCATCGGAACAAGTTCCTTGTGGGATTCAAAATCATAGTCAGCGGGTAAAACTTTCGCCCGAATTAGCTCTTGTTGCAATATTTCCACAAAGGTCATCAGATTCTCAGGACTATTATTACCAATATTATAAATAGCATAAGCAGGCTCCGGCAGGCCATCCTCCCCCATCTTTTGCACCGGTGGTTTATGCATTACTCGCTGAACTCCTTCCACGATATCATCTATATATGTAAAATCCCGCTCACAATTTCCGTAATTGTAGATCTGTATCTTCTCTCCCTTTATAAGTTTATTTGTGAAACCGAAGTATGCCATGTCTGGACGTCCAGCAGGACCATAAACAGTGAAAAAACGTAAGCCTGTACATGGTATCTGATACAATTTACTATAGCAATGAGCAAATAGCTCATTACTTTTCTTTGTAGCCGCATACAAACTTATAGGATTATCCACCATATCTGTTTCTACAAAAGGTATTTTCTTGTTTCCTCCGTATACAGAGCTAGAAGAAGCGAAAACCAAATGTTTCACTGGATAATGACGACATGCTTCCAAAATATTGTAAAAGCCTATTATATTACTTTCAATATAGGCATCCGGATTATCAATACTATACCTGACTCCTGCCTGTGCGGCTAAATTAACAACGATATCAAACCGATTTTCGTCAAATAGTCTATCCACCAATACCTTATCTGCTATACTACCTTTAACAAAACTATATTTGCTTTCTGGATAATCTGATGCACAATCAGATATCAAACCTAGTCGGTATTCTTTCAACCCAATATCATAATAATTGTTCACAGAATCCAATCCTACCACTTCTATAGGCGATTCCGTTTTTAGAAGTCTTAAAACCAAATTTGCACCAATAAAGCCTGCTGAGCCGGTAACCAATACTTTCATCAACTTATCTATTTAATCGTAAGAAAAACGTCTTAATCTCTCTTAAAGATATCACGAGTATATACCTTGTCCTTTACATCGTCAAGGCAAGTATCATATCGATTGGCTACGATGGCTTGGGATTGTTTCTTAAATATCTCCAAATCATTGACCACTTCACTTCCAAAGAAAGTGCTTCCATTTTCCAATGTAGGCTCATAGATGATTACTTTCGCACCTTTGGCTTTCACCCTTTTCATCACACCTTGAATGCTACTCTGTCGGAAATTATCGGAATTGCTCTTCATCGTCAAACGATAAACACCAATAACACACTCACTCTTGGGCTCTCCTGCTTTGAAATCTCCTCGGTTATATTCATTGTAGAAACCTGCGGTTCTTAAGACTTGATCTGCGATAAAATCTTTCCTTGTGCTGTTGCTGTCCACAATTGCTCTTATCAGATTCTGAGGCACATCTGCATAATTTGCCAAAAGTTGTTTGGTATCTTTTGGAAGACAATAGCCACCATAGCCGAAAGACGGATTATTGTAGTGAGTACCGATTCGTGGATCAAGACAGACTCCTTCAATGATTTGTTGTGTGTCAAGTCCCTTCATCTCGGCATAGGTATCCAATTCATTAAAATAGCTGACTCGCAAAGCAAGATAGGTGTTGGCAAAAAGCTTTACAGCCTCCGCCTCTGTTGAACCCATATAAAGAATAGGGACATCTTGTTTGATGGCACCATTTTTTATGAGAGTAGCAAAAGTGTGTGATGCCGAACTCAAACAGGTGTCCCCTTGGTCAAATCCAACGATGATTCTTGATGGGTACAGATTGTCGTATAAGGCCTTCGACTCCCTCAAAAACTCAGGAGCAAACACAATCTTAGGTTTCTTGCCTGCATCGGTAAACATATCTCTAACCGACACTGTGTAGCCAACAGGAATAGTACTTTTAATTACTATCACCGCACGCGTATTGACCTGAAGTACTTTTTGAATCACATCCTCAACTGCAGAGGTGTCAAAAAAATTGCGTTCGCTGTCATAATTAGTGGGAGCCGCTACAACAACAAAATCAGCATCTGCATATCCTTCTTCCCAATTTGTAGTTGCACGCAAATTAAGCTTCTCCCTAATTATAAAATCAGAAGAATAATTTCCCGACTGTAATTGAATATCCTCTTTAAAAAATCTCTCAATGTATTCATCTTGGATAGGTGACTCCCTGCGATTAACCATATCCACTCTATCCTGCACAATATCAACAGCCACGACATCATTTTGTTGTGCCAATAAGGTTGCGATACTCAACCCAACATATCCTGTTCCTGCAACAGCAATTTTCATACTTCAAAAACGTTTTAATACTCAAACAATAATAACAATTATATTAATGGAAAATCCCCAACCTATCTAATGTGTACCTGCGATAAGTAATATAGCCTAATCTACCTATTGCAGTCCCCAAATTTACATATGATATGATATCCGCTCTTAAATTTTGGTCATAATTGGATTTACGCTTTTTTATTTCGTTGGGTTCCACATAGACCAAATCATTCTGTTGTAGGTAGTAACACTCCGAATCGAAAAGTGTCTTTTTAGTCAAATCCACTTCCAAGGGTATCACGTCACCATTCACTTCTCGCAAGACCAACACATTGTCCCGCCTACCCGAATCTGCAATGTCACCGCACATGGCGAGGGCTTCAAGAATAGTCAGCCGGTCACCCGTGATATGCAATTCCCGCGGTCTGCGCACTTCTCCGATTACCGTTACCCTAAAATTCATCGAATTAACTGTGACAACTGGGTCATATACATAATCACCTGTTATCAGCCGCTGCTGAATCAGGTGAGATAACGAGTCTTGCGTGATTCCTTCAACATGCAACTTTCCCAATAGCGGAAATATGATGGTTCCTGCTTCGTCCACCATGTAACCGGGCACTTGTCTGACACTACGTTGATCAAAGATAGAAGCATTCTGTTGTTTGGAACTCTCACCCCTTATGCTTGCCATTCTATTAGCCTCAGCCACCACACTATGCATCTCTTGATTGAAAGGAGCCACACTTTGCGGATTGAGACTATTAACATAAATATATAGCTGATCACCGGGATGGATGGTATTGGTATAGGTGGTCAGAATGCGTTGGGCACTATCGCGTTCTGCATCGCTGATATAGGCAACATCGTGAATTGACCTACACGACACAAATACAGAGATAAACAATATCAATAAAAAATAGACTCGAAAACGTTTAAACATATTTAATAATCAAATATTCAATAAACTGACTCAATATAATTAAAGCACAATTATTAGTGTTTATATTTCAGTGTAACTGTTGGAAAATAATACCAATAAACAATAACAATATTGCCAAGAATACTATATCGTTCAGTACCTCAGCAATATACATGAAAACCATTGGGGAAATAACCCCACATTAATTCTTGCAAAGATAAGTATTTTTTTTTGACTTATTAAGATTTTTTTCTCAACACATTTATAAAAACTTCTCTCCCCCATTCTCAACTGGGGTAAAAAATGAATAACACCGTTCAAGACTAGAATCATATACGGGAATTTCCTGACACAAACAAATGCGTCCTTAGAGAGACTAGCCGCGATAAAAAAAACTCTTTATGTTGGATTTCAATAATAAAGAATAAGTAATTACTAACCAGAAGGATAATTAACGATTTACCTAGATAATCCTCAGTATTATTCGTATTATTTGTTGTGCCCTGTAATACTCCTAAGTATTGTTTTCACGAACCTCTTGGAGTTATTCTTCAACTCCTGAACAAGATATAGCTGTGGAAAACAACCACTTCTCAACGCCATTGATGCTACTTCTATCTCTCCTTGAAAAGGATACTTGTCTTTCCATAATTGCAGTTTATTCATACCCGTGAGATGAACAAAATGATTCTTCACAATTGTCTTGTCCCCGTCTATACAGCATGATACCAAAGCCCCATAACGCGCTTTTTTCTGCCATTTTTTCAAGGTAATCTCTGTGACAACAGGATACCTATCCGTTATCGGTAGTGTATCCAAGTCTAACGGTTCTTCAGGATAATAAGTTGACCGCGGAGGAGCAATCAGACGATCCGGGAAAAAGAAGTTTCCCATACTGAACACGACTGCTTTACCTTTCTTTCGATATACCGGTTGGACACAATGTGTATGACTTCCAAGTATTAAGTCAGCACCAGCATCCCACATTTTCTGAGCCAATCGGTATTGGTGATTGGTTGGCATTGTCTGCCCCTCCTTACCCCAATGAGGCAAAACAACAACGTAATCATATTGTTGTTTGTATTTCGCTATTTCGGATATGGTGTATTCCTCATCCAACGGATTAACTCCGGGTTTATCTTTACCAGCAATAGGACACCAGCCTATTAGTTCCTCCTTGGATTCGCAAAAAGCCAAAATGGCAATGTTTTGGCCATCGACATTCAGTACCACCGGAGACGAAGCCTCTTCTATGTTATGGCCAGCTCCAACATGTTTTATCCCCAACTCGTCCAACTTCTCGATTGCATGGAATGCTCCTTCATCGCCTAAATCAAAATAATGATTATTTGCAAGACTAACAACATCGATATTCAACTGTTTGAGTTTATGCAAATCATTGTCCAAAGTGTAAATCACATCCTTTTTACGGGACATCTTTTCTTCACTAAAGGTTGGGGCGTTACCAACAGCTGTCTCCAAAGTTCCCACCCTTATGTCACCACCTCGAAGCATCTCCAACACATCATCGGAGCAATATCCTTGTTCAATTCCAGATAGTACCCCTCCGGGCATGATATCTCCTACACCGATTATCTCTATCATAATACAATCATTATACTAAACTCTATTTACTCATACTTAATCCATTCCGGCCCCTCTGTCCTAAATGAAACTCTCCTGATTATCCAGTTGTAACTCTTGATAAAAAAGGCAATAGGCAACCTCTACTAAGTACCCTGTATGGGCAAAATCTGAAATATTAGAGCAAACAAATTGGAGGATAGTTGTGATGAGCTGCAAAACCTGCAAGGGAAAGGTCAGTCTAGATTGTTGAAATGAGGTCTCATCCCAATCCTCTCAATCTCTATGTATACTAACAATATCGGGTGTTAGGTCTATCCCATATCTCTTTTAGGATTCTCTCCGTATAATCACCAAAAGCAGGACCGTTGGCCGACTGGCTCAACTCTGGCCACACATTCCATTCAATCAACACGGGGTCGCCTTGTTCATCTATACAGATGTCCCACCCAATCAAATCGAAGTGAGGAAGCTGCAAATGAAGTTTTTTCACCAGTTCTACCGCCTGTGCGAAAGAGGGAATTTGATAACCCTCTAAACGGACTCCAGTATCGGTCAACTCTATCATGTCATTGCCTGGAGATCCATAAGCATATTTACCCAATGTACCATCAGGATTTATCTTTGTACTGATTCCTCCTGCAGTCTCATTGTCGATGTCATAACCCTTCCTGCCAATACGCACTACTGAATAGGGAACCAAAACCTCGTCGGCGGAGTGATAGGTGAGTATACGAATCGTATTAACCGACGATGGATTCAATGTACCCATATCTTTGTGCTGACAAACAACTTGTTGGACAATAAAGTTGGGACCGTAGCTCTCAAACAATTGGTCGATCTTTTTCCCGTCAAGAGAAGTCTCACCACCTTTGCATGAAAATTTGCAAACTCCATCACCATGCTTCTCAAGAGAGGGCTTTATTATTACATTGTCAATCTCCCAACAACGTTCAAGCGCTTCAGCCTTACTGACTAGCCTACCATCAACATAATAATGGCCATTCATATTTTTTACCACTGTAACAGGCATCTTGACACCACTGAGAAGCGAGTCGGTAAGATTCTTATCCGAATAAGCTCTTTCGAACTTCATTTGGTTTACCCTGCCAATAATATCATTATAGTATAGGCTCGTGGGGATATATTTCACTGAGTAAACGCCAGTCCTCCGGTAAAAATAACGATGCCAGTCGACAGGTACATCAACCTTTATCAGATCATGAAAGTATTGTTTTATCTCTTTTTCCTGATTGGCAGTAAGCGAACGGTCATACGGCAAACGCGCATAGTTCTTCTTCACGCCCTTTATCAACCTACGGCTGCTTTTATTTCGTCTGTACAATTCCAAAATATCCATAGTGATTACTATTTGGATGATGCTATTTTCATTTCAAAAGTATCAGGTAAAGTCTGTGCATAGCGTACTATTTCCTCTGTCATTTCGCCAAAGGCGGGTCCATGAGCTGTCTGACTCAAATCGGGAGCACGGTTCCACTCAATCATCACTGGACGTCCTTCCTTGTCTATTCCGAAATCCCATCCCACCAGATTGAAATACGGCAGGCGCTTATGTAGCTCCTTGACTGTGCTTAGCACTTCGGGGATGGATGGCAACTGAAAACCATCGAGGACCGTTCCAACATCCGTTTTCAAGATTTTTTTCTCCTTCGGAGTACCGTATGCACATTTTCGTATCCTACCGGTAGTCAGGTCAATGTCTGCGTTTATGCCTCCTGCCGACTCATTGTCAACTCGCTTGCCCTCTCTGCCAATGCGGACTACTGCATATAGAATGAACACCTCATCCCCTTTCCGGAAGGAAAGAACGCGGATAGTATTAAGTGAAGTGGGATTCAACATCGAAAGTCTCTCATGCTGTTCAACTTTGTGCTGAATAATATAATTCGACTCGTAGGCTTCGAGCAGATTCGATACGGGTTCACCATCATCGGTTTTACCGTCAGTGGTGGAGAATAACTTCACTCCACGACCCCACTTACCTAGAAGTGATGGCTTGATTACCACATCACCCAAATCCTTACATAATTCCAGTGCCTCACCTTTCGAAATAGATACCTTGTCATTATAGAAATAGCCATTTATATTTCTAATAACTGTTTGTGGACGAAGCACATCCGGAAAATACCAATCAAAAAGGCACTTGTCAATATATGCCATAGTGAATGGTCTGAAATTGAGATGGTAAAGTATCTTGTAGTGATAAAGGCATGTCGGAACATAGTTCAATGAGAACTCTCCATTGCGAGAATAGAAGTACTCATGCCAGTATACTGGAGGTTCCATGTTTGTAAGTTTACGCCAATAGTTCACTACATCTTTCTTTTGCGTAGATGAAAGGGGGGTCACCTCACATTGTGACAATTTTTTCTTAATATCTTCAATATCCTCATTATACCAGGCTTTCTGCCGGTATTGGATAAGCATTGTATTCAGTTTTCCTATAATTGATGCCATAATTGTGTAATTATAGTTGTGAGCCAGCTTTGTAATCCATTGCTCTGAGCAACAATTTATTGCGAGTGCTGTTTCTTAAAAATGTTCGTAGCACATAGTCATCCGTGAAATCCTTTTTCTTAAAGTGTTGAATCCAAGCTTTTATGAGCCTTTTTGTGCATAATGCCAATGTTGACGGGTGAAAAGTGCGATCAATCATTGGCATCATATGACCGTATGCCAATTCATCATATAATGATACAAGGTAATCGTTATATGCTTTATCATCTATTAGATAATTACAAATCCGTTTGTTATGCTCTTTGCGTGCTTCAGAGTGATCTAACGAAAGTCCAACATTCCCTTCGTTCAGAGTGTTCACCACTTGATAGGAACAGCCATTGTCCGACAGCTCCATCATTACACTAATACCCTCATACCAATGTGGCCTGTTCCATGCTCTATACGAAGGGTCATCTTTGCTATTGAAGAAGAAATTGCCCAAACTATAGAAAATTGGCTTTCCTTTATACTCTTCCCAACCTTGAGGACAATGAGGATGTGTTCCAATCACACCATCGGCTCCATAATCAATCAAATCCCGATAACGAGCAATGGTGTCCGGCAAGGGTATATCTATATATTCTATCCCATCATGTGGAAGAACAAAAAGATAATCAACATTACGTTTTGCCTCCAAAATGATATGATTCACTTTCAAATCATTGATATAAGCACACCCCAAACCGTCATCTTTCCTCACATCTTCAAAAACACCCCTATATGCTGCATAGCATAGTGCTAAGAATCCCACTCTTACCCCCTTTATGTCACATACCTTCACCCGATAAGCCTCATCGTATGTTCCAGCACCGAATGCACTATCCCCTAATGCGCTACGTGTCTTTTGATACCCTGCCTCACCCCAGTCGAAAGTATGGTTGGTGGCTATCGAGAAGAGATTAAAACCCAAAGACCTTAAAAAATCCGGAGTATCATCGTGCTGATAAAAACGCTCGTCATGTTGGGTTGGCATCTCTACATCAGGTTTCAAAGGGACTTCAAAATTAACTATCTTAAGGTCACAGCTCATTATAAGATCTCGAAGTTCCTGCGACACAGAAATAATTGAAGTGGAAGGTTTGGCACAAAAATCGCCCGAGAAGAACAACCTTATACTATTCATATGCAGCAATTTTCTTTAATCGTCCTGTACTTAAAACATTTAAATCCCGGGACATTATGTATTCAGCTCCTGTCTTCCTCCATTGGAAGAAACAATCTCTGACTCCTTCTCGCCATCCATGGTGAATGAACAGTTGCCCTGTTGTGTCCCACATGTCATTCACTTCTATCACCACTGGCCCATCGTCTGTTATTGCTATATCCCACCCTGCTGCTTTACAGAAAGGGAAAGCTTGTTGATACTTTATCACCTCGGCTTTAATTGCCTCCCAGTTGTCTATTCTCACCCCATTAATCTGTGTACCACTGTCAGGATGACACTCAACAGGTTTCAATTGACGCCAGCCATCAAACTGCACAGCATATTTCAATTCTCCCGTGGCTATATCCACACAACCATCAATATTACCTCCATTTCCGGCATTGTCCACACAACTTCCCTTCCGCCCCATTTTAAACCAGATAGCAATTATTTTGGCATCACCACTGGGCATCAACGTGGTCATAAAGCGAATGGTGTTTACCGAGGACTCGTTGAATGCAGACATTTGCTTGGTCTGCTTTACCACTTTCTCAAAAATCAAAGGTTCTCTACCCAATATAGATGAAAGTGCAGCTCGTTCCCCGTTATAAAACTCCAACAAACAATCGGAATCCCCATATTCGATACTATTCACTACTGTAACTCCTTCGCCATGGGATCCTTCTGTTGATTTGATTGCGCAGCTGTTCACACCTTTGCGCCGAAGAATGGCCATGAGTGAGGAGAGGTCTTGTGCTATATCAGGCTCTGTAGCAATGACTCCCTCGGGCGAATAATAGGCATATAGCTCTGCAAAACGTACACCAACTCGCTCCAACATCCAGTGTGCTAAGAACTTATTTCGCGAAAGAATATAATATTTCTTGGGGTTTAAATAATCAAGGTAATAACGCTGTTCATTAAAACCCAGAAAAGAGTGTCTAAAATCGGCATCCTGACGCTCGAACTCGAAATCCCTATACTCATCAAAGGTGAGACCTTTCTTCTCAAACAAGGAAAGATAATCTTTAAAAACAAACTTTCTCTGCTCTTTCGGGTATTGCTTGGCAAACTGCGCCACCTCCTGAAAATGCTGATATTTACGTTTTAAATTCATCTGCAGAACTCGTTATATAAAAAAACAATCTACTTACTATTAATTGCCTTGTAAAGGCAGACTCAGATATAGCTGCAAACCTCGCCTACAGAAAAAACAGCACATTACAAATACGACCTGCATGGGCAACACTCAAAGCAACGATTATTAATAATCACCTATAATATATGTCTCTGGTTTATATAAGATTGTTTTTTACAGCCTCGAAGAGGCTGAATATCAATAACACCGTACAAGCGTAGCGCAGTGCGGTGACAGAATATACTCACTCATAGCGTCCCGAAGGGACGCGACAATGAGAAGGTTTGGCAAAAAACAGTCATATGTTGTACTAGAGCGTAATATATTTCTTATGGGGACTTCTATTAATCACCTCGAAGAGGTGAGACCATTAATAACACGGTACAAGCCGAAGGCGCAGTGCCGTGACACTCAGACATCAGAGAACTGCGTCCCGAAGGGACGCGACAATGAAAACAAAAAATAGAACTCACCTTATGATAATTTTGCCGGACTTGACCATTTCTCCTTCAACGACAAAGATAACTACACCTTAGAGGAATATACCTCTTGCAACGATTCAGTTTGGACGATCTCCATAATAAGAAGCTAATCGAAAAAGTATTCTTTAAAATACTTCATCATTCCTCCATTACAGGCTTGAGGTCCATTTATTTCCCAATTATCGTTACCCTCTATAAAGACAGGCCCATCCGGACCGACAGCAATATCCCAACCAATTGAATGGATCTGTGGCAACATCGAATGGAAAAACAGGGCTTGCTTTTTCACCTCCTCAAAGTTGGGTATCTGAAATTCTGAAAAAACAATGTGGCTATCGGGGTGAACTTCTATCTTCAATCCATAATCAGGCTTGTAAAAGCCATACTGCTTGAGATAACCTGTATCCAAATTAATGCCCACAGCCACTCCTCCTTTAGATGTGTTATCTTTAGTACTATCTCCTGTTCCTATCCTCTGTATCGATGGTAAAATATGTATTACTCCATCTTTAAGACTCCGCACTGTCACGAGTCGAATTGTGTTAACAGATTGTGGATGAAGACGGCTCATCTCCTCATGCTGACTGACGAAATCCTGAATCAGATACCTTTTGCCCATCAATGTCGATTGGACCTTTTCCTTTCCAACCACCTCATTATCTATATAGTACTGACCATCTTTTATCTCCAAAATAAAAATATCCTTGCCCTCTTCTCCATCTAATGGTTTACAGAAAAACCTCTTCTTCCCAAATGAAAGCAACGAATCCAAACTACATACTTTCTTCGTCTGATAATCAAATAGTTCTCCGTTGAATGTATAATACAATATCTGTGCTGTCTTTATTCCTATGCCGTCGGCAAATAACGAAAAAACTAATTTATCACGTAGTATACATGTGTAATCATGATACATCGGTAGGTTCAAATCGCCCCTTCGCAATTGGAAGGGGAAGGAATGTACATATTCTTTCTGTTCCTGTTTGGACTTTGTATCAAATCCATATAGAAAATAAAAACGGTTAAACCTTCCATATTTCATGATTTGCCCAAACTGTTCTAAGAATATCCTCCAGGCCGGTTTCACCTTTTCTTTTAATTCGGGATAATAGGTTGCATGACTATATAACCTCTTGTCTCGTATTAAAGATACTATCTCAGATGGGCGCACATATATCCATGAGAAAACAAAACGATACACCTTGGTGATTCGAGACATCATCGTAGATCGGGTATCAGAAGAGAATGGCATAAGAACGAAGCTATTTTTATGGTAATCAGATTATTTTATTTGGAAACAAGCTTTTTTTTCGCTTTCCGCAGCCCCATCAGCATTGTCTTGAACAGGTTACTATTAATCTTGAAAGATTCTTTCCACAGGTGATATCGCATACCAAATTCCAGCACTCCATGTGAAACTATATTATCAAGTGAAAGATGTGTGATTATTGACTTTGCCGTTATCTTACTTCCTTCAATTGTCAGCTCAACAGCTCTGCCATAACGGGAAAATGGCTCCCATCTTCTTAGGACAGGCCTTTCTACTGGGAAAATATAACTCTCTACTTCGGGTATGTGGAAGAGGTCTTCCGATCTATTGGGATACCAGACTGGACGAGGGGGTACCATGTAAAAGTCCGGAAAAAGGAAATTGCCCATACTATAGCATACCGGTACTCCTTCTTTAACTACCAACGGCTGGATAATATGCGGATGACTTGCCATAACTGCATCGGCTCCTGCTGCTATCATCTGTTTGGTCATTTCGATGGTTTCTGGTAATGGGACATAACTATACTCTTTGCCCCAATGCGGTAGTACCACGACCTTATCATATTTGTTTTTAGCCTGCCTGATATCGTCTATCACTTTTGTTATCTCAAGAGGACATACACCCGGAGTGTTCTCCCCCGCCATTTTGACATATCCCAGCCAAGGACTGTCATATATGCAATATGCGAGAAAAGCAACCGTTATCCCATCTTTGGAAACGACTGCTGGTCGGGATGCCTCTTCAATATTCATCCCAGCTCCACAATATTGTATCCCCAACTGTTTTAATTGAGCTATCGTATTTTCGAGCCCTCCATCTCCCAAATCACATATATGATTATTGGCCAAAGATACCACGTCAAACCCCATCTCCTTCAATCGAATCATATCCTCATTCCGGGCATATATTATATTGGCCCTCCCCTTCATTTTTACTTCGTCAAACTCGTACCCCTCTCCAATAGCACTCTCCAATGTCCCTATACGAAAATCATATTGCAACATCTCATTCTTGAGTGTTTCATCAATATATTTCTCCTGATAGGGTAGAATTCCCCCTGGCATTATATCTCCACAAACAAATAGCCTCATAAAACAATCTCCATTATTCGATTTACATCCATATTTCTCCTGGACACAATCGATTCGTCAATAATTTCTTTTTACATCGAGGATACAATCCAAAAAGAATCGCTGCCACCCATATCCATTCCTTATACGATGTCCTGTATTGTTTATTCCCAAACAAAAGTATCCTATTTATCTCAGGAAAAGTATTCCACCAGACCTTCCTATATTTTGCCTCTTTGGTAAGAGGAAGTAATCTATTTTTTGTCCTTAATTTATTTATAAGAACTCCTCTGCTATATTTATCCGCAACACCCTCCTTCTCAAGAAACCCGATAAAGATTTCTACATTTATTTTGAAACTGTTATAGTTCTTCAAGCACTGTGCCTCATTCGTATTATGAGTGACCGAAGTTGGATTATATCTGTAATAATAAAGAGGCTCATTTACGTAGGCTATCTTGCGTGAATAATAAATAGATTCACCTCCTATTACTGTATCTTCTCCAAGACTCCCTTTTGGCCATATGAAATCGTGATCCTCAATTACTCTACGGTTTATTATCCTACACCAAATAAAGGGTGGAACATCTCGATTTATTATATCACTTTTGATATTATCCCCGTCATTGATAAGTCCATTTGGCACAATCGTATTATGCCGTGCATTGCCTTCATAATATCGATAGAAGTCACACAATACCGTATCAGCACCAGTTTCAACTGCTTTATTATATAGCACCTCTGCCATTCGAACATCTACGAAATCATCACTGTCAACAAAGATGATATAATCCCCACTTGAATTGCTAAAGCCTTGACGACGACCTTCCGCTATCCCCTTATTCGTTTTATTTGTATAAATACTCAATCGTTTTTCTCGTGAGGGGTACTCTTTTATCACACGTTTTATTATCTCAATGCTGTCATCCTGCGAACCATCGTCTATTACCACTATCTCTATATCTTCGAGGGTTTGTTCCGCCAAACTGCGGATAAATCTCTCTACATACTTTGATGTATTATATACCGATGCTATAAAACTGACTTTCATATCCTTAATAATAACGAGTTCGGGATTGCTTCCTCATTGTATGTACATGCTTCCTCTGTACTCTTCCACTCTCTCTTTCACTGCTGGATTTTTGAAATTAATACCTAACATTTCAAATCGAAAAACCATCTCAAAATAAACTATCTCGACCTAAACAATAACTCAACCAATGCTTTTTTCTTTCAATTCCTTGTATCTCCAAAAAGCAATGCACTCTTTTTCCCCTCACGTTTTTCTAAACCCAGCATTTTCGAGAAAGAATTCATTACATGTGTGGTAGAACGATATCCAATAATCCTACCTATTGTAGTGTACATCTTTGCAAGATGGCTACTTCCTCTATATCTTGGATGCTTCTCAAGGTGAGGGATGGATTGTGAATGATCCAGGCAATAACGGCCTTCCGGAATCATTCCAGCTTGGAAGTACACATCAGCAAGTGTAAAGTATCTTTGGGACAAAAGTGTAGTGAATCTATTCGCTTCTTTTCCGTATTTTTGCTGAACCTTGCTCAGAACTGTTTCCATTGCATTCACTTTCTCGCCCAATGAAGGAATACCATTCACCCTTTTGTACGTTATTCTGTCTGGAGATTCATATGAACGATAGGCACTAACTATACAGGGATGATATACGAATCTGATTCCTGATAATGATAACTTAAGATGCAAATGCGTCTCCTGACAATTACTCAGATAAATATCAAAACCACCAACAGCCACAATATTCTCACGTCTATGCAAAGGTGTTGACGTATGTATGTCCCAATAAGTGTATACCCAATAATCTTGATTGTTTTCCAACATATCAAGATTCTCAACGGTATTATGACAAAAAACTGCTCCGTCCTTATCTACGAAATCAAAATCTCCGAATACTTCTTCATTCTTTGCCAGGTCACTCGACTGCTCTACCTGTCTCTCTATGGCATCCGGATAAAGATAGTCATCTGCATCCAGAAATTTCACATATTCTCCTGTGGATTCCTGTATTCCACGGTTTCGTGCCACACAGGCCCCTTGGTTTAGCTGTTTGAAAACTTTTAGACGTGAATCCTTGATGCTCTTGAGCAGTTCGTATGAATTATCTGTACTTCCGTCATCCACAGCTATTACCTCAATATTCCGGTAAGTTTGATTTATCGCGGAATACACCGACTGCTCCACATACTTGGAAGCATTGTAAACCGGAATAATAATACTAACCAATGGATCCATCTCTTTGAATACATGTTTATTCAGCACCACCTATCTTCTCTACCATTGAGGCTGGTATAGCAGCAGTTGCAACGGCTATTAGTTTTTCCAACTGAATAATGACCCGCTTCTCATGTTTCCCTCCAATCTGCATAAATATGCCCTCCACACCTACAAACGGTCCACCTATTACCCTTACCTTGTCTCCTTTCTTGAAATTCAGCTTCGCGGGATCCAAGTATACCACCTTTTCCTCTTTGTTACCCGACACCCGGATAAAACTTGCCATATCACTGTCGGGTACCACCACCGGGTGCAATAGTCCTTCCGTCATATGAAGCATCGGATGTACCGCAAGGATCCTGCGCGGTATCTGCACAAACATCTCTTTTTCTGTGTGAACAAACAGGTATCCCGTCAATGCACATCGCTCCTTCCACACAAATCGTCCATGCTTGTCCCGCTGCCGTACTTTCTCTATCGGGATGAAACACTCTACTCCGAATAACGATTGTATATTCCCTCGCAGCGCTATCTCTTTTCCAAACGGACACCGAAAAACAAACCATTTCAACATGGCTGGCTTTTCAATCTTACTCCCGTTGTCTTTAGCTATCAAACTATCAGTCACGCTTAAAAATATCGCGGGTATACACTTTTTCTTTCACATCATCCAGACAACTGTCGTATCGGTTAGCTATTATGGCTTGAGACTGTTGTTTGAATTCCTGCAGGTCATTCACCACTCTACTACCGAAGAAAGTACTTCCATCCTCCAGCGTCGGTTCATAGATTATCACTGTCGCTCCTTTAGCTTTGATACGTTTCATCACTCCCTGAATGCTCGACTGCCTGAAATTGTCGCTGTTGCTTTTCATCGTAAGACGATAAACTCCTATCACGCATTCACGCTCCTGGGACTGGTCCCAGTTGTTATTATGGCTGTAGTAGGTGTAATATCCAGCCTTTTTCAACACCTGGTCAGCAATGAAGTCTTTTCGGGTTTTATTGCTGTCCACAATAGCACGAATCAGCTCCTGGGGAACGTCGGCATAGTTGGCCAACAGCTGCTTGGTATCCTTGGGCAGACAATACCCTCCATATCCAAACGAAGGATTATTATAGTGGGTGCCGATACGTGGGTCAAGGCATACACCCTCTATTATCTTCTGTGTATCTAATCCTTTCAGCTCCGCGTATGTATCCAGTTCGTTAAAGAAACTCACCCTCAGTGCCAAATATGTGTTGGCAAACAACTTCACCGCCTCCGCCTCTGTCGGCCCCATATATAGGATTTTCACATCTTCCTCTATGGCACCTTCCTTGATGAGGTTGGCAAATGTGTGGGCAGCTTCTTCTAAATGGCTTTCATCATGGGCATAACCAACAATTATCCTCGACGGATAAAGATTGTCATACAGAGCCTTGGACTCTCTCAAAAACTCTGGTGCAAAGATTATGTTCGGTAATTGCTCCCCACGTCTGAATTTTTCTCTCACACTTTCTGTATACCCCACCGGGATGGTGCTCTTGATAACCATCACCGCCCGGGGATTAACCTCCAGCACTTTCTCTATCACATCCTCAACCGCGGTGGTGTCAAAGAAATTCTTCACACTGTCATAATTGGTTGGGGTTGCTATCACCACAAACGACGCGTCCTTATAGCCGTTCTTCCAATCGGTTGTTGCCTCCAACTGCAATGGATCTTTCAACATAAAACCGTTGCTCGGTGCACCTGTCCCTTCCTTCAATGCTTTATCCTCTGCAAAAAAACGCTCTATATACTCATCCTGGATGGGGGAGCAACGTCGATTCACCATATCCACTCGGTCCTGCACTATGTCAACTGCTGTAACATCATTATGCTGGGCTAGCAAAGTTGCTATGCTTAATCCAACATAACCAGTACCTGCCACTGAAATTTTCATTATAACTATACTATATTAGGCGCGTTACAGACCTCTTATCACTCAATCTCTCGCGCCATTAATTAATTGTCTAACACGGCGAAGCCAAGGTCAGTCACATCCATTTCGGACTACTGGCCACACATACTATTCAATTGCAAAAATACAACTTTTTTTTTATATATCCATTTTTTTTAATAATTATGTGCAATATTTCAAACACCTATCCGTTATGAACGTTGTGCCGTTTAAGGTGAATTGTGAATCTATCATGATACATTACTCTAAACACATATTAAATAACGGATTACGCGTGCTTTTGCATCGCGACAACACCACGCCTCTTGTCACTGTCAACCTGCTTTACTGTGTAGGTGCCCGCGACGAAAGCCCTGACCTTACAGGGTTCGCTCACCTTTTCGAACATCTCATGTTCGGCGGAACCAAGCAATACCCTGACTACGACAGGGTTGTAGACAGCATGGGGGGCGACAACAACGCCTTCACAAACAACGATTACACCAACTACTACCTCACTGTCCATGCACAGTATCTCGAACAGGCTCTGGCTCTCGAATCCGACCGCTTACACGGCAATTGGGATATCATTGACGGTCACTGGAACGTACTCGATGTTCAGAAACGTGTGGTGACCGAAGAGTTCAACCAACGCTACATGAACCGCCCTTACGGCAATGTATGGCTGTTGCTCCGGCCTCTCTGCTATAGGGTCCACCCCTACCGCTGGTGTACTATTGGTGCTGATATCAAACATGTGCAAAACGCCACCCTGATGGATGTGCAGCAGTTCTTCAATCGCTTCTATCGGCCCGACAATGCCATCCTCTCTATTGCCGGCAATTTCAATCCCGAACAAACACTCCTGTGGGTAGAAAAACTATTTGGCTCCATTCTCCCCTCCTCCCCCTCTATGCTTCTCCCCGTCCCTCAACGCAAGTATCCTTCCGAGCCCGAACAAACTGCCCCGCGCCGCAAAGAGGTTGTCTGCAACGTCCCCAACGACGCCCTCTATATGGCTTGGCACATGTGCAACCGATGGTCTCCCCTCTACTACACCTACGATATGGTCAGCGACATTCTCAGCAACGGCCACTCCTCTCGTCTCTACCAAAGGCTTGTTCAACAGGAACATCTCTTCACCGAAATCAACGCCTACATTACCGGTGACCTCGACCAAGGCCTCTTCGTCGTTAGTGGCAAGCTTTGTGGTGGCATCGACCCTCATCTGGCCGAAAATGCCGTCAATCAAGAGCTATTACGTCTCCAGCAGGAACCCGTCTCTGCCCACGAAATCCAAAAAGTTGCCAATAAATTCGAAAACAACTTTCTTTTCTCTCAATACAAGGCCAGCGACCGGGCTTTAAGCCTCTCTTATTTCGAGATGATTGAATCCCCCGATTTGGTCAACTCCGAGCCCGACAACTACCGCACCATCACCCCAGAGGACATCCAGCGAGTCTCTCGTTCTCTCTCCCCCGATCGTTGTTCCACTCTGATTATTCGCAAACAATCGTCCGACAATTAATTCCTCATCATAATTCTCAGTTTCCTTGTTCAATATGAAACAAATCGTTCAGCTACTGAAAAAGCTCTTAAAACAACTGGAGCAATGGATTGCCAATATTCCCTATAAGGACATTTTTATCAAAATTGTCAATTTCATCGGCGACATCCTCCATCGAGCCCTCTTCACTGTCCTCCTCCCCAAACGCTACCGATCCCTCACCAAGCAACAAATCTATACTATCATCTTCAAATCCGATACCCCTGCCGGAAAGAAATTCGACATCTGGTTGCTCGTCTGCATCGCCCTCAACATCTTGGTCATCATCCTCGAAAGCATGACCGACACTTCCCACTGGTTTGCCATCACAATGAGGGTACTCGGTTGGGGATTCACCATTCTCTTCACTTTCGAATACTACCTCCGCATCTACTGTCTCCAAAAACCCTGGAAATATGTTTTTTCCTTCTATGGCATTATTGACTTCCTCTCTATCCTGCCCGCCTATCTCAGCCTCTTCTTCCCCGCCGCTTCCACCCTTTCGGTGCTCCGCATGATGCGTATGCTGCGTATTTTCCGCATCTTCAAAATGACCCGCTTCCTCGACGAAAGCCGTTTTCTGCTCAACTCTCTTCGTCGCAGTGCGGTGAAAATCCTCATATTCATGATGTTTGTATTCATCATGGCCGTCATTCTTGGAGCCACAATGTACGGCATTGAGGGCAATTCCAACCCCGCCATTTCCAGCATCCCCAGAGGGGTCTACTGGGCTGTTGTCACCATCACCACCGTCGGCTATGGCGACATTGCCCCCGTCACCGCCACAGGCCAATTCATCTCTATGGTCGTCATGCTCCTCGGCTATTCTATCATTGCTGTACCAACGGGCATTGTGGCTGGCGAAACTCTCGAAGAGCATCGCCGTCTACGCTCCAAGAGAAAGCACAGATCAAATCACTCCCCCCATGAAGAGATCGACACAAACCATCAATCCGATTCTCATTCTTCCAATTACCACTCCACTCCTCATCCCTCCCAATGGGACAAAGATCCCGGAGCACAAGTACGACCCGAAGACCTTATGTAATTCAATCCCGCTAAAAACGACATAATAATAAGTTCATCTCTTATGAGAATTAAACTCCTTCTACCGTTAGCCTTTTGCCTTTTGTGCAACACACTCTGGGCACAACACACCATCAGCGGAACTGTCACCGACGCCAAAACTGGTGAAACACTCATCGGCGCTACCATCTACGACACACTCTCGCACAAAGGCACCGTCACCAACCAACACGGCCGCTACAGCCTCACACTCAAAGACAACAAAGCCGTAATCCGAATCTCTTTTGTCGGATGCGAAACCCAGTTTTATCCCTTAGACCTCGGTGGCAATCAGCGCCTCGATGCCAAACTGCAAAGCACACGCACGCTTCAAGTAGTAAAGATAGTAGGCGAACGCACCCAGCACGTAGAGAGTTCAATCCCCAGCCGCATCGAAATACCCGTGGAACAGGTGCGGGCCATTCCCATGCTCTTTGGCGAGACAGACGTGATTAAGGCCATCCAGCTTCTGCCCGGTGTGCAGAACGGCAACGAAGGAATGGCGGGCATGTATGTACGCGGTGGTGGCCCCGACGAGAATTTGTTTATGCTTGACGGTGTCCCCATGTACAACGTGAACCACCTCGGCGGTTTCTTCTCGGCTTTCAACTCGGATGCCGTGAAGAACATCCAGCTCTACAAGGGCAGTTTCCCTGCCCGCTTCGGCAGCCGTCTGTCGTCGGTACTCGACATCACCACCAACAACGGTAACGACAAAGAAATCCACGGCGGCGTCAGTGTGGGGCTCATCTCTGCCAAAGCCTATATCGAAGGGCCGATAGTGAAGGAGAAGACCACTTTCTCGGTTTCTGCCCGCCGAACTTATGGCGATGTTCTCATACAGCCTATCATTGCAATGTATAATTCCGCCGCCAGTATTGCGGAGGATGGTCATGTCAACTTTGGATACTATTTCTATGACCTTAATGCCAAGGTCACACACCGGTTCAGCGACCGCAGCCGCCTCTATGCTTCCTACTACATGGGCGACGATGCCCTTTATGCTCGTTTCAAGGTCAACGACAGCTACAACTTCAAGAGCCATGAAGGACTGGGCTACTACTGGGGCAACATCGTGGGCAGCTTGCGCTGGAACTACGAGCTCACGCCCAAGCTCTTCATGAATATCAGCGGAGCCTACACCCGCTACCGCAGCGACCTCAAGGTGACCGAAGAATACCAAAACAGAGACTACAACTACGATTACGCCTTCTCCCTTATCTTCAAGTCCGGCATCCGCGACATTCTGGGATGTGTCGATTTCGACTACACACCCACTCCCGACCATTCCGTCAAGTTCGGCACCCACTACACCTTCCACCACTTCACCCCCGAAACGGCCAGCGTGAAAGCCGAAGACAACGGGATCCCCGAGGAGTGGACCATAGGCAAAAGCACTGTGGGTGCACACGAAGTGATGGCCTACGCCGAAGACGACTGGCGCATCTCAGACCATATCAAGGTAAACCTCGGCCTCAACCTTACCGGATTCAATGTACAAGGCAAATTCTACCCCAGCCTCCAACCCCGTCTCAGTGGGCGTTACCTCATCAATGACAAACTCTCGGCCAAGGTGGGCTACGCCTACATGACCCAGTATCTCCACCTTCTTAGCACTTCCACCGTCTCGCTGCCCACCGACCTCTGGGTACCCGTCACAGCACACATCCTGCCTATGAACTCCCACCAAGTGGCCGCAGGCCTCTTCTACAACCTCCTCGACTCCCTCAACCTCTCCGTCGAGGGCTATTACAAGAATATGGACAATCTGCTTGAATACAAGGACGGCGCCTCTTTCTGGGGCAGCTCGCAGGGATGGGAACAGAAGGTGTGCATGGGACGCGGCTGGGCCTACGGCATAGAATTCCTTGCACAGAAAAACCTCGGCAGGCTGACCGGCTGGCTCGGCTACACATGGAGCCATACCTACCGCCTCTTCGACCGCCCGGGACAGGAGCTGAACGACGGCAAGCCTTTCCCTGCCAAATACGACCGGCGGCACGACATCAGCCTTGTGCTGACCTACAAGTTCACCGACCGCTTCGATGCCAGCCTCACCTGGGTCTTCTCTTCCGGCAATGCCGCCACCCTTGCACTCCAGCAATTCGACCCCGTCTCAGGCATCACCGAATACGGCATATACTACCGTTCTACTGCCGACTACATCTCATCTCGCAACAACTACCGCATGCCCAACTACCACCGCATGGACATCAGCCTCAACTGGCACAAAGAGCTCAAGTACGGCCGACGCACCATCAACCTCAGCATCTACAACGCCTACAACCACATGAACCCCTATCTAATCTACACTGGATACAACTGGGACGACACACCTGTCCTCAAACAACTCTCACTCTTCCCAATCATCCCCACCGTCAGCTACATCTGGAAAATATAACACAAAATACCTATCGGACCTATTAGACTAATTTGACCTATTAGACTAATTTGACCTATTAGACTTAATAAAATAAAAACCCAATGGCAAAATGAAAAAAACAACAATAATTCCCATCATTGCAACCCTGCTCCTCACAGCCTCCTGCACCAAAGTGCTGGAGTTCGACGGCACAGAGACCGAATCCATGCCCGTCCTCATCTCCCAGCCCGAAGCCGACAGCACACTGAACGTGCGACTCACCTACAGCCGATTCTTCCTCAGTCGAAACGAATTCAAACCCATTGACAACGCCACCTTCCGTGCAGAGCTGAACGGTTCCCCCGTCTCGACAAACTTCTCCTATGACGACTACGGTATCTACCATTCCAATCTCACCCTCCGCGAAAACGACACACTCACCCTGCACGTCATCGTACCCGACAAGGGGGAAATGTCCGCTGGATGCCGCATGCCCAACCGTCCACAGACAAGTAACCTCACCATCGACCCCAATGTTGAGACTTACTCATATCCCGATTGGCCCGATACAAGCATCATCCACACTAGTATCGAAGGCAATGCCGACTTCCACTTCAAACTTCACGACCCCGACGGACAAAACAACTACTATATGATACGCGCCTACCTCTACAACGAGACTCGAGGCACCAAAGACTATCTCGAACTGAAAATGAACGACGACCTAATCTTTGACGTAAACGCCACTGATGACTATTTCGACCTCGACTTCTCTGAAAACTTCTCCGAAGGGACACAGATTCTCTTCACCGACGAGCGTATCAACGGTCACACCCACACCATCAACGGCACCATAAAATGGATTCATTACCAAGACAATGAAGAAAGCCTCTACCTCGAAATCTCCAGCCTCAGCCGCGACTACTACCTCTTCACCGTCACCAAACAAAGCCAGAGCGGCAGCGGCGACATACTGGGATTTGTATCCGAACCTGTACGTATACACACCAATGTGAAGGGCGGCATAGGCATCCTCGGCGGAAAATCCTCTATCCTCATACCCTTAGACCTCACCCATCCAGACACCACATCCCAAAAGTAACACCATGAGAATACTAATAACCGACCGCACCCACCCCATTCTCCAAACGCTTCTGCTCCAGGCAGGCCACGAAGTCGTTGTCGACACTTCTCTCAACCGCGACGCTCTCCTCGACTGCCTCCCGCAATACAACGCCCTCGTTGTGCGCAGCAAAATCATCATCGACCGTCCTTTCTTGGACAACCTTCGCTCTAGGTTCGCTCTAGGTTCGCTCAACCTTCGCTGCATCGCCCGACTCGGAGCGGGGATGGAGACAATCGACACCGACTATGCCGAGAGTCTCGGCATCCGATGCCTCAACTCACCCGAGGGCAACCGCGATGCTGTGGGCGAACACGCCCTCGGACTACTGCTCTCGCTCTTCAACAACATCGCCCGTGCCGATGCCGAAGTGCGCAAGGGTCTTTGGCAACGCGAAGCCAACCGCGGGCTCGAAATCAAAGGGCGCACCATTGGCATCATCGGTTTCGGCAATATGGGCAGTGCCTTTGCCCAAAGGCTGCAGGGGTTTGAATGCCGCATAATGGCCTACGACAAATACAAACCTGCCGGCTTCGCCCCCTCCTATGTCGAAGAGGTCTCACTCGCCCACCTCCAGGAGCACGCCGATGTCCTAAGCCTGCATGTCCCCCTCACCCCCGAAACCCACCACATGGTCAACAGCCATTTCATCTCCAATTTCTCTCACCCATTCCACCTTATCAACACCTCGCGCGGGGCCGTAGTGAGTACTCCCGACCTTGCCGAAGCCATCGAGCAGCAAAAGATAGCCGGAGCCGCTCTCGATGTGATAGAATACGAGGATATGACCCGCGATGGACTCGAAATGGAACATCTTCCCAACGATTTCCGCTATCTGCTCAACAGTCCTCGCACCGTTCTCACCCCCCATGTGGCTGGATGGACCGTCGAATCGAAAGAGAAACTGGCAAAAGTTCTCGCGTTAAAGATTATCGACGTTCTGTCTCAATAATATTGAATACCTATTTATTCTCATAATTCACACACACAAATGCTAATCGTAAAGAACAGCATCGTCTCAGACGACATAGTAGACCGCCGATTCTGCTGCGACCTTTCTCAATGCAAAGGGCAATGCTGCGTAGAAGGCGACTGTGGTGCCCCCCTCCTGGAAGAGGAAATACCCATACTTGAACAGATACTGCCCCAAGTTGAGCCATATATGACCGAAGCAGGGAAGGCAGTTGTGCAAAGCGAAGGTGTGGCGACCCTCAATAATGCCGCCGAACCCTGCACCCCATTGGTCAACAACCGGGAATGCGCCTACGTCAGTTGGGGCGACGACAGCACCGCCTTCTGCGCTATCGAGCAAGCTTTTCGTGACGGCAAAATAGACTTTATGAAACCTATTTCGTGCCACCTCTACCCTCTACGGGTGGACGAATACGGCGAATTCACCACCGTCAACTACCACCAGTGGGATGTCTGCCGATGTGCGGTGGTCAAAGGCAATCAAGAGGGTCAACCTCTTTACGAGTATCTGCGCGAGCCTCTTGTGCGGAGATTCGGCCAAGACTGGTACGACGAGCTACTGCTAATGATTGAACTGAAGAACAAAGAATAATTTTCCCTTTCGGCAGTGCAATATTTTTTCATTTGATGAGTTATTAAGGGTGCTATGGACAAGAGTAGACAAACACAATATCGATTATTCGGCATTCTGCTGGGCAGCATTTTGGTAATAGACCAGATAGTCAAAATAATGGTAAAAACCCACATGCATATCGGCGAGGAGATTCCGCTGATAGGCAATTGGTGTCTGTTGAACTTTACTGAGAATAACGGCTTTGCTTTCGGCATCTCGCTGGGCGAAGGATTCGGAAAGATTCTCCTCTCGGTCTTCCGCCTTGTTGCTTCGGGTGCCTTGATGTGGTATATGTTCAAACTCATCAAGAAAGGTACATCCACACCGGTGGTGGGCTACCTTACGCTTATTTTGGCAGGTGCCATAGGCAACCTTATCGACAGTTGTTTCTACGGGCTCATCTTCAACGAAAGCACCTACCAAGTAGCGCATCTCTTCCCCTCCGGAGGAGGCTACGCTCCTTTCATGCAGGGCAAGGTTGTAGACATGTTCTATTTCCCCCTCTTCCAGTTCACTTGGCCTGAATGGGTACCCTTCGTCGGGGGGACTTCCGATGTGTTTTTCAACGCCATTTTCAATGTGGCCGATGCTTCTATCACCATTGGTGCCATCTGGCTTATTGTAGACCTCCTTTTCTTTGCCGACAAACGTAAGGAAAAGAATGAGGCCAGCGTCACAATAAATGACAAAAAAACCGTTTCCAACCCCCAAAAAAGCTGATTTTTCACTTCAAATCATCAACTTTGCAAGGCCAAAAACCTCCATCGATAAAAATTATTCAATCTACTACACAACAAGTTGCAACTTTTTTTGAGAAAATATTTTGTCAGTTCGAAAAAAAGCAGTACTTTTGCAAACGATTTCAAGAGAGAAATTCTACTGAAATGATGGCGTTGTAGCTCAGTTGGTAGAGCAGAGGACTGAAAATCCTTGTGTCACTGGTTCAATTCCAGTCAATGCCACAAAAATGAAAGGAGACAATAATATTTGCCTCCTTTTTTCGTTGTATATACCAAGAAACACGAATAACGTTTAATGGTTATGACCCGAATATTAGTAGTCGACGACGAGCAGGATCTTTGTGAGATTTTGCGTTTCAACCTAACGAACGAAGGGTTTGATGTCACCACCGCCAACAGTGCAGAGGAAGCATTGGAGCTGATGGAGAACACTCATTCTGGTGCATGGGGACTTATTTTATTGGACGTGATGATGGACCGCATGTCCGGCTTCGATATGGCCCGACACCTCCGGCAGCACGGCGACAACACTCCTATCATTTTCCTTACCGCTTCCGATTCTCACGACGACCAGCTGAAAGGCTTCGACAGCGGCTGCGACGATTATATTACCAAACCTTTCGCTTTCGACACCGTACTGGCACGTGTTCGCGCCGTACTGAAACGCACCCATTCCCTGCCCTCCCCAACTCACGCTCCCCTCTCTTTCGGCTCCCTCTCCATCGACACTCAGAACAACACAGTCTCGCTCAACGGCTCTCCCATCGAACTCACCTTTCGGGAATACAGCATCCTTTGCCTTTTGGCTCAACGGCCCAATAAATATTTCAGCCGTGATGAGATTCTTTCTGCCGTATGGCCCAACGACGCATTGGTGAACGACCGCAGTGTTGATGTGCATATTGCACGTCTGCGCAAGAAGATGGGCATCGAAGGCCGACGCATCGTCAACCGCACAGGCTTCGGCTATGCCATCAGCACCCACGAACCCAAAAACTAAGCCACTACACCATGAATACCCTTACCTCCATAGTGATTGCCTTTCTCGTTATCTCAATCATAATGTACGTTTGGTTGACCTTCAAATGGCGCAAACAGGTCAAGAACGAGCAACAACTACGTGCCGAAGCCGAGGCATCCAAGCAGCAAATCATTGTGGAGCAAACCCGCAACCGGCAGTTGAAGCAGGAGATGACCAACAATATAGCCCACGAGTTGAAAACCCCGGTCAGCTCTATCCGCGGCTACCTCGAGATACTGATGGGCGACAAGCCCGTCACCGACGAGCAACGCAAATACTTCATTGAACGGTGCTACAACCAAACACTCCGTCTCTCCGACCTCATCAACGACGTGTCGCTCATAAACAAACTGGAAGAGGCCGAAGACCTCTTCAACCGCGAGCCCGTCAACCTCCGCGCACAGGCCGAGGAGGCCATTCTCGAGCTCCAACCAAAAGCCGAACAGCACAATATCACGATAACCGACGAGCTGCCTACCGACCTCATTGTGAACGGGAACAGCCAATTGCTTTACTCTATCTTCCGCAACCTGATAGAGAACGCTCTTGAATATGCCGGCGACAACATTTCTGTGGGCATCCGCTGCTACAAACCTGCCGACGACAAACACTATTTCATCCATTTCTACGACACGGGCAAGGGGGTAAGCAACGAATATCTCCCAAAACTCTTCGACCGCTTCCTGCGCATTGACGAAGGCCGCAGCCGAAAACGGGGCGGCACAGGGTTGGGCCTCTCCATAGTCAAACACGCCGTTCTCTTTCACGGTGGCGACATTTATGTAAAAAACCGCGAAAACGGTGGCCTGGAATTCTTCTTCTCACTTCAGCGCCACACCACATAACACCACACCTTTCACACCAACCGAAACAAAACTACACAACATTATGCATACACTACCGATTCAATTACGATTTAACGATGTAGACCAGATGGGGCACGTAAACAACGCCGTCATCATGGAGTTTTTCGACTTAGGTAAATCAGAGTATTTCACCGCTATCGGCCTTCCACCCGAAGAGGGCGAGTTTACCGTGATGGTGGTCCATGTTGAAGTGGACTTTACAAGCCAAATCCATTTCCACGACAAAATCCATGTAACCACCTGCGTAGACCACTTCGGAAAGAAGAGCCTCGCCGTGAAACAAGAGGTAATCAACAGCGAAACCAATCAGGTTTGTGCTCACTGCCGCACCGTGATGTCCGGTTACTCCCGCATCACAAATACAAGTGCGGAGATTCCCAACACAATAAAAGAACGCATCCTGCGTTATGAAGGTATCGAGTATTGAGCTCCCTCTAGACAGACCCGCCCAATGACCCGACATAGTAATATTTGACCCGTTATAAAACACAAACTCCACTATGAAGGATAAAGTCCTAATTGTTTATACCGGCGGCACCATCGGCATGGTGCAGGACAGCAACGGTGCACTAAAACCCTTTCCTCTCAGCCACATCTACGACCTGGTGCCAGAGTTGAAGCGCTGTTCCTACGCTATCGACACCTGTCAGCTGGACAATATCATCGATTCCTCGAACATGACCCCCGATTTCTGGGTGGATATTGCCGAATGCATAGAACGCGAATACGACAACTACGACGGCTTTGTGGTTCTGCACGGCACCGACACCATGGCCTACACGGCTTCCGCCCTCAGCTTCATGTTCAAAAACCTCTCCAAACCCATCATTCTCACCGGCAGCCAGCTGCCTATGGGTATGTTGCGGAGCGACGGCCGTGAGAATCTCATCTGCGCCCTCGAACTGGCCTCCTGCCACGAAGCTTTCATCCCCGAAGTCTGCCTCTTTTTTGAAAACCACCTCTATCGGGGAAACCGCAGCACAAAAATCAGTGCCGAGAATTTCGACGCTTTCTATAGCTACAATTTCCCCTCGTTGGCCAAAGCAGGCATCAATTTCAGTTTCAAACCCCACCTTTTCATGCAACAAAACGGCCAGCCTCTCGAAGTGCGCAAGAATTTCGACCGCAACATTGCAGTGCTGAAATTGTTCCCCGGCATCACTCCCCAAGTGGTGAACGCCGTGCTGCATGCCGAAGGACTTCATGGTGTCATCATCGAGACCTTCGGTTCGGGCAACGCCCCCACCGAGAGTTGGTTCATCAATGCCATGAAGGAGGCCATCGGCCGCGGCATCATAGTGCTGAATGTCACCCAGTGTAAGGCCGGAGCGGTAGTCATGGGGCAGTACGAAGCCAGCTGCGAAATGGAACGCATTGGCATCATTGGCGGCAACGACATCACTCTCGAAGCCGCCGTCACCAAGATGATGTACCTCCTTGGCACCTACCCCGACGACCACGACCACGTGCGTCACAGCCTTCAATGTTCCCTCCGTGGAGAGATTACCGTCAACCAGCCCCGCCTCTCATAATTCTCAACAATACATACACCACCGTCAATTGAAAACCTTTCGCCACATATTATTTGCACTCCTGTTGCTCTCGGCACAGACGCTGTCCGCCCAAACCCGCGCCTCCCACCTCGGTAATTTCGACAACCGCCTGCTGCACTGGGGCATTCAGGTGGGCTATACCCAATCCAAATTCGACCTCCATTTCTCTGAGAGTGACACTTTACGGCAAAATATCCTCGGCACCACATCATACTATAGCCCAGGATTCCACATCAATGTAATTGGCGACCTCCGTCTCAGCGACTACTTCAACCTCCGCATGCTCCCGGGCATCACACTCATTAGCCGCGACATGCATTACGACTGGTCGAAACAGTACACAAGCACCCACTGGAAATACGATACACGGCGTACAGTTGAGTCGGTTTACGGCGAACTGCCCATCGAAGTCAAGTTCCGCGCCGCCCGCTACACTGATTTCCGCCCTTATCTCACCGCCGGCACCTGCATCGGTTTCGACTTCGCCTCCCTTTTCAAGAATAAGAACAACAACGACGAGTCCATTATTCGTCTCAACCCCGTTGACCTCCGATACACCGTCGGGGTGGGCTTCGACTTCTTCCTCCCTTATGTCAAATTCGCTATCGAATTCAAAATGGCGTTCGGCCTCTTAGACCTCAAGGTGGCCGACGATGACTACTACACTCTCTCCACCGACAATCTCAAATCGCGCACCTTTATGCTCTCGTTTACTTTCGAGGGAGGGCTATAATACCTCCAAATCACCCCACCCGTCATGATTAAGCACCTTGACATAGACCTCACTCCCGAAGAGTATTGCACCCACTCCCTACTTTCTCGCGCGGTGGCGCACAAATGCGGTATCTCTCCATCCGACATCACTCATGTAGAGGTTCTCCGCCGCAGCCTCGATTCCCGCCGGGGACGCATTCTCTACCACACTTCTGTGGACATCTATATCGGTGAGGAGTTCTCCCGTCCCGACTATTCCGGCCACTACCAGGACTGCCACAACCGCCCGCAGGTCATTATTGTCGGTGCTGGCCCTGCAGGCCTCTTCGCTTCCCTACGCAGCCTGCAGCTTGGCCTGAAACCCGTCATCATCGAACGGGGTCATCCTGTCGACTCCCGCCGCTACGACATCGCACAGTTGGCTCGCACCCAACAGGTGAACCCCGACAGCAACTGGTGTTTCGGGGAAGGAGGTGCAGGCACCTACTCGGATGGCAAACTCTACACCCGCAGCAACAAGCGCGGCAATATCCAGTACGTGCTGGAACGTTTTATTGAACATGGCGCCAACCCTGCCATTGCCATCGACTCCCACGCCCATATTGGTACCGACAAGCTGAGCGGAATAATAGCCAATATCCGTCACACCATCGAGGACCACGGTGGCGAATACCATTTCGCAACACGGGTCACCGATTTCATCGTTTCGCAGAATGCCGGACAAACACAAGTGCTTGGTGTACGGGACAGCCTAGGCTACGAGTATCGAGGTATCGCCACTATCCTGGCCACCGGCCATTCCGCCCGCGACATATACCACCTTTTCCACAACCACGGCTGGCTGCTCGAGCCCAAACCCTTTGCTCTGGGTGTTCGCGTAGAGCACCCGCAGGAGCTCATTAATCAAATACAATACCATTCTCCTAAACTTAATATGCGGTTTCTGCCTCCCGCCGCCTACAGTCTCACTACCCAGGTCGACGGCCACGGGGTCTTCTCGTTCTGCATGTGCCCGGGTGGAGTCATTGTCCCTGCCGCAACAGCTCCGGGCCAACAGGTGGTCAACGGCATGAGCAATTCGCAACGCAACTCCCCGTATGCCAATAGCGGCATAGCTGTCACTGTTGGCCTGTCCGATGTGCCGCAATATGCCCAATACGGCCCCCTGGCCCTACTGCATTTCCAGCAGGATGTAGAGCAAACCATCTTCCAGGCCGTCGGCAACACCATCGCCGCCCCCATCCAACGACTCACCGATTTCTGCCAAGGCACAATGAGCCTCAACAACAATAAATCCAACTATATCGGCACCACTGTCAACAGCCCCATCCACCAGCTGTTGCCACCCTTTGTCACCTCCTGCCTGCAACAAGGTCTGCACCAGTTCGACCAGAAGATGCATGGCTTCTACACCTCCCAAGCCAGCATCTTGGCAGTCGAAAGCCGCACCTCCTCACCTGTCCGAATACCCCGCGACAACTCCCTCCAACACCCTCAACTTCGCTGCCTCTACCCCTGCGGCGAAGGTGCCGGTTACGCCGGTGGCATCGTCTCCTCCGCTATGGATGGCATTCGTGCCATTGAACAAATCAAATCCCTACTATAACATCCACCTACTATCCAAAACTCATACCTATTGCCATGCTCTTCGATCTCCAATCCGATTTTGCCCCCATGGGCGACCAGCCTGAAGCCATCCGTCAGTTGGTGGAAGGCATTCGCAACGGACAACGCGCCCAAGTGCTTCAAGGCGTCACCGGCAGCGGCAAGACATTCACCATCGCCAATGTCATCGCTCAACTCAACCGCCCCACCCTGGTCATGAGCCACAACAAAACGCTGGCCGCTCAGCTCTATGGCGAATTCAAACAGTTTTTCCCCAACAATGCGGTAGAATATTTCGTCTCCTACTACGACTACTACCAACCCGAGGCCTATATCGCCGCCACCAACACCTATATCGAGAAGGACCTTGCCATCAACGAGGACCTCGACAAGCTGCGTCTCCGCGCCTCCTCCGCCCTACTCAGCGGTCGCCGCGACGTGATTGTGGTCTGCTCCGTCAGCTGCATCTATGGCATCGGCAACCCCGAAGAGTTCAAAAAAGGCACCGTTACCGTCAAGGTTGGCGACCACATCTCACGCGACAATTTCCTCCTCCAGCTGCTCAACGGCCAGTATGTACGGAACGAAATCGAATTTATCAATGGCCGTTTCCGCGTCAAAGGCGACACCGTGGACGTGTTCCCCTCTTTCGCCGACTTCTGCTACCGCATCTGTTTCTGGGACGACGAGATAGAGAGCCTCGAAAGCTTCAATCCCGTCAGCGGCCAAAAACTGGAAAACTTCGACGAGATTATCATCTACCCGGCAAGCAATTTCCTCACCTCCAAAGAGAGTATGGGCGACGCTCTGCTCCAAATACAGCACGACATGTACGAGCGGCGCGATTATTTCTATTCCATAGGCAAAGACCTCGAAGCCAAACGCCTCGAAGAACGTGTCAACTACGATGTGGAGATGATTCAAGAACTGGGCTACTGCAGCGGCATTGAGAACTACTCCCGCTATTTCGACGGCCGGAGCGAGGGCAGTCGTCCTTTCTGTCTTATCGACTATTTCCCCGACGATTTCCTCCTCGTCATCGACGAGAGCCACGTCACCGTTTCCCAAATCGGTGCCATGTACGGCGGCGACCGCTCCCGCAAAACCTCTCTGGTGGAATACGGCTTCCGCCTGCCCTCCGCCCTCGACAACCGACCCCTCACCTACGAGGAATTCTACAACCTGACAGGCCAAACCATCTACATCAGCGCCACCCCTGCCCAATACGAACTGAAAGAGGCCGAAGGCGTGGTGGTGGAACAGGTAATCCGCCCCACCGGACTGCTCGACCCCGTGGTGGAGGTACGCCCCGCCGTCAACCAGGTCGACGACCTCCTGGACGAGATAGAGAAAACCATCTACAAGAAAGAGCGTGTCCTGGTCACCACCCTCACCAAACGTATGGCCGAGGAATTCACCTCTTATCTTCTCAACCTGGGCATTCGAAGCAAATATATCCACAGCGATGTCGACACCCTCGAACGTGTTGAAATCATGCGCGACCTCCGCATGGGTGTGTTCGATGTGCTGGTAGGCGTAAACCTCCTGCGCGAGGGCCTCGACCTCCCCGAAGTGTCACTGGTGGCTATTCTCGATGCCGACAAGGAGGGATTCCTCCGAAGCGACCGCGCCCTCATCCAGACCATCGGCCGTGCCGCCCGCAATGTACACAGCAAAGCCATACTCTACGGCGACACCATCACCGGCAGCATGCAACGCGCCATCGACGAGACCAACCGCCACCGCGAAAAACAGATACGCTACAATCTGGAACACGGCATCGTTCCCCGTCAGATTGTCAAAAGCACCGAAGCCATCTTGGGCTCCACCAGCGTCATCGAACGTGCCGCCGAGGAACACTACGAAGAAAAAGCCCCCGAAGGCCCCAATATCCCCAACATCGCCGCTTCACCCTACGCTCTCAACACTCCTGCCCACAGTGGCAAAAGCCCTGCAGCTCCACACAACACCTCTCCGGTCCCGCTGGTGGCCGAATCCGAACCGGACAAGACAGCAGGCGAGGACGACCTGCAATGGTGCAACAAAACCAAGGCACAACTCCGCAAGGAAATACGCGACACCCAGCGCAAAATGCAGCTTGCCGCCAAAGAAATGGACTTCCTTGCCGCTGCCAAATACCGCGACCAAATCCGCGCCATGCAGAAGGCATTGGAGAGCGCCCGCGGCAACTGACACCTAATACAGCAAATCTCTTTGGCTCATAAAACCTCATCATCATGAAAAAAATCAGTCTCCTTTTTTCCGTCCTCCTGCTCGTCTGCACAATGGCAGCACAGCCTCACGGCACACACAACAAGAACCCTCGCGGCACATTCCCTCCTCCTCCCCAAGGACCCTCAATCCTGGTGCAATCACAAAACCACGAGACATTCCAAGTGTACATTGACGGCGACCTCGTCAACAACATCCCCAACTCAGAGGTTCACATCAACAATCTCGACACCCGTCTCCACGAAGTGATTGTCGTCCTCACCCACCCCGCCCACAAGGCCTCCGCCACACAGCTCTATGCCGGCATTCCCTCTCCCATTGTCACCGTCAGCTACGACATGCGCCGTCAGCAAATGCTGCTCTACACTTCGCAGACTGGCGGGAACCACCCCGACAATGAACACACCCCTCATCATAACGGCAACCATCGGCATGGTCACGGCACAACCCCTATCCCTCCATCAATCAATCCGCCAGTAATAGAGGAACCCGCCACAGTCACTGACCAATGGGTCGACGAGATGACTGCCATCATCAAACGCCAAAGCTTCGACAGCGAGAAACTCACCGCCGCCAAAGGTCTACTAAACAATGGCCTACCCCTTACAGCCGCACAGATTGCCCGCATCGCTCAAACCCTCGACTTCGGCTCCTCGCAAGTCGACTTCCTCAAAGCCGCCTACAGCCATTGCTACGACCCGCAGAACTACGAACGTGCCCTCACCGTCCTCACCTTCAGCTCCGACCGCGAGACAGTCCGCAACTACATCAGCACTCTGCGATAAAAAACTTACCCACACTAACATGACATCCCTGCTCCAACTAAGTTTGGGGTAGTACCTTCCCTAATCAATCGGAGATCTTGATACAAGCGACCATTTTTCTGTCGTAATTCGACAGATTATTTGACAAGCCAATCAGTTTAACCAGCAAAAATCTGTCAAGCGATTTCAGGAAAACACACAATTTCGAACATAATCCCCAAATTATATATGAATTCGGGGAATATAATCCCCAAATTCATACTAAATTTGGGGATTTGCACCAACTATGCAAATAAACGGATAGCTGTATTTACATGACCGCAAACACTCCTTTACCCACATTGACATAACATGCCATCCCTCGATTCATTCTGAACTAAGGATGGCATGTTTACAAATGGCCTTACACTTTTTAGTCGCAGTTTTTGTATCACCGATACACTTTTTAGTCGGAGTTTTTATATTAATAATACACTTTTCTGTCGCAGTTTGAAAAATAATCGTATCTTTGTACAAACACTCCAACAATTACGCCTCACACGCGACAACAACACCTACTATTGGTCTGCCGACAACTCCCGAGGCGAGATTGATTTCCTCGTGCAGCGCAACGACATAGTAATTCCCATCGAAGTAAAAGCCGAGAACAACCTTCAGGCAAAAAGCCTTCGCCTATTTGTCGAAGCCAACCCCAACCTACACGGCATACGTTTCTCCATGTCCCCCTACCGAGAACAATCATGGATGACCAACTACCCTCTATACTCCGTCGAAGCCGTGATGCAGTAAACTTTCGAATACTATTAAACATCTAGGCTCTAATTTAATAAGTCCTTCGGACTGACAGATTACAGACGGGGGTGCAACCCCCGTTTATCATTGCGTCAAAACAAAGTCCCGAAGGGGCGACAAACCACCAACAATGCATAGCGTGTCACCCCTTCGGGGTTCCTATTAATCATTATCATTGTGCAGGGGTTTACACCCCTGCCTGTGTTCTGCCGTCCCCGCCGGGGACTTAATGGGCAACTAGTGCATCAAATAATCACCGAACCACCACTATCTTGCGGACGGGAGTGTTGCCTATCCTAATCAAATACGTACCCGCAGCTGGCACATCAAAACGCAACAGGGAATAATCATCATGTTTGGTAGCAAGCACACGTCCTACTGCATCATACAGTGTCACCACATTGCCATCGGCACCCTCTACAACAATCTGTTTATTGTCCACACGAACATAAACATTCATCGCATCCACACCATCAATACCAATTTGAGTGCCCTCCTCAACAAAATACGCTGTCAACACCGTATCTTGAATAACAGCAAAAGTATAAGGATTATAGGTCGCACCGTCACTCCAGCGCCAAAACTGCCATCCGCTATAAGGCGTAGCCGTTACCGTAGCTGCTGTACCATACGTATAGCTACCGCCTCCAGATACTGTGCCATGAATAAGGCTGTCTACTTCCAGAACCACATCATACACATTAATCGAAAAATAGGCCGTCAGTGCTATGTCCCCTGAAACGATTATTTGCCTTGGATTGTCAGTGTTATTGTCACTCCATGATTCAAAATGGTAATGCGGTGCTATCGCTGTTGCCGATATAAAAACAGTGTCATGATAGTTATATTCTCCGCCCCCATACACAATTCCTTGTGTTTCGTCAGCGCTTTGCAATGTTAAAGTGTACCGATTGGGGGCAAAATAAGCCACTATTACGCTGTCCCCCACAATGTGGAGCGTATCAGGATTCGTCGTTTCCCCATTGCTCCAGTGATCAAAATGATAATTTGGATAACTCGTTGCCCTAATAATGCATAGGGAATCGCAAGAAACATCGAGATTAATCTGCTGTACTATTGCCGCCGTACCAAATACTGGATTATTAACCGAAACATTTACTACAACGTTTGGTCCATTACTGATTTGTAGACGGCTTCTGTAAGAATACCAACTCGAAGAACTGAAGTATGCATTATACGTGTCACACCTAACAAAAAAGGAATCAACATTTGAAGGGAATGCACCATATCGCACTGACGGGGGAACATTGGGCAAAAGCCAAACTGTAGTCAAACTATTACAATCTTCAAATGCAGAGTATCCAATAGAGGTAACTGAGTTGCCAATAGTAACAGATGCCAATCTACTACAACCTTCGAATGCACTGTTTCCAATGGATGTAACCGAATTGGGTATGGTAACAGAGGAAATACGTAACTCATAACAAACACATGGAGGGATTACGGTCACATTATTCCCAAAATTCACTGTTGAGATATAATTGCTTCCCCAGAAAGTAGACACAGGAACACTACCACAACTGTCGGCATTAAAATTCACTGTAGTCAGTCCGCTACATAAAGAGAAGGCGCAATCTCCTATAGAGGTGACAGCGTTGGGAATGGTAACGGATGATATTCCACTATGCATATAACAGAGATATGGTGGTATTATTGTAACATTATTTCCAAAGTTTATGGTTGAGATGTTTGTAGCCCCCGCAAAGACGCTACGACTAGCCCCCACGTTGTTGCAACTAGCAGCATTAAAATTCACAGTTGTCAGCCCACTACAACCTTGGAATACCTCAGACCCAATGGTAGTGACAGAATCTGGGATGGTGACAGATGTCAGTCTGCTTAGACTATAACAGAGAAATGACGGTATTATTGTCACACCATTTCCAAAGTTTATAGTTGAGATATTTGTGTCTCCATAAAAAGCACTATTACTAATTGACGTTCCTACACTGTGGCAACTATCAGCATTGAAATTCACAGTAGTTAACCCACTACAGCCATAGAATGCTCTATCTCCAATACTGGTGACTGAGTTGCCGATAGTAACGGAGGTCAGTCCACTACAACCAGAAAATGCAACATTTCCAATGGTGGTAACCGAATTGGGAATGGTGACAGAGGTCAGGCCGGTGCAATTTTGGAAAGCACAAGCCCCAATAGTGATAACGGAATTGGGAATGGTGACAGAAATCAGGCCGGTGCAATAATTGAAAGCACTAATCCCAATAGAGGTGACGGCATTACCAATAGTAACGGAGGTCAGTCCACTGCAACCATAGAATGCATCGTGACCAATGGTGGTGACGGAATTAGGGATAGTTACTGATGTCAGTCCATTACAACCATAAAATGCACTACTTCCAATTTGGGTGACAGAGTTGCCGATAACGACGGAGGTCAGTCCACTGCAACCATAGAATGCACGTTCTCCAATGGTGATAACAGAATTGGGAATAGTGACGGACGAAAGTCCGCTTAGCCCGCTACAAAGAAATGATGGTATCCTGGTCACACTATTTCCAAAGTTTATGGTTGAGATATTTGTGTCTCCATAAAAAACACTATTACTAATTGACGTCCCTATACTGTGGCAACTATCAGCATTGAAATTCACAGTAGTCAACCCACTACAGCCATAGAATGCACTATCTCCAATGCTGGTGACTGAGTTGCCGATAGTGACGGAAGTCAGCCCACTGCAACCACGGAATGTACGTTCTCCAATGGTGATTACCGAATCGGGAATGGTAGCGGTTGTCAGTCCACTGCAACCAGAGAATGCAAAACTTCCAATGTTGGAGACTGAGTTGCCGATAGTGACGGAGGTCAGTCCACTGCAACCATAGAATGCAAGTTCTCCAATGGTGATAACAGAATTGGGAATAGTGACGGACGAAAGTCCGCTTAGCCCGCTACAAAGAAATGATGGTATCCTGGTCACACCATTCCCAAAGTTTATGGTTGAGATATTTGTGTCTCCATCAAAAGCCCCACTACCCCATGACCCTCCGCTTTGGCAACTATCTGCATTGAAATTCACAGTAGTTAATCCACTACAACCAGAAAATGCTCCACTTCCAATGCTGGTGACTGAATTGGGAATGGTGACGGAGGTCAGTCCACTACAACCATAAAAAGCACTAAATTCAATACTGGTGACTGAGGTGCCAATAGTGACGGAGGTCAGCCCATTGCAACCATGGAATGCATGATATCCAATGCTGGTGACTGAGTTGCCGATCGTGACGGAGGTCAATCCATTGCAACCATAGAATGCAGAATTTCCAATGCTGGTGACTGAATAGGTATTTCCCCCATAGGAAACACTACTTGGAATTGTAAGACTACCTGTAGGCATAGAATGTCCATAATAATGGCTATAAGGATTATCATTAAATAGTGGATATGTGACTTCTGCACACCCGTTGACGATTTTGAAATATAAAATTTGACCAGTTGGTGCTACTGCGCTAAAATCATATGCCGACGCAGTCTGTGCTACAGTCATAAAGACAAGAAAGAATAATGAACACCTCAAAACAAGGCTTTTATCCAATCTTAAGAATCCATTTACTTTCCTCATGTTATTTCACTTTTTTATGTCCAGCCAATTCCCGAAGTAGTGGACGTTCTTTTGTGTGTCTTGTTTGTAGGACATAAAAAAAAAGCGCGGGAATCTGCTACTTTGCTTATCCCGCTGATAGAGGCTCTCGCATTGCCCTTAAGTGAGGAATAAGCAATGCCGAAGCCCACGCGTAACGTATATAGCATATAGACTACATACCACCATGGACGTAGAACATTGCGTTATTGCGTCACTTATATGAACTTGCGAGATTCCTATCAGCCGCAGATAAAACGCCGTTACAACGTCTTTTTAATATGTCCTGTCTCCCACCCCCTACCCTTGCGGGCTTCGGAGTGTTTGACGGTGCAAAAATACAACTTTTTTCCAAACTGGACAAAAAAAATCACCTTTGCCCCCAAAATTTAGGCAAAAGGCCATCAAGTTATTTTAACTATTCGTCCCATTGAATACAAGGAGTTCACCTGAGGTATTTCCCTTCTCAAAGGGACGAATATTGTATTACTCCTCTGTAAAAATATGGATTACCACGAATCGTACACGTACTGTTGTACAGAATGACGTGTAAGGCTTCTCTCATATATCAGTTTCTTATCTTTGTTGGCGGTGCGTTCGGCAAAAGGTAGCAGTGCGCCTTCTGCTACCAAATCCACCTGACGGTTGAGCAGTTTCTCTAGGTCAAAAACGATGGCAGCATACTTGAATAGCCCCACTTTCGCATTCTCACAATCAAACCGCACAATCAAGTCGATGTCGTCATCTTCATGCTCCTCGCCACGGGCAAAATAGCAAGTAAACTCCATCATTCGACAACATTCTTCATATTGACAATGATGGTAGAGTAATTATTTTTACAACATTTCTACTTTATTTATATTATCCTTTATCTACATTTCTTTTAGCTAAGCTAAATAATAAATAAAATAAAGGTAAAGGAAAGGTAAAATATATGTAGAATAAATGATTGAGGGACAGGGGATTATCAAGTAAGGCATCATGATACCGACAACTTGCTTATTATCAGTCTATTATTACAATCAGTTTAGTTTGTAATGGTACAAGTTTTCGACAAACTGCGCAATACACAAAAAAACTGGCATCCGATGAGCCTTTTGCCGCTCGGATGCCAGTGGTATTGAGTGTGCTAATTTGTTATCGTGTTACTTCGTTAGTCAAAGACCCATTCACACGTTAACACATTCCCTCATTCTTTGTTATTTTGTGGAGATGACCAGGAAGCGGGTCAGTTCCCAGAATTTGGCGGGGTTGAGGATGCGGAGGTAAGAGACCTGCTTGCTGTCGTTCTCATCCATTACGAGTTCATAGCTGTTCTCGGGGTGTTTGGACACGACGACGGCTCTCTTCATGTTGATGGGGATAGTGGTGACCTTGGTGCGGTCGATTTGGGTGAAACGGTCGAGAGGCATTTCGCTGTTGGTGCCTTGACGACGGCCGATGCCGATAAATCCACCCGACTTGCTGACGATGCCGGCCTCGTTGAGGTCGTCGTAGGTTCCCACCACATAGAATGCACGGTTGGCCTCGGCGGTTTGGAGTTTGATGTACTCATCTTTCTGTTGGTTGGAAGCGGTGAGTTCGGTTACATCCTGGTTGAGTTTGTTGATGATAACCTTGTTGTTCTCCAACTCGGTGAGGAGCTGTGCGATTTGTGACTCCTGGTCGGCGATGCGCTTTTCCTGACTGGAGACGAGTTCCTGAAGACGGGTGCTCTCCTTGTTGTCGGAGCTGATTTTCGACTGGAGGTTGGCTATCTTTTGTTTATTGGCAGCCATCAGGCTTTCGATCTCTTTAATCTGGGCGGCAATCTGGTTTTTGACGCTGGGCTGGCCTTCGATGTTGGCACGACGCAATTCCTGTACGGCATTGTAGCGGGCGTTGACTGCAGCCAGGTTTTCTTCAATCTGGTTGAGTGTGGAGAAAAGGGAGTCAAGCTCGGAATCCTTATTCTGGATGATGAGAGAAAGGGAGTCGTTCTGCTTGATAGCGGCATCGAGTTCAGCCTGATGGTTGTTGCACGAGGCGCAGAAGAAAGCGGCCAAGGCAATTGAGGAAACCAATAAAATTCGTTTCATGTTGATTGTTTTTATTTTGTTATTATTTTTTGTTCGTTATACAATAAATCCGTAACTTTTCGTTATTTAGAAACGAAGATATTTTTGTTTTATTGCACAAATAGGAAGAAACAATCTTAATAATTCTAAAAAATGAAGAAATACGTCAAAATTATAACGATTATGGTCATGACTACCGTCGCTATGCCCCTCGTGGCACAAAACAGCAATCCCCTTTTGCAGGAATGGAAAACTCCCTACCAAACTCCCCCATTCAGCCAGATAAAGAACGAGCACTACGCCCCTGCCGTCAAGGAGGCCATCAAGGAGGCTGAAAAGAATATAGAAAAGATTATTGACCAGAAAGAAGCCCCCACTTTCGAGAACACCATCGAGGCACTGCAGCTGGCCAGCCGCAAACTGGACCGCATAAGCAGTGTGCTGTTCAACCTGAACGAGTGCAATACCGACAGCGAGATGCAACGCATAGTGATGGAGCTGACACCGAAGCTGACCCGTTTCTCGAACAGTGTGAACATGAATCCGAAATTGTTCGAACGGGTGGAGAAAGTCTATGCCCAACGCGACCGACTGAATCTGACCACTGAGCAGCGCACACTGCTGGAGGACACGTATAAGGGTTTTGTGCGCAACGGTGTGGGACTGACAGGCAACGACCGCAAAACTTATGCCAAAAACAGCGAGCGGCTGTCGGAATTGTCGCAGCAGATGAACCAGAACGTGCTGGCCGACAACAACGACTACATACTTCACATCACTAAAGCTGCCGACCTCTCGGGGCTGCCCGAAAATGTGATTGCCGCCGCCCGTGCAGAGGCCCAGGAGCGCAACATGGAGGGTTGGGTTTTCACTCTGGCATATCCCTCGTTCGGTCCGTTCCTGACCTATGCCGACAACCGCAACCTGCGCGAGCAAATCTGGAAGGCATACAACAGCCGAGGCAACCGAGGCAACAAAAACGACAACAACGCCATCATCCGCGAGATGACCGACCTCCGTATGCAACAAGCCCAACTGCTGGGATATAGAACCTATTGCGAATACGTGCTGACCAACCGCATGTGCCAAACCCCGGTACAGCTGGATGCCTTTTTCAAGAGTCTGATGGATGCCGCCCTGCCTTTTGCCAAGAAGGATTTGGAGGAAGTGAGTGCCTTTGCACAAAGCCTGGGGGCCGAGTTGCCGTTGCAGCGCTGGGACTTCTCGTACTATAGCGAGAAACTGAAGAAACAGAAATACGACTTCGATGCAGAGCTGCTCAGACCCTACTTCCAGCTGGAGAAGGTGCGTCAGGGTATTTTCGACCTGTATGGCAGACTGTACGGACTGACATTCAGCGAGGCAAAGAACATCGATGTGTACCATCCCGACGTGAAGGTGTATGAGGTGCGTGATGGGCAACGTTTTATGGGCATTCTGTATCTGGATATGCATCCCCGTGCCAGCAAGCGCAGCGGAGCCTGGATGACCGAATTCAGAGAGCAAAGCAACATGAACGGCCAGCAGGTGAGACCCTTGATACAGGTGGTTTGCAACTTCTCGAAACCTGTGGGCGGGAAGCCTGCCCTGTTGAGTTTTGATGAGGTGGAGACCTTTATGCACGAGTTTGGGCACGCCATGCACGGGATGCTGACCGACTGCACATATCCCTCGCTGAGCGGCACCAGTGTGAAACGCGACTTTGTGGAGCTGCCCTCGCAGGTGATGGAAAATTGGTGCTACGAGTCGCAATTCCTCAACACCTTTGCCCGACACTACGAAACCGGCGACACGGTACCCGGCGAATACATCCAAAAGATAAAAGCCGCCGAGAAATACCTGGCCGGATGGCTGTGTGTGCGACAGCTGAGCCTGGGACTGGTGGACAAGGCGTTCCATTCCATTACCCAACCTATTGAGGGTCCGGTGGAAGAATTTGAACGGCAACACATGGTGGAGCTGCTGCCCAAAGTGGAAGGAGCCAACACCAGCACAGCCTTTACCCATATCTTTGCCGGAGGGTATGCATCGGGATACTATGGATACAAATGGGCTGAGGTGCTGGATGCAGATGTGTTCTCCAAATTCAAGCAGAACGGCATTTTCGACAAGAAGACCGCACAATCGTTCCGCAAGGAGATACTGTCGAAAGGCGGCACCGAACACCCCTCTATCCTGTTCCGCAACTTTATGGGCAGAGACCCCAACAACAATGCGCTGATGATTCGCTGTGGGTTCACTCAGGAGACGCTGTCCTCGATACCCGAATAACGGAGCCCATCGGCCACAGTCCTGTTGCAAAAGCATAAGGACGCTTTATAAACAACCCTACAAAAAAGCAGAATGCGCAGGCTGCAACAAGCGAAATATTTCCAGCCGAATGCACCTGCACCACTTTAAAATATAACAACATGAATGAAATTTACGCAAAACAGATATTAAAGATATTTGCCAATAATCCTTTTGATTCGTTCAACCACAAACAGATTTCCTCGCGGGTGGGAGCCCACGACAAGGGAAGCCGCCAACTGGTGATTGCCACCCTTCAGGAACTGGCCGAAGCCAAGATATTGGTGGCAGACGAGAACGCCCGCGGCAAATATAAAATCAACCCAAAGAACATCAACGACGACCTGCTGCCCAAGAACTACCTGATAGGCACCATCGACATGAAGCAGACGGGCAAGGCCTATGTGATACCCCAGGACGAGAACCGCGAGGATGTGCTGATATCAGCAAACAACACACACCACGCCCTGCACGGCGATACGGTGAAGGTGCTGATGTTCCCCCAACGCAAGATGCACAAGCCCGAGGGACAGGTGGTGGAGGTTCTGAAACGAGCCCGCACCCGGTTTGTGGGCATCATACAGAAACAGGACCGCTTTGCTTTCCTGATAAGCGACAGCCGCACCATGGTGGTGGACATTTTCATACCGCTGAACGAGCTGAACGGAGCGCAGGACGGCGAGAAGGTTGTGGTAGAGATGACCGATTGGCCCGAACGGATGAACAACCCCGTGGGACACGTGGTGAAACGTCTGGGTCAACCCGGAGACAACAACGTTGAGATGCAGTCGATACTGGCCGAATACGATTTCCCTCTAGACTTCCCCAAAGAGGCCGAGAAAGAGGCTGAAAAGATAGTCCCGCCAGTGGAGAAAGACCTGGAAGGCAGGAAAGACTTCCGCAAGGTGACTACATTCACCATCGACCCCGCCGACGCCAAGGATTATGACGACGCCCTGTCGTTCAGACGGATGCGAAACGGCAACTACGAGGTGGGAGTGCATATTGCCGATGTGTCGCACTATGTGAAACCCGGCACAGCCATAGACCGCGAAGCCTATGAACGGGGCACCAGTGTCTATTTGGTTGACCGCACAATACCCATGCTCCCCGAGAAACTGTGCAACGGGGTGTGTTCGTTGCGTCCCAACGAGGACAAGCTGTGCTTCAGTGTGCTGATGGAACTGAACGAAAAAGCAGAGGTGTTGAAAACATGGTTTGGCAAGAGTGTGATAAACAGCGATACACGATACAGCTACGAAGAGGCCCAGGAAGTGATAGACAGCGGTGCTGTGGCCCACCCCGAACATAAGAAAACCGACGAGGCCATTCTGGAGCTGCACAAGCTGGCCACCATTATGCGGGCGGAACGGTATAAGGAAGGGGCCATAAACTTCGAGAGCCAGGAGGTGAAATTCATACTCGACGAGAATTCCAAACCCATAGGGGTATACATCAAGGAGAGCAAAGAGGCCAACTGGCTGATTGAGGAATTCATGCTACTGGCGAACAAGATGGTGGCCGAACGGATTGGCAAACTGCCCGAACAGAAGAAGGGAGAGGGAAAGAAAGCCCACGCCAAGACGTTTGTATACCGTGTGCACGATGAGCCAAACCCCGAGAAGCTCAACACATTTGTAGAATTTGTCGGCAAGCTGGGATTCAAGATGAAAGTGGGGTCAAGACAGGCATTGGCCCACAGCTACAACAATCTGTTCCAAACCATTGCGGGAAGGGGCGAGGAGTATATGATTGACACCATCGCCATCCGCACAATGTCGAAAGCATACTACAGCACTGAGAACATCGGACACTATGGGCTGGGATTCCGGTTCTACACCCATTTCACCTCACCCATACGCCGCTATCCGGACCTGATGGTACACCGCCTGCTGGAACACTATCTGGGAGGGGGAGCATCGGCGGACGCAGAGGTGTATGAAGAGTATTGCCGTCACTGCTCGCAGATGGAGAAACGGGCCGCCGACGCCGAACGCACCAGCGTGAAGTACAAACAAGCCGAATTCCTTAGCGACAAGCTGGGCGAAACATTCCCCGCCTTGATTTCGGGCGTAAGCAAATGGGGCATCTATGCCGAGATTGAGGGCAACAAATGTGAAGGCATGATTCCCATCGGGAGTCTGCAGGGCGACTATTATATGCTTGACGAGGACAACTACCAAGTTATCGGTAGACGATTCGGGAAGACATACAAGCTTGGCATGCCTGTGACCATACGCGTGAAGCATGTGGACATGCTGAAGAAACTGATTGATTTCGAGTTGGTGGACGAAGAAGCCGAGAAGCCCGCCCGCAAGGAAAAAGGCACACGAAGCAGAAAAGAGACACCCAAACACGGCAGCACGAAAGCCAAGGCTGAAACCAAAAAAGGTCGTACCGCAAAGCGAGGAAATAAGAAACAGAAATAGTACGCCTCAAAGAAGAAAGCGGACAGCTATATGGAACGGTTGATATTTCTGGATATTGACGGGGTGCTGAATACCCGTCGCAGTATGCAACAAATGAGTGGGCCAAACTCAATGATGAGAGGTTATACCGGTCTCTCTTTCGACCCCGAGGCCGTCCAATGGTTGAATTACATTGTGGACAACAGCAATGCCGACATTGTTATCACCTCATCTTGGAAATATAAGGGGCTGGAAGCCATGCGAAATATGTGGACAGAATACGCCATGCACGGCTTTGTAAAAGACATCACACCTTCCATACAAATGAGGAGAGACCTTTTCTGTTTGCGCGGGATGGAAATATTGAAATGGCTCTCGGAGAATTATCCCGAGGGGATGGAGCAACCACAGTATGTGATTATTGATGACGGGGACGATTTCTTGCCTGAACAGGCTGAGATGCTGGTTCGAACCAATGCCGAAGTGGGCATAACAAAGGAAGATGCAGCTAAAGCCATCAATCTTTTGACGAAATAACAAAGATGCCGCCTTGATTTGTGAGGCGGCATCTTTTTATTGGGCAGAGGAGCCGGAAAGACGGCAATATTATTTATAATACATTCAGCTTAACTCCAGCAAGGAACGACACGCCCGGTTGCGGAACACCACCATAGTCAAGATATTGGGCATTGAGTAGATTGTATCCCTCGATAAAGAAAACAAACTGTTTCCAGAGATATTCCGCAGAGGCATTCACCAGCCACACCGGCTGGTATGGGTGGATACCATTGTCGGTATAAGAGCCGACACGATAGCGATAGTCGACCATTAGCTTGATATGAAGGGATGTCACGGGCGCTAGAACCACCGAAAACGACAGTTTGTGCCTTAGATAGTCGAGCACATAGTTGGAGATATAATCATCGGCCTTCTGAGCCAGCGTGCAATAGGAATAGGCACCATCTACCCTGTATACGAAACCTTTGGGCGAATAGGATACGGCCACATCACCTCCCAAAGCATCGACGGCAGCATGGTTGACACAATGCCATACCGTCTCTTCGGGCTGGCGAATCCAGTCGATAACATTCGTGCCGTGACGGGCAAACAGAGTGCCCTGTACTGTCCATTGGCGGCACTGGTGACTCATGTTGATTTCTGCATGATGGCTCACTTCCGCCTGCAAATTGGGATTGCTGATTTGGGTGGCACTGTGATAATACAGGTCGGTGAAAGTAGGCAAACGCCAGGAACGGCCCACACTGGCACGGACCAATGTATTCGGGCCGAGAGGCATACGGGCATTGAGACCATAGGCATAGTTCCAGTGGGTGAAATTGTTGTATGACAGGAGGCCTGTGGCCGCAACATGAATCCAGGAGAAATCCACACCCTCCTCCACAAAACAGGATGCCGAAAGGCGTGAAGTCCCATGAGTGTAGCTGTGGTCACCCGACTCGAAACGCACGGGGATTGCCACCGCAAGAGGTTTGCCCAACACGTTGCTCACAATAGCATCACGACGCAGTTCAGCTCCGATGGTGGAAGTGGTGATGCCGAAGCGTTTGGCAGCACGGAGCCGAAGTCCCTCGCTATTAGAGAGGTGATAATTGTGATCAGCATACCAAGCAGGAGGAACCACCTTCTCGTGGCGGAACAATTCAAACCGGTCGCGATGAAGACGGCCATACAGAGAGGCTTCGAGGTGAATGCCTTTCCACATGCGCTGTCGGTTCACCGACGCCGTCAATGTTCGTGTGGCTTCATATTGGTCAGGATAGGCTGTACTATAGAATGCTTGACTGCCAAAGTCTTTTACCTGACCTCCAAGCTGCAAATGCCACAGGCCAATGCTGTCCTGTCGCCGTGCCTGAAGAAACAGGGAGCCGTGTCTGAAGTCAGTATTGGTTCGGTATCCGTCGCTACGACGATAAGAGGCATTGGCCGATAAAGTCCAAGGACCCAGGACCTTTGTCGCCCCTGCCGAGAGATTGGCCTGACCGAAACTGCCTCCTGAAAGGATGAATCTCAAACGGTCGCGATGACATTCCGTAGTCACAATATTGATGGCTCCGCAATAGGAGGTGAGTCCATAATGCAGCAAGGCCGCTGAAGGAATAACCTCCACGCGGTCCACCATTGCAAGGTCTATCGGAATGTCGAGATTGTGATGCCCAGTCTGTGGGTCGGAGATGTTGATGCCGTTGAGAAGAACCAGCACCTGGTCGAATGTGCCACCCCGCAATGTAAGGTCGCCTTGTACATCGTTGCCTCCACGTGTACGGAGATCAACACCGGGCAATTGTTTCAGTAGCTCACCAACCGAATTGGCGGTAATGCCTTTCAGCTGGTGTTGAGAAATTACCGCCACCGCATCCGGCGACGACTCCACAGTGTCGGTCAATGCCGCCACCGTAAGCGTGGGCAACAGAATGGGGTCTCGCGAGTCGTCGTCACCAACCTCCTGGGCTGAAACAGAGCCGACGGTCAGAACTGCGACCACTAGCATAGCACCGGTCGCTTTGCGCATCTGGCAGTCGGCAATATACGAGGCCACATGCCCGATATTGACAACTCGATGCATCGACTGGAACACAGCATAAGTGGCTCTCGAGAACCTTTTAAAGCGGATAACCGCACTGTTGATGTGTTTTGTAAAATACATTGTAAATATAACTAGTTTTGTTATCAGTAATGCCGCACCATCCGGCTCCTCTGCCTCAAAAGCTGAATGGTTTCCGACATCAAAAAAGCCGCTACAAGAGCGGCTTTTCTATTTGTTCTAAACAAGTGACATCTTATTCAGCAACGATTTCAACGTTAATCTGAGCCTTGATGTCTCTGTAGATGTTGATCTGAGCGAGGAAAGTACCCACCTCTTTCAGCTTAGCACCATCAACAACAATCTTCTTACGGTCGATGTCGTAGTTGTGCTGCTCTTTCATTGCCTCGGCGATCTGGTCGCTAGTGATAGAACCGAACAGACGGCCATTCTCTCCGACCTTGGCGGTGAGGCGCACGGTCTTCTCGTTGACAGCTGCCTTCAAAGTCTCGGCATCCTTGCGGATTTTTTCCTCTTTCTTGGCACGCTGGCGGAGATTCTCGGCCAACACTTTGCGGTTCGACGGAGTGGCGATGATGGCCATACCGTTGGGGAGAAGATAGTTGTTTGCGTATCCGTTCTTAACGTTGACGATATCGTCCTTGTAACCCAGATTGGTCACATCTTGCAAAAGTATAATTTCCATTCTATTCTTCCTCCTAATTAATTATTTTAAACAATCGGCTACATAGGGCAGCAGAGCCAGATGGCGAGCACGCTTGATAGCTTTGGACACTTTCTTCTGATACTTGTTGGAAGTACCGGTGATACGACGGGGCAGAATTTTACCCTGCTCGTTGACAAACTTCAGCAGGAAATCTGCATCTTTATAGTCAATATACTTGATGCCTAATTTCTTGAAACGGCAATATTTTTTACGCTGGGTTTCTACGGCAATCGGGGTCAGATATTTGATTTCAGTTTCGTTAGCCATGATTCAATTTTTTGGGGGAGCGGCGGCAGTGTTGTTTTCACGCCTTCACTCCATTCATAAACTATTTTTTATTTCTCCTCCTCATTAGCGGGGGTTTCATCGGCAACCTTCTTGGCATTGCGTTTCTTCTCATTGTATGCAATGGCATACTTGTCGAGAGACACAGTCAAGAAGCGCAGCAAACGCTCGTCACGTTTGTAGGCAACCTCAAGGTCGGCAATGACACTACCCTCTGCGTTGAACTCGATGAGGTAGTAAAATCCAGTGTTCTTTTTACGGATGGGATAGGCCAGCTTACGCATACCCCAATTGTTGGTGTAGATAATTTCTGCACCGTGCTCTTTTAAGAAGTTGGTGTACTTCTCTACCGTTTCCTTCATCTGATCTTCAGACAAAACGGGAGTTACAATGAAAACGGTTTCGTAACGGTTTAACATGTTAACTAATTTAATTGTTTTATATTGTTGTTATTTATAAATGTCTAAAATAATTAAAGTGAGCCACTTTGCGGACTCGAACCGCAGACCTACGCATTACGAATGCGTTGCTCTACCAACTGAGCTAAAGTGGCGTTGCGGCATTGATGTAAGATTGTTTGGAAAGCGTTCCGTTTCTTTTCAGGAGAGAGTTTGTCGGGGTGAGAAGGCTCGAACTTCCGACCTCCACGTCCCGAACGTGGCGCGCTAGCCAACTGCGCTACACCCCGCAGTAGTGTCCTGGCAGGGACTCGAACCCTGGACCCATTGATTAAGAGTCAATTGCTCTACCAACTGAGCTACCAAGACATCTTTTTTGCTTCGAGCTACGAGTATTGTGTACTCTGTGCTTTTGGCTTTATAGTATTTCAAATTACTCTCTTCCTGTTGTACTCTGGGTGGGACTTGAACCCACACGCCCTTGCGGGCAAGGGATTTTAAGTCCCTCGTGTCTACCATTCCACCACCAGAGCATTTCTACCTTCTCGTTCTGTTTTTAATGGACTAGTTCGGACTGGTGACTTTAGAGCGGAAAACGAGACTCGAACTCGCGACCCCGACCTTGGCAAGGTCGTGCTCTACCAACTGAGCTATTTCCGCAGTTTCTTCGCTTGGAGCGGAAAACGAGACTCGAACTCGCGACCCCGACCTTGGCAAGGTCGTGCTCTACCAACTGAGCTATTTCCGCATTTCATTATCAAAATATCAAGTATCTCTTGCCTTTAAAGCGGGTGCAAAAGTACAAACTTTTTTCCATTCAACAAAACTTTTTTTGAATAAAAATCATAACACCCTCATTCACAAATAAAAATTTTTCATCTTCCCATTCAAATCCCGGTCCCAAAAACAATCTTCACGACTCCCATTCCCCTCATTTTTCGCCTGTTTACAAACCATTATCCCCTCCCGTTCTCCTTCCATCCCATCAATACATCTGAAAACAAACAACTTATCTTAATAATACATCCGCTCCACCCTACTCTTTCCTCCATCTCGATGCTCCGCGTCATTTCTTCGAAACTATCTTTTTTATCTCATTCAGTTTCAACAAAGCCTCTATCGGTGTGAGCGAGTCGATGTCTATATCCAGCAGCTTGTCGCGTATGTCGAGCAACGCCGGATCGTCCAGCTGTATAAAACTCAATTGATACCCTCCCTCCGGGCTTTTCTTGGTCTCTTTCTTTTTCGACTTCTCGGTTTTGGGGTTCAAGTCCGAAATCTTCTCGTTTTTCGACTCCAACAACTCCAACATACTGTTGGCGCGTTTCAGCACCTGCGGCGGCATTCCGGCCATCCGGGCCACATGTATACCGAAACTGTGTTCGCTCCCGCCCTCTTCCAGTTTGCGGATAAATATCACCTTGTTCGCCACCTCCCTCACCGAGATATGGTAGTTCTTGATTCGCTCATACTGGTCCGCCATCTCTATCAACTCATGATAGTGCGTGGCAAACATCACCTTCGGGCGCGCATTCTTATGGTTGTGCAAATACTCCGTTATGGCCCATGCTATCGATATCCCGTCGTATGTCGACGTTCCCCGGCCTATCTCGTCCAGCAGCACCAAACTCCTGTCCGATATGTTGTTCAAAATACTTGCCGTCTCATTCATCTCCACCATAAATGTCGACTCGCCCGACGAAATATTATCCGAGGCACCTACCCGTGTAAACACCTTGTCCACCAGTCCTATATGCGCCTCTCGTGCCGGACAGTAGCAACCCATCTGCGCCATCAGCACAATCAATGCGGTCTGCCGCAGCAATGCCGACTTACCCGACATATTGGGGCCCGTAATGATAATAATCTGTTGCGTGTCCCGGTCCAGATACACATCATTACTCACATATTGCTCGCCCAGCGGCAACTGCGTTTCTATCACCGGGTGGCGGCCTTCCTTAATGTCTATCACCGTATCGTCCGACAGCTCCGGCCTGCAGTAATTGCTGGCCAGCGACACCTCTGCAAAGCACTGCAAACAATCCAGCCGCGCCACCAGTTGCGCATCATATTGTATCGGCTCCAGATAGGTCATCAGCGACGTCAGCAGCTGTTCGTACAGCTGGCTCTCCAACGCCAAAATCCGCTCCTCCGCACCCAATATCTTTTCTTCATATTCTTTCAGCTCTGGGGTAATATATCGCTCCGCATTGGTCAGCGTCTGCTTTCTGATCCACTCCTCGGGAACCTTGTCCTTATGCGTATTCGTCACCTCCAGATAGTAGCCGAAGATATTGTTGAAGCCCACCTTCAGCGACGGAATGCCTGTACGTTCGCTTTCCCTTCGCTGTAGGTCCACTAAGTAGTCTTTCCCCGACCCCGCCATATTGCGCAGCTCGTCCAACTCGTCGTTCACCCCTTGCGCTATCACTCCCCCCTTGTCCACCTTCACCGGTGGTTCTTCCACTATCTCGCGTCCAATGCGTTCATATATGCTCTGGCACGGGTTCAGCTGCTCCGCCATCTGTTTGAAAGCCGCATCCTCCGCCCTGCCGCACATCTCTCTGATTTGCCCTATGGCACCCAACGACCTTTTCAGCTGTTGGAGTTCCCGTGGGTTGATTCGTCCCACAGACACCTTCGAAATCAGTCTCTCCAAATCACCAATCGCCCTGATTTGCGGCAACAATGCTATCGACAGGTCGCGGTTCCTCACCAGGTAGTCCACCACATGCAGCCGCTCCTCTATCGCCTCCCGGTCCTTCAGGGGCATCACTATCCACCGCCTCAGCAGGCGTGAACCCATAGGTGTAGCCGTCTGGTCCAGCACGTCCAGCAATGTGCGTGCATTCTCATGTGGAGAATACACCAATTCCAGATTCCTCACTGTGAACTTGTCCAACCATACATACCGGTCCTCCTCTATCCTGTTGATCGAGCATATATGCTGTGTGCGGTCGTGCTGGGTGGCCTGCAGATAGTACAATGCGGCACCCGCCGCCACAACACCTTCCGTCAACTCTTCTACTCCGAAACCCTTCAGCGACGCGGTGTCAAACTGTTTCATCAACAGCTCGTTCGCAAAGTCGTACGTAAACACCCAGTCGTCAAATGTGTTGGTATAGTATTTCTCGGGAAAATGGTCCAAGAACCAATGCAGTTTCTTTCGCTGCAGCACCACCTCCGAAGGATGGAAGTTCTGCAACAGCTTGTCGATATATGCCATATCGCCCTGCGCCACATAGAACTCGCCCGTGGACACGTCCAGGAACGATATGCCGTGAATCTTGTCCGTCAAATGCAGCCCACACAGGAAGTTATTCTCCTTCACATCCAGCACCATGTCGTTATACGACACGCCCGGTGTCACCAATTCGGTAATACCTCTCTTCACCAGTCCCTTCACCGTCTTGGGGTCTTCCAGCTGCTCACAGATGGCCACCCTCAGCCCTGCCCTCACCAGCCGGGGCAGGTATTGGTCCACAGCATGATATGGAATGCCGGCCAAGTCCGTGTATCCGCCGCCTCCACTCGCCTTCCGCGTCAGGGTGATACCCAATATCTGCGACGCCTTGCGGGCATCTTCGCCAAAAGTCTCATAAAAGTCACCCACACGGAACAGCAGCATTGCATCGGGAAACTTACGTTTCATCTCTGCATGCTGACGCATCAAAGGGGAATCGTTTTCTGCATTCTTCGCCATAACATTTTCACTACACCTCTTTAGGTGTAAAATTTGTTAACGCCAACAACTTTTTTTTATTGCCCCTCTCTCACAAAAAAAATTCCTATAGATTCTTCCCCCATTTTTCACGATTTACCACCCCCATTATATCCGTTTCCAAATCAGATCCTATATTCAAAACACACTTTCTCACGCTGCAAAACCTTGTTTTCGTTCCAAAACGCCCCGTCGCAACCTGCGAAACCCATTTTCAAAACCATTTGGCGCTTTCGCAACCCGCGACAGCCGTTTTCAAAACCGATTGGGGGTATTGCAGCATTTTTTTTAGTAGCATTGGAAGACGCACAGCACCTCGCTGCTGAAATCAAGGCGGCGCAGATTGTCGGAGTTGATGAAAAGTCGCATTGACCCGCAGTCGCCCCAGATTGTGTCATATTGGTAATCGTCAATTGCATTGTCTGTAGCATCGATTGTGGGGATTTGCAACAACAGTGAATCAAATTGACTTCCCACCTCATCATATTGCTCGAAGGCAGGATAACCGAGCATTTGGAAATTCTCTTCTGAGACAGCCTGGAACATTGTGTTGTCGCCCAGTGCAAGTTCGTCGGCAGTCTGCTCCCGTTTCTCTTCGGGAAGTATCTTCTTCACGTAGTCTGCCACATAAGAGGTCCCCATTTCCTCGTCGTACAGGTTGCGGACAGCTTGGGCGGCAGCATCCTCAAAATCGAAATCCGACTCATTGATGCAGGATTCACTTTGCCAAACACACAATGCAAACTCGCCCATCACTGGGCTTCCTTCGATTGTTTCAATCCGTGGGTATTGACCAAGTAAAGAGATATCCGCGCCTTTGTCAATCACTTTGTGATACACCACGCGGAAATTCGCCTGTGAAACAGGATTGTCCAAATCCACGCCATAGCCCTCGGCTATTATGTTTTCGTCTGCGGATATGAAATATTGCAACATACCCTCTTGTGGCAATGGGTCAAGGTGTGGCACATCGCCAAAATTCACTTGCATCACCATTGCCATAGGCTTCCCATTCGCATCAGTGGGATATGGTTGGGTATTATCCCAGTAAGGCATACCGCCAAGTTTGCTTTCAAAGACGGATGGCTTTCTGTTGTGATCAATGGCAAACCGCAAGCATTGCTTTGGAGGGTGCAAGCGATTGATCTCTTCTATGATAGCGGCCGTTTTCTTCTGCATAGCATCAATTATAGATGGTTCGGGAATATACTCAGGCAATCCTCGTGCTGCTAAACTTTCCTCAAGGTGTTTAGTCGCTTTGCGCAACTTGTATTGTCCTATTAGAAGTGTTCCCTTTGAAATGACAAAAAGGATGGCAAGAAAGATAAATGCCTTCCAATGGCCAGTGCTGATTCCGCGAGCTAAAGCAATTACAAGCAAGATTGCCCACAGAATATTACGTATCAATGATGTTTTCTTTTCTGTTTCCAAACTTCCCATACTTTTTTTTAACAGTTATATTTTTACATACCATCCCGCCCCGCCGCGGCATTGCGGCAGATAGGCACATGAAGAAAGCCAGTGGCTTTCGATAGCGTCCCGCGGGGTGGCAAACGGAGTGCCGCCAAGCGGAGAACAGAGAAAAACAGAAAGAAAGGACTCCCGACGATTACCTGTGCAATTCGTGGGGTGTGGGTAAAAACCAACGAGTTATGAGCGTTGCGCAGCATAGGGCATTGTGGTTATACATGCAGCACGTCTTTGATGGAATAGATGCGGCTGTCGTGTTCGAAGGTGAAGTACTGGTCGTCCAGTATCATCCACTCGTCGCGCTGTTTGCTGGTGAGGCGCTTGATGTCGGGAAACATCCCCACGGGCACCATCACCACGCGGCCGTCGGTGAGATAGACGGCCATCATACCGCGCTTCAGCCCAAAGTCGAGTTTCTTGATTCCAAGGTTGGTGTCTTTATATTTGCACATATCTGTTTATTTTATTCGTTTGACTTGTATCTTCTTGCCATCGAAAACCTGGTCGATGAGACGATTGATTTCATCCCAATGCTCGTCGATTGCTTTGACAATCATCTGTTCCTCTGAGGCGGAGAGCTCCGACCACGCCACCTCAATCTTTTTTGCTCCATTCTCTTCAATCCATATCTTGGCCACCGTGTTGCCTCGGTGCGACTGCTTGCTGCCGCGTCTCACGACGTGCACGTGTCTTCGATTTTCGTCTATGTCAGCAGGAAAGACGGAGAGAATGAATTGGAGTATGAGTAGCAGTTTGCCCATTGGTTTTATATCTTGTTTTCGATTTGCAAAGGTACGAAGAATTATCGGATTGGCAAAAAAGTTTTTGTATCTATAGAGTGTTTACGTCGGCAGAGAGAGGCACATGATGAAAGCAAGTGGCTTTCGCTAGCGTCCCGCAGGGTGGCAAACGGAGTGCCGCCAAGCGGAGAACAGAGAAAAACAAAGAGGAAAGCTTCCGGACGATTACCTATACAATTCTTGGGGAGAGGTAAAAATCAGCGAGTTATCTGACCGTGTACACCTTCATAGTCTCTCCAGCACAGCCTGTTCCAACTTGTCAATAAACTCCTCGACGGTGTGCAGCCGCTCTTGGGGCGTGGCCTCCACCTGTGGGGTGCTTTGATGGGCCTCAACCTTCCGCAAAGGCTTTGTCCTTGTGTTGTTTGTATCTGCAACGGTTTCCATATCTGTTGTTATTTACAAGTACAAAAGTACGAAGAATTATCGGATTGGCAAAATACTTTTTGTATCTATAGTGTGCTTCCGTCGGCAGAGAGGCAAATGAATTATATTGTGTCGTCCGGGAACAATTTGTGCAACATAAAGAGCCATCCGCCAGGGAGGTGTGGCTCCCTAGTTGGATGGTTTAGCTGCTTGGAAAGAATACTGCTGAATCCTTTAATGGGCAAAAAGGACCGGTATCCCAGACCGATAGTCCAGCAGGCCAGTCGCTACCACTCGTCTGCACTATCGATACAGCGGCCTATTGCTCAGACTCTTTCTGGGCATATCGCTCGCGGTCACTCACTATATCGTGCAGATTGTCGTAAGCCCAATCCAGCAGCTGCCGCATCACGGGCATGAAACTTTGCCCCCTCTCCGTGAGTGCATACTCCACCCGCGGCGGCATCTCTGGGTACACCTTCCGGCTCACAAGCCCGTCCGCCTCCAGTCCCCGCAGGGTGGAGGTGAGCATCTTCTGCGAGATGTCGGGATTGGCCTTCTCTATCTCCTTAAAACGCATTGGCTCCCCGCTCCCGTTCAGGGTATACAGCACCGCCAATGCCCACTTGCCGCTGATGCGTGACAGCACATTCCGTATGGGGCATTCCGGAAATATGGGATCTTTTATAAAAACCTTTGACATATCTCTTTTCTTTTATTCATCTTTATTCATTCATCCTTTTTCTCATCCCTGCCCAAAGTGGCTATCACTGTCGGTATATCCTCGGTGAATGCCACAAAGCGCTCCACCCCTTCATAATACAGTTCCGGGTGCTCGAGGTTAAACCGCACCAGCGTGGTGTGCGGAAACTGCTGGGCCATCTGCTCGAAAGGCAGCCGGATAATGCCCGGGGTGTTGTATCCGATACCGAATTCCCACAACAGCAGCCTCTTCTGCGACCATTTCTTCACAAAATCGGTATATCGCTTGGCCTGCCGGTGCCAATTATAATCCTCCACAAAGGTTTCATCCACTCGCAAATTCATTGCTGCCGGCTGCCCGTCGGGCATACGGGGAATCATCTCGGTGGGTATACGGCAGTCGGCTATGGCAGGCAACGCCTTCATCACCCACTCGCGGTTGTTCATCAACGTCTTGGGGCTGCCGCTGGCCGGCTGAAACATGCAGTAGTCGCCCTGTGTGGCAAACACCCGTCCGGTGTCGAATCCCGACAACTCGAACTGTGCGTCCACATTGGTGGTAACCACAAAATACTCTTTCCCCTCCAGCACTTTACGCAGCTGTCCGTACAAAGGGGTACCCCCTTGGCGGTAGCGGCAAAACCAAATATGCTTTGCCCAATAGGCCCATCGCTCCTCTTCGCTTTCAAATGGATAGAACCCCGAGGTATAGAGGTCGGTAAACCCGTATCGCTCAATCCACGGGCCGAACTCCCGCTCAAAGTCCTCACCGTCATAGCGCAAACCCGCAGCGGTCGAAAGTCCTGCCCCTGCGCCCACCACTATGGCGTCCGCCTCGGCAAAACTGCGTTTCAACGCCTCAACCCTTTCCGAAAATGGCTCGGTATGCATCATAGTCTATGTCTTTATATACATTGAAAACCACCGTTTTCAAACTCATATTTCTCCTGTATCCCTCCATATACTGCCTCACCGTGTCAACCGCAATCCGGGCTGCACGCTGGTTGGGAAACCGGTACTCGCCCGTCGAGATGCAGCAAAACACAATGTCGGTCAACCCTTTCTCGTCGGCCAACGACAGGCAGCTCCTGTAGCTCGACGCCAACTGCCGCTCCTGCTCGGCCGTAGGCACCCCGTTGGGGATAATGGGGCCCACGGTATGGATTACGTGGCGCGACGGCAGGTTGTAGCCCCCAGTGATGCGCGCCGAGCCTGTGGGCTCGTCGCCCTCCACTATGCGGGCACATTCCAGCCGCAACTGTATGCCCGCCGCCGAGTGTATGGCGTTGTCGATGCAGCGGTGCAACGGAACAAAGCATCCCAGCATCTGGCTGTTGGCGGCATTCACTATGGCGTCGGCATGCACACGGGTAATATCGCCCTGCCACAGCCGCAACGTGTACAGCTCCGATTGCATCACCGTTTCCATCTCCTCCAATTCCACAATGCCCTTGTCCTCCAGCTGCCACGCCAACTCTCTGTCCTGGCAGCGCAACCATTCGTCGGTTGCCGGCCAAGGCGGACGGATGTTCATCAACGCCCGAAGCAAGGCCTGCTTCTCCTCCAACGTCCCGGGCAGAGCCATATCGCGCTGCTGCTCACGCAGCAATCCGCCTATCAAATAGTCTATATTCTCTATTCTGTCCATTTCAATTTGCAAAGATACAAATAATTACGCATTCCTCTCACGCTCCACATTGCCTAACCACCCGTCAAACCCTCCAAACCTCTCTTCTTCAGCCCATTGGCAAATCCGCCACAGGCACCTCCCAACTCCGTTCAACAACCCATCCGCTCTCGGGCTCCCATCGGCCAATCATCCTTTCAGCCTCCACCCAGCCTCCCCGAACCTACACCGAACCTTCCCTGCACCTTCCCTACACCTTCAGCCCCTATTCATTCCTTAACTACATTTTGTTTACCGGTGCGGTGAACAGAAGTTTAAGAAGGGGTGACTAAGGGCTGAAGAAGAAGCGAAGCCGGAAGGGACTACCAGCGCAGCGGGTCGGGCAGTATATTGCCGTCGGTCATAGGGCTGTCGGCATCGGTGAAGGAGGCAGATTTGTACTGGATGCAAAGCATGGTGAGGTTGTCCTTGCCGGTGTTTTTCAGTGCGCGGCGGCCGTCGGGACTGACACGCACCACGGTGCCTTCGGCCACGGGGAACTGCTCGCCGTCGACTTGGTAGGTGCCTTCACCGCGAAGGATGATGTAAAGCTCTTCGTGGGTTTTGTGGGTGTGGAGGAAACCGCTGTCCTGCCCGGGCACGAGGGTTTGGAACGAGAGTTCGCTGCCGGTGGTGCCGACAGCCTGACCCACGAACACTTTACCCTTAATGACATTGGGACCTATGGGGAGCTCGTGCTCGATAATCTGGTTGATGTTTCCCACGCTGACTGCGGCGTAGTTCTTGCCTTGTTTGATTGTTTCAATTGTTTTCATTGTATTAATTGTTTTAAAATTTGATGCAAAGGTACAAACAAAAAATCACAGCCAGACCTACTTTCACGGGGGTACGATAGTTACCCGAAGGTAAGTAACGGTGATTTAGCGAGTAATTGCAAAAACACTTTTATGATTATTTAACTTTGGGTGCGACCGAAAAGCGATGAAAAGACCCTATTTTGGCTATGCCTGAATGCAGAAAAAGAGTGTTACGGAAGCGGTGAAACGGGGTTGAAAAGAGGACCCCGGACAAGGGTTGGGGCGATGCGGGCCAAAGAAACGGGGGGAGATGGAAAATGGTGTTTCACAACTTGATACAGCATGCGGCGGGAAAGAGTGGAGGGAAGAAATGCAATAAGTCGATTTTTCTTTGTATTTTTGCATCCGGTTTGGTCACCGAAAAGGTGCTAAGAGGGAATGCCGTGAAAGTCGGCAACAGTCCCGCTGCTGTAAGTTCAAGCACACGGCAACCGTCGAGCAAAGCCACTGTGCGCCCCGAGGCGACACGGGAAGGCGAGGAAGCCGAAGAACAAGTCAGAAGACCTGCCAAGCCACGATTTAAACGGCCTCGAGGAATGGCACGAAAACAATGAGAAGACTGAAAGAAATAATAGTAGGGAGCATACTGGCTTGTGCGATTGTGCCGCAAAGTGTGGCACAGGACACAGTGCGCAAGGCCATTATGCTGCCGGAGGTGCAGATAATACAGCTGAACACCCACCCCGAAGGCACCCTGACCCAGACACCCACCCAGGTGGCCACAGCCGAGAAGATAGAGCGGCTGGGCGACGCGCAGCTGAGCGACGTGCTGCGGCGCATGGTGGGGGTGACGCTGAAGGACTATGGCGGCATTGGAGGCATAAAGACAGTGTCGGCCAGGGGGTTGGGCAGTCAGTTCAGCACCTTGACCATAGACGGTGTGGCAGTGACCGACTGCCAGAACGGACAGGTGGACCTGGGACGCTACCTGCTGGGCAACAGCAGTTACATCTCGATGTCGAACGGACAGGTGGACAACACGCTTGGGTCGGCCCGGGCCTATTCGGCGGGCAGCATTATCAACATGGAGACACACGAACCCGAGTTCGGGGCACGCCCATATAACTTGAAGATAGGGGGTGAGGCAGGGTCGTTTTGGCTGCTGTCGCCCACACTCTCGGTGGAGCGGCAACTGGGGCAGCGGCTCTCGGTCTCGGCATGGGCGAACTACCTGCACACCAAAGGGGACTATCCCTTCACCCTTTTCTATAGGCCGGGGCAGACAGGCAACACCACACGCGAACGGAGGCAGAACTCGCAAGTGGACCTTGCCACAGCCGACGCGAACCTCTTTTACAGGATGGACAGCCGCAACCGACTGCATGTGAAGGTGCACTATATGCAGGGCTACCACGCACTGCCCGGACCTGTGATATACTATTCGAGGCTGGGGACGGAGCACAGCCAAGAACAGTTGTTCTTTGCCCAGGCGCGCCACCGGCACACGGGGAGGAACTGGGATTGGCAGCTGCTGGGAAAACACCAACGCAGTAAAGACATATACGAGGACACCGCCGCGATGAATGTGGGATTGGTGCATAATGAATACAACCAGAGCGAGTCGTACCTGTCGCAAAGTGTGCGATACCACACCGGTGCCGAGGGGAAAGACTATTTCAGCCTTACGCTGTCGGCCGACGAGGCGGTGAACAACCTGAGGAGCAATCTGGACAACCACAACCAGGTGGAGCGGCTGTCGGCGCTGGGGGTAGTGTCGGCGGAATATGTGGCACACAAGGCAAAGTGCCTGAAGGGTATGCGCATTAGCGGACACCTGCTGGGCACCTGGATACGCGACTACGAACCACAGACAGTGTCGGAACCCTATGCCCGGCTGTCGCCTTATGCGGGCGTGACCTGGCCGATAGGCAATTTCACACTGAGGTACTTCTATAAAGAGCATTTCCGTGTGCCGAACTTTAACGAGCTGTACTACTACACCATAGGGCACGACCTGCGACCCGAGAGGGCGCGGCAGCACAATCTGGGCGTGACCTACCGGAGCCGGCCGATACAGAAAAAGGAACTGGTGGGAGCCGGGACCGCCACCGTAGACCTGTACTACAACCGAGTGAACGACAAGATAGTGGCCATTCCGATGCAGAACATGTACCTGTGGTCGATGATGAACATGGGAAAAGTGGAGATTGAGGGAGTGGACGTGACGGTGAACGGGTGTATCGAGAACCGCGATATACCGCGCTGGAGGATAGACCTGAGTGTGGGCTATTCGTACCAATATGCCGTGGACCGCACCGACACGGAAAGCAAGACCTACGGGCATCAAATACCCTACACACCGCGACACAGCGGCAACATCACCCTTACCGCCACCACGCCCTGGGTGGATGTGGGATATTCGGCCATGATGGTGGGACAGCGATATGCGCTGCAACAGAACACGTCGGCCAACCGGGTGGCAGGCTATACGGACCACGGGATATCGGTGAGCCGGGAATTTGACCTCGGAGAGAGCACCATACGGGTGAAAGCCCAGGTGCTGAATATATTCAACAAGCAATATGAGGTGGTGAAAAGCTACCCCATGATGGGGCGGAACTACCGCATAGGCATCGTGTGGCAGCTTTAGGAATTATTAAAAACGAACAAAATAGATAAAGAAACATGAGAAAAAAGAACTCCATTTTAGGCTTTGCGCTGGTGCTGACGCTGTTGGCAGTGGCGGCAGGCTGCACAAAACCCGCCCCCGAAGGGCCTACTACCACAGATGTGAACAACAAAATATACCTGCTGAGCGAAGGCTTGTGGGGAGGCAATAACGCAGAAATCAGCCTGTTGGACCGCAACAGCGAGAATGTGGTGGCTGACTGGTTCGGGAGTAACAACCAACGCGGACTGGGCGATTTGGCACAAGACATGATACATTATGGAAACAAATTGTATGTCACGGTGTTCACCTCGAATGTGATGGAAGTGATAGACCCGGAAACAGGAATCAGCATAAGGCAGATAGATTTTGGACATGCGGGACCGCGATATTTGGCTGGGCACGAGGGCAAGGTGTATGTGTCGTGCTACGATAAAACCATAGCGCGGATTGACACCGCCACACTGGAAATAGAGAGCAAATGCAACCTGAGCGGACTGCAGCCCGAACAACTGTGCGTGGTAGGGAACAAGCTGTATGTGTGCAACAGCTGGCAGCGGACGGCAACGGGCGGTTCGGTGTTTGACAGAACGTTGTCGGTGGTGGACCTTGGCAGCTTTAGCGAGACGGGGAAAATAACCGTGGGGCTGAACCCGGGAAGAATCAAAGCCCTGCCCAACAACAGAGTGATTGTGGCCTGTGGGGGCGACTATGGGGAGAATGAGGCCAAAACCGTGGTGGTCAACACAATGGACAACAGCATGGAGACACTGGCTGTAGCGGCCACAAATTTCGACGTGAAGGGCAACGATATCTATATGTATGCCACCACATACGATGCCGGAGGGAACGCGAGAGCGGTTTTCTATCATGCCGATGCAAATACGCTGCAAACAGAAGAAATATTGAAAGAGCACACCGCGAAACTCAACAACACCTACGGACTGAACATAGACCCAACGACAGGGAACCTGTACATTTGCAACAGCATATATAATGCCAACGCCGATGTATACACACTAAAACCGGACGGCACGCTGGTGCGGAAAGTGGAAGGTGGGATATTCTCGTCGAAAGTGGTGTTTTAAGAAAAAGCCGGAACAGAGAGGGGAAGATGCATTGTTTTCCAAAAGCGATGCAGCAGAAGAAATAAATATATTTATTAGAAGTTTCTTTTTAATTAAAAAAAAAGTTGTATTTTTGCATGTTCAAACCCATGGGCAAAAACATGGGGATGGACATGCAAATATATTTTGAAACAATACAACAATACATTATAAATGAAAAAAATAGCGCTTACTTTAGCCCTGATTGCATTTGCATTTGCAGCCAATGCACAGTTAACCATCAGTGCCAATATTGGCGGCAACATGACTTCTGGAACCGTAGTCACAAACACCCACATCACAGTGGTGACCGACTCGTCAGTAACCCGAACCGATACCATGGAGAACCGGATGGACCTCACATTCGGAATGAAAATCGGATACAAATTTGGCAAAGCCCAAGTGGGTGTAGCCGGTAGTTACGGGATGTATACCATCAAGAACCAGCCGCTGGATTTGACGCTGGTGCCTGTGGTGAGCACACAAATGCCGGGATGGGCATATACGGGAAAGATGAGCACAAAAGGCTCTTCGTTTATGGTGGCGCCCTATTTCCGCTATGATGTACTCACGGCGGGCGACGTTGCACTGTTTGTTGAACTGGACCTTTTCTACTCGAAAGTGATGAACCCCAAGATGTCGGCCGAGGTGCGCAGCTGGAACATTGCAATGCCAGCAATAGCCATGACCGACAAGAGGACTGACCAGGAAGTGCCCCGCAGCACAACATCGATGGGAGCACGTGTGCTGCCCGGTTTGAGCTGGCAGTTGAGCAACCACTGCGGCATTGACCTGTATCTGGATTTCCTCTCGCTGGCATACTACACTTCCACCAATGTGTTCACAACGATGAATTATGGTTTTCACATCTCACCCGATCAGCAAGTCACTTACGACGTTACCGCTACCGAGACTATCACAAAAACAACGGAGTATGGCGGAGGGCTGACCGGAACGCCGCTGCTGACCGATATAGGTGTGAACAACTGGGTGAGAGTAGGGTTTAATTTAACATTCTAAGAGTGTAAACCATGAAAAAAATACTAATTGCCATAGCCTTGGTGGCTGCGACCACAATCGCAAACGCGCAGTTTGTGGTGAGCCTGCAGCTGAGCGGGGCATATAATTCGGGCACAACCGAAAACCATTCTACATTTACGGGAATCAGCAGATTGACCGGTGCAGACACTACCTACAACTTTGGTGACACGACAACACATATCCCTTCGATGGATATTACCGGAGGGTTCAAGTTTGGATACCAATTTGTACGTACGCAGGTGGGTATTGCCGGTTATTTCGGGATGAACAGAGTTAAGGGAGAAGAGACTATTAGAGAGTTTTACGACTTACATCCCGAGTCGATCCAGGCACGATGGAATTTGAATGTAGAAGATTGCCAGAGCGAATATACAGAGCAACGGATGCACTTCACCATAGCACCTTATGTGCGACATGAGTTAATACAATTTGGCGATGTGGCATTGTTTGCTGAATTGAACGGATATTTCACCAAGGTACTGCAACCGCTGAGACACGACTTTCTGGATTGGTATAACCATGAGATGCACTACACCATCGATACATCATTCCGAATCACTAACTCGTCGGTGTCTATCGGTGCGAAAATCACCCCCGGTATGAGCTGGCAGCTTTCGAAACACTGCTCGCTCGACCTGTATCTGGACATACTTGCCATTGCATACGACAATACAAAAACGACTGATATTGTGGTCGATGACTTGTATGATGAAACCGCCAGCCCCCGCATTCTGGCACGCCGCACCACCACTACCACAGTGACTACGACAAACGAAATGGGGTTCAACGTGAAGGGTTCACCTCTGCTGAACAACAAGAACTGGGTTAGAGTAGGATTCAACTACACGTTCTAACATCTTGTCCGGCAGATGAAGCCGGGAGCGACTATCCACTTTTTTGATAACTAATGCATAGATGAAGCGACTGCTGATAGTGCTATTCTGCTTTGCAGGAATGACCTATGCCCAACTTCCGGTGATGGAAAGGCTGGGGGACTGGATGGCAGACAGCATAACGTTGAGGGGGAGCTTGCAAGGAATGGCTTTATATGAGGATAGAGCCGTATTGCTGCGGCACAACGGGCAATGCCTCATACTGGATATGAATGGGCAACAGCTGTTGGCTCATTATCAACTGAGCGGAAACCACTCACATTGCAACAACGCTTCATTCTCGGACACAATAATGGAAGGGGACAAGTATCCCCTTCTTTATGTATCGGAATGCTTCGGAGATAAAACCTGCTTCGTTACCCGGATTAGTGACACTGGGTCTACTATAGTTCAGCGGATTTATTATGTAAGCGACTGTTTCCCTGTTGCACAGGACTGGTGCATGGACAGGGAGAACGGGTTTCTATATGCCTTCGGGGGTAGAAAATACGGCACGATGTATCTGAAAAAATTCAGGATACCCGAGTTGGGCGACAGCGTTGTAAAGCTGTATGACAAAGATGTGCTGAAAACAATTGCATTCGACTGTGTGAAGGTGGCCCAGGGAAGCAAGATTGAGGGCGGATTTGCCTATCTTCCAGACGGAGAGGATGAGGGCGGTTATTGGCTGCACGTACTAGACTTGGAGACTGGGAAAGAGGTGAGAAGGATTGATTTGAACACTATAGGACTGGAGCCAGAAGGTATTGACATAAAGGATGGATGGATTTATGTGGGGTTCAACACGAAAGAAAAAAAAGACAACAAGATATACAAATTTGAGCAATAGCGACAACAAAGATTATGGCAGACAACTATTTGGAGAAACGATATGAGGAGACTCTCGGAGCCGGGCACGTAAGAGTGAAACGCGTGGGACATACGCTGGACGAGCTGATACTACGCAACAGAAGCTACAGAGGTTATCTGAAAGACTATGTGGTCAAGATGGAGGAGCTGGAACGAATTGTTGGAGTGTGCAATAAAATACCCTCTGCCCGGAACCAGCAGGTGCTGAGATTCAGACTTATCACCAAAGGGGATGGTTCGGAAAAAATATTGAAGAACATAAAGTTAGGAGCGGCTCTACCAGAACTGCATCTGCCACTGCCCGGCACTGAGCCGGAAGCGTTTATAGTGATATGTAGCACTGTGGAGCCGAACGCAATGGTGTGGGTGGACTTGGGCATAGCAATTCAGAGCATGCTGCTCAAGGCTGCCGAAATGGGGCTGAACGGAATTACGATTGGTGCATTCAACAAGGCGGAGATAACCACGGAATTGGAACTGCCTTACCAGCCTTTGATGATACTTGCCATAGGCAAAGGCGTTGAGAAAATACAGCTTACACCAATCTCGCCTGAAGAAAGCCATGCTTATTTCCGCGAGGACGGGATACACAACGTACCAAAAATAAAGATAAAGGACTTGATTGTTTAACCCCAATAGGTCATTGGGGGTTATGCCCGATTAGTATTTGTTTCGAGCATATTGACCGCATCACTGGCGAAGTCATAGCAAGCTACGACAAAACAGGAATGGGGACAAGATGACGGAAGTAATGCTGATATGGAATAAAGAGACCTCAAAAGGCGAGAAAATTTAGGCTCTAGTTTTAATTTTCCAGCTTCGAAGAGGCTGAATATCAATAACACCGTACAAGCGAAGCGCAGTGCGGTGACAGAATATTCTCACTGCTGGCGTCCCGAAGGGACGCGACAATGAGAAGGTTTTAAATGTTGTACTAGAGCGAAAATATAAAAGTCGTCCAAATGACTGATTGGGCTTTAATCATCGAGTTGCTCCGGCGAAATGGCTTGGAGGACATCTTGTTCGACACTAACAACAAGACTGATATTTAATTTCCGGATATCGATGGAGAAATTACCGTCCTTGCAGTCCTTGACAATAGTACCTTTCATACCTTTGAGATAGCCTGCAACAATCTGGACCGGAGTTCCTTTGTGAAGCTGGTCGGTGTTGTGGACATAAACAGACTCCATAGAATCGGCCAGACGGCGAAGGCTGTCTATCTCGCTTTGCCGGATAATAGCAATGCCAGTACTGGGGAATGAAACAAAACCACAAATACCCTTTACATCCCGTACACGCCAAATATCACGTTCACATATTTTAATGAATGTGTAAGACGGGATGAGGGGGACTTCAACACTTTTCATTCGGTCGGACCACTTACGCAGAACACGGTGGAGCGGCAGATAGGTCTCCAAATGAAGGTCGGAAGCAATACGGTCGGTAACCATCTTCTCGGCACGGGGAGAAGTATAGGCGGCTACCCATTGAGGTTGATTAGTTAATGACATAAACAAAAACAAAGCCCCCATGGTGGGGGCTTTGCTATTAATTAGGTGATTAGTCGTTGTACTCGGCAATGATACCAGGCACCTTGTCGGGAGTGAGGCGGCCGTACACCTTATCGCCAATCATGGCAACAGGAGCCAGACCACAAGCACCAACGCAACGGAGGGTATTCAGTGAGAATTTGCCGTCGGCAGTGCACTTGCCAACCTCAACATTGAGTGCACGTCTGAAAGCATCAAGAACCTTCTCGGCACCACGCACATAGCAAGCAGTACCCAAGCAGATGTCGATGGGGTGTTTGCCCTTAGGTTCCATGGTGAAGAAACTATAGAAAGAAACGATGCCATAAACGCGTGAAACGGGGATATTGAGCTCGTGAGCCACAACTTCCTGAACCTCGGCGGGCAGATAGCCGAATTTGCCCTGAACTTGGTGAAGAACATTGATTACTTCGCCAGGTTTATTACCAAAGGACTTGGCAATGTCTTTGATAACATTGATTTTCTCTTCGGATAATTTAATGTTTGCCATTTTATTCTTTGTTTGGTCAGCTGAGGGAGAAGAGAGAGTTCCCGTCTCCCTCACACTGATAAATTACTTATTTTGTTGTTTCGATTTTGTCTGAGCGGTCGAAATAGTGGGTATGCAACTGCTCGTGGCTGAGGTGGCCGCAAGGTTCGCCATAGTACTCCTTGTAGATAGCGATGATATCGGGGTTCTCGTGGCTCTTACGGATGGGTTTGCCTGCGTCTTCGCGATAGATGGCTTCCATACGTTTGCGGATGATGTTGCTGTCGCCGTGGTGATAGGGCTGACCAGCACCGCCGATGCAACCACCGGGGCAAGCCATGACCTCAACGAAATGATAGCCATTGGGATTGCCTTCGCGGACCTGTTCCATAAGTTTGCGGGCATTGCCAAGGCTGTAAGCCACAGCAATCTTCAATGGGAAGCCATCAAAGTCGATGGTAGCTTCCTTGATGCCTTCGAAACCACGGGTTTCTTCGAAATCGATCTTGGGAAGAGTCTTGCCTGTGTGGATTTCGTAGGCGGTACGCAAAGCAGCTTCCATAACACCGCCGGTAGCACCAAAGATGACACCGGCACCAGTGGACTGACCCAGAGGATTGTCGAAGTCCTCTTCGGGCATGTCGTTGAGGTTGAGGTTGCACTGACGGATCATGTGAGCCAACTCACGGGTGCTGAGCACGAAGTTGACATCGGGATCTCCGTTTACGCTGAGTTCCTCACGTGCACACTCACTCTTCTTGGCGAGGCAGGGCATGATGGAAACCACAACGAGGTCTTCGCGTTTCACACCCAGCTTGGGGGCGAGATAGTTCTTGGCAACAGCGCCGAACATGCCTTGAGGAGACTTGGCGGTTGAGGGGTACTGCAACAGATCGGGGAAGTTCTTCTCGTAGAAAGCAACCCAAGCGGGGCAGCAAGAAGTAAACATAGGCAGAGCCACTTTTTCGCCCTTGAGAGCCTTACCAAGACGCTGGAGAAGCTCGGTTCCCTCTTCCATAATGGTGAGGTCGGCGCTCCAGTCGGTGTCAAACACCTTGTCGAATCCCAGACGACGGAGAGCGGCAGCCATCTTACCGGTAACAATCTCACCGGGTTTCATGCCAAACTCCTCACCGAGAGCAACACGGACTGCGGGAGCGGTCTGAACAACAACTTTCTTGGTAGGATCGGCAATGGCTTTGAGCACATCGCTGATGTTGTCGACCAAGGTAAGAGCTCCGACGGGGCATACCTGAACGCACTGGCCGCAGTTGATGCAGCTGCTGTCGCCGAGGTTCTGCTCGAAAGCGGGAGCCACCACAGCCTGGAAGCCACGGTTCACACCACTCAGAGCACCGGCGGTCTGGAACTTGTTGCACATGGTTTCGCAACGACGGCACATAACACACTTGTCCATGTCGCGGTAAACGCTGAGCGTGCTATCCTTACGGTAGGAAGACTGGGCACCTTTGAAAGGAATTTCCTTAATACCCAAGCGTTTGGTCAAAGACTGAAGCTCGCAGTCGCCATTCTTCTCGCACTGGAGACAGTCGTTGGGGTGGTCGGAGAGGATAAGTTCAACCACAGTTTTGCGAGCGTTGATCACGCGGGCATTGTGGGTGAATACTTCCATGCCTTCCATGCAGTCGGTGGCGCAAGCGGGGGCAAGATTTCTGCGTCCCTTGACTTCCACGACACACACGCGGCATCCGCCAGGTTTATTTTCAAATTTCATCCCATCAAGCTCAAAATAGCAAAGAGTAGGGATATCGATACCGGCCATGCGGGCAGCTTTAAGGATGGTGGTGCCTTCGGGAACTTGAACCGGTTTATTATCTATTGTGAGATTAATCATATTAATGTCTACTTTTAAATATTAATTTATACCGTATTACTGAACAGAAATGGCACCAAACTTACAATTGTTGATACATGCACCGCACTTGATGCACTTGGTGCTATCGATAACCATCGAAGCAAGCTTGTGACCGGGAGCGGTGTAGTCGGTACGGGAAATGGCCTCCACGGGGCAGCCCTTGGCGCACTTGCCACAGCCGATACATTTCTCGCGATCGATGGCATAGCTCATCAGTTTCTTGCAGACGCCTGCACGACATTTCTTGTCCACCACGTGCTCCACATACTCATCCCAGAAGTTGTCGAGAGTTGACAGAACGGGGTTAGGCGAGGTCTGACCAAGTCCGCAAAGGGCAGTATCCTTAATGACGGCTGCGAGGTTGCGGAGTTCTTCCAGGTCTTCCATTGTTCCGTTACCGTTGGTAATCTTCTCAAGAATTTCGCAGAGGCGTTTGTTACCGATACGGCAGGGAGAGCACTTACCGCAGCTCTCCTCGCAGGTGAACTCAAGGTAGAACTTGGCGATAGCGGGCATACAGCTGGTCTCGTCCATAACAACCATACCGCCGGAACCCATCATCGAGCCTGCAGCAACAAGGCTATCATAATCGATAGCAGTGTCAAGGTGCTTGGCTGTCAAGCATCCGCCGGAAGGACCACCGGTCTGAACAGCTTTAAACTGACGGCCATCCTTAATGCCACCACCAATTTCGTAAATAATCTCACGGAGGGTGATGCCCATGGGAACCTCAATCAGACCTACATTGTTAATCTGACCGGCCAATGCAAACACTTTGGTACCCTTGGATTTCTCTGTACCGATTTTGCTAAACCACTCGGCACCCTTGGTGATAATAACAGGCACATTGGCAAAAGTCTCAACGTTGTTCACGTTGGAGGGCTTGCCCATATAACCGCTCACTGCAGGGAACGGGGGTTTCAGTGTGGGCTCACCACGCTGACCTTCCATAGAATGGATCAGAGCAGTCTCCTCACCGCAGACGAAAGCACCTGCACCATAACGGAGCTCAATGTCGAAGTTGAATCCGGTGCCCAGGATATCGTCGCCCAGCAAACCGTATTCGCGAGCCTGTTTGATAGCAATTTTCAGACGCTCGATGGCCAGAGGATACTCAGCGCGGATATAAACCAAACCCTTGCTGGCACCAATTGCATAACCGCAGATGGCCATAGCCTCAACGATGCTGTTGGGGTCACCTTCCAGGATGGAACGGTCCATGAAAGCGCCGGGGTCGCCCTCGTCAGCATTGCAGATTACATACTTCTGGTCAGCCTTGTTCTTGGCGCAGAGTTCCCATTTCAAACCAGTGGGGAAACCGGCACCGCCACGGCCGCGCAGGCCGGAAGCCTTCATCTCAGCAATCACCTGCTCGGGGGTCATCTCGGTCAAGCACTTTGCCAATGCCTCGTAGCCACCACGGGAGATGCTCTCCTCAATATTCTCAGGATCCACAAAACCGCAGTTACGCAGAGCAATACGAATCTGTTTTTTGTAGAAATCCATGTGACGGGAGTCGCTCACATGCTCCTTGTTCTCAGGATTCATATAGAGCAGCTCGGGCACCTTACGACCTTTTACCAAATGTTCCTCAACAATACGACGGACATCCTCGGGTTTTACCTGAGTGTAGAAAGTATTGTCGGGCATAATCTTAACGATAGGACCTTTCTCGCAGAAACCGAAGCAACCGGTCTTAATCACCTGCACCTCGTCCTGAAGGTTCTTCTCCTTAAGAATATTCTTGAAGTTTTCGATAATATCCAGGCTTTTGCTGGATTTGCATCCAGTACCGCCACAGATGAGAACGTGCATTTTAAATTTTGCCATACGTAAGTCCTCCGTTTTTTTACTTATCGATAGTTTCGTAATTTACAGGAATGATACCCTCTACCAATTCGCCATTCATGACATATTTCGTCAGAATCTCGTCTGCGCGGTCATTGTCAACGTGGCCAAAAACGATGGGATCTTTTCCGGGAACGCGAACTTCCAGAGTGGGCTCTGCGTGGCAATAGCCCATGCAGCCTGTCTGGGTGAAAACGGCGGGAATCTTAAGCTCTTCAGCCTTCGCCATCATGTGTTCCATAACTTGCTTGGCACCAGCAGCAATACCGCATGTGGCCATAGCGATTTTGATTTGCACAAGCGACTCAGGATGCTCCGCTTTCTCACGGATATCCAGACTCGACTGAAGCTTCTCTCTCATTGCTTTGAGGTCAGCTAATGATTTTACTTTTGTCATGTGAAAACTCCTTATTTTTGGATAAATTGGGATTAATATATTATTTTTACTGTATTAATTATTAATTGTTTCCATTATAACTTATCTACAATAGGCAACATGCAAAGATACACATTTTATTCATATATACAACAATTCACGCAAAATATTTTTTTACATTTATCGTTACCCCTTCCAAGTATGACCGATTACAACCCTATATCCAGCTTACAAAAGCAGATAGATCTCCTCCGCATGGAGATGGAATACGAGCGGCAAAACCATGCCCTCACCCTCGCTACCAAACACTTGGACAACCACATCCAAGAGTCCGACTGTCGCTACCCCGTTTCAATCGGCAACAGTGAGTACAACGCCCTCGACCAACTCATCTTGACTATCCGCTACGAAATCTCAGAGGACTCCGCCGACACCGATTTCGAACCCGGCAAACCCCTTCGCCTCTTCTTCCTCGACAACGACAGCCACATCCACGAACTCCCACACCTCTGCTTCATCGAACAGGTGGGTTATGGCGTGCTCGAAATAGCCGTCCCCGGCCAATCGGCACTAATGTCCATCCGCTCCATTGCGCAATCCCGACTTCTGGGCATCCAGCTCTCCATCGACACCACCAGCTACGAAGTCATGTTCGATGCCCTCAGCAGTGCCATCCGGTCCGACGACGAGAAATTCATCCACCTCCGCAACACCCTCATAGGCCCTATCAATCCCACATTCCTACACCTCCCCCCACTCTCCTTCCCTTGGCTCAACCGCAGCCAGCAGTCGGCTGTCCAAAAGGCTGTGGAATGCCGTGAAGTAGCCATCATCCACGGTCCTCCGGGAACCGGAAAGACCACCACCCTGGTCGAAGCCATCATCGAGACCCTTCAACGCGAAACCCAAGTCCTGGTTTGCGCCCCCAGCAACGCCGCCGTCGACTGGATTAGTGAGCAACTCTCAAAACGCTGCGTCAACGTGTTGCGCATCGGCAACCCCGTCCGCATCAGCAACGAAATGCTCGACTGCAGCTACGAGCGCCGTTTCGCCGCCCACCCCGACTACCCCGAGTTGTGGAGCATCCGCAAAGTGCTCCGCGACAACCGCAATGCCGACTCCTCAAGCCGCGAATCGAAGAAACGGCTATCTAACCTTCGCGACCGTGCCACACAACTCGAAATCCACATCCAGCAAGACCTCTTCAATCAAGCCCGTGTAGTTGCTTGCACCCTCATCGGAAGCGCCAACTTCATCCTCAATCGGCGACGTTTCTCCACACTCTTCATCGACGAAGCCGCACAAGCCCTCGAGCCCGCCTGCTGGGCAGCAATTCTCAAAGCCGACCGCGTCATCTTCAGCGGTGACCACTGCCAGCTTCCTCCCACCGTAAAATGCATCGATGCCGCCCATGGAGGCCTCGACCTCACCCTCATGCAAAAGGTGGCTAAAAGCAAACCAGAATGCGTCTCCCTCCTCACCACACAATACCGCATGCACCGCGACATTATGTCCTTCTCTTCCCAATGGTTCTACCACGGCATGCTCAACGCCGCTCCCGAAGTAGCCGACCGCCTCATCTCCCCTCTCGACACCCCACTCACCTGGATCGACACCTCACGCTGCAACTACTCCGAAAAGGAAAGCCGCACCCTCAGCCGCTCCAACTCCGACGAAGCCCGCATGCTCATCCACATCCTCCGCGACTACATCGACATGATAGGCCTCTCCCGCATCCACGACGAACGCGTCGATTTCGGCATCATCTCCCCCTATCGGGCACAAGTACGCCTCATCCGCAAACTCCTCAAATGGCAAAAGTTCTTCCGCTCCCTTCGCCAGCAAATCACTGTCAACAGTGTCGACGGTTTCCAAGGGCAGGAACGCGATGTCATCATCCTCAGCATGGTACGCGACAACGACCAAGGCTCCATCGGCTTTCTCCGCGACCTACGACGCATGAATGTCGCCATTACTCGCGCCCGAATGAAACTCATCGTTGTCGGCAATGCCGAAACGCTCTCCCGACACCGTTTCTACGCCCAACTCATAGAGCACTTCCAAGCCCACGGCGACTTCATCACACTCCCACCCCCCGATGCCGACGAACCCCCTTCTCAGTCTTGACGGCAATTTCCTCCCCCACCATCATCTTCCAACCCAGAAACAATAAGGAACACACGGCTTCCTGTCCCAGTGTTCCTTTCTTCTTTCATGCCATCATCTGACACCCAAACGCCATCCTCCATTCAACCCCTCATCCACCCTTCCGCCAGCCCTCCCAATCACTACCTTGCAAATGTTAAAAATTTGGTCGTCTCATTTTTTGTTTGTACATTTGCAGTGTCGTTTAGCTAATAGTAAATGTTAATTCATTAATATAATTCAATTATTATCAACTAAAAAAAGTACCATCATGAAAAAAGTAGTATTCTTTGCAGCCATGCTGTTGGCTTTTGTTGGAATCAAGGCTCAGACCAACATCCAGGAAATGTACGATTTCAAACGTGGCCACTTCACCACCACTTTGGAAATGTTCAAAACCGATGCCTTTGGTAGTACATTCTTCTTCAACGACATCTACCACCCATCCAAGCTCAATGGCCCCACCGGTTACTACACCGAAATTGCCCGTGCCATCAACTTCTGGCAGAATAGTCCCCTCGGTGGTTTAAGCCTCCACGTTGAATGGAATGGCGGCCAATTCGCCAGCAATGCCTGGCTCTTCGGTATCGAATATTTCCTCCACAACGAAGAATACACCAACACCTTCACCTTCGAACTGATGTACAAACGCATCAGCGGCCAGAAAGACCTCGACAAAACCCCTTCCGCCTTGCGTCCGTTCAACAAAGTAAGCGACATCCCCGTCCAGTTCACCTTCGTGTGGGGCATGCAGAACCTCTTTGGTGTGAAAGGTCTTACCTTCAGCGGCTTCCTCGATGTGTGGGGCGAGAACGTCAACTGGGGTGTTGACAACAACCTGAAATGGGACAACACCAAGCTGGTCATCCTCAGCGAACCTCAGATTTGGTACAACATCGGCCAGCACTTCGGCTGCAACCACCTCATGATTGGTGGTGAAGTAGAACTTGCCTACAACTTCGCTGGCGGCTGGCACGGCGGCGACGACTTCGCCAAAAACAAAGGCTTCAATGTCGCTCCCTGCGCAGGTATCAAATGGGCCTTCTAAATATATGTTTAATCCATAATACAGAACACCCATGTTAAAGAAACTTTTCGGATTCGACTCCGCAATCCATAATGTCCGCACCGAGATTGTGGCAGGCATCACCACATTCCTCGCCATGGCCTACATTCTGGCCGTCAATCCCGGCATCTTCAGTGCCCTGGCAGACCAAGGCATGCCCACTTCGGCCGTCTTCACAGCCACTGCACTCGCCGCCATCGTCGGTACCCTCGTCATGGCCATCTACGCCAAAAAGCCCTTCGCCCTTGCCCCCGGCATGGGACTTAACGCCTTCTTCGTGTTCACGGTGTGCCTCGGCATGGGCCACTCCTGGCAGTTTGCCCTCACCGCCATCCTCCTCGAAGGTATCATCTTCATCATTCTCACACTCACCAAAGTGCGTCAATGGATTGTCGATGCCATTCCCATGAACCTCCGCCATGCCATCGGCGCCGGTATCGGCCTCTTCATCGCCTTCATCGGACTTAAAAACGGCGGCATCATCGTCAACGACGAAGCCACCCTGGTCCACCTTGGCAACATCTGCCATGGCACAGCGCTCCTGGCCATCATCGGCATCGTCATCACCGCCGTCCTACTCATCCTCAAGGTCCCCGGCAACATCCTCATCGGCATCATCGTCACCGCACTCCTCGGCATGCTGCCCATCTGGCAGATACCCGGTGCTGACGGTACCATTGCCTATGGCGCCCTCACCACTTTCGACCGCGTGGTCGATGTGCCGCCCTCGGTAGCCCCCATCTTCTGCCAATTCCAATGGGATGAGATACTCTCACTCGACATGCTCGTCGTGCTCTTCACCTTCCTCTTCATCGACATGTTCGACACCATGGGCACCGTCATCGGCGTCTCCCAGAAAGCCGGCATGGTAGATGAGAAAGGCAACATCGACGGCATCAACAAAGTCTTCATGGCCGACGCTATCGCCACAACCTGCGGCGCCTGCCTGGGCACCTCCACAACCACCACCTATGTCGAGAGCGCTGCCGGTGTCGGTGCCGGTGGCCGTACTGGCCTCACCGCCTTCACCACCGTCTGCTGCTTCGCCATTGCCCTGTTCTTCGCCCCCATCTTCACCCACATCCCCTCTGCAGCCACCACCGCCGCACTCGTCATTGTGGGCTTGATGATGCTCAGCCCCATCAAGGAAATTGAACTCGACGACTTCTCCGAGTCCGTCCCCGCATTCCTCACCATCATCCTCATGCCCCTCTGCTACAGCATCAGCGACGGCATCCTCATCGGCATGATTGCCTACGTGCTCATCAATGCGCTCTGTGGCAAATTCAAAAAGATTTCCGTCACCATGTGGATCCTGGCCATCCTATTCATTGCACGTTATCTATTCCTATAACAAACAACCAACTATCAAAATGGGTGCCGTCACATTCAACGGCACCCATTTCTTTTTGAACCTATTCGAACGCTGCTATTTCACTATCAGCTTCTTTACCGCATTAATCAAGCTGCCCGTAAGGCGTACAAAGTATGCCCCCTTCGGCAACTTGCCCAATTCAATCTGTATGCGGCAGTCACCGTTGCACTCTGCACTGCGGCGCAACACCGTCTGCCCACTCAGATTAACCAGTTCAACATCCACACCTCCCTGCACATCGGTCAACTCCAAAACGGTCACTCCGGTGGCCGGGTTAGGAAAGAGGTTGGCCGCAAAGTCGCCGTCGGCATCTTTTATGTCCAACATACTGACCACAAAATGGCCTCGTTCGCTCCACAAACTGAATGCGTTCTCGTCGCACTGTGCCTTCACATAATAGTCGTACGCCACACCGGGACGCAAACCCTCCAGTCGGTAGCGCGGCTCTGCTATGTCGCTCACCGTTATGCCTTCGCCAGGCAAGTAATGCTCCTCTCCATATTCAAGCACATAGCTGGTTCCATTCCCTTCCCACTGCAATTCAACAACACCCGAGTTTTCGTCAACTACGCGGCTTGACAAATGGTTAACAACGGCACACGAAGTGGTGGTGAAATAACGAACCTGCTCATACCATGCACCGGGCAGGCCATTGCAGAGCGACCTAATCCGCGCGTAATAGTCTACCCCCTGCTGGAGACCTGTGACCGTGAAGGGGGAAGCCTCAGCCTCATAGCTTTGGTTGAAGTCGGGGCCATACACATTCAGCTCCCATGGGCCGGAACCGCCCTCCCAACTGAACACGGCTTCTGTGTAGTGCACTTCAACCAACGAGAATTCCTGTGGCGGAGGACAGCCGTTGGTTGCGGTGGTGACTTGGCGTGTGGTCCAATGCGAGCCAATGCCGTTGGCGCAATGGCAGCGGAGGCCAATGGTATAATCGGTGTTGGGTGTCAACCCACGGAAAGTATAGCGGTTGCCGGTCACAGTAACCCCGTTCACATTGTCGTTCCATGGCTGGCTGGTGATATATGCCTCCACTGTGCCGTAGGCGTCGAATTCAACGGTGACGCTATCTGCCGACTCGGTCACGCTGACAATGGTGGGTGCAGGACAGTCGGCACTTGGCACCACACTTATACGAAGGCTGTCGACATAGGCATAGAAGCGCAGTTGCGAGCAATAGTTGATTGCTACAAAGCGTGTGCCCGACGGGAAACTGCCTTGATAGCGCTGCCAGAGAATGCCCGATGTGGTGAGCGTGTCGGTCCACACAAAGTCGTCGGGACTATTGCCTGTCAATGAATAACCGACCCGCAGTGTTTCCTGTCCGTACATCATATCGCTATAGCGGAAACGAAGACTGATGCTGTCGGCCGAGGCCAACGGAGGAGAAACAAGATACTGGTTATAGTCAGGCGACGAGAGATAGGAAGAGAAACGGAAGCTACGGCCACCAGAGAAAGACTTTTCGTTGGTGTGTATCATGGTGTTAGAATTGTCGTCCGATTGGATGAGCGTGAAGCAACGGGCAGGGGCATCACCCTCTTCAAAACTTTCGTCAACCGTTAACCCCGGAGCGATAGTGTAGGTGTCGCATTGCATGGTGAAAGTGATAATGGCACTGGCGGGCGAAAACACATTGCCCGGGCAATAGCCTTTGACAAAGAGTTCGTATGTGCCGCCAGCGGTTAAGCCGTAGAGGGTGACACTGTCAGCCGACACGCTCAGCGTGCGCCAAGCGGCCGAGGTGCCCAAGGGGCGGTAGGAAACATCATAGGCCAAAGCGTCGCCAATCCAGCTGACATGCGCCTCGTGGGACGAGAGCACGGTGGTCGTCACCGAACGCGGGCGTCTGCAGGCCGGAGCATCAACGCATTCGGTATACAATTCGAAACCGGAGGCTGCGCCATAGCTATTGGAGGTGAAGCGGAAGGTGAGCGGTCCCACTTCGGACACGAGGTTCACATTCACCGCCTCGGGACCATAAGTTGAATTGATGCTATACAGGAGGGGGCCATCGGTGCCCTCGCCCTCATATATACTCAGAGTGTCGCCTCCCCAGACATTGAGATCCACCGTTCCGCCGCGGAATGCGACCACGTGAGTGCTGTCGTCGGGACGCACCACCAATGTGGAAGCACTGCTGTTTTGATAGTCACCGGAGGAACCGCCGTTGTCGTAAACCACCACGCCACAGCCAGTCACCGTGCTGGCGGAGGCAAACGGCATCTCCACACTGCCGGCCACGAATGTGATGGAACGCCATGCACTCCGGCTGTTGTTACCGTCAATGCAGAGGGTTCGGACGTAGAACTGGTATTTTCCGCCCATTGTGAGTGGGGGCATGCTGTAGAAAGTGTCTGTAGTGATGTTCCAGCCAGAGAGCGATGAGAACTGTTGTGTAACAGTGTCCCAGGCCACTTCCCAGCGAGACACCCCGTCCGAACCGTTCCAACGCACCACAATGCTGTCGGCATCACGGAGATTGGTGGCAGTCAACCCAGCAGGAGGCATGCAGCCAAGTGTCTCACTAACGGTAATATCATCAATCAGTGTAGCATCCGACAACGGGAGCAGATGTGCCAAGGCAATGCGAGTGCCGTCGCCTTGATATTGGCTAAAATCATAACGGAACCACTCGAAAGCCGAGAGCGACTGGGAAGGGCTGGAAATCGTGTCGAGCCATTCGTAGTAGGAACAGACATCGTCGGTTACACCCACCACTATCGCCTCGCCCTCGTAGGCCGATTCGAGCATGGCTTTGAAGTTTATCTCCAGTCGGTTGACAGGGATATTGAAGGCAGGCAGCACGGCTGGCTGTCGGGTGGTGGCCTGTTGCCAGAACAAGCCTCCGTGGCGGTGCTGAACAACGCCGGAGTTGTAATTCCAGCAGGGGGGCATGATTCCGTCGGCATATTGGTCGAAATTCTCAGAGTAGGGCACCGGCACAATGCCGCAGCCCGTGGTCACGGTCAAGTTGCACCAAACCGTATCGGAGTCACACACGCTGCCCACTCGCACACTGTATTGAGTGGCCGGAGTCAGTCCTGTGATGGAGGTGTAAGGGGTGGACACAGTGGCCGCGGTGGTGTAGCCCATACCTGTGGCATACTGAACAACCCAAAGGCTGGATGTACCTTCGCCATACCAAGCAAGCGAAACACTCGTCGAGTCGCTAATCACCTCGCTAACCACCGGCGGCAGGCAGCCATCGGCCTCGCACTGCGCAATAAAACGCACATCAGCGGCATAACGGGTGGCCGAAACTCCAAACAATGAAGAAGGCGAGGACAGCAGAATGGGCGAGAGGTGGTTCCACGTCACGGTGTTGACTCCGGCAGTGGGGTGATAGTACCAGTCAGTAGAGTTCAGGTAGAAATGACCGCTGGCATTGTGTACAGCGATGGCCAGATTCTGTGTCGTGTCGTACACAAACGGGGTGTCAAACCGCACTACCTGCCATTCGGCATCGGAGACGGGAAGCGTGTAGTTCGGGGCCACAAGGCTGAACGCGGAGTGTGGCACATAGCTGTCTGCACTCAACTCCGGGAGGGACGTGTTGGCCATATAAAGACTGAACGTAAGGGGTTCGGCCACACCCGTGGAGGTGCGGAATGCAACGCCCCAGATGGTATCCACAGCAGGCATTTCGTTGCGGGGGTAAAGCGTTTGGGCATAGGAGTGAGTAAGCTGCGTGCTCACCACATAGCCGTTTCCGCTCCGACTGCCGTCGCCAGCAATCTCGCTGCACGACTGGGTCATAAAGTCATACACCGCGGCGTTGGCAGTGTCGTATCCGTTGTCTAGACGGCAAGTGCTATACACCCAGGCGCGGTAGAAATGGCCGGGTTGCAAGCCGGCAAGCAACACAGTATTGCCCAACGAGAAAGTGTCTATCAACACAGTTCCGATATCCTCGTGGTCGGCCACCTGCACCCATGCACCCTCGGAGGGGAAACCGTTCAGGGCATCGTACTGCCACGAAAGCACCGCAGCCGTGTAGCCCACACTGCCCAGATTCACATCGGACACGGGGGAACAGGTCATCTGGGTAGTGAAAGGAGGAAACGCTTTGTAGTCTGAACTGTCAATGCCGCATTCGGTGCGTACCCACGCATAATAAGTGGTGCTTTGGTCAAGTCCGCGGAGCACAGCAGCCGTATCGGTGACATAGCCATACTCTGTGGCGGTGTGCGAGTTGTTGTAGGGTGAATAATAAAGGTAATAGCCTGTGGAATTGCCGCCCACACCGCTCCAGCGCAACGCAGCACATCGGGCACCCACACTGTCGACATAAGCCTGATTGGGTCGGTCGCAGCCATTGTCGCGCACAATGCTCACATCGTCCACAAATCCGTTGCCTATCAACATATCGGAGCCCTTGAAGAAGAAGGCCACATAATAAGCAGAGTCCGGACTCAGTTCTGAGGTGGAGAATTCATATTCGTGCCAAGTGTTGTCCATATCGGTGATTGAGACCAGAGGCACAAACGACGAAGTGTCGGCGAGGTTGGTCATCACACCAGCCCTCAAACTGGAGTTGAACAGATTGATTGGCCCAATATTGATTCCAAACTCCAAACGTGCCTGGAATGTGACTTTTATTTCGTTGCCGGGCAGAGGCACCAGCGGAGTGGTAATCACATTGCTGCCTGCAGCCGCAAAAAATAGGGACAGCGAGTCGGAATAAGAGGCCTCGTCAAACACTTTTGGCGCATCACCAAAGGGAATCACCAGATTCCAACACATGGGAGCCTCGTCCAACGTCTCGGTACTGAAACTATTGAAATAGGGTATCCGCAAGGGAGGACAGGGAGTGTGGAAGCTCAGCTGCACCATATCGGAGGTGTCGGAACTGCCGCAAAGAGAGCGAACGCCCACAGTGTAGTCGGTATTGACCGACAGCCCTGAAATGAAGCAACCGTTAGTGCCCACCATCGTATACCGAACCCCGTTGAGATACACCACCCAGTCATGCTCGTTGCCTACGGCCGTCCAGGACACATAGGCGCTGGTGGTGTCGGGAGCACATGAAAGATTGATGGGGTGCACACAATCGGGGCACGCGGGCATTGCCAACGCCACCGTTGTCCCGTTAGAAAGGTCTCCGGCCATAATGTCGGAGAGTATCATAGAACCATCACCGTTCTCAACCGAGAACGTGATTTCGTAATCCAGCGGGCCGGAACGCCATACAAAACGTACAGTGTCGTTGGTACACACCGGCACCTCGACCTCGCCCGAATAGCCGGACGAAAGCGTAACCGAGCCTCGCAGCACCGTGTCCTGCCACACTTCGAGGGCGGCGCCGTTCCATCCGTCACCGACCATATCGTCGCAGTACACGGTCATCAGACACATTCTTGAACCCGGAGGGCACTGTGCCCTCGACGCGAACGACAGACCCATCAGGGCCACGAACGCAAGGAGAGAAAAAAACAGTCTCTTCTTCATTACTTTAACCTTTTAGTTTTGTTTGTTTTTATTGATTACACAATAACAACGCAAAAAACAGGCGAAAAACTACAAGCCCACACAAATAGCGAAAGGAATTAGTAACTGCAATATTTATATCATATTCAAACATTTACACTAACACAATATTTAGTATCAATAACATCATATTGCCTTTCAATTATCACCTGTCCACCTCTCATAAAAGAGCATAGGCAATAGACAAAAAGTTTCTATTAACAGCCAGACTCAGAAAACATAAACCCATATCAGCTAATAGGATTTGTGTCAGCTTAGTATTGTTTTAGAGCAGATTGGTCGCATCGCTGTCGAATGTGAAAAGTATGTGCTTCATACGTGCGGCCGTTCCATTTCCTTCTGAATGGTGTATGCGTTGAAACATCTGCAATGATGAAGGAGTGCCCGTCTGGTGTTCCTATCAACCTACTCCCATGCCTGACAAACAATGTCATTGCTTCAGCATCACCACTCCTGTCCATTACCTTGACACATTTCCGATTCCCTTTGCTCGTTTTGTTTGATGCCTTCGGAGCTTCTACCCAGTTTGTTCATTTTTTCCACAAACATGGTGCAAAGTTTCTCCGAGAGCATCAACAGGTTCCGTTTTTCTTTGTGAAATATGAGCTCACTTCACCGCAGGAGGCTCGTTGTCGCCAATGGGGTCACTGCCCCACACTGAGTTCATGGCCGCCAGACATTCCTGCCGGGTGATGTCGTTCAGTCGTTCCAAATGGCGCTGATAGAACACACACTTTGTCATACCCACCTGCTTGCAAACCACATCGGTGGCAAAAGCCTCGCAGGTCGGCGCACCACACATACCGCAGTCCACCTGCGGAAGGTACACTTTCAACTTATTTATCTTCTCAAGTTTCTGGTAGGCCTTGGTCAAATCCTTGTCCAACGTGAGCATCGACCGGGCCTGTGCGGGCTCGGCAAACGAGTTCTCTATCAGATAGTCCTTGTAGGCATCCATCTCGCGGGCACGGGCCATCTCGCCGTTCCGCTCGCGCTCCGCCGCCTTGCGGGCACGGGCATACATACGCTCGCCGCACAGGAAACGATTCTCGCACGACAGCAGCGCTCCGGCACAACTCTGGTCGCACGCCCTCAGTTCCAAAAACTCAACTCCCTCCACCTCGTCGTTCTCCAGCTTGTCGAGGAAATCCATCACGTTCTCAATACCGTCGATGGCATACGACCTCTTGGCCAGACAAATGCGTCGTTCGCCGTTGGTCAAAGTCGAAAGGATGGCATCGGCCGACAGCTGGGGCGTTTGCAGGGCCTGATAGGAATAGCCTTTACCCTGCTCCTTTATCTTGCGGTACACCTTGTTGAACAACGCATCCATGTTAATTACCCCGTCTATCAGCGAGCGTTTCTCTCCCACCGGAGCCTTCACGGCCGCTATCTTGGCGGCACAGGGGGTAACATAAAACAATCCGATTTCCTCACGCGGCACCCCACGCTCCTCGGTCAGCAACTTCAGCACATACATGGCCGAGATGTCGAGGGGGGCTTTCACAGGGATGATATTGCCCACCAGCGACGGATACTTAATCTGTATCAACCGCACGATAGCCGGGCAGAAACTGGAAATCAGCGGCTCGTCGTCCTCATGCTCGCGGGCATACTTATGCTTCACATCAGCATAGATACCGGCTGCCGACTCCACCTCGAACACATGCTTGAAGCCCAAATCCTTCAGCGCGGCATATATGCGCGACACACGTATATCGTCCGGAAACTGCCCAAGAAACACTGCCGGAAGCAATGCCACCGAATGCGGAAACTCGTGCACCATCTTGAAATCGTCCTGCTTGATATAGATTGCATCCACAGGACAAGCCGCGTGACACTTGCCGCAATCAATGCAGCGGTCTTCCATAATAAAAGCCTTTCCGTTGCGGATGCGGATAGCCTCGGTGGGGCATATCTTCATACACCGCGAGCAACCTATACAATTGCCTTCATCTATTTCAAGAGCATGATAAAACATGTGTCTATATTATTTAATCAACCAACGTTAAGCGAAATTCACTATCATCTCGACCGTTGTGCCCACTCCCACCTCCGAAGTGACGTTCAGCTCATCCACATTCTTCTGCATGTTGGGCAATCCCATTCCGGCTCCGAAACCCATATCGCGCACCTCAGGCCGTGCAGTGGAGTAGCCCTCCTGCATTGCCAGGGCAATATCGGGTATTCCCGGACCCTTGTCGGCCACCACCATGTGGATCTTGTCCGCCTCGATGTCGACAAGCACCTTTCCGCCATAAGCATGCGCTATGGCATTGACTTCCGCCTCGTAAAGCGCCACCACAACCCGTTTCACCACCTGGGGATTCACCCCCAGCTGCTTCAATGTCTTTTTCACCGAACTCGACGCGGTGCCGGCATTCACGAAGTCGCCTTCTACAACCGTATATTCCTGATGCATATTATAATAAGTAATAAACAATTAATAAAGAGGCTTAATGCCCGCCTGATACAAAAGCCCGCACGTCTTGAACATAGAATAGCTGGTAGCAATGAGAACCATATCGTTTTCCTCGGCCAACTCTATCATATCCTCGGTGGGCTTCTTGTTGCGCACAAAAACCACAATATCCAACGTGGCCATATCGCACGTACGGATGGTTTGCACATTACACAAACCCGTCACCAACATCGGGGTCTCCTTGAGCGTCAACACATCGCTCATCAAATCCGAGGCAAAGGCCGTAGTCACCTCCTCGCCCAATCTCTCGCTTCCCAGATATACTGTTGCGCTGAGCTTTTCAACTATTTCCTGCAGTGTCATGATATTCGTTTTATTAATCAATAAAATGGTTCATTGAATTTGCAAATATACGAAATATCTTTTAATGAATAGTTAATTTCCTCAAATAATTTTTCCACACTCCTCCACACCCCCACCCGTCAACAGCCCAAACCCATACCCCTATCTACAAGAAAATGCGGCAGTTCCATCACCCCTCCCCACCCTCCAACACAACCCACAAAACACCATATCCCCATACAATAAAAACAGCAATGCAGCGTTAATGTGGCAACAAAAATGAGCTCAAATCACATTACAACAACACACCTCATGACCCTCCCCCCGTTCCTCTCGCCATGCGACCGCGTAGCCTTTGCCGCACCGGCCCGCAAAATAATGCCCTCCGAACTGCAACCCGCCATCAGCCTGCTGCAATCGTGGGGGCTTCAACCCGTCGTGCCCGACCACCTCTATGACTCCTACCACCAATTCGCCGGCCCCGACAGCATCCGCACCGCACTGATGCAACAACTGCTCGACGACCCGGAAATCAAAGCCATATTCTGCGTCCGCGGCGGCTACGGAACCGTCCGCATTATCGACAACCTCGACTTCTCACACTTTGCCCAACACCCCAAATGGATTGTAGGATACAGCGACATCACCGTACTCCACAGCCACATACAGAAAAACCTCGGCATTGCCACCCTCCACGCCACAATGCCCATCGACATAGAGGCCAACCACCTCCTCTCCCCCACCCCAGCCCTTCAGTCTCTCCACTCCGCCCTCTTCGGCAAAAACCTCTGCCACACACTGCCCTCCCACCCCTTCAACCGCCCAGGCTCCTGCCGCGCCCCACTCACCGGCGGCAACCTCTCCATACTCTACAGCCTCTCCGGGTCGGCCAGCGACATATCCACCGAAGGCAAAATACTCTTCATCGAAGACCTCGACGAATATCTCTACCACATCGACCGCATGATGCTGAACCTGAAACGCTCAGGACACCTTGCCGACCTCGCCGCGCTGATAGTGGGCCAGCTCAACAAAATGCACGACAACACCATCCCTTTCGGCCGCTCAGCCGAAGAAATAGTGCTCGACGCCGTCTCCGCCTACAACTATCCCGTCTGCTTCAACTTCCCCTCCGGCCACATCGGCCCCGACAACCGCGCCCTCATCCTCGGGCAGGAAGCACACCTCATTGTCGGCAACGAAGTACAACTGCATTTCCTCCCATAATGAACCCTCACATCAATCAATCCCGCCCATCGCAACTCCGAACCAGCATCAACAAAATAAAGTGTGAATCCAAAGAAGGTTCGGTGTAGGTCCAGTGTAGGTCCAGTATAGGTCCAGTGCTGATTCGAAAAAAAAGCGAACCTATTCATAACCTACATCACCTCCTACCCGATACCCATCCTCACCCATTTCATCACAGCTTCCCCATCTCATTTCTATCAAACATAAGCAACACGCCTCCTCCTTGCACATTTCATCCTCCCTACTCATCCAGCCAACCGCAATACCATCATCCAACCTCTCAGTTTCATCCCCTCCACAACCGACAACCCCCACAACAAACTCTCCTCAAATTCCCTCTGCACATAATATTACGCCCTATCCCATTACCCTTCTGCATCCAACCCAAACAATCATAAGCCTTCCGAACCGACATTCTTCACTATATATTCGCTTGAACCGTCTATCATATCACCTTACCCCACTCAGCAATCCAGCCTCATGTTTCTCCGTCCCGCCTCCGATTATAAATCACTTTTTCCGCAGGCCTTTAATATCATTTATTAACCGTTAAGCTTAATACAAACTTATTACACGGTAAATACATGGTTAATATATATCAAACAAGCAGCTATGCCACAGCGGAATGGGATATGAGCTCCTCTATACTGACAACTTACATGTATACTGCTGATTTCCAAATTATAAATAACAATAATGTTTGAATCATACAAAACAGTTTGAAGGAGTATTGAGCACCAACGGCTATTAGGGGGATTGAAACAAAAAGGGACAATCACTAAACACCGGAGCGTGACTATATTGTTTTCACAATTTCAGGCAAGATATAGGGAAGGTTCCTGCCTGCCTAAAATAATGGTGTAGAGCGCTCCGCCGCACAACGATACCATTCGTCTGCTACAACTTTGGAAACAGGCATCACGGGGCCGATAATGGTCAAAAATAATTGATGCAAAGTGAAAACATTTTACATAAATCAAAAAAAAGTCGTATCTTTGCATTTTAAAATACAACAGTCTATGCTGCTGATATTTGTTCCCAAACTAACCAACAGGCTTGGCTACACCATCAATGTAGTCATGCGGAATATATTGCAAACCGAGTTTGCAATCACCGTCGACCCCGACACCTTCCGCAACCATCCAGAGGCCAAGCTGTGCTACGACTCCCACCCACTCGACAACTGCGACGCTATATTTATCAAGGCACGCAACCTACTTTTCGAAACCACTATCGAAGAACAAGAATGCCAATGCTTTGAGTACAACGGCATTCCTGTATTGTTCCCCTGTTACGGGCGCAACACTGAGCTACCTTTCGACCCTTTTGCCGCCATATTCTACATGATTTCACGATATGAGGAATACCTGCCACACCGCAATGATATCCACGGGCGTTTTCTCGCCACCGAAAGCATCGCATACAAAAACGGATTTCTGCAGATGGCTGTTGTGGACCGTTGGGCATTAATGCTCAAGGACATCATATTGAAACACTATCCCGACACCGTTTTCTCAAAGCGCATATTCAACTTTGCGCAGACCATTGATATCGACTCGGCCTACTGCTACCTCAACAAAGGCATTTTCCGCACAACCCTGGGGTTCATGCGCGACGGGTTGCACCGCCATGATAAGGAAATGGTAAGGCATCGCATGAGGGTGCTGAGGGGTAAGGAACACGACCCATTCGACACTTTCGACTACGTCATCGAGCTCAACCAGAAGTTCCCCAACCGCTTCAGTCTGCTGTTCTTTGCCCTGCTGGGCGACTACGGCATATACGACAAGCCTATCTCTTCATACAATAACGAATTCAGGCAACTGCTGCAGCATCTGGGCGACTATGCAAAGATAGGAATCCATTGTTCATACTATTCTACTGACGAGCCCGACCGCATCGTGCGCGAGACGCAACGGCTTTCGGAAATACTGCATCGCCCAATAGTGCGCAACCGGTTCCATTTCTTGCGTTTCAACCTGCCTGGTGCATACCGAAACTTGGTGCGGGCCGGAGTGGTGCACGACTATTCGATGGGGTATGCCGACCTGCCCGGGTTCCGCAACGGGACATGCTCGATAGTGCCGTTTTTCGACCTCAGTTCCGACCAGGAGAGCGACCTGAGCATGCACCCATTCATGACGATGGACACTACCTTCCATACACACATGAAGCTTTCCCCCAAACAGGCCAAGGAGAAGTATCACGCCCTGGTGGACGAGGTGGAGGCAATGGGCGGGACCTTCAGCTGCATATTCCACAATCAAAACCTCTGCGAAGAATTTGGCTGGGAAGGTTGGCGCGAGGTGTATGAAGACCTGCTTGAATATGTTGCCGAGAAACTGAAATGACAACAAATACACATACAAAAGAAACACTATGATAAACTACAAAGAGAAACTACACGATATACGCGCCTTCGTATTCGACTTCGACGGAGTGATGACCGACGGCAGCGTGTGGACCTATGCCGACGGCGAGACAGTCCGTTTCGGAAACATAAAGGACGGCTACGCAATACAATACGCTGTGAAGAAAGGGTATATCATCGCCTTGATATCGGGTGCCACCTCGAAAAGTATCGACAACAGGATGGCAGCCCTAGGGGTGAAACAATGCTACACTGGATGTGCCAACAAGATGGACACATACCGTCAGTTTCTCAAGGACAACAATCTGGACGAGAGTCAGGTAGTGTGTATGGGTGACGATATTCCCGACTACGAAATCATGTCGCACTGCGCGGTGGCTGCATGCCCAGCCGACGCGGCCACCGAAATCAAGGAGATAAGCCATTATATCTCATTATACGGGGGTGGACACGGATGTGTACGCGACATTATAGAACAAGTGTTGCGTCTTCAAGGCAACTGGTTCGACCCCAACAAAAAACACCACGACGCCCTGCACTGGTAGTGCATAAATAAGAGTACGAACTAAAATATACAGCTATTAAAAGGATATTATATATATTAGTAATGTTGGTTGCCGTAGCGACGCAAGCCCAAAACGACTCCGACGAAATGACCAGCAACACCTCGTCACTGCCTGACGGAAAAGTGATGCTGGGAACCTATTACGCCGACCGGTTCGTGGGGAGGAAGACCTCGTGCGGAGAGATATTTAGGCAAAACCAATACACCGCCGCACACAAGACTATTCCGATGGGCACCTACCTGCTGGTTACATATCCTGTGACTGAACAACAGGTTGTGGTGCGAGTGAACGACCGATGCCCCAAAGCGGGTATACTGGACATGACAAAACTGGCCGTTTATTCTATAGGTATCAAAGGGTCGGGGAAGGTGATAGTGACAGTCCTGGACCCTGATGAGGGTTACGAAATGTGGGTGAACCAAGACACGCTGCTGATGGATGCAGCCGACTATTACGCTTTTCGGGACAAGAGCCGACCGCGACGCATTTCCCCCTACCCCATTTCGCCAACCGACAAATCACCTTCCTCACCACGGAAGAAGACACCGATAAAGAAACAAACAGCTAAGCAAACACCCAAGGAACAGCATGAACCTCAGGACACTCTGCCATCGCTTGACATAGTGTCAACCGTGCCGCCTGAACCCTCATATATGGAGTCGCCGGCTCACCAAGGAAAGCTGTACGATATAGAACTCTGCGTGGTCAACTCACAGATTGCGGCAAACTACGAAGCCCACCGTCTGCCTAACGACCTGCAACCGAAGGTAAAATTCAAGAAAAACCCAATGAATCAGCAAGTTCAGGTTATTCTAGAACTGGCCGACACACGCAGCCATGCGGTGCGCACACAGGCCATGTTGATAGATGACTTCCCCGACAGCTGTCTCACACTTCATGAATAGCAGGGAAATGCCCTCATACCATACGCATTAACAATACATTGACTAAGAAAAACAGACATATAAATGAAGCCTCGAAAAAGAAAAAAAGAAAAAAAATATAAAAAAAAGCATTGCATGTGAAGAATTATTATTATCTTTGCAAGTCAAAATCTAGTTTGCTTTTTTGCATAAAAAGCAAGTTAGACAAACATATATACAATAGATTATTAAATAGTTACATGATCTCAAAATGAGTACTCACATGAGAATAAGACTAAGCAATAAACTGTCACTTTTTGTGATAGCCTTGGTATTTTCATGTGTTGCCATGGCACAGGAGCCCCAATTCTCACAATACATGTTCAACAGGATGTCATACAATCCCGGCTATGCAGGCAGTTCCGGCTCCATCTGCGCTGCTTTGATGTATAGGAATCAGTGGCTGGGGCTGCATTTGGACGCTCCTAACGCCAACGCCAAAGCTGGTTCTACCCCGCAAGACGTCCTCTTCACTTTCGACATGCCCGTCAAATTCCTCCACGGAGGACTGGGACTGAACGTGGTGAAAGACATGATTGGTTATCACGACAACATTTCTGCCTCCTTGGATTATGCATTCCGAATGTTTTGGGGAGAGGGTAACTTGTCGGCAGGAGCAGCAGTGAGCCTGATGAGCAGCAAGCTGGACAAAGGAAGCCTCATTCCCGAAGACCCCAACGACCCAGTGCTGTCCGCACTGGGAGAGTCGGCAACCCTGATTGACGCCGGTGTTGGTATATACTATCAGGTTCCCGGAAAGTATTATGTGGGAGTATCGGTGATGAACCTCCTCGGAGCCCATAGCGACGAGATAATGTTCACCAACGCCCGCACCGCTTATGCGATGGGCGGATTCGAATATGTGCCTTCCAGCGCTCCTTCCGTGCGCATCAAACCCTCCGCATTGTTGAAGACAGCTAATCTGAGCTATTTCCAAGCAGACTTGACTTGCTTAATTGATTATCGCAATGCTTTCTGGGGCGGTTTGGGATACCGTGTGAATGATGCAGTCTACGCATTGGCCGGTATACATTGGAAGAAACTACAAGTAGGTGTATCTTACGACTTTACTACCAGCCGTCTGGGTGCTTATAAGTTTGGACGCAGCATGGGTAGTATTGAATTATACATGAAGTTCTGTTTCAAGGTGGTTGTGCCTCGCAAACCCAACACCTCTTACGGAAACACCATCATGTTGGAATAGTAACTATTAAAACGTAAAAATAATTAAAAACGAAACTTTTTGCTTTAATAATCGTATAGAACAAATAATTAGACAGCCCAATTGACGGGCGAAACAATTAGAAGATAACACAAAACGAATAAACAAAAAAGTATATAATATGAAAAAGTTGTTTTTCTTGTTAGCAGCCTCAGTAGCATTGTTCTACGGTTGCTCGTCCAATTCCGCTAACGGCGAGTTGGTTGGCGTTCTTGACCGCACAAAATTCGAAGACATCGACCTGAAGGGCATGGTTTTTGTGAACCAGGGCAACTTCAGCATGGGTTCCGGTGTGCAGAACAACACCTATGGTGTCACTTCACAGCCACGTACCATGCAGGTGGCTTCATTCTTCATGGATGAGACCGAAATCACCAACAATGAATATCGCCAGTTTGTAGCATGGGTCACCGACTCTATCGTCCGCAGAATGTTGGCCGAGGCTGGTGTTGAAGGTGAATACCAGATTGAAGAGAACGAATATGGCGAACCCCTGGATCCCCCAAAGTTGAACAAGAAAACCAAAATCCGCTGGAACGAAGCCGAAACACGTGAGGCTCTGAACGACCTCTATGTGGCAGAGAAAGATAGATATTTTGGCCGTCGTGAGATTGATGCCTCCAAACTGAACTATGAATATTACTGGATTGACTACGCCGATGCATCGCGCAAAGAGGCTGGTGTCCAGAATAAAGAAGAGCATCGCGGAACTCTGTATACCGCACGTCCCCGCGGCTTGAACAACCGTACTGCCTTCGTTCATAAAGAGAGAATCAACGTTTATCCCGACACTTTGTGCTGGGTGCACGACTACACCTATTCTATGAATGATGACTTCACACGCAACTACTTCTGCTCTTCAGCCTACGACAACTATCCTGTGGTGGGTGTCAGCTGGCTCCAGGCAAAAGCATTCTGCATCTGGCGCAGCCATTTCCTGAACGACTATCTGGAAAGCATCAGCTATGACCACATGAACGATTTCCGTCTGCCCTCCGAGGCTGAATGGGAATTTGCAGCCCGTGGCGGTATAGCTGCCGAAAGTTATCCTTGGGGTGGTCCTTATGTACGCAATCCTAATGGCTGCTTCCTCGCCAACTATGAACCCCTGCGTGGTGCTTACGATGACGACGGTGGCGTGCGTACTTTGGTTGTCGGCCACTATGCTCCTAACGATTACGGCCTGTATGACATGTCCGGTAATGTTTCAGAATGGTGCATGGACGCATACAACGAGAACACCTATATTGTAGCCAATGCATTGTCTCCTTACTACAACTTCAACGCCAAGGAGAGCGACCCCATTGCTATGAAGCGTAAAGTGGTTCGCGGTGGTAGCTGGAAAGATCAGAAATACTACATTCAGGTTCAAACCCGTTCTTTCGAGTTCCAGGATACCAGCAAGTGCTATATCGGATTCCGTTGCATCCAGTCTTATCTGGGTCGTGTCAAGGGTGACAACCTGAAGACTGCTTCCAACGTATATTAATAGATGGATAGGAGACATCCCGATATCAGTTAGAAACATAATACATCATAATATTAAGCAACTCTAAAAAAACAACATACTATGAGCGTTATAGATAATATTGTACGCAGTAAAGGGTACAAAAACTTCATGGCAAAACTATACGGATGGGGTGCAGCAGTAGTTATTTTTGGTGCCCTGTTCAAAATTAACCACTGGCCCGGCGGTACCGTCATGCTGATTATCGGTATGTGTACTGAGACTGTAATTTTCTTCCTCTCCGCATTTGAACCTCCTCATGTGGAATTTGACTGGACATTGGTATATCCCCAACTTGCTGGTATGCCCGATTCCGAGCAACTCGCCTCTATCAACGAAACACCTGATAAATTAACTGAAGCACCCGAAGAGAGCAAAGATCCTCTTACAGCACGGTTGGATAAGATGCTGGAAGAAGCAAATATTACTCCTGAATTGATTGAAAGACTGGGTAAAGGCATGGAGAATCTTGCCGACAGCGCCAACGCGATGAACGGCATGGCCAGTGCAACCGCTTCTACAGACAAGTTTGTGAATAGTCTGGATGGTGCAGCAGATGCAGTCAACTCTCTGAAACACGCAACAGAGGCAGTCAATACACTTACGACCATCTATCAAGAAACAGCACAGGCACTCACCAGCGGTGACGCTTCTTACGCCGACGAAATGAAAAAACTTGCTGGAAGTCTTGCATCGGTCAATGCCATGTACGAGATGCAGCTGCAGACATCAACCAGTCAGCTTGAAGCCACCAAGGCTGTTGAAGAACGCATACAGAGCATGATGACTAACTTCGCCGACTCGGCAGAAGGCGTGCTGAAATACAAAGATCAAGTCAATGCACTGACTAGAAAGGTTGCTGAACTGAACAATGTATATGGCAACATGCTTGCTGCAATGCAGACAAAACTATAATACAACTATCACATTGTTTTAATAAATAAGAACTTCTAATTATAATATATGAGTGCTTCAAACTGTCCGGAAACACCGAGACAAAAAATGATTCAGATGATGTACCTCGTGTACACGGCCATGTTGGCACTGAATGTGTCGGCAGAGGTTGTCGAGGGCTTTAAGACAGTAGGTAATGCAATGACCAAGTCGAATGAGAACATGGTCGTAAAGCTGGAAGACACCTATGACAATTTCGAAGCCGCACTCAAAAACAACCCCGCTAAAGTACAAGAGAAGTACGATAAGGCACAGGAGATAAAAAAACTCTCCAATGAATTGGTATACACTATTGATACAGTTACCTACAGCTTTATTGGCGAATTGGCAAGTAAGGCTGAGATTAGACTGATAGATCCATCCGACAATGAGAAGACGATTACACGAGTAATACCCCTTAAGAATGATGATGGATCAAAGAACTTCGACAGCATAGCCGAAGCATTAAAGATAGGTGGTTTCAGTTGGTTGAATAAATTGGACGACAACCACGCCGGAACAAGGTACTTCATTGGCGACGCCGAAGGAAAAGAAGTGACAGAAGGTGCAGCAGCTGAAATCAAAAAGAAAATTATTGAATACAAGCATGCAGTAAAGGAAAGTTTGGGATCTGATTCCAGCCATGTGACTTTAGGGTTAAATGTTGAAGAGTTTCATCTGAATAGTGAGGGAAAACCAACTTCATGGGAACAGTTGAACTTCAACAACACCGTGGCCGGTGCTGCACTCGTAACTCTTACACGTATGAAAGCTGAAGTCATGAATGCTGAGTTTGATGCAGTAAATATGCTTTACAAACAGATACGTTCCAACGACTTCTCCTTTGATAAAGTAGCCGTTATCACACGTCCTCGCTCCTCATACATTATGCAGGGAGGAAAATACGAGTTAATCGTAAATGTGGGCGCATACGACTCGAAAGCTAAATTCGAGGCCAATGTTGGAGGCGCACACTTTACTTCTAACGACTCAGGTCAGGTGGTTTACTCCACTATCTGTAACACCACTGGTCCAAAGACCATCACCGGTACTGTGTATGTGAAGAAAGATAACGGAGTTGAAAGCTACGATTTTAAAGAGACCTACTTTGTGGCAGAGCCAATGGCAGTATTTGAACTGACAGAAATGAACGTGGTATATGCAGGTATTGACAATCCAGTGAAGATATCAGTACCCGGCGTAGCTGCTCATAATGTAGTTGTATCGCTTGCCGACCCGAACCAGGCCTCTATTATCCCCGATCCGAAATCGGGTGCAGGTCATTACATCATTAAACCGAAGGTCACGAAAGGAAACATCAAAGTCAACGCTTCGATTAAGGATGGTAATAACACCCGTTTCGCAGGTGCGACCGAATTCCGCGCAAGACCTCTTCCCGACCCCAAGATTTTCTTGGGTAAAGTTGAAGCCGGAAAAGGTATACCCATCAATGACTTGAAAAACCTAAAAGCCCCATCGGTAAGATATGGTCAAGAGTTCGCCTTCCACATGAAGACTCCTACCATTATCAAACAAACTATTGATATTACCAAAGTAAACGGTGCTACCGATATTGAAAACAGAGGTGCTCAATGGGGTGCCGAACTGATGAGCTACATCCAAAAGGCAAAACCCGGATGCAAAATCACATTGACAATCGATGTTAATATGCCCGACGGATCGAAGCGTAGTATTAGTAACACTTTCCGAATCACAAGATAATAACTGAAAATAAATAAATACCATGAAAAAAGTATTGTATGGCTTAAGCCTCATTATTCTTACTCTCGGTGGATTATCTGTAAGTGCACAGAACATCATCGACTCTGAGGATGACAACAATTTAAGCAGGTTCTATTCTCGCAAGATGACGCAGACCAAGCAGGCTATCCCCTACCCCTACCTGCGTGAAAGCGATGTCATCTGGGAGACTTGCATCTGGCGCACCATCGACTTTCGTGAGAAGTTCAATCAATTCTTCTATTTCCCGAAGGGCGAGGACTCAGTATACAATAACCAAGGTCGTACCAACCTTGCATATCTCGTTTACAAATCGGCTGCTAACGGTGAGATCGAAATCTTCGACGACGATGAATTGAAGATTCCTATCGACTGGGAGAATATGTACAGAAAGCTGAACAAAGCTGATACCACAATGACCGATCCTGTTTATGATGAATATGGTGAAATCATCGATGAAGGACACGATACTATCAAATACAAATCCTTCACTTCGGACGATTACTACAAGATTCACATTAAGGAATTCTGGTATATTGACAAACAGGATACCCGGATGAAAGTGCGCATCAGATCAATGGCTCTTGTCGACGAGAACTGCAAAGAGATTGATGGTGAAATGGAGTGCAACCCCACTACCCGTTTCTGGATTGATATGGACGACATGCGTGTCCGCAATATATTTGCCAGAACCCCGGTCTATGACATCTACAATAACAGTACCGAGCGTAGCTACGACGAAGTGTTTATCAGCCGCTACTTTGATAGTTTTGTGACCCGCGAAACCAATGTATACAACCGCGAAATCCACGACTATCTCACCGGTGAGGACGCTCAGCTCGAATCACAAAGTATTGAAGAACGCATTTTCGATATTGAATCCGATATGTGGGAATACTAATAAGATGTAATATTACAAAGATATCGAATAAAACTCAGACATAATCACAGAAGAGTTAAGAGTAAGTTCCTCTTATTCTTAACTCTTTTTCATTGCATAACAAATCACACTTTTTATTCCCTTGAAGTTGTACCGTAAAATAATAATGATATTGTTTTTTGCTGTAGTCCTATACATGCAAACCAATGCACAATGGGTGGAACAGCAACCAAACGATTATTATCAACGAAGTATGACATGGGAACAAAAACCACAGGAATATGAGTTTGTTCGGGAAACCGATGTATATTGGAGCAAAACCCTGTGGCGGATAATCGATGTAAGGGAGAAACAGAACCAATATTTTTATTACCCCAATAGTCCAGATGGGGTAAGAGGGAGAAAAAACCTGGCGTACGTCCTCTGGGATGCAATTAAGGCAGGTGAGATTGAGCTTTTTGAAGATGATGAGATGAAAATCCCTTTAGATGGAGCCAAACTAGTGGAGAGGGCTACCCGCAGCGATACTGTACAAATGGAAGTATACGATGACTATGGTGAGGCCGACTACACCACAATCTATGTTCCACACGAATTCACATCAGAGAATATATATCAATACGAGATTAAAGAAGCCGTTTTTCTAGACCGGTCTCGTAGTGGAATGCAGGTTCGAAAACTGGGATTGGCCCCATTGGAAGACAAATATAAAGTAATCGACGGGGAATTGGAATACTTGGGCACAAATACCCTTTTCTGGGTTCCGATGCTCTCTTGGCAAGTAAGGGTACTACTAGCTAAAAAAGAAGCCTACTGCAGGGAGAATTTGGTCCACATGCCCACATGGGAATATGCGTTCAATTCTTTCATGTACGACTCGTTTATCATTCGAGAAGACAATGTATGGAATAGAGCCATTCACGATTATCTTACAGGAGAAGATGCCCTCCTCGAATCCGAACGAATCGAGGAGGAAATCATGAACATCTCTATAGATATGTGGGAATACTAATCTGCCAAGCAGGCGTCCAATTCTCGAACAATTGAATCTTTATCCATATGTTGTCCGATAAAGACTATCTTTATCATTCGGTCCCCATACTCTTCATCCCAATCATGAACCAAACCAGCATCCTGCCTCATCATCTCCAATAGCTCATCTTCGGGCATTGTGGCATACCATTGGCCAGCATTGGCCAGTTTCACCTGTACTCCTGCCTGTTCAAAGAGATATGACATATCCCTGTCATCGGAGAAATAACAGATACCTTTAGTTCTAATAATATTCTTCGGCCATGAGAAGTTGACATACCTGTTGAACTTGTCAATGTCGAAGGGTTTACGTCTGTAGTAAACAAAAGTACCTATCCCATACTCTTCTGCCTCTCCTTCCTCTTCATTATGATGGTGGTGGTGATGGTGATGATGCCCGTGGTCATCATCTTCGTGTTCATCATGCTCGTCATCATCTTCGTGAGAATGGTGATCATGCTCATCGTCTTCATAGTCATGATGGTGCGCGTGTTCGTCATCGTGGTCATGATGCTCATGATCATCATCCAAATGATGGGGTGACTTTGCTTCCTCATCCTCTTCTTCCGTAGTAAGTCGTTCCAACTCTCTCACCCAACCAGCTGAACCGGATGTTTCTCCATAATCAAACGAGCCCGTATTGATTATCTCGTTCAAATCGACGTTGGCATAATCAGCTTCAATAATACGCACACCAGGATTCAATTGCAAGATAATTTCCTTCAAGCGAGTCAACTCATCAGGCTTTACTTCCGACACCTTGTTCAGCAATACAATGTTACAGAACTCGACCTGCTGAATGATAAGGTTTTCAATATCCTCTTCTCCAATCAAAGAACCCAGCAGTCGGTCTCCGTTAGAGAATTCGCTTTGCATACGCAGTGCATCCACAACCGTGACCACACAATCCATTCGCGGAATACCGTATTGAGTATACTCATCCCCCATTCTGGGTATGGAGCAAATAGTGCGGGCAATCGGTTCCGGCTCACAAATACCACTAGCTTCAATAACAATGTAGTCAAACTTATCCCGTTGCATTATCTCAGTCAACTGCTCCACCAGATTCATCTTTAGTGTGCAGCATATACAACCATTTTGCAAAGCAACCAGACTTTCGTCCTTCTGATCCACAACGCCTCCTTTTTGTATCAAAGAGGCGTCTATATTCACTTCTCCAATATCATTAACAATAACAGCAAAACGAATACCCTTTTTGTTCTGCAGGATATGGTTGACCAAAGTAGTTTTGCCGCTGCCCAAATAGCCTGTCAACAGCAGCACTGGAGTAATATTACGATATGTTTTCATTATAAAAGAAATTAGTTATATCCAACTATGGAAACTCATCACCCTATCCTCATCCCTACAACTGCGACGAACCCGAAGCATAGTTGCGCCATTTGCTGAGAGCTGCAGAAAAATCCTCGGGAAGTGGACTTTCAAAATGCAGGTGTTTGCCCGTCGACGGATGGTCGAATCCCAAAATAAAAGCATGCAAAGCCTGTCTGGGAATCAACTGGAAGGCATTTTCCACGAACTGTTTATATCTTGTAAACGTTGTTCCCTTAAGAATACGGTCACCCCCGTATGCGGCATCGTTGAATAACGGATGTCCAATATGTTGCATGTGTGCTCTGATTTGGTGTGTCCGTCCGGTTTCAAGAACACATTCCACAAGCGTAACATAACCGAAACGTTCCAACACCTTCCAATGCGTCACGGCATACTTTCCTCGCTCGGGATCGGGTGTCACATGCATAATACGTCTATCCTGCGGTGAACGCTCAAGATTGCCTACTATGGTGCCGCTGTCCTCGTCAAATCCGCCCCACACCAGCGCCATATACTTTCGTTCTATGCTGTGCTCAAAAAATTTCTTTGCCAGCACCACCTGTGCCTCCTCGTTCTTGGTCACAAGCAGCAACCCCGAAGTGTCCTTGTCAATCCTATGCACCAGATAGGGCTGCTCCGGCACACCGCCGCGACCTGTCTTGCCCTGCATATAGTACAGCAAGCCATTTAGCAATGTCCCTGTGTAGTTGCCATGCCCCGGATGCACCACCAGCCCAGGCTGTTTGTCCACCACCAACACATCCTCGTCTTCATATACGATATTAAAAGGCACCTGTTCAGGCAACACTTCGAAATCGTGGGGTGGCTCAGGCAACAATATACTGATATCATCACATGGCTTCACCTTGTAATTCGACTTGGCCGCCTTCCCGTTCACCAGTATGCAGCCAGCCTTCGCCGCTGCCTGTATCTTGGTGCGCGACACCCCCTCCAACCGCATCTGCAAGAATTTGTCTATCCGGAGCATCGCCTGCCCCTTGTCAACCAATATACGATGATGTTCGTACAATTCCTGTTCCTCTACTTCTGCAATTGGAGATATATCAGTAGTCATAATACTATTCTATATAATAAATCTTTATTAGTTAATAAACAAACACTTTACGTGTCCCCGACTGGCCTATTTTCACCCAATAGACTCCACGCGGCAGCGGTGTGGTCACAATACTGCACCTCAAACCCTCTGTTCCCTCCGAGGCATATACCTTCTGTCCCATTGCATTATACACCCCCACTCCTCGACAATCCTCTGCCTCTATATGTATTCTACCTCCGTCAGCCCACACCTTTGCCTCCTGCGGCTTCTCCGCATGGGCAATCCCCACCGTGGCCTTATGTCCAAAATAAGGTCTCATCATCAGCGAGCCTTCCAATATGCTGGTCTGCCAATGGGCACTGGTAAGATAGAAAATGTTTGACGATGCATCCGTGTTTCTGTCAAAACCCAGATTCAGATAGTCCGACGACTGTTGCTCCAGCCCAACATAGATAGTGCCGTTGCAGACCACGGGTTGCTCCAGTTTGTATCGAACATAAGTATTGAACCCTTCAAACATCGGATGCCTCCGCTCTATATCCTGATAGATTATATTCCCCGGATCTCCATCGGCATCATCCCACACCGTGATGAGGAAACGGATATTCCCGTTCTGTCCGCCCAGAGTTTTGTTGAAATACATATCCAACGCCGTCAGCGTATCCTCCACATTGAGTCTAAATCGGTATGCCAACTTTATGCGCGAACTGGTCGACGTAATGCCGTAGCCGTTCTCCGGGCTACCGTCGTCATAGGCATAATAGTTGTCAAACGTCTGTTGAAAGACAATCGTGTCGTTCTGTGTATGGATATCACCACTCACTCCTTCGCGCACACCGTGCACAATCGTATACTGTCGGGGTTCCGATGTCATCGGGAAACTATATTCCACTGGCGGATGTGCATGGGCGGAGGCTGTCTGATAGCTTTGCGCCGTCCAGTACACCGGTGCATTCTCAAAACCTCCGTCATAGGTATAAAGCGTCCGTCCCTGCTCATCCAGAATCTTATAGCCATAATTGGTGGCCAACTCTTCCGTAAACAGGTTTGTTATTAAAACATTCACACTGTCCGCCATCTCTTCTGGCGTATACTGCCTGATAGGCATAGCCTGGTAATGTTTCAACAGTGTTGGTGCTGGGTTCACAAATGCCACATCACGGGCCGCCTTGTCATTCCAGTTGCGGCTCACATTGATACACACATAATCAATATTCCATTGGTCTGCATTGCTCAGTATACCGCTCTTGTTGATATTCGACAATGTGCAGTAGTTCCTGAAGCGAAAACGGAAATCCTTGTTCAGAAACCGTTCTTCAGTTATAGGGATTATCATAAACTGCCAATACGAGCCTGTCTCCTCCTTCAGTGTGTCGGCCTCCACGCCTTCCGTTGTCCAAATCCTTTCCCAATTCTGGTTAGTCGGGTCATAGAATTCCAACACCAGCGAGTCCTGCTCTTCCGGCGTATCCCCTATCCTTTGCCACATATTTCCATACCCGCCTCCGGGCAGATAGAAGAAACTGAGGTATACCGAGTCACTCGTCGAGATAGCACGCCTGTAGGGGGTGAATACTGAGTCCAGCCTAATTCTTTTCGACAACAGCGTATCGGCTGTAAACAACTGCCCAACCATTTTGGGATACAACTCTCCCTCAGCGTCGAATGCGTCCAGCGTGGCCATTCCCACCGTGGGGGGCAGCGGAGCATAGCCCTGATTGAAGAATGTGCCGCCCGGTTCCCACAGGCTCTCGCTTCGGTCCCTATCGCTGAAGTCGTCGAAAAAGGGCAGCGTCAAATACACATCGTCCCCTTTAGCCCTTGCAGGCACTCCATGTCGCACAGGCAGCAACACCTCCTGGGCTCCAACTCCCGCCACGAAGGTTAACAACAGCACTATGGGCAGCATTCTTTTCATCACCAATCCCATCCTTCGTCAAAGTCATACCCCCCTTCTTCGGGGTAGATATCCTCATACAGGTCATACTCGTTATGTACAATTTTCGACGAGTCTACCTTGAAGTTAGAAATAATCCTTTCCACATCTTCCTCGGTGGCATCGCAATACCACACTTCAACATAGGTACCCAGCGGGTAGCGGGTCACACCCGTATAGTCAGGCGACAGCCGGTAGCATACTGCGCTATTCCTGTCGGTCACCTCTTCAAAATGTTCCTGTCCCACATTCAGCGATGCCGAAAGTATACCCCTGCGGGCTTTGGCGGGCGACTGTCCTATAACGAAAGGCACTCTCGAGCCCACCAACTTCTCTCCCATTCCCACCGTCAGGTCCACCACTGCCCCTTGGTCCATCTTCTCTCCGGCATACACCATCTTGCCCTTGCAGGTCGCTTCCAGTATCACATTGCGGTAGGGACTGTCCACAAAACGCAGCTTGCCGCATCGCAATCCTGCAGCCTCCAGTGCCGACACCGCACTGCGCACCGTCATGTTCGACAGCTCGGGCAGCACCACATCGGCAGGCGCATAGGTGGTCACCGTCACATATATCTTGCGATGGGTCTTCACCATTGTTCCAGCCTTGGGGTCTTGCTGCACCACCAATCCGCCTTCCTTATCCGCATGATACACCGAGTCTATCACCACATATTTGAAATGCAGCGGATTGTGCGACTCCAGCTCTTGCAGCGACTCGCCGTATATATCGGGCAACTCATATTCCTTGCCCTGTCGGGCTATCACTTTTATCAGCAGAAATGCCAATACCACTATCACTACCGACACTCCCAGCATATACAGTAGATGCTTGACAAGGGGGTGTTTCTCAAAGAATTCTTTTTTCATATCTTCAATAACGGAATTAGATTCTTTTTATTGTCTACTATTTTTGTACTTCGGTTGCGAAGCCCTACTGGCCTGTTACCGCATCCTCTCCTATCACTCTCTCCCCTCTGCCTACACCAGTTCTCCTTTCAGCGTCGCCGCCGTGCAGTCGGTCACTTTCACTTTCACATATTGTCCGGGCACCACGTCCTTTCGGTCAAACACTATCACCTTGTTCTGGCTGTTGCGTCCAAACAGCTGTTCTTTGCTTCTGTGCGATTCACCCTCCACCAGCACCTCGAATGTCTTGCCTATTTCCTTGCGGTTATTCTCTAAGGCCAGCTGCCCCTGCAAAGCTATTATCTCCTCCAGCCGCCGTGTTTTCTCCGCATCGGGCACATCGTCCTGCAGATGTTTCTCGGCATAGGTGTTGGGGCGCATCGAGAACTTGAACATATAGGCATAGTCATACCGCACCTTCCTAAACATCTCCAATGTCATCTGGTGTTCCTCTTCCGTCTCAGTGCAAAATCCCGCTATCACGTCTGTTGTGATAGAGCAGTCGGGCATATAACGCCTTATTGCCGCAATGCGGTCCAGATACCACGCCGAGTCATAGTGCCTGTTCATCAGTTTCAGCATCCGGTCGCTTCCGCTCTGCACCGGCAGGTGAATGCACTTGCATATATTGTCATATTTTGACATCACCTCCAGCAACTTGTCACTCAAGTCCTTCGGGTGCGATGTGGCAAACCTCACACGCAACAGCGGGTCTATCTCCGCCATCCTGCGCATCAGGTCTGGAAAATCCACTGTCTCCTTCTCTCCGCTGGCGTTCTCTTCCACGAATCGGTACGAGTTCACATTCTGTCCCAGCAGGGTAACCTCTTTATATCCCTGCTCAAACAGGCTTCTGGCCTCTGCCACTATTGTCTCCGGGTCACGGCTTCGTTCACGGCCTCGGGTGTAAGGAACCACACAGTAGGCACAATAGTTCTGGCAACCTCTCATGATAGATATGTAGGCCGATATTCCGTTCGATGCCAGCCGCACCGGCTCTATGTCGGCATACGTCTCGCTGGTGCTCAGTTCGGTGGCCGCCTCTTTCACCCCCATTTCTCTCACCTTGCGCATTATCTCTGGCAACCGCCTGTAGGAGTCGGGACCCACCACAAAACTCACATTCTCCTCCTCCACCATCAGCTGGCTCTGAAGCCTTTCGGCCATACAGCCCAGTATTCCTATCCGCAACTGCGGGTGGCGTTGCTGCACGGCACGCAGTTCACGCAAACGTTTGCGTATCCGCTGCTCCGCATTGTCGCGTATGGCACAAGTGTTTATCAGCACATAGTCGGCCTGCTCTATTTCGCCCACCATCTGGTCACCCTCTTTTTGCAAAAGGGAGGCCACAATCTCGCTGTCCGCAAAATTCATCTGGCAGCCGTATGTTTCTATATAAATATTCGACATATCTCTTTGTAATTCTATTATATTATTCTATATCAATCTCTTTCTATCCTAAAACACACTCACTTTCCGGGCGTTTCCCATCCCCACTCTCACCAGATAAACGCCCCTTCTCATCCGGGGTGTTCTGCACACCGCAGCATCACGCACCGTCCCCCTATTGGTCCACACTTGGCGTCCCATCACGTCAAACACCTCCACGCCTTCCGCTCCCGCTTGCTCCACCACTATGCAGCCCTCCTGGGCATAAATCCTGTATTCGCGTTCCTGTGGTGTCTCCACTCCCGCCGAGGCACCCGGTGCAAACTCTGCCACCAGTGTCACATCCCCTGTCACCACTATCGTTCTGGGATTTTGCACCGCCCCGTCTGTCCACCTCACAAAGTGGTATCCCGGCTTGGCCACAGCCCCCAGCTCTACCGCTGTCCCTATCTCAAAACATCCGTTGCCTGCAGCCACTCCCATGCTCTCGTCGTTCGAATGCAACACCACCTCAAAGCATCGCGTGGTGTCCCATTCCACCAATTCATGCACTATGTTGTATACCGTATCATATCCTTCCACTGTCACATACACCGTGTCGCGCATCTCCACATACACCGTCTCATGCTGCTCTGCCCACACGGTGTCTCTTCGGGTAACCATCACCGTTACGTGCTCATCCACCCATACCGTATACCGCACCACTATCGTATCGTGTATCACTATCAACCGCTTGCTGCTCCCGGCTCCCGGGTCGGTGTCCTCGGCAAAATACGCCGTAAACAGCAAGTCGCTACTCATGGTCACCCGCCGCGGATTCTCGCTGCTGCCGTCCATCCATTGCACAAACCTATATCCCGCATTGGCCAGTGCCGCTATCTCCACCACCGTGTTCTTCCTGAAACGCCCGCTGCCCGACGCCCTTCCTTGTCGCTGGTTGTTCGAACCCACACTTATCTCAAACACCTCAGCATCCACCACCACAGTGTCATACACCACACTGTCCACCCAATACACCTCAGCCTGCTCCACTGTGTCATGCACATATCTGTATACCGTGTCCCATATCACCCTTCGCACCGTGTCGGTCACCACATGCAACACCGTGTCGTATATCACCCGTGCTATCGTGTCGTGCACATACACAAACGTCGTGTCGCGCACTATGGTGTCATTGGGGTCCAGCGTGTCGCGCAGCATTATGTCGTCAACATACAGGTCGTACTGATAGTTCGAACAATAGTTCAGCGCCACGTATCTCGCTCCCGCAGGCACCATCACGTCGCACCGCTGCCACCCGTCCGTAGTCACATTCAGCGTGGTCAGCGTTTGTCCAAACGCTGCCAAATCGTCCGTAGTGGTACTGTATTTCACTTTCAACTGCTCCGTACCCACATACGACCGCTCGTAGTAGAATATCAAGTGCAACGCACTCGAAGCCTGCAGTCGCGGAGATATCAGGTACTGGTTGTAGTCCGAAGCCCCGTTATAGCTACTGAATGCAAAATGGTAAATACCGTTGTGGGCTGCGGGCGTACTCCTCACTCCGCACTGGCCGTCGTTGGCAGGATCCATGCTCACAAAATTCCAGCAGCCCTCGGTGCCGTCCTCAAAGGTCTCCTCCAGCGGGAAAGTGCTCACTGTGCCGCATGGCCCAATGCCGTGGGGAGTGAACTGGAAACTCACCGTACTGCGGTCGCTGCTTATCTGTATATTCGTTAGGCTGAACGAGCTGTCCGCCGTGCCGTCACACAGGTAGGGGTGCGGATTGGTCCACGTCCCGAAACTGTTGCGTCCCGACACTCCGAATGCCGCAGCCGCCACATTCCCATCCACCGTGTCCACACTACTGCCCGGACGGAACAGCCACAACTCGTGCGGCACTGTGTCGAAATCGAAGTCAGCGTTGTCTGCAACCGAGGCATCATTATATCTCCACACCAGCAACCCCCTGTTGGGCAGCGAATGGTCGAAGGTGTCGGTCGTGTTACGGTATTCCAGTATATACCATTGATGGCGTTTCGACGACTTTATCTTGTATGCATGGTTAGGCCCCGTGGCCAGCGATTGCATGGTGTACGTCCCCGAATCCCTCAACTCCGGTATGCTGTCAAACCAGTTCAGGTATTTATACTTGAACAGCGAGTTCGACTGCTGCGGGTCGGTCTGGTTTGCGCACATCAAGTCCCACGTACCCGCCGGCGACACGGTGCTGTAGTTATCGTAGTGGTACAAGTCCGGGCATCCCAACGTGTGGGTCATCTCGTGGCACAGTGTGCTCACACCGAAATAGTGCTGCCCCGACCCTGCCAGCTGCAGGTTGAACACATACACTTGCTTGCCTGCCAGATACACCGACCTGTCGTATATTGCCCATTTGTGGGGCCACAGCAAGTCGCCCCAGCCCGTATAGGTCCCGCTCAACACAAAGCAGATATTGTCCACCAGCCCGTCGTTATCCATATCCAGATTCAGCCCGGCAGGCACCGCGTTGGTGGCCTCCAGCCAGTTTATCGCTCGCTCCAAAAGCGAGAACTCCCTATTCCTCCGCTGCGTGTCGCCCGAATATCCTATGGGGTTGGTCGAACTGTAAGGCCTGTAATAGTTGCGCGGCAGGCTGTCCTGAAACGACACCACCGTGCTCCCCGTCGGCTCGGGAAAGAAATGCGTCTTCACCCTCAGCTTTCGGTAGCTCGTGTGCCAGAAGTAGTTGAACATCGACACCCTTGCCTCCACACTGTCGTTAAACATCGAGTCTATCGCACTCATCGGGCTGTTGGTGCACACTGTCTCGTCACTGAAACGTATAAACACCACCACATTGTTCAGCACTCCGTGGTTCCTGCCCGATGTTTTTGCCCCTGCGGGCACCAATTCCGCCGGCACCTCCCAGGCTTTCCTCCGCGCTCTCAGCACACTCTTGTCCGGCATCAATCCGGGCGTCAGTCCCGTCAGCGCCGGGTTATCCCTTCCGGGCACCCACGCCGTGGGCCACAGGTTGCCTTCAGCCTTCCGGGCATACACATACCATCCCGTTTCCGCATCCTGCACTATGGTGTACCCCGCTGCGTCATGCATCCGGTGGTAAAACTCATCACCTGTAACCAGACACTCCAGTGTGTCGCCCGACGGCTGCACCACTCGGGTGGGCATATTCTTCACCGGCCCGCCTTTCATCACGGCGGCCAGCAGCAACAAAACCGTTATCAAAACAATTCTTTTCATCTCCTTAATATCTTATTCTCTATTCTTTCATCATGCCCTCCAACGCCCTCGGTCAGTTCTTGCCATAGGCAACCAGGCGGTCGTATCGGTCGTTCAGTCCGCGGTAGTACACATACACCCTGTAGTCGTTCGGCATCTCATAGTGGTTGCCCTCCAGGGTCTCGGTCAGTCCGTGGCTCTCGCCCGTAGGCACAAACAGCAGCTGATAGGCATAATACCCCTGCTTCAACAACAGCCGCAGCCTGTAGGCCTGCATCTCCGGGTCATACTCCATACGGCTCCCCTCGTCCAGCTTCCACTGCGTCAATTCTCCCACCACATGCACACTGCCGTTCATAAACGGATTCCGCATCGGCAACATAAAGTTCACATACACATAGTCCGCCTCGGTCTGCTTGTTGGTCCGGTCCCACACATTCACCTTCATCCCGCCGTTCAGCGTCTGCTCGGTAATAAAACTCTTCCCCGACCGGTCCTCCAGCGGCCGCAGCATCGCATACCACTCCCCGCCATATTCCTCTATCTGCACCACATTATACATCGCCGTGCGTATATTGCTTATATCGAAATAGCGGAAAGTGTTCCCGCCCTCAAACACATTCTCGTTCTTGTACCTGTAGCACAGCACTCCCGACTCATACCCCCCGAAAGGCAGCTCCCGCATATTGTCCGTACGGCCGTTCTGCTGCACCACCACGCGGAAATAAGCCGGGTTCAGCGTCGGCGGCAGCATACTTCCCCTATAATCACGGTTCTCCTTCAACGCCACATCCACTTCACGCCGCTCGAATATCGACACGTTGTCGTACGGCACACCCACCGACACATCCGCTTTCAGAGACCCCTCAACCACACAAAAACGCCTCGTCAGCAGCACACTGTCCGGCTCGTCCTGCCGCGTCACCGTCACCACATAATTGCCCGAAATCAGAAATTGGCTATATTGTGACGGGATATACTCATAATAATTCACATAATCGGTCAGCGTGGTGAACGAACTGTTATAGTTGTTTATCGGTCCCTCCTCAAAACCGTTCATATACTCATACGGCTCCATCTCGTCCACCTGCCAGCGGCTGTCGCAATGCTGTATCTTGTAGCGGTAACCCTCCACTTCGGCACCCAGCACATCGAAGCGCAGCAGCAACCGGTCCTCGCTCCCCAACACCAGCACCGGACGCTCCCCTTCCACCCCATTCTTATACAATGTCACCGTCTTCACATCCTCCCTCCAGTTCGAATCAGTCACCACCTGCGCATACACACCCTCGCAACAGCTCACCGCCATCGCACACAATACCATGAACAATAATAATATATGCCTATTCATAAGTCAATTTATAACATGCAAATTTACACAAAATAATTTGATTGGAAACCGTTTTCATTCCGCATCTCTCCAATCCATGGTATTCCGCTGTCTTTCATTGCCCTACTCATTCCCCCTCCTCTTGCATTTTTTGTTCAAAAAGCTCTTTTTGCATCTCTATCTCGCGGCGCAGCTCCTCCTGTGTGGGCATATAGGTCAAATATTTGGCGGCATACATCTGTGGATTGCTCGCCAGCGTAGAGAACCGCGCCACATCTGCGTTGGTCTCGGAACAAAGTATAATTCCAATAGAAGGATTGTCGCCTTCGGGTCGCTTGTAGGTATCGTACAGTTTAAGATACATTTCCATCTGCCCCACGTCTTGATAGCTTATCTTCGTTGTCTTTAAGTCAATCAGCACGAAACATTTCAGCAGATAGTTGTAAAATACCAAGTCGATGTAGTAGTCATCGTCTTGTGTGTGTATGTGTTGTTGACGAGCCACAAAAGCATAACCCTTGCCCATCTCGATAAGGAATTTCTGCAAATGGTTTATGATTGTCTCCTCCAATTTGCTTTCGGTGAAAGCTGCCTCTTGGTTCAGCCCAAGAAACTCAATAAGCATCGGATTCTTGACAAATGCCGTTTTCTCTTGCTGGTAGACTGCTGTTTTTTCCACCATTTCTTGCTCCACTTCTGGCTTGTGGGCTGTTGGTGTCTGCATCAGCCGATAGTAATATTGAGTGTCGATATTGCGCTTCAGGGTGCGGTAGTCCCATTGTTGCGACGCAGCCTCCTGCATATACCACATTCGTGCATCCTTGTCCGCAACACGCATAAGACGTTCATAATGAGACCACGTCAATAGGGCAGACAATGCCTGCCCTTTTTGCAATTCATCGTTCTTCCCCAAAAAGGCAGACAATGCCTGCCCTTTTTCGGACATTTCATTTCTTGTCAGGAGGATATTATTCTCCAAGCGAAGAATCGTACCTTGAAATTCGACAGGCATTGCTCGCTGAATTTGCAGGTCGCTGAATTCTATATAAAACTTGCGATAGCTTTTCAACGATGCCACAGAGTACCCTTTCCCAAACTCGGCAGTCAAAGCCTCTGATGCCTGCTTGATAATTTGTTTACCATACTCGGCACGTTGTTTACCGTGCTGCTCCTGCTCAACAATGCGCCATCCAATAAGCCAGTTGCTGACCACCTGCATTGTATTGGCCGCACGGTAACTGTATTCTCTCGCCGACCCGACAATGGTCTTTAAGTCTGATACAAAGCTGTTATCCTTGGTTTCCATTATGCCTCATCAATTATTTGTTCTAAAACGTCTTATACTTTGCCCTATTTTTGTTCCAAAAACGCCAGTTGCTTCAATGCTTCAATGCAGCAATGGGAACAATCCACACACCATCACTGCGGCGGAACGCATAGTCGCCAATGGCAGTAAGAACCATCATAAACGACGGCTCGTTCATCCGGTCGGTGTCAATCTTCTGCGACAGGTTCTTCAGGTTCTTTACACCTTCCTCTATCAGCGTGTCTCCACCTATTTTCACCTCTACAAGCCCATATTTGCCATTGCGCAGATGCACCACAGCATCGCATTCCAAACCGTTACGGTCACGATAATGGCTCACATACCCATCCAACGCCTCGGCATAGACTCGCAAGTCCCTAACCGCCAAGGTCTCGAAAAGCAACCCGTATGTGTTGAAGTCTGCCAACAGGTCTTTGGGACCGATGCCCAACGTTGCTGCCGCAATCGACGAGTCTACAAAATATCGTGTGTCGCTAGTCCTTATAGCCGTCTTAGACCGCAGGTTGGGGCTCCAGGCAGGCATATCTTCCACCACAAATATCTTTTTCAACGCATTGATATAAGATGCCACCGTCGCCTCCGAAACCTCTGTGTTATAATTCTCCTTAAGGTCGGCCACTATCGTGCTCACGGGCACCTGCCCACCCTGATGACGTGAGTATGAACGCATCAAAAGGCGTGCCAGCGCAGGATTGCGCCCCACTCCGTCGACACGGGTAATATCGCTATTGCATACAGCATCCACATAGTTCCGTGCCTGCAACAACGAAGCCCTGTCTTTCATTTTCAAAGTTTGTGGCCATCCTCCTCGGCATACAAGATATGACATACGCTCCACATCCATCTCGGCTGCCGCAACATCCTGTGCCACCCCCTCAAACAACGACTCAAGCGACAACATCCCATTCGATTCGCCCGACTCCCACAAACTCATCGGACGCATGGTGAGCCATGCAAAACGCCCTGTTCCGGTATGCGTTATCTTACTCTTATCGGGAGGCTCAGCCGAACTCGTGAAAATAAGCATACCCAACGCCCCACGCCGACTCACTTCAAAACGTGCCGCGTCCCACAACTGAGGTGCCAACTGCCACTCATCTATCACCCTCGGTGCCGGTCCTTCTAACAATGCAGAAGGATTGGTCTCGGCAAGTCGCAGGTTATTTTGCAACTGACGAGGGTCATCCATATAGAACACACTTTTTGCTGCATGGACTGCCGTGGTCGTCTTTCCGCACCACTTTGCCCCCTGCACCAACACCACTCCTGCAGCCTCCAATTGATTTTGCAACAATTGGTCTGCAACCCTATTTCTATAGCCGTCAATAGTATCCATATTTTTGCATCAAAATTCAACGATGCAAAAATACGATATTTTTTTGATATACAAACATTTTTTATTATTTCATTGTGCCAGTTGGCAGTTTTTCATTATGCCAGTTGGCAACTTTTCATTGTGCCAGTTGGCAGTTTTTCATTTGATTGCTTGACGTTATCAAATAGAAAGTTGATAGAATAAAGGGGACATCTATAAATCACCTCAAAGAGGTGTGACTTTTCTTAATGCCGTACAATACTGTGTCGTGACCGAATGGGAGCAATGCCTATTGTTCATTCATTTTTTTGTTACATAACGTCTATTATTCGTTCATTTTTTTGTTACACAACGTCTATTATTCGTTCATTTTTTTGTATATTTGCATTGTGAAATAATAGTGATAATATGTATAGAAATGTTATAAACCAGCTTATTGCATGGAAAAACTCAAATGAAAGAAAACCACTTATTCTGCTTGGAGCCCGACAGGTCGGCAAAACATATAGCTTGCTCGACTTTGGGAAACAGCACTACAAGCATGTCGCATATATCAACTGCGACGATAACGACCAAGTTGCAGGGCTATTTATTCAGAACTTCAATATGGAGAGAGTTCTTTTAGCTATTGCCGCAATCACAGGGGTACCTGTTGTTCCAAGTGATACTCTTATCATTCTTGATGAAATTCAAGAGTTGCCAAGAGGTTTGGCTTCATTGAAATACTTTTGCGAAAATGCCCCTGCGTATCATGTATGTGTTGCCGGTTCGTTGCTTGGAATCACTCTACGTCATGGAGAGTCATTCCCTGTTGGGAAAGTCGACATAATAAAGATGTTCCCTATGACGTTTGATGAGTTCTTGATTGCCCGCGGAAAGGATTTGTTGGCAGAACAGTTGCAGAAGAAAGTCTGGTCGGTTTTGACAAGCCTGCACCTGACCCTCGTTCAGATGCTGCGAGAATACTATCTGGTTGGAGGTATGCCGGAGGTAGTGACGGCATATTTGAAAACAAACGATCCAAACACAATAAGGAAAATACAGAACAAGATATTACTCGCTTACCGTAATGACATCGCCAAACACACTACAGACGAAGAATCGAAACGCATAGGGATAGTTTGGAATTCCATGCCGTCCCAACTTTCGAAAGAGAATAAAAAGTTCATTTACGGAGTGGCAAAAAAAGGAGGCAGGGCAAAAGAGTTTGAAGTGGCAATCCAATGGCTCATTGATGCAGGGTTGATTATCAAGGTGGGGAGAGTGAGTAACCCAACCATGCCGTTGAAAATATATGAAGACTTATCCGCTTTCAAACTTTACCTATTGGATGTAGGCCTTCTCGGAGCAATGGCAGAAATAGACCCAGCCTCCTTGATTCTTCCTAACGACATGAAAGAAGCCAAGGGCATGTTTACAGAGAATTTCGTCTGTTCCCATTTGGCTGCAAGCATTGAGCGTTCCTTATTTTATTATAGCAAAGAGAATAGTCCATTGGAAATCGATTTTATAATACAAGATGGATCAAAAATCGTGCCAATAGAGGTCAAGTCTGAGGAAAATCTGAAATCAAAGTCGCTAAGTACTTTTCTGCAACAACATGACGATATGCATGGCATACGTTTCTCCATGAGTCCGTATAGAGAACAGGAAAGCATGACAAACGTGCCATTATATGGCGCGGGCGTTTACTTCGCAGCAAAAACGAATTCTTGAATGTATGAATATGTTAACGTGTAAATCGTTTGACTAACGAATTAATACATTAACACATTAACGAATTTTCAATTTGTTTCTTTATTTCCCGTAGGGAATTTCGTTCAATAGAAAGGATAAATGACCTCGTCACCGAACCACCGCCACCTTGCGGGCAGGGGCGTTGCCAACCCTGACCAGATACACACCCGCTATGGACACGTCAAAACGCAACAGCCCATCGCCATCGCACACAATGCCATGAACAATAATAATATATGCCTATCCATAAGTCAATTTATAACGTGCAAATTTACACAAAATAATTTGATTAATACCCTCTACCCACCAAAATAATACCCAGATTTCCACAGCCTATTAGCTTAACAACATACTCACTTCAATGCTTCAATATTTTACATCAAAATATAGTAGCGCAAAAAAATACGATATTTTTTTGATATACAAATATTTTTTATTATTTCATTGTGCCAGTTGGCAACTTTTCATTGTGCCAGTTGGCAGTTTTTCATTATGCCAGTTGGCAGTTTTTCAATACTCCTTTTAACCTAGAATATCGTTACAAGAATTATGTTTTAGAAAAATAATGTTTCAGAAGCATAATATTTGCAACCATTATCCGTTATATCAGAAAAAATACGACAATGCCCTTTTGGTATAGTTATACCAATAAAAGGCAAAAAACGGGTGCCACTCTTGAAAATAAACGGTACTTATTGTAACCGTCTCCTTTGTTAAACAATAGGTAACCTCTAAAAACCGCCCTGAATGGGCATAAACATATCTAGCCTAATGGTATATTCCTCAAAAATATCAATCTTTACATTGTTCATTTCCTAACAACGACAATTAGATAACTATCATTGCACTTATCTGATTTACAAGAATTGGATGTAATGCACTACCTTCTGGGCAAAATCCTCATAGTCATTGTACACAACTGCCGAAGAGAAAGATCCATACTGAGTTGATGACTCACAAACGCTGAACTCATCATTCTGCTCATAATAGTTTTTATACTCTCTTTCATTATTCACCCTTCCTTCTGCTTCAGGCAGATGAATAACAAATAATAGTGTTTTGGTTGGAGTATGGATGGATGTCTGAATATCATCATTCGATAGTGTTATATATTTTTGAGAATTGTGAGATGTAAACTGCTCCCATTTCTGAATTGTTCTATCCTTCTTGTAATATGGTAGCTTATCAGGTATAATAAAAATCTGAAAATATGGTATATTGGCACATCTAATATTGGCCGTCTCTCCCAACATGTTTTCAAAATAGTTATTTGAATTCTGTGAATAGTTCTGCATTACAAACTTAACACCAATACCAGCTATTGGCACATAATTCTTAAGTATCGTTATATCAACAACCTTATCAATATAACGGCCATCCAACTTCATTTCTTTTCCATTTCCGACACCCAAAGACCTAATTTGATAGCCATTGCCTAATCGACTTCTCAGGTCTCTAGCTATTGCACCATGCAGTATCTTCAATTTCTCATTACTGCGAGAACCTGTTATCAGAAACTTCTTAAAAGAGTCTCCTACTACTGATAGAAATTCTTGATTGTCCATATTTTTTTGTTAATTGGTAGTTTAAATAATGTTCTAAATCCTTTGATGCAAATGTATAATATCCCCCACTCTTATAGTTTTTCAAAAGTCTTACATAATTGATAAAATCTTCTGACTTAACCAATCTTTCTATCTCCTCAAACTCAATCTCTGTAAGTATGTAAAGCCCACTATACAAACCGCATCCTTCTGGAACACATTCCAACTTCACACTACTTATATCTTTAATAATTGTATTGATAGCATATTTTCTACGTGATACATCTTTCAAGGCTTGCGTACGACCAAACAAGTACCAGTATTTATCATCTTCCACATCTCTTCCTTTTGTCAGTCTTTCCTGGTTTGAAAACAAATGATTATAAGCTCTCTCATACTTTTTAAATTCATCCTCTGTCATTGGGCGTCCATTCTTGTCATATGGGTAAATACATCTTCTCCACTCCCCGGTTGACGCCTTCAACACTTTGATTGTTCCCTCCGTGAAATCAAAATCACCTATGAACACCTTATCTGCAAGTGTGGCAAAACCATTTTTGACAGAAACATAGGAATGGCTATACCCCGTTTTTATTTCCCTCAGCATATCCAACGACTTTTTCTGCGCCAAATGAAAGCTCTTTCCTATCTGGATATCCGTGTACTGCAATTCCTCCACAAACTTCTTTTCTCGCTTATTCTCATCAAAAATATAGTAAGATACTGCCGAAGTGGGCTTTATTTTATTAAATCGCGAAATCAAAGTATAGGTAGTGGCCTCAAATGGTTGAAAGTGTTCCAAATCAACAACTCCCGTCATATTCTGATATAGCATAATGTATTTGCGAAGATTTGCTCCCGCCACACTATTTAACCACGAACTCGGGGTAATCAGGCACATCTGTCCATCGTTCGACATCATATTAAAGCCAATCTCAAAGAACACAATAAACAAATCCGTCATTCCTCCTTCGGCAAACTTAAATCCTTTGACGCTCTCATAGCTATTATCTAGATTATGAACACGTACATACGGAGGGTTGCCGAATACATAATCCATCTTTCCATTATAACGGACAACACTTAAAGTGTCTGCATTCAACACATCCCAATTAACATTGGATAGATTATATTCGGTAACAATATCATCTAGGTTATGGATACACGATTTGCATTCATCAGCATCTAATTCAATGCCGTGAATATACGTTTCCAAATCTTGTTTCAGTACAGATAAATCATTGCTTTCCTTCAGAAACAGTGTGCAATATCGCCTTACTATTTCTTTGAGGAATGCACCGTCACCACAGCTATCATCGATGACATGCTTTTTAAGGAGAATTGGGCTGTCATATCCTCCAAAATCCAGAATTAGGTCTACTAAATAATCAGGCGTATAAACACGCCCATGCTTTTTGACTGTTTTTGCCATACGCGAATTTTGTGCGTTTGGCAATTTGTTCCCTACGAATACAGTGTGTGGGCCATCTTGCCTTAACACTGCGGTCGTAGGAAACCGATTACACAGACAAAACGCCCACACAGTGGGTGTTTACAATCTGTTCTCGGTGTAATATTGAAATTTCCTACGTTTCAGTGTTACTCGAACAAATAGCAAACGCTATATTTTAATATGTTCTAACTATTCTATTTCATTTTTTTGTGTTTCTATTTGACGGTGCAAATTTACACAAAATCTCCGACATACACACAGGCACACGAAAAATTATAATCAATCACACATATTATCATATCTTTACCGTAATCCAATCCGGGGAGAATTCTTGGTGATTTTTGGTCGTTTTCTGTGTGGAAATATTACTTTTCCTTAGGGTTTGTTCGGTTAGCAGGACTGTCATATAAAAAGGTTGTATCTTTGCCCCTTGAACCGAAGCCGTACTTTCGACCTCAATTCGCTATATGTTATACTTTTAGACGCTTTGTCGACATTATTTCAACATTACTTCTACGCTCTAAAAGCGTCGAAATAGCATTGAAATACCGTTGAAATAGCGAACGATGAGCGAATCCTCGCCAAACCTGAAGCGCAGGTGCAGACGGGACGTGGAGAATGGGGATTGCATGTGCCCGGGGCAACGGATTGTAGGGAATTGAGTGGTGGATTTGAGGGCAACGGGGTGCGGATTCGGGTGCAAGGGATTGTGGGTTTAACCCAAATGGAAAAAAGAAAAACTATTAACAAAACAAAAAGCAAATATGTCTGTACTGAAAAACAAATTGATTGTACCCCACGGGACAATGAAAGTGGAAGGAGTGACCTTCTACCAAAGAAAAGGAACCACCGTGATGCGTTCCTCCACCAGCCAGCAACCCCTCCGCCGCACGTCCAGGCAGTTTGAGGCACGCCAGCGGATAGCAAACTGCACCGCGCTGTGGAAAGCGTTGCGGGCAGCCACCGAGCCAGTGCTGGCCGGGGGCAAGAGCAGCTATGGGCGGTTCTGCACGCTGATGCGTAAACTGCCGGTGGCTTATCTGACCAAGGACGAACGGCTGAGGGGTGCCGCGCTGCTGATGCCGGGGATGCCAGTGAGCGACGGCATGTTGCCCGACATCGAGTGCCAGCCGGGGCAGGTGGAAGGGCGTCCCGCCCTGCTGACGTCGCTGCACCTGTCGGCAGGGGCAAGGACTATACCGTCGTTGCTGTACGGCCCGCGGGCCGAGCTGAAAAAGAGCGAGCGCCTGTGCCTGTTCCGGCTGCGGCAGCGGATGCCGGAGTCGGACCCCGAGGCGGTGCCCCGGGTGGCCGTGCGGGTGGAGATGCTGGACATCGAGAACTGCCGCGACCAGGAGCCCTTTGCCTGTATCGAGCTGATGGATATGGACGGGCGGCTGGCCCTGGTGGGCGACACGCTGGGCGACGACACTATGGGTTGGGCCTTGGTGCGGATGGATGGCGACAACGTGTCGAGCCAAAGTGTGGTGACCCGCTGCCGCCTCTACGAGCAGTATATCACCGACCAAGCCCAGGAACGCGCCGCCAAAAGCTACGGCGGCCTCACCCCAAGCCCCTACCTCATGCCCAACGGCAACTGAAAAAACACACCACCTACCACCCACCACGATAAAAAAAGCCGATAGGAGTATGGCATATTCCACAAGGCGAATACGTTTAAAATCGTGGTGGGTATCCAAGCATATTTGATGAATCGACCGAAATACGGATAATATTATGCAATTGGATATGCTTGATACAAAACATTGTTCACTTAAAAGTGAAAAAATATTTTGCCATATCAATTATATTTCATATCTTTGCATCCGGAAATAGATACATAAAAATGAGTAGAAAAACAACAATTCAGACAATAGGGCAGTCCGACAATGTGGGGCTTTACTCCATTTTCTTTGATGGCAAAGAAGAAAATGAGTTTCGAGAGTTTCTTCGCAAGTTTAGAGACAATGCCACGCTGAACAAGGATTTCCAAGCCATAGTGAGAGCAATTGACAGGATTATAGCCAACGGAGCGTTGGAGAGGTATTTTAGAACAGAAGGGAAAATGGCTGATAGGGTGACGGCACTGGCGATAGACAGTCGAAGACTAAGGCTATATTGCCTACGTATATCCGACCAAATACTGATAATGGGCAATGGTGGTGTAAAGGACACAAGAACCTACGAGGAGAGCAAAGAGCTGTATGGCTACGTCATAGACTTGCAGAAGTTTGACGAGTTGCTTAAACAGGCTCAGCTTGATGGCACAATTACAATTGAACAGACGGTAATAACCGGAATAGAACAAGCATATTTTGACCTATGATTGAGATATATGATGACATATTGAAAGAGGAATTGGCGAAGATTTCGCCACTCGACAGAGCAACAACGGCACTGACAGACGCGATTGCTGCCAGGATTGATGCCGTGATGAAGCAAAAGGGAATCACCAAGAGCCAATTGGCAAAGATGACGGGACACCGACCGAGCGAGGTTACAAAATGGCTTGGAGGAAACCACAACTTCACCTGTAGAACCATAGCGCTGATTTCTGAAGCACTTGGAACAAACCTTGTGAAGATTGCACGATAATGTATTAATACTGAATGTGGATACAAGCGGCACGGCGGCAGCGTCCCCTTTCGAAAGGGGTGCCACGACAGTGGCGGGGTATGTATACCGCTGGCGGTGCCAGCACAAATACCTACTACCGCTTATAAGGACTTTTGGCATTAAATTCAGGATACATACCCCCCGGCTTCGCCGTACCCCTCTAAAAGAGGGGACGCGCGGTGGCGGTCCGCCTGTTGCTTGCTATGGATACTGAATGTGGATACAAGCGGCACGGCGGCAGCGTCCCCTTTCGAAAGGGGTGCCACGACAGTGGCAGGATATGTATACCGCTGGCGGAGCCAGCACATATATCTCTTCCGATTATAAGGACTTTTAGCATTTGATTCAGGATACATACCCCCCGGCTTCGCCGTACCCCTCTAAAAGAGGGGACGCGCGGTGGCGGCATAATAGTCGTTGCCAAAGAGAGCAGGGGACTTATTCAAACCACCCCGAAGGGGTGGGATATGAATAACACCGTACAAGCCATGAACGGTGTCGCGACCGAACGGGAGCAACATCGTTCATAGCGCAGTGCGGTGATTATCAGCAGCCACTGATGCGTCCAGACAGGGACGCGACACACAAGCAGATTAATAGAAACCGCTAGAAGTCACTAATCCTATAGACCGAGATGGAATAAAAAAAAGCCCCTTGATTGGGGGCTTCTGTGTGGTCTGTGGCAGATTCGAACTGTCGACCTCTTCCGTGTGAAGGAAGCGCTCTAAACCAACTGAGCTAACAGACCGTGACTCGCGTCGATGTTTGTGATTGCAAAAAAGCGAAGCTGTGTTTCTTCGCCTTTTGCCTTGTGATCTGTAACAGATTTGAACTGTTGACCTCTTGCCTGTCAAGCAAGCGCTCTAAACCAACTGAGCTAACAGATCATTGTTGGCACTCTTCACTCTCGAAAAGCGGTTGCAAAAGTACAAACTTTTTTTCATTCCGACAAAATATTTTTTCACAATTCTCACAATAGGCTGATTCATAATAGGATTTTTTTATCACTGGAGGGGGCTGCCCTTGCCTGTTACACTCATTAATGGGTGTGGGGAACGGGAATTGGGGGGCCGAATCGCACATGCAAAGACAAAAAACAGGGGCAAAATTGATATTTCTACCTGAATATAACCACGTTACGATATTATTTAAGGGCGATGTCTTGCCTTTGGCGCAGAGGGGAGAAAAGCAGCCGGAATGCCTGCCCCCGTTGCATTGCAGGGACATCGGGCAACGCAAGGTGGCACATGGCCATTGGGACAATGCACTAGTCCTGCCGGAGCAGGGGGATGTCAATCTTGGGTGAGGAAAGCTTCCACGTCCCAGAAATGGCGTTGGACTTTGGCGAGGTCGGCCTCGGGGGAGTCCCACCACCGCTTGGCAAGCAGGCGCTGGACGGTGGCTGCATCGAAGCGGTATTTCACCACTTTGGCCGGCACGCCCACGGCAACGGCATAGGGGGGGATGTCGCGAGTGACCACCGCACCGGCACCGACCACAGCACCGTCGCCAATGGTCACACCGTCCAGCACGGTGACATTGGCCCCGATAAAGACATCGTTGCCCACATGGGTGCGTTTGGTTTCCTGATACTGGGACTGTCTGCACAGCGTGGTTCCGTTTTGCCGCGCGGTGGAGTAGAACATGGGGGCGGTGGAGATGCCGTTGGTGGGATGCAGACCCAGGCCGCAACAGAAGTTGGGACCGATGCTGCAGAACTTGCCTATCTCAGCATTGGAGAGGCGGGCGTTGGGCGCGATGTATGAGTATTGGCCCAAGTGCACGTCGTGCAGCTGGTAGGGGGCATACACACGGGTGTGGCTATCCAGTTTGCAGTTGGACCGCTCGCTGCGCACCAGCGAGTAGCCTGTGGTTTTGCCCGGCAGGATGGCCGGACGGTCGAGCCAACGGCCCAAAAGCCGCTGCACAAAGTATTTCATTTTCTTACGCGCCATGGTCCACTATGTCCTATAAGTTTTTTCAGTTTCTTATTAATCAAATGGTAGCATATCTTGCCTTTAGACCAGTTGCGCTTGGCGCGTTCGAAATACAGGTAGTGGAACTGCCTGTCGGCCTCGCGCACCACCTGGGTGGAGGAGGGGTGCACCAAAGGCAGGATGGGGTGGGTCGGCACGTTGTCGATGATATTGCCCTTGCCCGAGGGGTGGGTGGCGTCGACCACAGTGCCGATATTGCTTGAGAGGTTCACGTTGGGGATAATGCCTTTGCCGTGCTGCAGCCAGATGGACATGAAGAACTGCATGTCCCAACTGGTGCCGCCCACACCGTCGAGGTGCACCTCGTCGAGGCGGTCGCACCAGTACTCGCGTTCCAGCACATCGCATCCATAGCGGCGCAAGGCCTGCGAGAGGTCGCGGCGCGAGGTGTTGAACAGCCGTATGTCGAAATGCTGCCAAGCCCGACGCCAGGAAGCCCAGGCGCAGAGGTTGCGGTTCATCATAGAGAAATAGTAGCTGCCGTCGCCCCACCGCTGCTTGTCGACATTCATGCTGCCGATGGCCATCACCTCGGTGTCGTCGCGGTAGCGGTTGAGCAGCTGCTCGGCATAGCCGAAGAAATCGGGATGAGGCACTGCATCGTCCTCGAGCACAATACCCTGCTCCACTTGGGAAAAATACCACGACAGGGCGGCCGCCGGACCGGGACCGCAGCCCAGATTGTGGTCGGAATAGAAGGTGTGGACCTGGGTGGGGGTGCCTTGGGTCATTTGCTGCACCACCTGCCTCACCTCGGCCAACTTCCCGGGGTCGTCGTCGCGGCCTTGGCGTGCTCCATCCTGAAACACATACAGATGGGCAGGCGACTGCTGCATCACCACACGCAGAACCTCGGCCGTGAAGCCGGGCCTGTTGAAATTAATGAGCAATATAGGTGTATTAAACATATATATACTATTTTTCAAAACAATCGACTACCGCTATCGCCATAGAGCCGCCCCCTTTGCACACGGTTGCCAAACACAACGTTTACAGCAACTTACAACACTCACCACACAACGGCTCAACGGCAGATACCGATTGCAAAGATATTGAAAAATATTGATTTGTCAAAATAATTGTGGCAATAAATGTTGGTGGGAGTAGCTGCAGGGGAGGGTAAAAGGAATAATACAATGCCGCCTGGAAGGGAGCGGCATGCTGACGCGGATGGGCAAATGGCGGAACAGCGGGGAGGATGGGGCAAAAAGAAATCCTGCCTCCGTAAGAGGACGGGGGGCAGGATTGGCGAGCGGTGATGCCCCTAGGCAGGGCGACACCGTAGGTGTGTTATTTCTTCCGACTGAAACCGAAGTTGGGCAATTCCACGCTGCGGAAGGCAGAGAGGATGGAGTTGGAGGCGGGCTGGGTGTGGCCGTAGATTTCGGCGATAAGGCCCTTGTATTTCTCCATAAGAATGTTGCGCTTGATTTTGAGTGTGGGCGAGAGCAAGCCGTTGGCCGAGGTCCACTCGTCGGCCACAAGTCGGAAGCTCTTGATTTGCTCGTGGGCGGCGAAATCGCGGTTGATTTCGTCGATAACCTTCTTGTACTTCTCCTTGGTCTCGGGCATAGCCAGCAGTTTCTCGTTGTCGCGGTAGTGCATGTGGTATTTGAGTGCCCAGTAGTGGAGGGTGTTGAAGTTGGGCGAGATGATGACTGCCACACTCTTTTCGTTTTCGCCCACCACCATAGCCTGCTCGATATACTCGGACTCGCGGAGTTTGTTTTCGAGCAGCTGCGGAGCGATGTATTTGCCTGCGGAGAGTTTGAAGATGTCTTTCTTGCGGTCGGTGATGCGCAGATAGCGAGGGCCGGTGAGTCCGCTCACAAATTCACCCACATCGCCGGTATGGAACCAACCGTCGGAATCGATGACCTGGGCGGTGTATTCGGGATCCTTGTAGTAGCCCAACATGACGTGGGGTCCGCGGGTGAGGATTTCGCCGTCGTCGGCAAAGGAGACTTCCACACCGCTGAGCACGGGGCCTACGGTGCCTATCTTCACATAGCCCTCCACGGGGTTGTTCACCGCAATGACGGGCGAGGTTTCGGAGAGGCCATAGCCTTCGTAGATATTGATGCCGGCAGCGGCGAAGGTGCGGATGATGCGGGGCTGGATGCTGGAGGAGCCGGTGATGACAATGAGGCGGTTGCCGCCGAGACGCTCGCGCCAGTGGCGGTAGACCATACGCTCATAAAAATACTGCGAGAGCTGGTAGCCCAGCGACACTTTCTTGAGGAGGGTGTAGTCGTAGCGGGCGCCATGTTTGAAGGCGCGGGTGTATATTTTCTTCTTGAGGCCGCGGAAGTCCTTGCCTGCGGCATAGAGTTTGTCGTATACCATTTCGAGCACACGAGGCACAGCGCAGAAGCCGTGGGCGTGGATTTCGGCCAGGTTTTGCTGGATGGTGCCCATATTCTCGGCATAATAGATGCTGCAGCCCTTGTACTGGAAGTGATAGTTCATGCTGCGCTCGTACATGTGGTTGAGCGGGAGGAAGCTGAGCACGCGGCACTGGCTGGTCATGGGGTTGACCTTGGCGTGTGCCAAGAAATTGCTGCAGAGGTTGCGATGGGAAAGCATGACCCCCTTGGGCATACCGGTGGTGCCGGAAGTGTAGATGAGGGTGGTCCAATCGTCGGGTTTGATATTCTCTTTGAGCTGCTCGACAATGGGGCTGTATTTCTCGCGGGAAGCGATGCCGGCCTTGAGGATTTCGAGTGTGCGGTGCTCGCCTTCGACAGGAGCCAGGGTATAGACCACAGGCGGGTTCTCCATTTTCTCGAGGGCGGGCCGGATGCGGCGGAGCAGGATGTTGTTGCTGACAAGCACAAAGCGGGCACCGCTGTGGGTGAAAATGTGCAGATAGTTGTCGGGACTGAGCGTTGGATAGACAGGGACATGGATGATGCCGGTCATGGCCAACGCCATATCGATGAAGTTCCACTCGGGACAGTTGTTGGAGATGGTGATGACACGGTCGCCGGGCTGGAGACCGATTTCCAACAGGCCATAGGCCATGTAATGACAATACTTATAATAATCGTGGGTGCTGTATCGGACCCATTCACCTTTCTCTTTTGATGCCAGAATATCCTTCTTGTCGGGATACTCGTTAACAAGATGTTCGAGGAGGTCGAAGGTACGTGTTATTTCCATTATTAAATGTTTTAAACGCTATCATATATCTGCCTTGAAACATAGCCGGTAAAATGCTCAACAATGCTTGGTTGGCGGACATTATGACACTTGTTGAAAATGCAAAAGTACAAAAAAAAATGAACATATCATGCTTTTTTTGTATTTTTGCACCCGTTTTAAGAATTAGGATTGTATGAACATTATCATTGCAGGCGACGGCGAGGTGGGCTTTTACCTTGCAAAATCGTTGACCGATTTGAACCACAACATCACGGTGGTTGACCCGGACCAGGAACGTCTGAAACGGTTGGAGAAAGAGTCGGACTTGCTGACCATTGCCGGTTCGTCGACCTCGCCGAGGGTACTGACGGAGGCGAATGTGGACGACTGCGACCTGTTTCTGGCGGTGCTGCACGAAGAGAGCCTGAACCTGATGAGCTGTGTGCTGGCCAAAAGACTGAAAGCCAAGCGAACCGTGGCCCGCATCACCAATGCCGAACTGCTCAGCCCCAAGCATCGCGACATGTTCCGCGAGCTGGGGGTGGACGAGATGGTGTGCCCGGAACGTATTGCCGCCAAGGAGATAACCAATCTGCTGAACAATTCGGTGGCTACAGAGTTTTTCGACTTCTCGGGAGGACTGCTCACAATGTATCTGATACGGCTGGAAAAGGATTCGCCCGTGGTGGGGCACAGTGTGCAAGAGATGGTGCAGACATACAACACCCTGCAGGTGCGCGTGGTGGCCATACTGAGGAACGGAGAAACCATCATTCCCCACGCCGATTTGGTATTCCAGCAGGGCGACCTTGCCTACTTGATAAGCCGCCCCAACCAGCTGGAGTCGATAAAACAGGTGTCGGGCAAGCACGACGTGGCAGTGAAGAAAGCCATGATTGTGGGGGCAGGACGTGTGGGCCGCTATGCCGCATCTACCCTGGAGGACCGCATTGACATCACCCTGTTCGAAGAGTCGAAGGCGCGGTGCGAGGAGGTGGCCGGACTGCTGAACAAGACACTGATAATAAACGGAGACGCCACCGACATTGAGCTGCTGAAAGAGGAAGGCCTGCAGAACACCGATGCCTTTATCGCCGTGACCGACTCGTCGGAGACCAATATATTGACCTGCCTGCATGCCAAGAAACTGGGTGTGGGACGCACCATAGCACTGGTGGAGAACACTGGATTCATAAGCCTGTCGCAAGACATCGGCATAGACACCATCATCAACAAGAAACTGATTACCGCAAGCTATATTGCCCGATTCATGGTACGCGGCGACGCTGTGAGCAGTAAGTGGCTCAGCGGAACCAACGCCGAACTGATAGAGCTGAACGTTGGCAAACGGGCACCAGCCACACGCCACTCCATCAGGGAGCTGGGACTGCCCAAAGGGGCCACAATTGGCGGCATCATCAGAGGAAACGAGACTATTTTTCCCACCCGCGACACCCAAATCATGGCCAAGGACAAGGTGGTGGTGTTCGCACTGCCCAAGGTGGTGGAACAAGTGGCCAAACTATTTGACTAAACGGCATAGCGTATACGTAGAGAGGTGGCAAAGACGAGTTCCCGAAACAGAAGCGGCAAACTGCTGGGTTTGCGCCCGTTCAACCTGAAACTGATAGTGAGGGTGACGGGCATACTGCTGATATACATGGCAGCAAGCATGATGTTGCCGTTGGCGGTGTCGCTGTACTACAAGGATGGGGCTCAGTTTGCACTGGTGATTTCGGCACTGCTGATGCTGATGGTGGGGCTGCTGATGCGGAACATACTGGGCCGCAATGCCACCTATGAGCTGAAAGAGAACGAGAGTTATTGTATCACAGTGCTTATATGGCTGGTGGTGCCCCTGTTCGGCACCCTGCCCTACATCTTTACAGGAGGGATAGACTCGTTCACCGACGCAGTGTTTGAGTCGTTCAGCGGTTTCACCACCACCGGCTCGTCGGTGCTGGTGAAGCCTGAGCAGCTGCCACTGAGCCTGCTCAGCTACCGCGCCTTGACCCAATGGGTCGGGGGACTGGGATTGATGCTGATGGTGCTGGCCATATTGCGGAAGCTGACCCAAGGTTCGGTACATCTGTATGAGGCCGAATTTTCGGGTACCCAGCAACGTAAGCTGCACCCGCGCATGTCGAAGAATGTGGCAAGGATGTGGTACATCTATGGATTCCTGACAGCACTGATGGGGGTGCTGCTTTTGGTGAACGGCACTCCGGCTGTGGATGCACTGTGCCTGGCTTGCAGCACTGTCTCGACCGGTGGTTTCACCACCCACAGCGTCGGGCTGGCCACACTGAACAACGGCAGTTTGATAGTGGTGACCGTGTTTATGCTGCTGAGCGGAATCAATGTGGCGTTTCTATACCGTTTTTTCACACTGAAATGGAAACACCTGGGCCACGATGAGGAGTTGCGGGCATATCTGCTGGTGTTTCTTGTGGCGGTGGGAGTAGGAATTATTGCTTTCAAATACAACGGCAACAGCACTGAGAAGTCAATACTATACAGCATATTCCACATGGCATCGACCATGAGCACCTGCGGGTTCAATGTGCCCAGGCCCGAACATTGGTCGTTTTTGGTGAGTGTGGTGACATTCCTTCTGATAGTGACCGGGGCATGCGCCGGCTCGACGGGCGGCGGCATCAAACTGCGCCGACTGATGGTGCTGAGCAAATACCTAAGCAACTACTGCACACGGATGCTGCACCCGAACGCCGTGTTCAAGGTAAAGATAAACAACGAGGTAGTGGAAAACGACTATATCAACAAGATATTTGCCTATGTGTTCCTGTACATTGTGTTCATCATCGGCGGAGCCTTTGTGCTGACTCTATGCGGATGCTCCATTCCCGATGCCACATGCATGGCGGCAGCCAACATCAGTAACCTCGGGCCGTCGAACATAATCAACTCCCTGGGGGCTAGCCTAAACTATGCCGAACTGCCCCATCTGGCCAAATGGACACTCACCGTGCTGATGGTTGCCGGGAGGCTGGAACTGTTTGCATTGATAGCCGTGTTCTCGCCCGCCTATTGGAGAAGGAGATAAACAACAATTAAAACATTCATACCGACATCAACGACATAAAGTACATACTACGGTTTTTGGGCATCACAATGATGGTGGAAGGCATTCTGATACTGAGTTGCCTGATACCTGCTTTGCATTTCCAGGACAGCACCTGGCCACAGATACTGGTGTCCGGTCTCTTCCCTTTCAACCTGGGGTTGCTGATGCTGGTGCGATACCACAAATACCGCACTCTGGCCAACCGCCGCAAGGCCTACCTGCTGGTGGTGCTGATATGGGTGGTGCTGGCTCTGTTCGGCACCTTGCCGTTCCTGACCACTGGCACACTGACCCACTTTGCCGACGCACTGTTCGAATCGATGTCAGGCATCACCTCGACCGGCGCCACGGTGTTTGCATCTGTGGAGTGGCTGCCAGCGTCGATACTGTTGTGGCGCAGCATGACCCAATGGTTTGGCGGATTCGGCATTGTGTTGATGGTGCTGGCTTTGGTGCCTTCCATGGGCATTAACAAATACAGCCTCTATACCGCCGAGGCTTCGGGTGCCGACAACACGGGGAAACTGACCACATCGGTAGGCTCCACCATGCGGCAGACACTGGGCGTGTATATACTTCTCACGCTGATATTCGTTTACGTACTTCACAAATGCGGCATGCAAGTGTGGGACGCTGTAAACATCACCTTCACCAACATCTCGTCGGGCGGGTTCTCAATCTACAACGACAGCCTTTCGGGGCTCACCCCGAAACAGCAATATGTAGTGGCGGGTGCCATGCTGATGAGTGGAGTGAACTTTGCCTTGCTGTACAACTTTTTCACCTTCCGCTGGGATAAACTGCGCCACAAGACAGAGCAGCTGCTTTGTTATCTGGGCATCTACACCGTGTCGACCGTTTTTGTGGTGCTGGCTCTGAAAACCACCATGCAATACGGTTGGGAAGACTCCATACGCTGTGGCATAGTACAGACCATCAGTGTGCTCACCACCACAGGCTCGCTGGCCGCCGACACGTCGCAATGGTGGGTGCCCGTGACTTTCCTCTTTGTCATTCTGTCGCTGTGCGGAGGCATGGCCGGCTCTACCACCGGAGGATTGAAAGCCATGCGTGTGCTGATACTGTTCAGACATGTGCGCAAAATACTGCGCGACAGGCTACACCCCCACTCGGTCAATCCCGTGAGGCTGAACCGCAAGCCTGTATCGGCCGATATTGCCACCAACGTGGTAGTGACCTTTATGGTGTTCATGGTCACCATCGTGACCAGCCTGCTGCTCCTCATGCTGTGCGGAATCAATGCCACCGAATCGTTCGGTGCCTCCATAGCCTGCATCACAGGTTACGGCCCCGGGCTGGGGTCGACAGGCGGCTTTGGCTGTTATGCCGCATTCACGCCTTTGGCAAAACTGATATGCACACTCCTTATGCTAATGGGACGGCTGGAGTGCATGACTTTGCTGATACTGTTCCTGCCGGCATTCTGGAAACGGTAGCACCTGATATCAAGGCAGTTTGCTCCTTATCCATAAGTATCTGCTGCCATACTTCCCACACCCTACCGGCAAGGGGAAAAGTCCCCATCCGGGGAATGTAAACACCCATTCGTTAAAAAAAATACTTGCAATCACTTTTTATATAGAAAAAAAGTAGTACTTTTGCAATTTGAAAATTAGTCACCATGGACAACCCAATCATATCGCTAAAAGACGTTACCATCTGCCACGCCGATGGCCCCATACTGACAAACGTCAACCTCTTGGTCAATCCCGGAGAGTTTGTCTATCTGATTGGCAAAAGCGGAGCGGGCAAGACATCGATGCTGCGCACCCTCTATGCCGACCGCGAAATAGGGTCCGGTACCGAGGCCACCGTGTGCGGATACGACCTCATGCATCTCAAGCGGAGGCAAAAACCCATGTTCCGCCGCCGCATAGGCATCGTGTTTCAGAATTTCCGGCTGCTGAGAGACCGCAATGTGTACGAGAACCTGGCATTCGTGCTGAAGGCCACCGGGTGGAAACGGAAAGATATGGACGAACAGATTACCAAGACCCTGAAAGCCGTGGGAATAGAGGACAAGGCACAGTCCTCCATATTCAAACTATCGGAGGGCGAGCAACAGCGTGTAGGTATAGCCCGTGCCCTTATCAACAACCCCGACCTGATATTGGCCGACGAACCTACAGGGAACCTTGACCCCGCCACCTCGTCGGACATCATGGAACTGCTTGTGAACATCAACAAACAGACCGGCACCACCATGGTAATATCCACCCACGACTTCATGATGATAAACAAATACCAGTCGCGACTGCTGGTGTGTGAAGACGGTTCTCTGGTCGAGCCACAATAAAAAAATAATTGTTACGTTATACCGAAAATAATAAATCAATGAAGAAACATACACTCATCATCGTACTGGCCGCATTGATGCTGATCCCCACAGCCAATGTGCAAGCCCAATACCGCAAGAAAAAGCCCACCACTGAGATAGTGAAAGAAGGCGCCAACAAACGGATGTGGCTGGGAAACAAGACCGACACCAGCTGGCACCCCACCACGGGAGGATTGTATGAACAGGTCACTATGCCCGAAACAAGCAAGAAGTCGAAGAAGGCTGAGCCCATCATCGATGTCAACGGCAAACACAAAGTGCGCGAATCGGCATACGACACCGTGTGGAAATTCACTGCCTTCGACGGCAAGACCTTCTACTATGTGGACTACAACTACAACAATTTCCGCCCCCTTAAATGGCTGCGCGACAAAGACCGCAACTGGGGTAATTTCGACCCGGTGATGGACTACCTCACCAGTGCCGCCCGTATCCCCATGCATATCTGCGCCATCTTCGCCATCAACCCCTCGGTAACCGACCAGGACCGTCGCGACGAGCTGATTGCCGAAGCCCAGATGGAAGCCCTGATTTCGCTCGACTACTTCCGCGATATCCTCATCGAGAAACAGATGAAGAACAAGGTGAGCTACAAAGTGGCCGAGATTGACTGGCGCTATTGGAAAGACGAAGCCTACTATACCGAGGAGCAACCCACCAACGAGCTGATACGTGTGGGCCTCATTGTGGACTTCAGCTCGAAGAAAGTAGACCTGCTGCCCAGCGCTGCGCAGAATGCCAAGAGTTTCCCCGAAATCAAATTCTTCCCCAACGATGCCACCATTCAGGAATCATACATTCCCGAACTGGACGAGATTGCCGCCTATATGAAGCAGGAAAAAGGTCTTGAGGTATTGCTTACCGGATACTGCGATAACGTGGGCACCGAAACCTATAACACCGGTCTTTCGCGCCAGCGTGCCGTTGAGATTAAGAAAGCCTTGATGCTGCGCGGCGTTGAGGAACACCGCATTGAGGTGCTCTACAAAGGTGAGGACGACCCCGTAGGCGACAACAACACCTATAGCGGCCGCTTGGCCAACAACCGTGTCACCGTGGTGATGCAGTAACCGGACGCCCCGGTAGCGGGTTCGTGGGAACAAACTCCATGAACAACAAAGAGACATATAAACATTTATGCGAGACAGAGGGATGCGCCATTCCTCTGTTTCTGCAATATTGGTGGATGGACACCGTGTGCCAGGCGAAGCAATGGGATGTGCTATTGGCCCACGACCCACAAGGCAACATCACTGCCGCCCTGCCCTACCTCATAGGACGCAAGATGGGGCTGAAATATATCATCCAACCGCAACTGACCCAATATAACGGACCGTGGTACAGTCCCGGCACCGACCGCCGCGATGCCTCCCGACAACTGGCCGCTGCGCTGCGGGAAATGAGGCTGACCCTGTTCCAACAAAACTTCGCCCCCACCGTGACCGACCTCGATGGATGGGAAGGATTCTCCGCACAGGCACGACGCACATACCGCATCGAGGACATTTCGGATACTCAAGCCGTATTCAACGCCTTCGACAAAAGCCGGCGCCAACGTCAGATACGCCGTTGCGAAAAGACACTTACGCCCGACGAGAATCTTACTCCCGAACAGTTCGCTCACTTCCACACCCAATACTGGCAGTCGCGTGGGCAGAAAGACCTGCTGGGACAGGAATTCATGATAAAAGTAATCGCCACTGCTTTGGAGCGTGGACAGGGCATCCTGCTGGGTGTGCGCGACGGGAACGGCGAACTGCATGCCGCCCGTTTTGTGGCATTCGACAACCGTTGTGCCTACGCTCTACTCTCGGCCCTGCATCCCACCCACCACGCCAACGGAGCCTCCGCCCTGCTCTTCTGGCTCATTATCCAAAAGATATCCACACGCACCCGCAGCTTCGACTTCGAAGGCAGCATGGACCCCGGCATCGCCTTCTCCTACAGCCTCTATGGAGCCAAGCCCACCACCTACTATCAATTAACACGATGGTGTAACCCCGCTGTCGGAAAACTATTAAGCCGATGGATATAATGCTCAACAAGCTGCAACAACTGGACTACAACACACTGCCAATCAGCACCTACAGCAGGGACTACATCCTGCGTATGCTTCCCCATCTGGGCTACTACCTATCGATATACAACAGATTGCTGGACAAAGTGATAAGCCGTCACGGCAACGACCCCTCCAAAATCATATTGGTGGACTATGGCGGCGGGCACGGCTTTCTCAGCATCACCGCCAAGCAGAAAGGCATAGGCACTGTGATATACGTTGACTACAACCCCAAGGCCGCCGAAACCGTTGCATGCCTCAGCAAGGAGGTCGGTTTCGGGCCTGATGCCATAGTGGTGGGCGATGCCAAGACATTGCAGCAATGGTGCCTCGAACACCACACCACACCCAACATTCTGATGGGGATGGACGTAATCGAACACATCTACCGTCTGGACACCTTTTTCAGCGACCTCTTTGCCATCAACCCCCGGTTGGAAATGATATTCACCACCGGGTCAACACCCTACAACCCCTTGGTAGTAAAAAGGCTGCACCGCATCATGTTGCGCGACGAGCTGGGACACGACCAGGTAAAGGGATTCCGCGAGATACGCCGCACCGCCATAGCCCAGCACTACCCGGCAATGGACAACGAGACCCTAAACTATTGGGCCGAGAACACGCGGGGACTGACCATTGCAGACACCCTGAAAGCCGTGGAGCAACAAAAGCCATTCACCGTTAACGACCCATACAACACATGTGACCCCGAAACCGGAAGCTGGACAGAACGGATACTGCCCATCGAAGAATACCAACGGCTGCTGAACACCCACCACGCCAGCCTGCAAGTGACAGGTGGACAATACAACGCCACACGCAAAAACCTCAAAGGCCTGCTCGCCCGACTTATCAACCCACTCACACGCCTCAAGTCCTTCCGTGCGGTTACGCCCTACATCACCCTTTTCATAAATATGCAATAGCCACTCGCCACACCATGAACATCAAGCTATTAGTAATATCCAAAACCGACACCCCCTACCTGCAGGAAGGCATCGACACCTACGTCAACCGACTGAAACATTACGTCAACTTCCAGATAGAGGTAATCCCCGCTCTGAAAGACCAAAAGGGCGCCACACCCGAGTTGATAAAGCAACGCGAGGCAGCACTGCTGCAGAAACGCCTGGAGGGGGCCGACAGAATCATCCTGCTCGACGAACACGGCCAGAGCCCCACATCGGTGGGCTTTGCCCAATACATTCAGAAACAGATGAACTCCGGCGTGCGGACACTGGTATTTGTGGTTGGCGGAGCCTTCGGCTTTGCGCCCGAAATACACCGCTTGGCACACGACAAGATATCCCTTTCGCCCATGACCTTCAACCACCAAATGGTACGCCTCATCTTTGTGGAACAGCTATACCGCGCCTTCACCATCCTCAAGGGCGAGCCCTACCACAACGAATAACCACCCTTCGGCCACACACACATTCCTGATAGCAACCACTCTCAACATCATTTATTTCCAACAATATAAAGCTGCGACACCCAATCCACCAACCGCCGCCCCCAGCCACCTTGCAGAACCTCATCGCTACACACCAACTACGAACAATCAAACAAAATCACTCGCAACCACCTCCCGCCCCCAACTATCCCCCCACCACAACCATCCTCCGTCCCATCCTCCTGTCGCCCAACAAGCTCCCCACCACCTTCGGTATAGAACATATCTCCCTTAATTTTACTTCAGTATCCTGCCATACTGGTGTTCGTTC
>Ga0247611_10000098_pt1 | contig 169614 bp, 215 predicted proteins | sample 177DNAGHGhighgp2_FD_192422 | JGI IMG/M metagenome (GOLD analysis project Ga0247611, IMG submission 192422) | Sheep rumen microbial communities from Palmerston North, Manawatu-Wanganui, New Zealand - 1770 DNA GHGhigh gp2 | ecosystem: Host-associated > Mammals > Digestive system > Stomach >...
CGGGAGAAGGGATTCGAACCCTCGACTTCAACCTTGGCAAGGTTGCGCTCTACCACTGAGTTACTCCCGCATAAATACAGGCACGTAAACGAAATGCCCTCAGAATTTTCTATGGTTTACCTTTACCGTTCTTCAAACCATGTTACAGCTCCTTCACACTATCCTGAAAACAAACTTTATCACTGACTAGCTTTGTCAGATATACTCAATTGTTAACATACAACAGAGAAAACGATGGTTCACTTATTACGCTACACCACAAAGAGCGGGTCTGTTTACTTTGTGCAGCATAGGTGAGTCGAACACCCGTCCCCGACATGGCAAGCCGGTATAATTAATTACCGTTATACGAATGCTGCATAATTTGTGTGGGAGGTTGGACTTGAACCAACATAATCTTTTTTGTCATAAAAGCGTGTATACCATTTGAAGTAACTCTTCGACCACACTATTGGGTAGAAGCCAAAGAACAATGTCTAGAGTGTAATTTCGTTTAATTTCACCACTCCCACAGTGCGGTATAGACGATTCGAACGCCCACCTTCTGGTTGGAAGCCAGATATGCTTCGCTTTCGCTTTACCATTAACACTAATACCGCATAAAAATCTACCATTGTGGAATGGTAGATTGACCATACCTAGTTTTACCTATAAACTATAACTACGAACTCGATAACGGATTAGTCGCCTCCGTCGGATTTCAATGTACACTCATCCGAGAGCAGGTGAACGGAATCGAACCGTCATCCTCAGCTTGGAAGGCTGACGCACTAACCGTTGTGCTACACCTGCATGGTCAAGTACCCGGATTTCCACCAACTTTTTACAACCTTAATATAATATAGAAAAATTAACTAGTACTTTTTAAATATTATACTTAGTTCTCCTTCTGGTTTCGAAACCTGACAGAAGGTGTACTTGGGGTGAGTTACCGGATTCGAACCGGTCCTCAGGGATTCACAGTCCCCACGACTCAACCGCTATCTTAAACCCACCATGTAGGGTGCCTAGTCGGGATCGAACCGACGACATGCGGAACCACAATCCGCCGCTCTGCCAACTGAGCTATAGGCACCATGTAAAAAACAGATTTTCTTAGTTAAGCGTATACTGACCATCTGTTAGGGTCTACCACGCATGGGTTCCTCTCCGTTTCGCAGCTTTTCCATGAGCTGTCGTAGCATGTACTATACTTCTACTACGCTGTTCCAATTAGGTATAGATGGTAAATCAAAACAATCAACCAGTGCCCTTATTACTGCCTTACTCCCTGGAATATGAAGGTACGCCGACATTCAGTTTGATTTCTCATACGGTCTAGTTTGTTATGTCTCATTTCAACAATGATAGGGAGGATAACTTTCATTTGCAACCTATCTACCGCAACTGCTTCATATACTGATTGTTATAAAAAAAATCAAGCTTTACTACATCAGTCACTTACATAACCTCGGCTTTCGGAGCATCAATCTACCATCTTTCGAAGGATTGACTCTACACGAGGATTGCATTACCATTGGCGTATTTCACGTAGAAATTACCGGTTTTACTATCATAGAGGTGTTCTGCATCAATTGTAATTTATCACTAATGTCGTGTTTATATTTACAATTTCAGTTTCGTTGGACAACCCGACGCTTCGGAACGGTTTCATATTACATAGGCTACTGCGCACTCACCTATCCGATTACTCCACATCCTACTGGCAAGGTTCTTCTTAAAAAAGAACGAGGCTTGATTTATTGTAGCGGTGGGGAGATTCGAACTCCCACTGAATAGGTTTTGAATCTACTGCCATCTTCCAGTTGGGCTACACCGCCATATTAATCTGAAGAACATTTAGAAGAGGTAAGTGGACTAACCACCATGTTTGTCATTTCTGACTGATAGGCTCGAACTATCTAAAATCTTATTTCCAGTAAAATTTATTAACCATGAAGTATCTCTTCAGATCACTATCAGATTGCGGTGAGTAGAGGTGTCGAACCTCATCCGGGTCTTAACCGAACTAACTGATTTCCAATCAGCACCCATCTCCGTTTGGGATTGCTCACCAATTAATGGCGGAGAGCAGAGGTGTCGAACCTCATCCGGTTATTAGCCGAACAACACGTTTAGCAGACGGTTACCATCTCCGTTTGGTTTTACTCTCCAATTATGCGGTGGGGGCGAGATTCGAACTCGCGGACCCCTTACGGGGTCGGCAGTTTAGCAAACTGCTGGTTTAAGCCACTCACCCACCCCACCATTAAAAAACAAGCTTTCACACCTTCAGTACTTGTTATGAAAGGTTTTGATTTCGTCACCTTAACTGGTCATCCGAGGCCGCTTGGTCATACCCGATGACTGTTGAGCATTGCTTCACCAAGTTCTAACTCAACGAGCTATAAATGAGGTCGTTGTTCCAGTTACTTTTTGTCGGCTTTAAGTAACAAACCATTATCTCCACAATTACGGTATTGTGGTCAACCAAGGCATCCATTCTTCGATTGGTGCCATACACAGAGCTTAAAATAAATCTTTGTTATTCAAGTTCCGAAACTCAATCTGTCTTCAGATGAGCAAAAATACCAATGGCTAGTCTCCTCAGACTGTAACCGCTTTTGTTTTTTAATCTTCTTATTACATCCTATAAGAAGGACAGATTCGTACAACTGTCAGGTTAACTGTGATACTAACCCAATCACACGGTCGTATTTTATAAATAAGTTTTTATATCTACCATGTTGCAGGTACTTAAATATATTTTAAGTTTTAGTTATTAAGAGAACTTATAAACTCATTAATAAACCTTGCCAAGGTCTGTAGCGTGACCTGGAGTCGAACCAGGGACCTTGGGGGTATGAATCCCACGCTCTAGCCAACTGAGCTATCACGCCATTTTTAACTATTTACTTCTGAAGGTTTTTATTAAACTATGTATTCCTCTTTTCTTGCTTATCCGGACCCGACCGTTGGAACCCACCTCAGATTATTGAACTACGAACATTCAAATTTTGCTACTGTGATCTTTCAGAATTAAATCATAACTAGTTATAGTCGCCGATATATAAATAGTATAATTAGAGCATTATAGAATTTGCAACTTCTATAAATTGTTACTTGATATGCTATTCATTTATAACACCACTAAGCACCTGCTGAGGAGGACCGCTTATCAATATCTAGAATTTGATTTTATAACGCCGTCACCTTCAAGTATCTCTTGTCGGAGCACGTGGATTCGAACCACGGACCCTCTGCTTGTAAGGCAGATGCTCTGAACCAACTGAGCTATGCTCCGATTAAAATAATAAGGATAACCACTTAACCTTATTTCTTCAATATAACTCCCGTTAAAGAAATATTAAATTAAACCCTTTTAAGGTAGCACCTATCTAGAGAGGTAACGGTCCTCTTGGGTTGGTTTTTGTGGGGATAGTCGGAATCGAACCAACGAAATGCCCATCTTGTAAGGATGGCGGCTTAAACCTACTGGCCTATATCCCCAAATTATACCGAAAGAACATTTAGTAGAGCATTGTGTCACCATTGACGTTTTTCCTGAGCTTTGGTAGAAAAAATAAGAATCGAACTTATGAAGTATCTCTACAGACCACTATTCGGTGTCGGTCTGGGAAGACTTGAACTTCCGACCCCTACATTATCAGTGTAGTGCTCTAACCAACTGAGCTACAGACCGAAATATTGCCCAATCTTAAACATGTCTGCACTGCGACCTAACAGGACTTTGTTAGTTTCTCCTCCAGTAATATCCCTCATGACTACTTTACGTATCCTATATTTGGAGTTTAATGATACCATCCTACATTTACTCATATTACCTCTTGCGGTTCACACCCCAATGTTTCTCCAATCCATTGAGTTTATTCCGTGAGTTTTAAGATCTACAAGCTGTACCCCTGAGGAGATTCGAACTCCTACTGAATGGATTCTAAGTCCATTGCCATCTTCCAGTTGGGCTACAGGGGCATATATAAGTTTTTGTATCATACCTTACTATTGAGGTTGAATATTAAAATATTCATTTATACTTAGGATAACTTTAAACCTTCTTTTGTACTCCTGACGGGATTCGAACCCGTGTTTCCACCTTGAGAGGGTGACTACCTCGACCACTAGTATAGACAGGAGCATAATTTACTAAGAATCTTGCAAGTAACTTACTTTAATCTCATTTGGATTCGAACCAAATCCCCTTCTAAAAGGATCCTCCCAAGTATGCATCGCCTTTTACACTATTTTGATTATTTCAGTATTCTTAGTTTGTACCATTCCTTGGAATCGAACCAAGTTCCTCTGGGCTCTCTACCCAGCGATTTATGTGTCTTCAATACTTAATAACTAAATTATACCTACTTAACGCGTATTTCAATATAACTTGCTATCAGTTTATCGCTCAGGGTGACTCCAACCGTCCCGAATGGCGAAAGCTTCCAAGAGTTTCGAACCTACAAGAAAACCCCAACTAATTGTATGTGTTCGATTAGTTGTTGTGGACCCTACGAGAATCGAACTCGTACTTGAAGCTTGCAAAGCTACTGTGCTAACCGTTATCACTAAGGGCCCAGAAAAATTTGAAGTGCCGGCCAGCTTACCAACTAGGATAGACACTGTAACCCGTTATCTATCTACATCTACTCATCGATGCAATGGTAACTTCAAATAATTTAAAATAGCACAGGCAACAGTCTCTTCCATGCAGTTTCCAAAACATTTAAACCCTGATTAACAGACTGGTTCTGACACACAATTAGATGACTTAAATCTCCGGAGAGTCAATTCTAAAAGGTACATAGACTTCAGCGCTGTCTACCTGTTGTAGTTGACGTCATAACTGCTATTATTGTGGACCCGAAGGGAATCGAACCCTCCACGATCTCCTTGCAAGGGAGTTCCGCCAGCCTTGGTACATGCAAGCCCATAAATATTTGCTAGCAAAGAGGGACTCGAACCCCCGACCCGCGGTTTGGACTAAAATTTGAAGTAACTCTAAACTTCAACACAGTTAAGGTAATAATCGTCAGAGCATTAAATTTAACTGCTGCTCTACCTACTGAGCTATTTGCTAGTGCGGAGATAGCCGGACTCGAACCGACACACCGGAGTGGTTACCGATTACTCGTAGTTTTCAGGACTACTGCCTTACGCAATTAGGCTTATATCTCCATATTGTGCGGAGGGTGAGGGATTCGAACCCCCGGTGCGCTCAACACGCACAGCGGTTTTCAAGACCGTCGCTATCGACCACTCAGCCAACCCTCCATATTATTTTGCTGAATATTGATGAATTACTCCATGACAATTAGAACATAAAATTTGTAAATTATCTAAAGAATTATCAAAATGATTATGATTTTTATGATGTAATTCAAGTGGAATTGGTTTACCTTGCCATTCACTTAATCCACAACATTCACATTTTCTTTCTTTTAAACCATCTCTAAATAATTTATTTCTTAATTTAGGAGCATCTAAATAAATATTATTTTCAATATAATACATTGCTGGTTTATAATCATTACCAGGAATACCTTTACCACTAGGATTTAATTTAATTTCAATATTTAATATTTTTAAATTATCTCTTAATGTACTATATTTCATATTAAAATGTTTAGCAATTGCTGATAATGGAATATGTTTATCCATTAAATCAACAATTTCATCTAAATGATTTTTTACAACATTTAATTTTGAATTCATATTATATATAATATTTATGTCGGCGTGGAGGGAGTCGAACCCTCACGAGCGTAGCTCACATGTTCCTTAGACATGCCTGTATACCAGTTCCAGCACACGCCGATAATTATTTAGTCGGGATAGCGCGACTCGAACGCGCGACCTCTAGTTCCCAAAACTAGCGTTCTAACCAACTGAACTACATCCCGATAAGTTGCATATATTAATATAGTAAAACTATACTAATATATGCATTATAATTGTTGTTTTCCTTTTACCAGTCACGGCTATTCAGAAAACTAATAATATGCATTTACCAGACTTGTCAAAGACCTATGTTCTTGTAAATATATAATAGATATTTTCAGAATATCTTTTCATATATTTTAGAACTTTTGCAGGAGTTACAGGATTCGAACCCATACCTGTGGTTTTGGAGACCAATATGCTGCCATTAACACCAAACTCCTATTATTTGTCGAGAGGCCCAGATTCGAACTGGGATTTCTACTGTATCAGAGTAGGATCCTAAAACCATTTAGATGATCTCTCGATAGCCTGAGAATCGGAAATTTATATACTCAATATATAAATGCCTAAATTATAAAAATTTTTCTCTCAGTGTGCCCACGATCCGAATCGAACGGATGCCTCCAGATCTTCAGTCTGACGCGCTAACTACCACCTACGCAACATGGGCATTATCGCTTGTCTAGTAGATAGGACTCGAACCTACATTATCCGCATTCCAAATGCGGCAACCTAAAGCCAATTGGTTTACTACTAGATATATTTCAATGATCTAGAGTCGGGTACCGGATTCGAACCGATGTTGACAGTTTTGCAGACTGTTGCCTAAGCCCCTCGGCCAACCCGACTTATTTGAGTCTCTGACAGGATTCGAACCTGCATATCTGATTTTGCGGACCAGTACCTCAATCCATTCGGCCACAGAGACATTTTATTATGCGGGCCTGACCGGAATCGAACCAGTGACACGAGGATCTTCAGTCCCCTGCTCTACCAACTGAGCTACAGGCCCATTTTCAAAGAACTTTTGTACCCCACCCGAGAGTCGAACTCGGAAAACCTGGTCTCTTAAGCCAGTACGTATGCCAATTCCGTCAGCGGGGCGTTTCAAAGAACTAATGTTTGTTTTGTATACTTATTATAGAAATAAATTTTCTAAATTCAAAATATTCTATAAAAAATTTCGAAGGTTTTTTGATATCTTTCTCAAATACCAAATAACCTTCGATTTACCTATCTTATATGTTGTTTTATTTGATATTTGAGCCTCTATCTAGCATCCACAAGGGAAACCAGCAAACACTGATGCAACAGGTGACCAACTGAGCTGGCTACCTGAAATCTCACGAGCAATATGCATCATAGTGTTTCTCATATCAAATAAATAATCTTCTAATTTATAATAAACTCTTTTTTTTAATTTGGATAAAAATTTTAACTAATCTTATCTAATTTTATTATAGAAATATTAAAATAAAAATTCAATAATATACACTAAAAAATTATTTTTATATATAAAGATTTATAAATAAAATATATGTTTAAACCTCTTTTAAGAACAATACCTGCTTTAAGTGGTAATGTAAAGATAGTATGTTCTCTTACAGATTATAATAAGCTTTCTCAAAATGAATTTAATGCTTATGTAAGATTTGCTAAACTTCATCCACTTTCAAGTGTATTGTCTCAAAGAAATATAGAAATTAATCTTTTAACTTCATCATATGATTATGATTTAAAGAGATATTATAAGTATTATTCACAATATTTCTTTGATCCTGTTTATGAGTATGATAAGAAGAATTTCATTTTATTAGATAAATCAGATACTCAGAAAAATAGAAATACTGATTTTGAATTTGGATGTAAAAGAATATCATATTTAAAGAGTGATAAACAATTTGCATTCTATACACCTATTTATATAGAGTCTTTAGAAGATTTACCAGATTATTTCAAAGTAAAAATTACATTAAAAAATAATAAATATCAGATAGAAAAAGAAATTAATATTAAAATATCTGATGAATATAAATATAATTATCTTAGAATTTATTTAAATAGATATTTAGAAAAATTAGATTCTAATGTAATATTTTGTAATACTGGTTCTAAGCAAGCAACATATTATGGTATTGATTTATTAAAAGGTGGTTTTACAAGATGTGTTGATAATTTAATTGCTAAGATATATACTAATCAGAATACTATAAATAATTTTGATAGTATCATTTCTAGTGGATTTGAAAGAAATAATATATGTATTCGTCAGATTTTACCATTATGTTGGATATTTAATATTAATGATATTTTAACTGATGATGAAAAGAATAAGTTTAAAAATTCTCAGGTTTATATAAGTGGTATATGGTATAAGAATAATGAGATAGTTCATTTTTATGATATAGATATGAACTATCAATATTTATATGACAAACCATATTTATTAAATATCAATAATGGATTATTTACTTATAAGAATACAATGAATAATCTTTTAAATATGGAATATCCATCTTTAAATGAATCTATGTATATTAATTATAGATATTCTAATAAAGTAAATAAGAAATATAATAGATGGAAATTAAAGTATTCTAGTGATGAACATCCATACATTACTAATCTTTCTCCAGCATTTTCTATTAATAGAGGTTCAACATATAAATATGGAGAATTTCCAGAAAGATATTCATCTCTTAATGTTATAACAGATGTCAATAATAATATGATACTTCCTATCGGAAATTCTTTAAAGAATGAAGATAGTCCTTATTTTAATAATTATGCTTTAGTAAATAATTATGTAAATATAATGAACAATAATGTATCTACATGGTATACATTAACAAATGATTTAAAGGATATCTTTAATCAAGATATATGGACAGATGTTATTGATAATAAGACATATTATAAAGGAATATTATATAAGTTTGATAATTTATATAATGAAGATGTATTTGATTTATATAAATTTGATAAATTTAGTGTAATAGTTAATTTACATTTTGATAAGTTAAAAGATAAAGATCTTGAAAATATAAAGAAGGCTGATATATCATTATATACTTCTCCAAAATATATCACTGATAAAACAATCTGTTTAAGTGAAAGAATTCCTGAAGGATTATCATCTGGAGAATTTAATAAATTACCTTCATTATATAATACATTGAGCACAAAAAATAATGCTCAAATTGTATTTGATAAATTATATATTAAAGCAGAAGATTCTACTGGAGATTTCATTGATATGTTATCTCTTGGATTTAATATATATGATGTCAATAGTTATTATAAATATTCAGATATAGTTAAGAACTTTAATATAGAACATGGATTTTATGATGATATTATAGAAGTATTAAAGAGTAGTGAAAAGTTCAATACTTATTTCATAGATGGTTATGAGATGCTTCCTATATCTAAATTAAAAAATATTCTTCATGAGAATAACAGAGATATATTATTTGAAAGTAAAAGAAATACAAGATGGATTTTAGATAATCTTTATTTCTCTCAACATGGTAATTATTATAAGACTAAATATGATAGAGATACATTAGTAAAACTTATAAAAGAATATGGAGAAGAAAATAATATGATTCCATTATTCATTAAATGTAAGTTTATTGCTAAGTCTTATTTAATTTCTATTTTACATGATTATTATAAGGATGCTTATTCACAATATGAAGATATATTCAATTATCTTGTTGAATATAGATATTATCCAAGAGTAAAAGATGAAACTTCTGCTACTTATGCATCAGATTTATTTATTAAGAGAAATTTATCATTAGGAGATAATTATGGTAATTATATTCCTAGTGATAAAGTAGATAATGATGTATTATATGTAGATACTTATAATTTAAATAATGTAATAAATAAGTATAATCAAAGATATCATCAGAATATTAAAGAAATTAGTGATGAAATTGAAATATTTGCTAAGTTCTTAAATATGAAACATATCTTATATTATATTTCAGATTTATATAAGAATGCTGATTCAGAAATTAACTTAAAAGAATTATTTAATTCATTATATCTTAGAAAGAGATTAGTTATTAATCATGAAGAAATTTCTGACTTAGACTTTAAAGATTATTATATCCATATTTCTCAATTATATGATAGATTCCGTCCTCTTACTCATCAAGAAAAGAAGGATATTATAAATGGTACATTAGTTAAACATATATATAAGAAAGTAGATAATCATTATTCAAATTCTGCTTATAAATATTTAGGAGAATCTAATAACGATTATCATTTTGAAGATTTTTATTTTATTCCTCAATTCTATGTTCAAACTAATGTTGGAACAATGATGTTATTATCAGATTACTTAAGAAATAATATTGATAGTATAGATACTGAAATATTAGAAAATAATAATTTTGAAGATGTATTATCAATATCTATTGATAAAGATTCTTCTATTGATGATATTAAAGAAACTTTAAAAGTATCTGAAAGAAATGCAAATTATTTAAAGAAAAAGATAAAATCATTAATAAATAATATAAAAGATAATATATATTATAAAGTTCATGATACTGATGAACCTATAAAATATAATAATTATACTGGAATTAATGATTATATTATTTTATCAGATCCTAATCTTAAAACAGATATTCTTGATAATAAAGATAGAATTATAACATATGTTATAGATGAAAATGGAAATTTTGTTCGTAAAGAATTTGATAAAGATATATATTATGTTTTAAGAGAAGAAGCTGATGAAGATTATAATGAATATATGAATGATGTAATTTCTAATTTTGCATCTGATATTCATTTCTATGAAAAGAATAATTATTATAAATTCTCAGAACATTATTATAAGACTCATAATGAAGATGATTTAGTAGATATTCCAGATCTTGATGGTGAATATAATTCTAAGTTTACTTTTGAAGTTGTATATAAAAAGAACTTTGTTAAGTTAAATAAGAATTTATATGACTTGATTGGTCTTGAAAATAATATTGCTTATAAAGATTTATATATTTATAAGATTTATCAAGCAAATGAATATCCAGCAGATCTTAGAATATATTATTCAGATAAAGATGTTCCAGAAGCATTAGATATAACAAGTTGTTTATATCCATTATTCAATGATATTCATCTTCAAGAAAAGAAATATTCAGTAATATATTCTGAATATAATCAAGCAAATATTTATAAAGTATCTACAATTAATGATAATTATTATAGATATAATCAAAGTGATATTACTTGTATGTATGATATAAGTACTTTACCTAAAGATAAAGAATATGAAATTATAGACGTAGAAAATGGTAAGCATACTCTTTGTTATACATATGATTATTGGTGGGAATTAACTAATGAAGATAATCCATTAGTAGAAAATCATGAAATACTTCCAACATATAAATTATTAAATTCATGTTATTCCACACCAGTTAAATTCTATGATACTTTAAATTTATTTGATGAATTTAATATTAATTCATATATTTCACAAAGTACATATACATATTCTTATACTTATATTAAGAGTGAAGTAGAAACTAGTGGTAGTTATAATATAATAGTTGATAAAGAATATGAAGGTATTGGTACAGGTATTGCATATACAACATATGGATTTATTATATTAGATACTCATATTGATAATACAAATGTATCATTTAATATTGTTGATGATAAATATAAGAAGAAAAAATTCTTTACATCAGTAAATGAACATAATATTTATGATTCTAATTATAATATTCAAGATACATTTAATTTAATGGTACCATTTTCAAATATTAATTTATTTGATACATTTACTTCTTATTATAGTAAAATATTTATTAAACCTAATAAGTTTAATATTAATACATATTATAAACAAACACCAATTATAGATGATAGTGGAATAACTTATGCATATTCAATAAATTATCGTCCTCAACATATTGATGTTTTAACTCTTCAAAGATATTTTGACAGTATTGTACCTAATATAAAGAAGACTAATGTATTAGAATCAACTTACTGTTTAAAATATAAAAATTATAAATATCAGACAGAAAATATTGATTATATAAATGACATCTTCTATACAGAAAATGTTAATATATATAATTACAATAAGTTAAGAGTATATAATACAAAGAATACATATACATTATTTGAACCAGTTGAATATAAACATTTGAATGATAATAAATTAATTAATCTTAATGAAGAATTTACAATAGATGAACCTGGTAAATTTACTTATGATGAATTAATAATCAGAGAAAAAGAAAATTATGTATTAGAAAAATTCAAAAATTATATCTTATTAGATAAATTGAATGATTTTGATGATGACCAAATTTTATTTTTATATAATAGATATCATGTTGATTATAATACTGAATGTATTGGTTTGAATAACATGAAAACTGAAAAATTATATACACTAAAATATAAATTCACATTACTTTAAAAATGGCTATACAATCAATAAATACATTGCAGAATTCTGACAATTATAACAATATTGCAAAGGAATATATACTTCAATCACTTGCTAACCTTGGACAGAGATATAATGTAAAAGGTGATAGCATTAGTATTGATAGTTTATCTTTTGATAAATTATTTAATTTAACAGAAGTTGATACTGATAATACTCTTGTTGTAGTTGAAAAGAATAAAGAAACTGATAAATATGAAATTTATCTTGTAGAAAAAGATGTCAATGGTTGGAAACTTACTCAAAGAAAATATGCTGAACAAACATTATCTACAGAAGATGAATCTTTAACAATTGAAAGTTTTGTTTTAGATTCAAATCCTGCTTTACAATATTCTGCTGCTGAATTTATAAATAATAAAATAAATGATAGTATTTATTATGATTTTTATTGTCGCCAAGATAATAATGTAAATAGTAATGTAAATTATATTTCAGAAAGATTTGATAAAAACAGTGATAAATTAGTTTCTGGAATTAGAATATTTAAGAAACATTTTAGTCAATCATTTGTAAATAATTATATTTTAGTTTCAGTTAAATTAAATAGTGATAATGATTATGATGTTAAATTATATGTTTCTAAAGAAACTATAGATAATATCAATGAATCAGATCTTTATGATTTTGTTAAAGAATATGATTATGTTTCAGATAATTATTTAACATCAATGTTTAATTTAGTATATACTGTAACATGTGATTATGATAATTATAAGATAATTGCTTCTTCAGAATTATTATCACAATTTGCTACTTCTGATCAAGATATTCTTCAAAATCAGATATTATATTCTTTTACTGATGATATTAATAATTTATATCCATATCTTAAAGAAGAATATTCTGTTTCTAATTATGGTAAAATTGAAGGAATATATGTAAAACTTCTTCAAGAATTATATAATGAAATAAAAATTGATGATGATTTTGATAATAAGATTTACATTCCTTTAAAAGATAAAGAAGGTAATTTCTATTCAATAACTTATACATATAATACAAATAAACCAGAAATAGTATATTTCGCTGGTAAAGATATTGAAGTAAGATTTATAGAGAATGATATTACTGACTCTTGGATGGATATTAATTATGAAGATTATAAAGGAACAATTATATCTCATACTGAAAAATCTGAAAGAGTATCATTCTATTATTTTGAAACTCAATTATATAATAATGAATTTATTACTGATCTTAATGTAAATAAGATTAGTACTCTTCCATATATTGATAAAAATGGTTATTGGGTAATCAATGATATTTCAACAGGTATTTATGCAAGAGGTAGAAGTGCTGGTAATCCTAATATTATTATTGTTGAAACAACTAATAAAGAAGGTGGATATAATATAATTACTGGTGCTAAAAAGTCAGAACTTCTTGAACAATTAGTATGGACAAGTAAAGTTGCTAAAGTAGAACCTCTTGAAAGAATCAATCTTGATAACCTTTCATTTAAAAATGAATTTGATTATTTCTCAGTAGTTTGTTCAATTCCTGATATTGAGAGAATTCCAGAAGTAAATAAATTAGATTATCTTGCACAACTTGAAAATTCAATTATCATTTGTGTATCTCCAATATCATGTATAAACTATGATGAAAATGATAATACAGATAATATAAATTATTCTTATGATGATGTTGTTGAAATCTATGGAGAATATGGTATTATAACAACAATTTGGACTCTTAATGATGAAAATGAATTTGATTATTTAAGAAAGAGAAATAATGATTATGCTGCTGCAGATTTTAATTATCTTTCTAATATAAATAATCTTATCCAATATGCTGTTAAGAATGCTGAACAACTTCACCCAGATAATTATGAATTTACAAGATTAATATTTGATTCAATTAATACTTCATTAAAGAATAATACAAGTGAAAACATTTCTTATATTTATCCAAATCTTTCTAATAAATTAAGTGGACAATATAATATTTCTAATTATAACAATGATATTAACTTTACATTTAAAGCTAATAATGTAATTGGAAAACAGAATAATAGAAATGTTGATTATTTAACACAAAGTAGTGATGTTAAATATTATAACCCTTCATTTAATATTGATGAACTTAATTCAGCAAATGTAGTTACTAATTCATTATATACTTATAATGTAAATGGTGTACAAATGAGATATAATGAATATATCCCTAACTATAATGTTCCATCATTTGATTTAAGTGAAGTTCTTACAAGAAATGAAACTCTTTTAAATAGATTAAATATACTTTCTTTCAATAAAGAAGGTAACTCATATTTATCATATATTGGTACATCAATTGATACTGATAAGAATATTTTAACTATTGGTACAACTGATACTAATATAAATATGGGTACAGATACATTAATATCTGAAGCTGATAAATCTTCATTCAATAAACAAAATAAAATTGAAGTTAACTTTGATAATGTAAAATTAGCAGGTGAAACAACAATTAATAAAAACTTAAATGTTGATGAAGATGTTTATTTAAATGGAAATGTTTGGACAAAAGATTTTTTAAGTGTAGAAACTAAAACAAGATATACAGATGTAACTTATTATACTTCTATAGTTACTCCAGCATCAAGATATATATTTGAAGTTGATGAATATTTTAATAATATTTCAGATAATGTTGGTCGTGTTGAAGTTTTACCTACAATTTATGCAGATCTTGATAGTTCATATACTAATTTATCATATTTAACATCATATGCTTTATATGAATGGTGTATAGATAGAAATAAATTATATACAATTACTACAATTCCAGAATATTATACTAATAATACTAAGCATAATATTTATTTCAGTGATGGTATTTATGTTCCAGTATTATTATCTCAGATAGGACTTTCTAAATATGTAAAGAATAATGATAATAGTATTAAATTAGATAATGTTGTAATAACTTCTAATATGGAATTAATTACTGTTGATAATAATCCATTATTACTTTTATCTTCTTCTACTAATTTATATCCTGATAAATATAATTATAGTAGAACAAATAATGGAAATAATTTATTTGTTGATAATATTAACAGTAACTTTACATATACAATATTTACTGCAAATCCTCTTAAGATAACATATTTTGAAAATAATGGAAAATTATTTATTCATTTAGAAGAATTATATTCAAAGAATAAGTTTACTACTAATTTTAAATTAAAACAAAATTATATCCTTTAATTCACAATATGAATAGAAAAGTTTTTATAACAGGACCAAATACTATTGATAAATTAGCTATTGCTAAACTTTTAGTAGAAAAAGATGATGATTTATCAATAGCAGATAGATTTACAAATAATGATTCTTATATAAATTCAGAGAATGATGAATATATATATTATTTATCTACTCAAGAAATTGATTTAAGTTATAAGAATAATGCTATGCTGTTTGTAAATACTAATAATTATATTTCAACAGGTATTACATTAGATTCTTATTACAATAATGATATATGTGTAATGTCATTATGTGAATTTAATAATATAAGTGATGTGATTTTTAAATCAGAATTAAATGATATTGTTTTAATTTGGATAGACTCAGATGTAATTAAGAGTAATTTTGATAAATCAGATATAAATGAATCACAGTTTTTACAAGAAAGACTTGATTATGATTCAAATATTAAATATATGTATTTCTTTAATGAAGATCCAGATGTTATTACAGATATTATTTTAGAATATTTAGATGGTGATGAAGTTAAAAGAAATGAGTTATTAGAAGAAAATAATTAAAATTTTTAAAAAACTTTGAATTTTTAATTAACGAATTTCTATATATAATATATACTATAAATATATATATCTAGATATAATATGATGCAACCTAATATGATGGACTTTGGTTCTGGTCCAGGTGGTGCAATGATTAGCGGTAAATGGATTAATAGAAAAACTGGTGAGGTTATAAATGTAAGAGATTCATTTATTGAAGGAGATAATAATATGGTGCTTATGACTGATAAGGGTCAAATGAGCATGGAAACATTTACAAAATATTATATTCAGGCATCTGATGAAATGTATGATGCAAATGGTAAAGTTATTGATAATAAACCTGTAGAAATTTCAGAAATTACAAATGCTGAAACAGATTTAGTAGCTGATCCTATAGTATTTAGTAATCCTTCATTGAATACACCTATTGGTGGAAGTGCACCTAAAAAGCAAATAAACAATTTTGAGTTAATCGATAAGATATTTAAGAAGAGTAATTGGGAACCTAATATTGAAATAGATATTAAATCTGGAGAAGATTTCCCTACAAAAGAATTAAATATGCTTATTGATTATTTTGATGTAAAGATAGAAGATATTAGCGAATATATTGGTAATTATGTAATAAATCAAGATTTGTTACGTGAAAAAATATCAAATTATTTAAGAAGTAATTTTAATCGTAAAGATTCTCAAGTAATTGTTAAGACATCTAAGACAAAAAAGACTTCATAATGATTTGATTTATTACCAAATTAATTTTTTGTTTAACTTTTAAAATGTTCGGCAATAATGAAAAACAATTCGTGGAATCGTTGGTTAATCATTTAGTCAATGTGGCAAAAGTACAAGACTACCTTAAAGAAAATTTTAATGTCTCTAGTTACTATGATGAAGATAACGAGACACTGCATTTGGTGGCAAATGGAATCAATGAAGGACTTGACTTAGCGGCTGCAAAGAGATATGTTAATCAACAAATTGATGAAACAATGCTTTCAGTTGTATATGGTGGAGTCGATTTTGAAGAAGAGTAAAAATTAATAACACATATATAACAAAATACTGGAATCCTTTATATAGGATTCCTTTATTTTATATATAGATATAAAAAAGAGGAACTCATTAGAGTTCCTTTTTTCTGTTTAACCCTTATTTAATATTATCCTTCGAATTTCTTACGATATTCAGAATAATGATTAATAATGTCGAAATAGGTTTCTTTATCAAGACCTGTTTCCTCAATTGCACGACGGTCAAACATATTGTAATGACCGAGTTCCTGTACACGGCGATAAGCCATAAATTGTTCTTTTGTAACCATAATTATTCTTCTACTTCCCAACGATAAACATAAGAAATATACCAGCAGCAAGGAATCATCATTCCTTCAGTTCTGTCAGGAAAAATCTGTGGAATTACCTGGATAGAAATAACATCTTCAGGTTTATTGAGTTTATAAACTTCTTTATTAAGAACCTGATCTACTTCTTCAGAAGTTTTGCAAAATACATCACGATGTGCGTATTCGTACCTTTTCATAATTACTTATTAATTTTATCCATGTTAAACTTATAAGCTCGATAAGTGCAGAAACCACTCTGCTGAATTGTCTCAGTTGGAGTAGCAAGTTCATTCTCTTCCAACCATTTACCTACACCAGGCATATTGTTTTCATCAACAAACTGAGTATCTTCATCAAGAAGAAAAGAATCAGGAAGATTGACAGTAACAGTACCATAATGATATCCAGAAACATTATACTTGTCTCGAACCATCATCATAATAGCAAGACTACCATTATTCTGGTAATGACTGACTTTAAAATAAACTGGATGTTTTTCGTACCAATAATCCATAATATTTACTTTTTAATTACACCAAATTCAGTGAAACTACCAAACTCACTCCAAACAGAAGTACCAATGAGATAGCGGCCATCTTTTGAAGAGATATAAAACTTACTACCATCTTCGATATTAGTTATCTCAATAGTAGTCTTATTGTCATAAATATTAGTATGTACATTACCACTATAAATGCGGCAATATGTATTAGCAATTTCAAGGAAATGATCATAAAGATCTTTAAGATAATGGTCTCCTACAGGCTTAGAATGCCACATAGTATCAAATTCACCAAAGATATCCTGACAGATAGAGGTGTAATGATAAAACTTAGTGATGACCCATTTAGTAAGGTCAAGTCGTTTAATGTTTTTATGCCATTCAGTCATAATGTTGTTTGTTTTGATTACATTAATAATATAGTACAAAAAATGAGAAATTCAAAGAATTTCTCACTAATCTATTAAATCAAAAAGATTTAAATCTATTCCCCAAGTATCACTATTAAAATGTATAGTATTTAATTTAGGTTTATTATAATTATTTTTTAAATCATGATTAACTTGAAATAACCAATTTATATAATTACAAATATCATAACATTCTTTTCTTTTTGCTGCATTATGTATCTGAATTTCTATAGAAGCATTTTCTTTATTATATTTAATCCACATAATGTGTTTAGAATGTTGATACATTGAACGAATTAATTTATCTCCTAATATTTTTACTAAATTATCTGCTTTTTCATCAAATGGGATATCTGTTTTAGTATCTTTATTAAGATGTAATTTTTCTATTATATAATTATTAAAATCTTTCATGTTATTTTAAGTTTTTATTAAAGAAAGGATTATCTAAAAGACATTCTATAATATGTTCTGTTTCTTTACATATATTAGTAAATTGTCCTACATCTTTAGCTTCTAAATTAAACCATTCATTTAATTCATTTTTTATTTTAAATCTAGAATGTAACATACTTTCCATTCTAAATGGATATTTTGTTTTATATATAGAAGATATAAAAAGTTCAGTAGAATTTCCAGTTTGAAGTTTTTTTAATCTATTACTTTTTAAATCTCTAGTAACACCAATTTTAAATGTTGTATTTGATGGATCACAAATTAAATATACATATCCTTCAGTTTCCATAAAAATAAAAGTTCATTATATATAGATAATAAACTTTATTTTTTAATCCATGTGATCATAATGAACTGGTTTACCATCCCAAAGACTAGCATGATGATCATCAATTTTCACATCACCCCATTTATTAATTCTACAAGTAATTTCTTGAGCATCTTTTTCAAACTTATCTTCTACAGGTACACATTCACCTTGCCAACCATTTCCAGAAACATTCTTCTTTTCAAGTTCTTTAACTTTAAATGATTTACCAGTTGATTTAATAATCTTATAGAAATCAACAAGAATCATATTATATCCACCAATAGTTACGAGAATATCATCAACATCCCATGTTGTTGGATCATCTACTTTCTTTTCAATAGTCTTTGTATCTTTATTAAGATGAAGTTTTTCAATTATAAATTTATCTATCTGTTTCATATTATTCTAAATCATCATTTTCTATTTTTTCAAGATCTTCAGGTGTTATAGTACCATCTTTATAATCATCTTCAAATTGTTCTATATCTTGATAAGATGAAGGAATTCTATATAATTCATATGAATAATTATAAGTATCTATCCATTTTTTATAATTATCTTTTATATAATCAATAGGTATTATAAAACCATTTGATTCATTATCAGAAGTAATTAATGCATCAATAAAATCTTTTTTAAAAAAGTCATATGCATCACCAAAAGGAATTATAAAAAGAAATTTTTCATCAAATTCTTTTGTTTTTATATTCTTATCAAGTTTAAGTTTTTCTAATATATAATTATTTAATTGTATCATGCTTCTAACTTTTTAAATTTTCTATACCAAGGATCTTTATCTAAATTCTTCCACTCTACAGAAGAATGTTTATCTGTCTGATATTTTTTAAATATATCATTAGGTACCCAATTTGGTTTCCATTTATAATTTATACAATCTTCCTCTTCTTTAGTTAATATAATATCATATTTATCTTTGTTATTATTTTGAGTAAGTGTATATATTCCATTTATACAATTAGCACCTCTAGCAAAATCATAATATTTTCCATCTTTTTTAAGAACATAATGATTACCACACATTTCGTCATCATCATTAATAAGTTCTTGTGCTTGTTTAGAAAAATCAACTTTTATTTCTACAGGACAATCAAATATTGTATAGAATTTTTCCCAAATTGATTTAACTAATTTTGTACATTGACCAAACTTTTGAGCATCAATACATTCTTCCCATGTAGATACATGATATCGATTAATTAAAAATTTCTTTACTTTATCTATATCACTGTCTGATAATGATTCTTTAATTAAATTATTTTTTGATGGATCTACAACAAGATTTAATTTAGTCATAGTATCTCTATTTATAAGAGTCTTTGTAGATTTCTTTCTTTCATCAGTTACTGCTATAAATGGTTCATCAAGTTTTCTACCACCAATTTTTATATAATCTATAATAATTATTGGTCTATGATGAACAACATTACCTACAGTAGGACTTGCTTCTCCTTTCTTATCAAATGTATATTCTTTATCACCAATAGTAATAGTTACTTTATCACCATCAATATTCATTTTATCAACACCAAGAGTAGGAACAACTCCACCATTACCTGTATCTATAGTAGCAGTAAATTCATATTTATCACCTTTAATACCTATAGTTACCATCTCCTTAAATCCAACTCTTTTTTTGAAATTTCTTTGAATGAAATCTCTAAGTGGTTTAAGAAGCTTATTATCAAATAATCCTTCTACTATATATTCATTTAATGTTCTCATCTTCACTTGGATTACCTATTATATATATTCTTTGATTATTAGTAAATTTATCATCAGCATATGAAAAATAATTATCTTTAAATCCTAATCCTGCAGTATTTCCTATTGGACGCCAATTAGAAATAACCTTTTTATATATTTTTCTTAAAAATTTTGTTGGTTCAGAATCAATATCATAAAAATATTTTACTTCAAATTTATTATTTACTTTTTTAGAAATATTTTTATAATCAGATAGTTCAACATATATTAATAAATCATAAATATTATTTTCTTTAACCCATTTATCAATATAATTTTTAACAACATCAGGATATTTAGGTTTAAGTATATTTAATAATTCAGATACAACATCTATATTTTCAGTATTAATATCTTTATTAAGATGTAATTTCTCTATTATATATGTATTAATATTTATCATTTATTAAGTATTTTTTAATAAGTTTTATAAATTTTCTTCAATCATATTTATATATGAATTATAATCTGTAACACTATTTTTTGATTTTAAATATTGTATTGTATATTCATTATCAAATATAAATGTATCATTTTTATCAAAATAATTTAATAATTTGTCTTTATCTTTATCTGAATTATTATAATTTTTAAATAATTTTTTTATAAGTTCATATCCAATATATATTGGTAGAAATATTGAACTATTATTTTTCAAATTAGATTTCCATTCAATAAAGTTATTACTGTTAATAAATATATCTTTCTTTATTTGCTCATAATCTTTAACAAAGGTAATTTGATTTTTAGATATATCTTTAATTTTACATATTGGATGTACATAAATATACGTTCCACCCATATGTTCTAATGAAATAAGAATACATTTATCATTAGGAGAAAAATTATAATAATCATTAGTTTTAATATCTTTATTAAGATGAAGTTTTTCTGTTATATATGTATTTAAATTATTCATAATCTTCATCTGATTTATTTGAAAGTTTTTCTTTTACTTGAGATTCAATTTCTTCTGCCCATTCTGAATTATCTTCAAAGAATTGTATAAGTTTATCTCTTCCTTGACAGATATTTTCATCATTATATTTAAACCATGATCCTGCTTTATGAATAATATCCATTTCAATAGCTAAATCAATTACTTCAGTTCCACGGCAAATACCTTTACCATATTCAATAACAAATTCTGCTTTTCTAAATGGAGGAGCACATTTATTCTTAACAACTTTAACTCTTGTCATATTTCCTGTTGCATCATCACCATCTTTAAGTTGTGTTGTTCTTCTTACATCAAGACGCATAGATGCATAGAATTTAAGAGCATTACCTCCAGTTGTAGTCTCTGGATTGCCAAAAAGTACGCCTATTTTATCTCTGAGCTGATTAATAAATATAACACATGTATTTGTTTTGGAAACAATAGAAGTTATCTTACGGAGCGCCTGAGACATTAATCTTGCTTGAAGACCAATTTTATTATCTCCCATTGTTCCTTCAATTTCAGCTTTTGGAGTAAGAGCTGCTACTGAGTCAATAACAACAACTGCCATACTTCCAGATGAAATAAGTGTTTCAGCAATATCAAGAGCTTCTTCACCACATGATGGTTGAGAAACATAAAGTTTACTCATATCTACACCAAGAGCTTTAGCATATGTTCTATCAAATGCATGTTCAGCATCTATCATTGCACACATTTCTCCAAGTTTCTGTGCTTCAGCGATAGCATGTATTGCAAGAGTTGTTTTACCAGAAGATTCTGGACCATAAATTTCTACTATTCTTCCTCTTGGATAACCACCTATACCAAGAGCATAATCAAGAGTAAGACTACCTGAAGGAATAACATCAATATCAAGTTCAGGTGCTTCATCAAGACGCATTACACTTCCTTTACCAAAATCTTTTTCAATTTTCTTTAGAGCTTCTTGTAAAGCTGCTAATTTATCTGTATTTTCTATTTTACTCATAATATTATATTGGATCTACCAAATTATATTTCACATCACATTTACCTTGATAAACGTCCATAGAATAGAAAGTAATTGGTTTATCTAAAAATGATACTTCAAATGTACAATCATACATTCTACCTTGTGAATCATATTTTTGGTATAATTCTATTTCTTCATCAATATTTCTTCTTAGAATATCTTTTACTCTCATAAAATCAGCTGCTGATATATCACTACACCACAATTGTTTATCTTTTGTATTATAATATATTTTTAAGAATGTTGAATTATCTATAAATTCTTCAATATTATCTTTTTTAGCATCTTTAAATTCAATACCAGTATACCATTTAAAGAAATCTTTAATTGTTAATCCTTCAAATTTATACTCAAAATCTTTTTCATCTATTTGAGATGATTTAGTATTTTTATTTAAATGAAGTTTTTCAATAATATATTTACTTAAATTATTCATTGTTCAAATAGTTCTTTAGTTATATTTACTAATTTATTCCATGCTTGACCAGTAAATCTAGATTTATTAATTGCCTCATTAAAATCATCTTTATAATATTTAAATTCTTTAATACCATCTAAAACTTTTGTTAAAACATCATCAGTTAATTCATATACAGGATGATTACCATATAAACCTCCGCCTTTATATTTTTCTGATTTATATTCTAATTCATACTTATAAGTTGAAGCTACACTAAATGATTTTTTACCATTACTATAAAATAATCTAACATATATTAAAATTTTATCAGATGGTAAATTACCCATATTATTTTCAGCAGGTTTAGTAATATCAAATTTTAAATCAATATGAGAAGTATTATTTGGATTTTTAAAATAAAGATAATAATTACAATATTTATATCCATTATCATTAATTGATGAAGAAATTTGTTTTTCAAATTCATCACTATTATCTTTATATCCTATATCTGAAAATGCTTCATCTAATTCTTTAATTATATCATCAAAACTTTCTTCTTGTTTATCAGTATCTTTATTTAAATGTAATTTTTCAATAATATATTTATTTATGTTTCTCATTTTCTAAATCTAATTGATGTTTTTTCTTAAGTAAATCTGTAACTTCATCTCCATAATCAGCACCTAATTTATTAAATTCTTTAGTTTGTTTATCTAATGGTAAACCTTTATAACATAAATTAATTATTTTATCTATATTCCTTTCATTTGATATTTTTATTACTAAATGAAAAGTACCATTTTTATTAAATTGTTTACCATCTCCATTTCTTATTCCATCTGCTGCATCTTCAGCAGTATCATAAAGAATATAATTTGCTCCATCATTTTTCCAACTATATACAACCATATACTTAACAATTTCTGTATCTTTGTTAAGTTTTAATTTTTCTAATATATAATTATCCAATTGTTTCATATATATAAAAATAAAAAATCTGAAGTATAATACTTCAGATTTATACTAAATCAAGAATTGAACTAATTGAATTTGCTTCAGCGACTAATTGATATTCTACTTCATGAGTATCTTTACATATTTTATATGTTTTATAATCATCGAATATCTTTAAAATTTCTGGAGGATAAGATTCTTTTTGTAATACAACTAATTGTCTATTATATTCAAAATGCTTTACTATTTGATCTAAAGGTTTATCAACTTTATCTTTATATGCTTTTTGATTTAAAAGATTTTCAAGAAATGTTGTATATTCTTCTTCATCATTATAATCTAATTCAGAATTAATATCTTTTTGACTTACTCTATATACTTTATCTGATTTAGATTTCTTTACAATAATAGGGAATATATTATCACCTTTATCTCCACGAATAATCTTATCAATTACTACTTCTTTAGGATTAATCTCTTTAAACTCTTTTGCTTTATCAATTATTGAATGATAAATCTGTTCATTTTCTGAATAAGCTTCATTAAAGAAGAAATCCATTTCATCTTCATCTTGATGTACTGTAATTACTCCAGTGTCTTTAGTCCAGCAAATTGTAAAACAACTATCTTTATTAATTTTAATTAATTGTGTTAAGTCTTTATCTCTAGACCATATAATTACATTAGTTCCTTCTGAATTTAATTTTTCAGACCAATACCACATCCAGTCATCACCTTCAAGATTTGGTTCTTTACAAACTGTAATACCTGCTGCACGTAATTTAGAAGCAAAATCTTCATAAGCATCAAATATCATATCCCAGTTTATAGATTCATCTTTTATTCTATTTCCTTTATATTCTTCTTCCAAGAAATCTGGAATTGGTAATTTATTTCTCCAACTGCCCCCATCTGATACAAATATTATATTATCTATTTCAGTAAATTGTTTAAGAACTATATTTATTGAACGTATCATCATCAATTTTAAGTCCTTACATAATTTATCATCGTCAGAATATCTTGTTTGTAAAACAGATAATCTAGACATTAGAAGCCAGTTGCCATCAATTAAAAGTGTAAGTTTACTATTAGGCATACTGCTATATAACTTATATTTATATATTAAGATAGAACATCTGATTATATAAATACAAAAAGGACGCCTTAAAAAAGACGTCATGAACACAACAACAATACGAACTATGAACTACACCACAATCCTTTATTACTTATTCATTTTCTCTTTCAGTTCGGCAAGACAACCAAATGCATCTCCAAAAGTAGGAGTATGTGATCCATATTGTCCTCCAGTCTCATTTTTATCATTCTTTACAGGACGATAATCTGAAGATTCCTTTTCAAGCTGACGAGTAGCAGTCTCTTTCTTACGATACATGTGATTCCTCTTCAAGGTCTCATCATCAAACATTGGATTGACCATAAAAGGATTCATCAGCATAAGACGTTTACGAATGATATCGAGAACCTGTGCATTGTCACATTCAAGCATCTCCTGAAGCTTCTCAGTAATTTTTGCAAGCTGAGCAAGAGCTGAAAGCTTTCGGATAGGATCTGCATTGCCACGTTGAAGCATTACACAGACAACGGCATCATTTACCAGTTCATCAGCTTCAGCCTGCTTTTTCTTTTCCTCTTCGTTGAGGACAGCCCAAAACTTATCAACTACAACAAGCTTCTTGTTAAACTCATCCCAAGAGAATTCCATGGGCTTACCCATGAGCTTTACAGTGACAGTCTTAGAGGTCTTGTTAAGAATGCGAAAACGAACTTCTTTTTCCATAATATTTATTTTGTTTTTGATTACAATTTAATATAGTATCTTTTTTCTAGAATTCATTAATGAAGGACTTCAATTTTACCTTCAGAGATAGCATCATTAAGTCTAGTAGAAAGAATATTGAATGCCCACTCAATATTTGGAACATCAACTATATCAGTGATAAACTTAGCGTACTTTACATCTCCTTCCATTTCAGGTTCAACTACATTAGAGAGAATATGATAGAACATATCATTATCCATAGTCCACTTATCAGTAAGCTTATAACATACACAAAGCTTATTCCAAGCAGTAACATGCATTTCAAGATTATACCAATTACCAGTATCAATAACCTTAATAAGACGAGGGAGAGTTTCAATATTAATCATGATTTTTATAAATTATTTGTTAGACTTCAAAGAAATAGCAACAGCGCGGTCATAGACCTCAAGAAAATGCATCTGTTTTTCAAAATTAGTAAGCCAACCCCAAATAAAGGGACCAAAAATAAGAGCATAAGCCCATCCCCACATAGAGCTCTCAGCAGCACCAGTGCCAAGAATAATAGAAATAATCATTGCAATCATCTCAATCTGAATAAGGAGATATTTTACAGTGTGTTTCATAATGTTTGTTTTTAATTACATTAATAATATAGAACATAATCTGAAAAATTCAATTATTTTTATATATAATATATATATATTAAATTTTATGAAAGACTTAAAACATATACTTCTTTTTGAAGCTAATAAAAAATCACCATCTGGAATTGGTAAAATAAAGAATACATCAAGAGAAGAAGATGTAGAATTTATTGCTGGAGATGTTTATGATTTATCAGGAGATAATAGATATACTGATAAATTTACATATTATAGTGGTAAAGGTGATGGTTATATAATGGATAAAGATGGTAATTACTATGATGTAGTTACTTCATCTTGGTCAAGTGATGCTGGTAGAATTGCTGGTGGTTCTATGAATTATCAAGTAACAATTAAGAAAGCTAATGGTACTGATGATGCAATATTTAATGGTTATACAGCAATATTTAGTAGTCCTCATTATTCAACAATTATTGAAGATATTAAAGCTGGTTATTATCTTGAAGATTATATTGCTAAGAACTGGGGTGCTTTATCAGATAGTAAAAAATTCGAAGAATTAAAAAAGAAAGGAGATCCTAATGCTAAATCATACCATACTGAAAAAGAAGAAAATAAAGCAAGAAAGGAAGAAGAATTTGCAGAAAGATATATAATACTTCCTAAATTTATAGGTTTTACTATTAAAGATGGTAAATTAGAATTTGAAAATCTTAAACCTAAAAAAGAAACAGAAGGTAAACCAGAAAAAACAAAATGGGATTTAAGACAAAAAGATTTTGATTCAGAAGAAGCATATAAAGCAGCAGAAGAAACATTACAAAAACAATGGGATGAATATAATGCTAATCTTAAAGAAATTAATGATAAATTAACTGATGTTGTAAATAAGATTGCAACTAAATTAACAGAAGAATATTTTAAGGCTCCTATATCAAAACTTACAGGATTACATTTTACAATTGATCCTAAATTAAATAATCCTCATTCATGGGAAGAAACTTCTGCAATAGCAATTGATACTAAGAAAAATAAAGTTGTTACTCTTAATAGAAAATCTAAGAAAGGAATTGGACAATATACACCTTGGAAAGATATTAATGAAAATCCAGAATTTGTACTTGGACCATCAGCTACAGTAATAAAGAGTAAAGCTTCTGATTATTTAGTAGATTTATTTAAGAGAGCATCTGATGCTTGGCAGAAGATTAATGGTAGAACAAAGACTAAGTATATTGAAGATAACTGGGAAGAAATTTGGAAATCTGGTAGAGGATATTATTCTTGGAATCCTGATAAGTATACTAAGAGTGAAGCAAGAAAGATGGCTGAAGAAAAATTCTATAAATGGTTAAATGAATTTAATTGGGATTCTTCACAAGGAACTATTACATTCAGTACTGATTTTATAAAAGATTATATTCAGGGTGAACTTCCACAGTCAGAAAATGAAAAAGAAGAAACATCAAAACAAACAACTCAAGAAGAGATTAAGACAGATGTATCTAAAGCAAGAAAAGTTCAAGAACCTAAAATGGATGCATGGCATAATGGAACAAGAAAACAGAATGTAAAGAATTGTTCAGATGCTAAACTTAAACTTAATTATGAAATTTGTAAAGATAAGGGATATGATAAAGAAGCACAGATTCTTAAAGATGAAGCAGAATCAAGAGGACTTACTTTAGAAAATCTTAATCTTGAAGATATGAAATTCTCAATAATTGAACAATTATATTTAAATTAAAATGAAGCAAATTAATACATATATAATAGAGAAATTACATTTAAATAAGGATATTACTGATAAAACAGAATATGAGTATCATCCTGAAACTAAAGAAGAACTCTTTGAATTATTAAAGAAATTATTAAAAGAAAGAGGACCAAATGCAAATTTAAATGATATTGATGTATCTAATATTGATGATATGTCATGTTTATTTTCAAGTATAGAAATGAATTCATCTGATATGTTAAAAGTTTTTTCAAATTATTCATCTAATATATTACCAGTTGGAAATTATTCTAATCAATTTAATGGTAATTTTTTAAAAACAAAAGATGATTATTTAATACATAATATAGATATATCAAAATGGGATGTAAGTAATGTTAAAAACATGTATGGTATGTTTGCTACATGTAGATATTTTAATTCTGATTTATCTAAATGGCATGTAGATAATGTTGTTAATATGTCAAATATGTTTTATGATAATTGGAAATTTAATTCAGATATTTCTAATTGGGATGTATCTAGTTGTGAACAAATGTATTTTATGTTTAATGGATGCAAAAAATTTAATCAAAATTTAAATTCTTGGACATTAAATAAAAAATGTAAAGGACAAAATTATTATAGAATGTTTAAAAGATGTGATTCTTTAAAAGTAATTCCAGATTGGTATAAAGGAAAACAATAATATTTTAAAAAAAGAGAGGTTTTAATAACCTCTCTTTTTATTTTTAACTGACTATACCTTTCTTTTTCATTTCTTTCCAAAGAATGTCAGCACGCATTATACATTTCTTAGCTACTTCTGTTGGATTATTCTTATGTGTTTTCTTTTCAGTTATATTACCATTTTCATCATATTTTACTGAATCAGTGACTTCTGTTTCAAAATCAACATTTGAGAATAATGTAGGAACTAAGTCACACATAAATTCATTATAGTCAGGAATCTTTCTACTAATCTTAAGATCTTTAAGAATATCTCCAAGACCTTGTGATCCTTCACCTTCAACAATTACATATGAACCATCTTCATTATCAATTCTTGAAGTTACTTTAGTACTTGACATTAATGAGCCACTAAGAATTTCTGCAAGAGATGAAGCTGTAGTTGTTATGGTTTCAGTCTTAGTTTCAGTTTTATATGTATACTCTGTTGGACTATTCTTTTGAGTAATTGTCTGTGCAAGTGCGACAACTGCAAGAGGTCCAATAGGAGGAACTGTTGCTTTAGGAGGTTTAGGAGTATAAGTAGTAGTAACAGTAGTTACTTCTTTTTCTTGATTTACACCATCACCAATAATATCATTATGAATAGACTCAGTTAAATATGCTAATTTCTGTTCAAGAGTATTCTTAGTATTATCTAAACCTTCTTTAAGAATATCATATTGTTTACTGATATTATCTTTAATAGTAGTTGAAAGATTTTCAAAATTAGTATTATTACCATTTATAAGATTATTGATATCTTTACTTAATCCACTATTTAAAGCATTTACTGAATTATATGTATTATCACTAAATGTACTTAATGAAGTATTTATTACATTTATATATGTCTTTAAAAGATCATTACGATTATCAGCAATTATCTTTTCTTGTTGAGTCTGATAACTAAAGATATTGCTTAATTCATAAGATAATTCTTTTACATTATAAGACTGATTTAATAATCCTTCACCAATAGATTCACCAATAACCTTTACATATGTACCTAAATCATTAAAATTAGATATTCTTAAATCTTCAGTAAATATATATGATGCTACTGTAAATGGTACTGTTTCATATTTATACTTATATGAATAGTATGCATAACTATCGATAACAGTCTTAATAGCATATGAATTAGTATTTACATCCCAGAACTGTACTTTATGAGTAGATGCTGGTATTAATTCAGTATTATAAAGAACAGGAATTTTTTCATTAGTAAGTGGTGTTGCTTGAGAATATGAGAAATATTCTTGAGAAACATATGCCTTCTGATGTTCAATTTCTTTGATATTAGTTGTAGTTACAATATCATTTTTCTTATATAAAGAAACTTTTAATGTACCATAACTACCATCAATATCTTTAATCTTTATAGTACCATAATATGTATCATCTTCATAAGTTATAGGACTTGTTGATGGATAATCATATTCAAAACCATTTAATATATAACTATATCTAACTCTTTCAACAATATCATTAACCATAGTTACATAAGAAATTCTTGGATGGTTAATTTCTGCTGTTAATATATATGAATTAGGTATGAAGTTATAAGTTATATTAATTGATGAAACTTCATCTTTAGGATAGAAGTTATATGATGTAACTTTTAATGGTTTTTCTTCAATTGAATAATTCTTATGGAAATATCCATCTTTTTCAAGAATTGTCTTATGTTCACCACTATCTAAGATAATATCTTTAAATGTTGGTGGAACCCATGAATATGTACCATCAAATATAACCTGTTCAGCATTAGTAATTGTAAATGGATTATTTACATTTATTGAATTAGTTATAATTTCTTTAGTCTGTAATATTGATTTATCAGAATTATAATTTCTAAAATTAAATTGAGATAATTCAACTAATTCATATAAATAATATTTAGGAACAAATCCAAATTTAATCAAGAATAAATTTAAATTCTCATTATTCTGATCAAAATTATTATAATATAATTCATTATTAGCAGTATTTAATGCTGATTTATATATCTCTTCTCTACCATCAAGAGTACCATTATCTCCTAAATCAAATTCAGAAATTAATGTTCTATTATCTACACTTAAACCATTATAACTAATTTCTGTATCAGATAATGTATCACCTTCTTTAAACATTATAGTATAACTATAAGTTGTTTCATCAATAGGAGTATTAAATATAATTCCATAGAACTGATCATTCATTTGAATTACAGTTGGAATTTCATCTCTATTTAATTGATATTTATCTAATGCATTATATTCAAATGTCTTAGTTTCATCTAATTTAGTATATAATTCATATCCAGAAGTATTTACATAATATGATGGTGATAATGTTTCTTGAGATAATTGATAATATGTACTATTATCTTCTCCATAACTTATATAATAATTCTTATAATCATATATTGATATATCATTACTTACTTCACTTGAATCTAAAATAACATATGAAGAAACAATTACATCATATGAATATTTTGTTAAATTCTGAATATGGTGGTTAAGATATAATTTCTTAGAAATCTTACCATCTTTACCATCAAATACAAGAGCATTTGTATAATAAGTACCATTTTTATCAATACTTATACCATCATTAATACAATAACTATTATAGAAATATTTAGTTTTTACAAATACATCTCCAGTATATGATGAATAATGAGAATTCTTATAATCTGTATTTAATGGAGATTGTTCAAAATCATCATTTAATGATTCAATTGTTTTATGATCATTATCACAATATGTATAATAAGTTGTTTTATATTCATAAAATTTAATATCATTAATATTATATGAATAATCTTTATTTGATGTTAAATTTAATTCAGATAATATATTTGAATCATTAAATACTAATAAATCTTCATTACCATCTAAATTTTTATTATCTTTTAAATCATGAATATAAACATTTGATACTTTCTTATAACGTTCTTGAATAAAATATTGTTTATTAATAGACATATGAATATCGTGAGATATTTCATATTTCTGATTAATTTTATAAAAATCAAATATATTATCTCTATTACCAAATACTTCTCTGTTATCATCAGCAATATAACTATTAAGTATTACACCATTATATAATCCATTAATTTGCATTATTTCATAATACTTATTAATGTTTCCAGTTTTTACTTTATATAAATATTTACTTAATAATTTACTATTACCTTTTCTTAAATATTTATAATTATCAGATAATTCATTTGCTGTTAATTTACTTAATAAGAGTGTATATAACTTATTATTTGTTTTATATGTTTGAAGATTTGCAATACATAATCTATCTCCATAATTATATTTTGTTATAAGTTTACCTGTTGAGTCAGTAGCAGTATTTCCAGTATTTTCATCAGTTACATATCCAGTATGCTTAAATGTATTGAAACCTGTTTCTTTAATATATAATCCAGTTGTTTCATTACCGATATTACTATTATAAATACCTTTAGCTTCTACATAATCAATTTCTTTATATACACCTTCTAATGAAACAATATATTTAATATTTACTTTTTGATCATGTTCTATAAGTTCTTGTCTATTTGAAACAGAAAACTTTGTAGAAATAGTTATATCAAAATTACTTAATAAATAAGAAGAATTTGTATCTCTCTTAATTTTATTTTCATCAGCTTCACTATACCATTTATCTTTAGGTATATTCTTGTATATAGAATCTTTAATTTCATCTAAAGATATAATACCATATCTATTATCATCAAATGCATAAATAGTATTTCCTGATAAATCAAGATCATATATATTAGCAGTTTGTTCTACTGGTATAAATTCTAATACATCACCAATTGTTTCTGCATTTTTATATAACTGAATATTCTTAACTTTAAATTCAGGTAATTTTTCAAGATTAATTTCAGATGTTTCTAATAATCTATAATTTTGTTTTAAATAATAGAATGAATTATCATCAAATCTCTTATTTAATATTGTTGTACTATTAGATGTATCTTCTTCTGATATTTCCCTGAATTTAAATCCATAATATTCTACAGAACCATCATGTACAAAACCTTTATAAGGAATATATGTATTATCTACTTTTTGATAATATTTATCACTAGAATTTAATAAATTATTTAATTCTTCTCTAAATTTATTTACATTAGAAGAATTAATAGAATATGATGTAAAATTATAATTGTTTTTATATCTCTTATATTTACTAAGATTTACATTTTCTTTATGTTCTCCAGTCTTTAAATAATATCCATATTTTACATAAATATTTAAAGGAAGTTCATTTAAATCCTTTACATCATTATATCTATATGGAATATAACTATTATTTACTACAGAATATTTATAATACTTATTATAATCATTTTCTATAGTCTGAGAATTTTTAACAACTTGTTTAAATGAATCTAATGATAATATACTTGGAGAAATTTTAACATATTGTTCTACTTTCTCATAAAGATTATCTTCATCAATATCATTTATATCAGAATATTCAACAAACTGATAAGTATAAACATTATCATCAATAGTTTCATTAATATTATATTCTATTGGATAATCTGCTGATACATTTATAAGTTTATTATATATAGGAGTATTTAATGTTTCTGAATATGTATATGAAATATATGCAAAATATAATCCACTATTAGAATTATTAAATATTTTATCTTTAATATTTTGATATGTTGTTTCAACTAAATTCTTATTACTATATAATAATTTAAATCTAAGATTATAATCTGTATTATCATTATTTTCTGGTTTCTTATTTTCTACAATATATTCATATGAGAAAAGATATGTAGGTAATACTTCATGAGATTCTATTGTTTCTACATTATTTTCTTTTTTATAGTTAATAAGATCACTATTTAATACTAATAATTGTTCACCATTCTTAAATGAATAAATAATCTTCTGTTCATTAATTGGATTTAATTTAACAATATTAGCATTTACATTATATGATAATCCTTCAATACCAATATTTTTTATTGTAGGATCTAAATATTCTATTTCATTACCATTAATATAAGCATATGCTCTTATACCATAGTAAGTATAACCATTTACTGTAGGTAATTTACTATAGTTAGTATAATGTTTAGTTTTATTATTTGAAGAATTATCAATATATACAGATTCATCACCAGCTGATACTTGTGGAATACTTATATCAACTGTATGAACTGTAATCTCATCTTGAGAAATTGTTGTCTTTACATTTGTATATTCTTCCTCAACTGTTGTTTCTTCTTCAGTATGTTTATCATCATCAGATAAATATATATTTACAAATTTCTTAAGTTTAAAACTATTAGAAAGAGTTTTTAAATAAATATATATTCTATCTTCATGACGTTCAGTTTGATAATAAAATACAGATGTATCATATGGTTGACCATCTCCTTTAACAATATTAGTACCAGCTTTTTTATATGGATATACTAAATCATTACCATAAAATACTGTTATATTACCATTAAATTCTTCTTCACCATCTTTCAATTCATATATACAAGCTAAAGTTCTTGCAGCTCCACCAATATTTGTATATAATTTTACAGGATTAACATAATAAATATTAGTATGAGTATTTGCTGATACTTGTATAGCCCTATTAGTACTTGTTGCTTCTCCAGTTTGTTCTGTACCATCAGAAAAATTTAAAGTAATATTTAATTTTGAAGCATTTTTTGTATTTTGACTATTATTTAATGAATATAAAAAGTTTTCACCACATAACCATACTGCAGGAGGAATACTATTAGTTGTTATTCTTGCATCATTATTTAAACCTATAGTATTTAATTTAAATTCAAAAACATAAGTTTGATTAGTATTATCAAATTCTGATTTATACCAATTTATAGAATTTATATTATTACAAGTACTAACAGATACTGTTTGTGTAGATTGAGTATTACCCCATTCAGGATTTTCAGATTCTTGTGTTACTTGTATAGTTTCTGTAGAATTATATATATATGCATTATATGATGATTTATAATATTTCCAATTATGAGTATTACCATAATATGTATAATCAATATCTTCTAATCCATCACCATTATTTATTTTAATTTCAATATTATTATACATATTATTTGCTACATATGAATAGCAAGTTAATATATCTTTATGTTCAGGATTATAATGATTATTATGAACAAAATTATTATCTAATTTAATATTTTTTATTTCTGTTTTAGATTTTACTCTAAACCAAATATAATTAAATAAATCACAATATTGTATATTAATATCATCAATATCAATATTTGAATTAAATTCTACTGCATATTTATTATAAAATAATTGATTAACATCATTTAATTCTACTTCTTTTCCATTAAATGGTGTTATTTTTTTAAATATTATTTGAAAGTATGCAACAACATGACCATTACTGTCATTATGTTTTTTATATATTAAAGTATATATATTTTTTGATGTTTCTGATTCATTTCTTTTATAAAATTTAAAAACACCATCTTTTCTTGTTGATTCATAATTATATTTAGTAGTAATATTACTAAAAAATGTTTTATAATCTATATTATTAAGAAATACAGGAGTTGTAAGTTTATTAATTGTAGTAGTATCAACTTCACCATGACTACTATCATCCCCATATTCTATATTATTACTAAATACTGTTTTACAAGAATTTAATAATAAATTTGCTTGTTCATAATCAATATTAAATAAATTTTGTAAAACATATTGAGTAAATGTACTATCACCACCTCTATTATAAATTTTAGAATATAAATAAATACCATAATAGTTATCACTATCATATGAAATAGCTGTATTAGGATGTGATTCATAATATTCTAATGTTCCTTTTGTTTCAGTATTAGATATACCACTAAATACATTACTATTTTGTTTTGTTGATTGTGAATAATTACTATTTGAAATACTTGTTCCAACTGTTCTAGTTGTTGTTCTTGCTGGTTTTCTAGCCATAAATTATTTAATATATACTTATATATATAAAAATAATTTTTACTAGTTTAATATAAATAAAAAAGAGAACCATTTTATGATTCTCTTATGATGTCTTCTAAACTATTTATTAAGTATTCTTTATTTTCTTTAGTTAGTTTAGTATTTTCATTTAATTTATTCCTAATATAATTAATGATAGTACTTTGCAATATTTCTCGTTTATCATTATTCTCTATTTTATAAAATATATCTTTTATAATATCTTTACTTGTTAAATCTTCAATATCACTAATTATATACTTTTCTTTAAAGAATTTTTCATATAAATCAGTAACTATATTTTGAAGATACATAAACATAAAATCTTTATTAAGATTTTCTAAGGAATATAGTTCTTGAATACTTACTTCTTTTTGATTATAAATATTCTCATTCCCAGTATTTATAAATGATAATTTAAGAAATGTTTTATCATAAGTATCATAATTAAATACATAATTATTTATAATATTTAAGAATTTTTCATCTTTAGAAATCTTATCAAATATATCATCAATACCATTCCAATAAAAGATTATAGGAAATCCATTATTGTCATTGAGTAAGACATTTACATTTTCAAGTTCACTTGATACAATATTTATTGCTACAAAACATGAATTTATCATATCAAAAGATATATATTATTATATATTTATTATAGAAAACTTCAAAAATATATTCATGTGAAATCATTGTAGATATTCGGTGAAAATTTCTATATTTAATAAAAATATTGTTGGTATTGTAGATGCGTGAGCTTTTAATTGGTGATTTACATTTCGGTATAAAATCAAATTCAACATCTTGGTTAGATACACAAAGAGATTTTTTTGAAAAACAGATATTCAAAATTATAGAAGAAGAGAATATTGATAGAATAGTTTTTCTTGGTGACTTATTTGATATTCGTTATTCTATAAATCAGCAAATAGGTATTGAAGTAAAAAATATAATTCGTAATCTTGTAAATAGATTTCAATATCCTAAACAAATAATATTCTTAGCTGGTAACCATGACTATTATTCTCCTCTAGAAGAGTTCGATTCTTATAATGCTTATGAACTTGTCTTTGGTCCAGAATTTAAAAAGTGTTATCCAAATATTAGATTTGTAACAACAGAACCATATTTAGATGAGAATGGTGGATTATTCCTTCCATGGTATTGGACAGAAAATCCTGAACATTTTGATGAATTACTTTATAGATATAAATTTGGTTCTGAAGTAAAGGCTATTTATTGTCATGCTGATTTGACTATATGGCCTGGTGGTAGAATATCTTGTCTTAAAGGAATTCCTGTATATTCTGGTCATATTCATTATCTTTATGATGATGAAATAGGAAATCTTCATAATCTTGGAGCAGCTCTTGCTCTTACATTTGGTGATACTAATCAAGACAGATATTTATATATTCTTGAAGATTTTAAGATTGTTAAGACTATCACAAATGATACAACTCCTAAATTTAAGAGAATATTTAATGAAGATATATTTACAGTAACTGGAGAGGATTTTAATAATTCTTATATGCAGATTTGTATTAATTCAAGTAATATAAATAAAGCGCAATATATAGATCAAATAAAGGCTATTAAAACTTCTTATACTGATGCATATATCAGAATTCACGTTATTGATGATGATCAAGAAAGAAATCCTCAGATTATAGCAGAAGGATTTAATACTAATATTGGAGATTATATTGAGAATAATATCCCTGACCATCTTAATGATAAATATACTATGATTAAGAACAAATTAAACAATGCTGATTAATTATGATTAAGTGTATTTATACAAATATAAAAAATCAACATCGTTATCTTGAACAATGGATAGAATATCATATCCGTTTAGGATTTAATTATTTTATCTTTTATCAAGAGAAGGATAGTATTTCTCATGAGGATATTATCAATAAATATAATAAAGTATGTAGGATTGATTTTTTTGATTATGTATTAAATAAAGAAACATTTGAACCTAAAGAGATTACTTGTTTCAAACATTTATTAAAAAATTATAATAATATTGATTGGTTAATAAAATTAGATCCAGATGAGTATATATCACTTCCTGGTGATATGACTATTGATGATGTATTTTATAATGTAAATGAAGAAGTAATTAAAGAGATAATTCTTGAGAGAAAAATATATAATGCTAATGGATTTATAAATGAACCATCACATAATAATTATGATTTAGTAGATACATATATAGATTCTATAAATGAAGATAAATTAGCAACATTTTATAATACTAATATTTCATTTAAAGAATTTAAAAATACTAAAGCAATTTTAAATTATAAAAGTTTTATACAAGAATATTCTGAAGATGATTTAAGTATGAATTATCCATATAGTTTTTATGATTATACAGATGAAGATGTTTTGTATTTAAATGGTATAGTCATAAATTACTATATTACTAAATCATTTGAAGAATTTTATAGTAAGATAAATCATAATGAGATTAATATGAAACTTGGAGATTTCTTCATATTTAATCCAGATATGATTGATAGAATTCCTGAGATAGAAAATAAATTTAATATAAATGTTTTTACAGCATGATAATTAAAGATATTAAGATAACTAATTTTAAATCACTATATGGTGAGAATTATTTTAATTTCCAGCAATTAGATGGACTTATTAAATTATCTGGTCCAATTGGTAGTGGAAAGACTAGTCTTGCTGAAGCAATTCTTTATGGTCTTTATGGTACTATTCAAGGACAGACAAATACAAGTCTTGTTGCTTGGAATATGAAGAGTTGTACAGTAGAGATAAATCTTGTTTCAAAAAATAAAGAAGTTCATATTATTCGTAATTCTATAGAGCCTCTTATCATTGAAATAAATGGTAAGACACTTTCAGCATCAAGTAAGAGAAATACTCAAGAAATTCTTGAAGAAGAGATTTTTGATGTACCTAAACTTGCTGTAACAAAGATGTGTATTATTTCATTTAATGAATTTAGTAATAGTCTTGCTAAGATGAATCCTCAACAGACTAAGCAATTTCTTGATGATATTTTCGGATTTAAACTTTTTACTGAATATAATGATGAAGTTGTAATTGAAAGAAAGAATCAGATTAATGAATCGACAAAACTTAATGCTATTTATACTGAAACCGAAAATCAGATTAAGAGATTAAAAGAGAAGAAAGAACAACAACAGAATGAGATTAAACTTTCAGTTGATACACATGCTCTTGACAATGAAAGAAAGCAATATGTTGAACAAGGTAAGAAATTAAAAGAAGACAGATCTAATTTAGAAGCAGAACAACAGTCAAAAGTTAATGAAGTAAATAAAAAGATTGATGAGATAAGTCAAAAGATTACTGAATATTCTACATTAGGTCGTCAAGAAAAATCATATTATAATACATTTAAATCTGGTATATGTCCAACTTGTGGTAGTAAGATTGATGAGTCACATATTGAAGAACATAAGAATAAGATGTTAGAATATGCTGCTAAAGTAAATGAATGTAATGCTACTAAAGAAGAATATAAGAAAGAATTAAGTGTTATTGCTCAAGAATATAAACCTAAATTTGATGAGATAGCAACAAATATTAAAGAATTAGTTAATAAGATAAATAATATTGACTCAGAATTAAAGATATTTGAGAATAATCTTAAAGTTATTAATGCTAATTATGATGATTTAATTACTGAGCAAGAACAGAAATTAAAAGATATTAAAGAGAATATTGATAAGAATGATCTTGAGATTGGTGAATGGAATGAGATGAATGAATTATTTACAAAAACACTTAGATATAATCTTCTTGATACACTTATTCCTCATATTAATAAATCAATTCAATATTATATCAATAAACTTGACCAACCATATAAGATTGAATATGACCAAGAGTTTAAACCTCATATTTTTGTAGATACATTTGGTAAAGAAATATCTTATGGTAACTTAAGTACAGGACAAAAGAAGACTCTTGATATTGCAATTATATTTGGTATTCTTCAGAATATTATTGCTAATGTTAACTTTAATATTATATTCCTTGATGAGTTATTCTCAAATATGGATAGTGATTCTAGAAATACTATGTTAGGTCTTATTAAAGAAAACTTTAAAGATGATAAATCAGTATTTATTATGAATCATGCTGAAATGAGCGATGATTATTTCAAACATAAGATTAGAGTATCATTACAACAAAGAAAAATTACAGTGAAGAAACTTGGTGATATTGTAGTTAAGAAATCAATTTATGATCAGATATTATAAAAAAAGAGAGGTATTAAACCTCTCTTTCTTTTTTATATATTATATTGATTACTTGTTAATTCCAAGCATAATACTCTGTCCATTTCCAAGCATATAGGTAGGAAGCTCACCATTCCACTTGTTAATCCACTCAAGTTCAACAATTCGAGGGTTAGTAGAAATTGACTGTCCCTTAATCTTAAGTGCCTGTGCTTCAGCTTCAGCCTGAGTAATATCAATATCCTTCTGAATCTGTGCCTGCTTCAAAAGCTCATTCTTCTGCTTAGTTACCTCAATAAGAGTAAGTGCCTTCTGTTCCTCAAGTTTCTTCTGGTTAATAGACTGCTCATATTCCTGATTGTAATAAACCTCACGAATATCAATCTGCTCAAGAATAAGATGATATGCCTCAATATCCTTCTTCATCTTATCATAAGTAAGCTGCTGAATTTCCTCACGCTTATTAGAATAAACTTCAATAGGAGTATACTTAGAAGCAGTAAGAGCAAGTGCAGACTTCAACTTAGCTTTAATAACATTCTCTTCAAGCCAAAGGAATCGCCCATTATTAGAGTCATCAAGTTCAGATACATTGTCATAAATCCACCATGCATATTCCTCATCAATCTTCCAGGATGCAGAGATAGCAAATCCCATCTTAATACCATCAACAGTAGGTGCCCAGATTGTAGTGCCCTGTACAGAACTCTTCTTAGCATCAGTCATACGAGTATCATCTGTAGAAGCATCAGTACGAGAACCAAGATTAGCACAAGTATAAACCTGAACAGTCTTATCCATCTTTACAACCTTATACCAAGGCATTACCATATGCCAACCAGTCCTATAAGATTCATGTTTAACACCTCCAGGAGTAACTACAACACCACATTCCTGTGCAGGAATAACTGCGACAAAACTAAGACTGATAGCAACTACAATACCAGCAATAAGAATCATAATATGGTTAGGAAGAACCTTCTCGTCCTGAACCTTGTTAGTAATAGCAGCAATAACCCAATAAAGGATTGCAAGAATTGCAAGAATAGTAATAAATGTAAGCATAATGTTTTAATGTTTAAAGTTAATATTAATATTTATCGAGATTCAATAAAATATACGGTGCTTTCCATTACACCCCAACTAGAACTTTCCTGGAATGTCTTTGTTACTGGAACATAATCAGGAGTCATAGGACGTGTAAGATAGAACAAGTCATCATCTTTCCACGTAACCTCCATAAGTTCCTGTCCAGCAGGAAGATTGATAGTCATTTCACCACCAAACTGACGAGTACGAATCTGCTCAGTACATCCACAGAGACAGATAATTGCAGCAATGATTAAAATAAATTTCTTCATAATATTTTTAATAATTTAAAGGATTAATATATTAAACTTTAATATTCTAATAGACCTTTAGAATAAATCCAACACTGACCAGTTGCATATTCACAACCATTTGGAGTACGATGAGAAACAGTAAGACTTGCCGGAACATCAACCTCCACATAGTCTCCTTCATCTTTGAACTGAAAAATTTCTTCCTTATCAACAATAGAATGAAGCATAACTTCATCTGAATCATTGAATCCATTAAGCATTCTTTTTAGATCACCTACTGTCAAGGTTTTTGCAGGAAATACTTTATCCATAATGTTTATTTTAATTACATATCTTCAGGTGCATATTCATATTCATCACCAGCAGTATATTCATGATTCTTATCAACTATTCCAAATAACATTAAAACAGTTTCAGAACCTTCATAAAAAGCTTTCTCTATATCAGAAACAGTAAAAGTTGACTTTTCACAAAATAACTTAGCACTAAACTCATTCCATGCATTGTGAATATTATTTGCAATATCTATATTCGTCATAATGTTTGTTTTTTAATTACATTATAAATATAGTAAATAGTTAAAAAAATTCAATGAAATACAGTAGAAATTCAAATGTTTTTTCTATTTTTATATAAAGATATTATTTTATAGATTTGTAGAGAAGTATTTATGCTTCCCTTGAGATTTATAACAGAATCGAATACATTTCTATGAAGTTTATAAATATATCCAATAAACTTTTATGAATACTTTAAAAACTAAGTCAAATGATGACAAAAACTTTTCTAAATTAGCAGTTAACAAATCATTGTTAAAAGAGTACAAAACTTCTGATTGTACAAGAACCGTATATCTTAATGACGGTGATGAATTTCAAATTCAGTTATTTAATCCTGAAACTACAGAAATTGGAGCAGAGATTTTTATTGATGGTGAACCACTATCTAATATCATTATCTTAAATCCAGGTGAAAGAATGTGGTTAGAGAGATATACTGATAAAGCAAAGAAATTCAAATTTAAGGTTTATACAGTAGATGGTGAATCTAAGGCAGTAGAAAAAGCAATTGCTCATAATGGAGAAATTGAAATTAAGTTCTATAGAAAGCAGAAACCTACTATAATCAATCGTTATCATTATCCTGATTATATATATAGAGATATTACTGTAGAACCTTGGAAACCAAACATTTGGTATAACTATAACATTACATGTAGTGATGCAAATTCAGTTAATACAGTTGATTCAGGAATAACTAATTTTTCAGCAAATCTTGATTTAAATTCTGTAAACTATTGTTCATGTGAACTTGGTGCTGCTACTGGTGTGTATGATGCAAGTGATGTAACAGCAAGTGCTTCAGCATCAAGCGCTACAGCCCTTGAATTTACTCCAGAAAAAGCATCATTTAGTTGTGGTGAAACACATTATGAAGATGGTAGTTCATCTAGTTGGGCAGCTTATGATGGTGATGCTGATCCTAATTTAATTGAAACTGGTCGTGTTGCTGAAGGAAGTCATTCAAATCAGAAATTCCAGAATGTTGATATTGATCTTGAAATATTTGCATTTAGAACTGAAAAGTTTAAGATTCTTCCTTATTCAAGAAAACCTTATACAGCAAATGATGCAAAGAAGATTTATTGTTCAAGTTGTGGACATAAATTAAATACAAAGTTTAAATATTGTCCATATTGTGGTGCAGAAATCGATTAAAATTTAAATATAAAAGTTATTTTTACATAACTAACAAATAAATAATTATATATAGAAATGAGAGAAGTTGATATTAATGATGTAGAAAAAAATCTTTCAGGTCAAATTCCAGAATTTGAAGGAGAAACAGTAGTTGAAGAAACTACTACTCCATCAAAACCTGAAAATGAAGCTACTCAATTTCTTGGAACTAAATTAACTCATAAGATTGGTGGATATGGCGAAAGCGATAAAGAAGCCGATAAAGAAATGGTAGAAGAAAAGAAACTTACCAGAGTTGGCGAAAAAATTACTCAAAGTACTGAAATCAGAGATGGTTGGATGGATGTTGATAAGCGCTTACTTGGTGATAGAGCTATTTTCTATCCAGAAGATTGGCAATTTAAGATTCGTCCTGCTACAGTAGAAGCTGTTAGAAACTGGTCAACTATTGATGATGAAAATCCTAATTCAGTTGATGATGTTTTTAATGAGATTCTTAAATCTTGTTTAGCTATTGTAACACCTAATGGTCCACTTCCTTGGGGTAATATTCGTTCATGGGATAGATTCTTCTTCATTCTTCTTATAAGAGAATATACATTTATTGATGGTGAAAAGAAAGTTGAATTTACTGAAGATTGTCCAAACTGTGATAATCCTGTAACATTTACTCTTAATTCTCAGAGTCTTATGTATGATATGCCTGATCCTGATGTAATGAAGTATTTCTCATCAGAAGAACAGAATTGGTTAATTGATCCTGAAGAATATGATGTAGAATGGCCAGAAAAGATTGTTCTTTATCTTCCTACTCTTGAAAAGGATGCTAATATTAAAGCATGGCTTATTGATAGAGTACAGAATAAGAAAAAGGTTGATAATGTATTTGTTAAATTCCTTCCTTGGCTTGCACCAAAGATTTCTAAGGATTTACAAATTGCTCAGCGTCAGATTAGAGAATATGAAGTTAAGTTTAAGAGTTGGGACACAGAAATGTTCTCATTTATGGATGAAGTAATAAATAATATTACTGTTATGCCATCAACAAATTTAGTTCAAACATGTCCAACTTGTGGTGAGGAGGTAACCGCAGCTATTTCCTTTCAAGATGGAATCCGTTCTCTATTCAATATGGCAGGTGGACGTAAGAAATTTGGTAAAAAGTAAACTTTATATTTGTAGAGACTGGCATATACAACCATCTGAAATTGATAGAATGATGTATTTTGAATATGAATATATTATTCAAGATATCAATAAAGAAAATAAGGAACAAGAAAAGAGAAATAAAGAGGATGAAAAGAGATATGGTAATATCGGAAAACTTCCAAATTATAACTCAATGAAAACTCCTTCAGTTAATATGCCTAAAATGCCAACATTTAATATGCCTAAAATTTAAGAGATTTGCAATGCAAATCTCTTTTTTTATTTATATAAATTTTATTTTTATACATAAAGAAGTATAATTTTATTAATAAAATATGGCTAATTCTAATGTTGATATTTCAAATAAACTTTTTACATATGTAAAACATGGAGTTGATATATCACAAACTATAAAAGATATATATTATAATTCATTAATATTTATAGGTGATGAACAACAAATATATGTTCCAGCTATTGATACTTATGTAGGTGTAGGTAAATCTAAATATAATGAATTATCAAAAAATATTCTTTGGATTCCTTCATTAGGTGCATATAGTATTACTACTAAAGAAGGCGGTAATTCTGCTTCTGGTAAATATTCATTATCTATTGGAGAAAATACAGTTGCTTCTGGTAAAAGTTCATTATCTGGTGGTACTGAAACAAGAGCTTCTGGAGAAAATGCTGTTAGTTTTGGTAATTATACATTAGCTTCAGGAGATAATTCATTTGCCAGTGGTGATCATACAAAAGCAACAGGAGATTATTCATTTGCTGAAGGTGTTCTTACTGAGGCAAATGGAGATAACTCTCATGCTGAAGGACTTTTAACTTATAGTAATGGTATAAATTCTCATGCTGAAGGTAATAATACATATTCATTAGGAGAATCTTCACATTCAGAAGGAAATTCTTCAGTAGCTTATGGAGAATCAACACATTCTGAAGGTAAAAATACATATTCTATTGGAAATTATTCACATGCTGAAGGTTTATATACTTATACATATAATAATGCTGAGCATGCTGAAGGTAAATATAATAAATCAAATAATAATACAATATCATCTATTGGTATTGGTACAAGTCAAAGCAATCGTAAAAATGCTTTTGAAGTAGTTGATAATGGTAATGCATATCTTATTAATGTTGGTGGATTTAATGGTGCTAATAGAGATTCAGCTACAACACTTCAAGATATAGTTAATAGAGCTATATCAAGTACAAATACTGGAACTGTTAATAATTCTGGAACTCATGTTATTAATAATGTTCATATAAATAGTTATGGTGATTTATCTTATACTTATCATGACTTAAGTGGTTTTGAATCAAGTGATTTTTTAACAGGATATACTCAAACTGGTGATGGTAAAGTATCTGTTTCTACTCAAGTATTTACTAATCAAGGTCATCAAAAAACTACTAATCAAACATATGTTATAACATATACATATATTGATCATTCTGGTAAATTACATTATGATTATAGAGATATAAGTGGTTCTGATAGTGGAAATTTTGTAACAGGATATACACAGACAGCTGATGGTAAAATAAGTATATCAAAAGGAACATTTGCTACAGAAGGTCATGTAAAAACAACAGAACAAAATTATGTAGTTACTTATACTTATATTGATGCTAATGGTAAGATACATTATGATTATAGAGATATTAGTGGTTCTGATTCTGATAATTTCTTAACAGGATTTAGTCAAACTAAAGATGGTAAAGTAAGTGTATCTAAAGGTAAATTTACAAATTCATTTACTAATGAAGGTAAACATAATTTAGTTACATATTCAAGTAGTAATCCACATAAGTTTGTTTCATATACATATATAGATACTACAGGTAAAGTTCATCAGACATATGATACTATTTATGTAGATCCTGAAAATGATTTTAAATATCATGATTTAAGCATAACTCAAGTAACATATCAAGGTGATGCTAATTTTGTATATGCTCTTACTGGAGTTTCAACAACTAATGGAAATGCTACATCACATACAATTGCTTATCAAATTTCAGGACTTCCAACAAAGAAATATGTTGATGATCAATTTAGAGCAAATGATGCTTTAAGATATTGTGGTACAGTTACTCCTTCACAAGCGCAAAATGGAACAGTTACATTTACTCATAATACTGTCCATCCAGGTCATGAAACACCTGATTATAGTGCTGGTGCAGTTTATAAAGTAAATGGAACTGGTTATTTTTACGGAGAAAGAGTATCTGCTGGTGATATGGTAATATCATATTCTGATTCTGCTGCAGCAACATCAAGTGATGGATGGAATGTAATTAATCAGAATATTGATTTAAGACAATTAACTCCTACACAAGTATATAATGGTGGTTCAAAATCATCTAATGTAATTACTAATGTTAATTTAACATCTGATGGTACATTATCTTATACATATTATCCATTAGATATTACTAATAAGACTCATACATTCTCTTCAGCAACTGAAGTAACAAATACTAATTCTCAAGATTTATTAAGAAATGTTAAGAATAAAGGTTTAAGAGTTATAACTGGAGTTAGTTTAACTCAAAATGGTCTTACAACAGAATTAGATACTTCTTATACATATCTTTATTCATATCAAGGACATCATAGTGGTTCATTAAGTAAACCAGAAGGATTTATATATAGTGTTTCATTAAGTTCTGATGGTGAATTAAGTGCATCAGGTAGAGATTTTGGAACTCAACCAAATGAAAAGAATGGTAATTATGTTATAACTAATGCATATATTACAACTACTGGTGTATTATATTATGATTATAGAAATCTTGAAACAACATCTGCTAGTGGAGTTGCTGGAAGTACTACAACTATAACAAATAGTACTAAAGTAAATGTTCTTACAGGACTTACTCAAACTAAAGATGGTAAAGTATCATATGCTTATACTTTATTAAATACATCTCATAGTACAAATAGTGGTTCTGCTACAAATAATGGTACACTTACAACAAGTTATACAAATGTAATAACAGGTGTTTCTATTTCAAGTGATGGTGTATTATCTTATTCATATACTCCTCTTAATGTAACTGAATCTGGTCACTCAACATCTTCTGTTGGTCTTGACTCAGTAAATCATTCAGGAGCAACAACAGGTGTTGTAACAAGTGTATATGTTGGTACAAATAATGTACTTTCATATGTTACTAGAGATATTTCTGGAAGTGGAAGTGGTAATTTTGCTATATCATATACTCAAGATACTGAAGGACATGTATCAATGGGTTTTGGTTCATTTAGTACAAGTAAAGCTGCTTCAGCAACAACACATACAGCATATGTTGTAGGAGTTTCTATTGGAAGTGATGGTACATTATCATATAATTATGCTAATGTAAATCATACCAATACTGGTACATCTGCAGAAAATACTGTACAAACTAAGAGAGTAATAACTAATGTAGCTCTTAGTACTGCTGGAGCATTAACTTATTCATATTATGATTTATCTGTTGATACTGCAAGTTCACAGAATAAAAATGGTTTAAGTGCTAAAACAATTAATACTAATAATGATCAAGTAGATATTTTAAGAACTAATTCAGCAAATACTGGTGTAAAAGTATTAACTGGAGTTGTATTAACTCAAACTGGTACTCAAACTAAATTATCATATGAATATACAGATATTTATGCTAATTTATCTCATCATTCAGGAAGTATTAATCAAAGTAGTGGTTTTGTATACAGTATAACAATGGGTACTGATGGTACTCTTAGTGCATCTGGTAGAAACTTTGCTAATACAGGAACAAAATCAGATAATACTGTTGTAAATAGTTTTGCAATTGATTTTATAAAGAATGTTAATCTTTCTTCAACTGGAGAATTATCTTATACTTATGGTACAGTAACATTTGGTATTAGTAATGAAGTTAAAACAGTTAAGAATACAAGTAATGCAATATATTTAGCTGGTATAACATCAACACCTAATGATAATACTATTAGTTATCAATATTATACTCCTAATACTTATACAACAAATGGAGCATTCTATACAAGTAGTGGTATAATTGGTGGTGCACTTACAGTACATGGTAATTTAACACTTAATGGTAATACTACTATTGGAGATGCTAATACAGATTCAGTAACATTAAAATCTGGTTTAATAACAATTACAAATAATACTGAATTTAGTGGACTTTCAAAACTTTGGGGAACTATAAGTTAAAAAAAAGAGGAAGAAATAAATTCTTCCTCTTTTTTATGATATTGAAATTGAATTTTCTGATTCCATTTCAGATAGTATTTTATCATATGTTTCTTTAGATACATCAAGAATATAATTTCCTACTTCAACAATATATAATTTCATATTATTTAATTCTTCTTCTCTCTTTTTATATTTTTCAGTACCATATTCTTCATCATTCTTTAGAAACCAATATCCTGTAGTTTCACATATAGCATGTACAAGAGAAGAATTAAATCTGGTTTTACTTAGAGTATAACTATATGTTTTTTCATATCTATCACTACTCCAACCACCAGATTCTTTTTTATATGAATTATTTGCTTTAAACCAAAACATAATTATTCTTCATCTAAATTATCATATGTAGGAATATAAGATACTATATTTGTTTTAAATGGATTATATTTAGGAAAATAAATTTCTTTATCATTATCAAATGTAATTTCTCTTAAAGAATTAACTAAACAACTTAACCCATTATCTATAAACCATTGTTTAGGACCAGTTATAAAAAATATATATTCACCATCTTCTCTTTTATAAAAATTCCAATTAAATGCTGGTTTATATTTATCATATTCACCAGAATTAACAAAAGATTTTAATGTCTCTTTAAGAACTTTTACTTTATGAGAATCTTCACTTGAAGTATAATTATCTTCTGGTTTTAATTCAATAAATACAATATCATCGTAGTCTACATCGATATATGTAAACTTAAATCCAAATAACCACCAATTCTTTTCTATATATGAATTGATACCTTTAACTGAATCTGTATTATTTACTCTAAATATATTATACCAAGTAAATTTATCAAATTCTACACAGAAACATTTGTTTCCATCTTTACTCCATTTAACTAACATAGGACATATATTTACTTTCATTATCTAATAAAGGAAAAACATATCTATTTTGTTCAGTTGTCATATATGAATAAGATAAAATCTTTTCATTTGTGATAAGTTTATCAAGTTTATGTTGTTTCAACTCTTTAATAGTTGTAGATACAAAGAAAATTTTTTCTTTTTGATCAGGATTTGAATAAATCCAATCATACTTAATATTAGTATGACAATTATTCATATCCTTAGACCATTGAGATAAACATTCTTTAAATATATTTAAATCATGATCTTTATAATCAAAAGTAGAATTAATTACAATATTAACTCTTTGATTTTCTGCTTTCTTTAGTTTATATTTTTCAATAATATTCATAATTTTATAGTTTTTAATAAAGTCTAATTTCAATTCCTTTTTCACGAGCTTTCTTCATCTTTCCAGTATTACTATCAAGAGAATTAGTAAATACAATCTGAACTTCTTTCCATGAACCAGTATTACGATATTCAGGATGTTTATTAAGGAAATCTCCCTTAGAAAGATAATCATTGGGTTCACCAGTCATAATGATTGGAATCTGATCTCCACGAATTGCTTTAGCTTCTTCTACCTGAATACGATACTGATCCATATCAAATCCAATAGAATTAATTATACTCATAACTTGATGATATTTAGGATTTTGAATATCAAAAACCCATTCATAAGCAATTTTTGGAAGTGATGTCCAATCACCATCACCAGATTTAATCATTTCTTTTTCAATCTGTTCTGCAACTTTTATACCACAAAGAGGGAAAGAGCAAGAAACAATAATATCTTTTAAAGTAAGCTTTTTAAGATATTCATTAAATGATTTCTTGGCATTAGTTCCAAGTTTACCACCAAGAGCACTATCTATTTCATTTCCAGAAACAAAGAGAATATTATTTGGAACAGGTTTTTCTGGAATATCAAAGAATTCATCTCCCTTACACTGTTCTTTTACATATTCAAAAATTGTTTCAGCAGCAGAAGGACCAATACTTGGAATATTAAGAGCTTCTGCAGAAGCAAGAAAACTGTTTTTAATAATTTCTTCTTCAGAAAGTTTCTTATAAAGATGAACACCATCTATAATACAATCATTAATATCAATAAGTCCGATATTAGATTCATTATATTTAGATGTATCAGTAATCTTATAAATAAAAGGAATAATATCACCAGCAAGTGAAAGAATTACTTTAGTTCCAATACTGATTTTATTTTCAAGAATATAACCATAATTATGTGCAGAAGCTCTTGTAACTTCTTTACCATCCATAATTACAGGATTTACAATAATAACTGGAGTATATTCACCAGTTTTATTAGAAAGCTGCCATTTGATATCTACAATTTCAGTTTCTTTAAGTTGAGGAGCAAACTTAACAGCAACACAATCTTTAGGACGATGTTCTGTAAGATTATTCTCTCTTAGACCAGCGACTGGTTTTAAAACAATTCCATCAAGAGCAAATGGACAATCTTCATTTCTATAAGATTCAAATTTATGATAAAGTCCTTCAAGCATTTTACTATCAAATTTATCAATAGTAAAATAAAATTGAGGTTTATCAGGATAATCATAACCCATCCAATCCATATCAATCCATCTGGCATGATCATCCATAATTCTGATATCATAAATGACAACAGAAAGGTCATTAATCATATCTTCAATTTCAGGAGTATAATCCCTATTAAGAAGACCAGATACGAATGAACGAGGATTTACAAATTCTGAATATTTATTTTCAAAAATAAATCTATCAATAAGAACTTCTCCACGAAGAACATAATCTTCTGGAATTTGTTTATTAAGTTTATTAATATCAGGAAGAAGTTTATTAATCAGATGTTTGTTCAAATCTTTACCATACTCACCATCTCCACGAGAAGAAATAAAAATAACATTATTCTTCTCTCCACTTACAGAACATTCAAATGAACAACCATCAAATTTAGGAGTAACAATAAACCAATTAGCATTATTCCTAAGAAGATATTTATTAATATCATTTACATAATCACTAAAGATAATCTTTCCTTCAGAATTCTCTTTAATCTGAACCTTAGAAAGACTACCCATAATAAATGGATGTTTAATTGTATAAGTGGGATTTTTCTTAGCACCAATATATGATTTATTTTCAAGTCCAAGACGCTTTTCAAGCTCATCGAACTCAAAGTCTTCCATAATTGGAGTACCGTTGTAATACGCTTCTTTTGCTTTATTATAAAGTTCTAAATCGGTCATATATAGTTTAAATTATTTTCAATTTAATATAGTTGATAAATTATAAAATTCAATCTTTTATCAATGTAATATAATAAAACCAACCACCATATTTACTTTCATGTGGTACAATAGAAATTATAGAATAATTAAGAAGATTACAAAAATATGATAAAAAGCCTGCTAAAGTATAAACTCTAACTTTACTATCTTTTTTAATTATCTCTAATTCTTTTTCAAAAAATCCAGTAGAATTTCCTTCTGCTGATGCTATAGTATAAGGACACACTCCCTTATTTGTATTATAAGGGAGTGAAATCCACATAGTACGATATTCTTTTAATTCGGAATATTTTTTAGACTTAGCCATTTATTAGCTTTTTACGACCCAGTCAGCAAGAGAAGTAATAAGATAACCTAGAGTCTTATAACGACACTCAAATCCTTCTCCTTCTACCCAACCCTTTGCAGCAGTAAAAACTTCATTGGACTTATTCTGTCCTCTTGAACCAGGATTAGGATTAATATCGATATCAACATATGCAATAGGAACGCCATATTCGCGAAGTGACTTTGCAACATTGATAGACTCTTCAACTTCCTTAAGAAGTCTTTCGGCACGCTGTTCTCTACGATAACGAGGTACATACCAACGACGGAAAATACAGTGAGCACCATGTCCATGTTCACCATCTCCCTTATCGTACATTGCAATAATAGTTGAGAAGCAAGTCTTGCTACCCTTACTCTGTGAGTCAGTACCAACCATTATATCAATGTTACGATGTGACTTATAATAGTCACGCACATACTCTTCCACATTAGGAAGCTTTTCTCCTGTGAACTTTTTAAAATCAATTGTTCCAGTCATAATTTTAATTTGTTTGTTTTATTTATATTTATTAAATGAAATATCCCCAAGTAATAATCAAACCAAAAATCATTACAGAGGTTTGTTTGCATTTCTTTCCATAAGTTGTGAGCTTATGAATTCCATACTTAATACATTCTTTATCAAAATCTACACTAAGTGCATACGGGTTTAAAAATGTAGTTGTCATAATAAATTAATTTAAATATTCAAAAATAATATAGATAATAAATCTGTAAATTCAAAATAAAGTGAATTAAATGTTATAATTTTTCTATTTTATAATATATAAATGTATATCTGATATGACTTTGTTAATATTTTTAATAATAATTTTTTTAATATTAATATTTATATATTTCAAATATAAAAGTATTGTATTATTTGATGCATTATATTGGGGTCCTGGTTGTGGAGCCCCTGTTAAAGTTATTGACAAAACATTATTTAATGTTACTATAAGTACTTATGATGGTACATATAATATAGGAATAATTGAATTTTTAACAACATATAGAAAATCATAACATAGTTTATATGGAAGAAATAAATTTTAATAAACAGATAGATAAGAGTTTAAAAACTTTAAGTATATCTGCAACTCTTAGTCTTATTGCTAAACCTGTTGATCAGGAAGCAATGTTGGAAAAGACATATAATAAACATTATAATAATCCTGAAAGTGAATATTATCATTTATCTAAAGATGAGATAAAAGCTATTTGGGAGTCTAAAGGTGCAGCATCAAGACAATATGGTTCTCTTCTTGATGATTATATTGGTATTAAATTAACTGGTACTCCAGATGATTTAGAAATGTATAAACTTGATAATGATGTAGATGGAGATGAAAGATTGAAGGGTCTTATTTCATCATTTGAAAATTTCTGGAGTGTTCTTACAAAATCTGGTGATATGGAATTTGTTACTAGAGAAAAGACTATATATTATAAAGTAGGAGATTATTATATTAAAGGTCGTTTTGATGCATTATTCAGAAATAAGAGAACAGGTAAATGGATAATCATTGATTGGAAGAGTAGTAAAAGTATTGATTATAAGAATGTATGGGAAAAACTTCTTGGACCTGCAAAAATGTATGATAACTGTAATCATGTAACATATACAATGCAAGGTTATTTCTATAAGACAGGATTAATATATTCTGATTATCTTCCAGAAGGTACAACTGAAGATGATGTAGAATTCTTAATAGTACAACTTCCTGGTTTTGTAATTGATGGTGATAAAGATTTTAAGATACATAAACCAGCATTTAAATATGACAAAGAATTCATGGATAGAATATTTGAATTCGCTATTAAGAAAAATATGTTACTTGAGAAAAAAGATGAGTAATATTATTGAAGATATATATCATTATATAAAAGATATAAAAGTTGAAAAAGATAAAGAAAAGGAAAGTGAATTAATATATGTAAATGTAACTCCAGAATTTTTAAATCCAGAGACAATAGGTAATTATAATAAAGAAACAGCTGAAAAATATAAAATTAATTAATTATGTTTATTGAAATTAATGAAATTAGCCGTTATTGTAATAATAATGAAACCGATAATGGAGGTAATTGGAAATATAAACAAGTTATTATAGGTAAAATAATTATAAATACTGATGAAATTAGATGTATTTCAATTGATGGATTTGAATGGGAAAATAAAGAAAAATATATTGTTAAAGAAGGTTCTCAAAGATATTGTATATATTTCGATAAAAATAGATCAGTAAATATAGATATTGAATCATACAATAAGATTAAAAAATATTTAATTAATGAAACAAATGATAAATCAATTTGAATCAAATGTAATAGATATTAAATATGGTCCTTGGTATTGTGAAGATATAAGTGTTGATATAGAACATGAAACTATAAATCTTATATATTATAGAGATATTGAAAGTATTACAATACAATTTAACATAAAATAATTTGAATTTTAACACATTTATAACCATATTATATTGGAATTAAAAAAATATGAAAAAGTATAAAATATTATTTGCAGATCTTGATGATACTTTAATCAAGACTCATTCTGGTAAAACTTGGGCTCAAGGTATTTGGGATATGGATCTCAAATTTGATGTTCTTAATAAGATTAAAGAACTTGAACCTGAATATATGTTCATTGTAACTAATCAAGGAGGAATTGGTAAGTTTGTCACTGAAAGTGATTTTGTCAAGAAACTTGATTATGTTGAGGCAAGTATTCGTGGATATATTAAACATCCTAAGTTTATAGATATTCAGTCAATGTATTGTGACAGTATGGATAAAGAAGATCCATTCCGTAAACCAAATCCTGGAATGATTAAATATTTTATTGATGAATATAAACTTAGAGAAAATGGATATACATCAGATGATATGTTAATGATTGGAGATGCATCTGGTAAAGAAGGAGATTTTAGTGATAGTGATAAGAAATCAGCGGAGAATGCAGGGATAAATTATCTTGATGTAAATGACTTCTTGAAATGTGTATTTTTTTAACCATTTAAATATTTAAAGTTATGTTTATTGAATTAATTGAAATTGAAAAAACAAAGGAAGTTGTTGGTCCCTTTATGATTAATACCAATAATATTTCCTTCATTGACACAGTCGTTCTTGATGACAATTCAACTGTCAAACGAGTAAGGACAAATGATCAGGTAACATTTTTCATATCTGATAAAGATTATGGAAAACTAAAGAAGTTGCTATCTGAAAATAATTTGGGACCTACTTCAATGTAAAATTGAAATCATAATTCTTAAAGAAAATGTAGACGTAAGTCTACATTTTTTTATTTTTATATATAATATAATAGAAGTTATGAGAGATTTAAAAGAATATATGTTTGAAGGAGCATGGGGATATGATCCACAACAAACAGACTCAGCTCTTGATTTAAGAGCAGGTATAAATATGTCAATATTAGAAACTATATATGATGAATGCTTCAAAAGAGTGTGGTCTAATAGTGAAGGAATAGATTTAGATGGTAATTCTGCTTGGGAAGCAATTGCTCAGATAGAATACTTTTTTGAAAAATGTGCTAACTTATTTGATATACATAATGAAAAAGATCCTGAATATGAAAGATACTATTATTGGTGGAGATTGAAAAAAGATAAGAAGAAAGATATAGTTGATTTATATTCAGAAGCAATTCAAAGATGCGCATCAGATGATGAGTTTATCAATTCTTGGAAAGAACCAGATAAGATGAGAAAGGCATTAACAGAAAGAGGTAAGATATTAAAGAAGTATGCTAAGTTAAGAGATGATTATTTTAAGCATGAACTTGAATTAGATAAACAAAGAACAGATGCAACTATAAAATTTGTAAAAGATCCTAACAATAAAACAATTGCTTATGGTAAAGAGGGTTGGTGTGTTGTTGGTTTTGATGATAAGACACCTGAAGTAGCAGAAGAATAATAGATAAAAAATAATATGAAAACACTTAAAGAATATTTGTTAAAAGAAAATAAAAAGAATATACCTGATGTAGTATATCATGCAACAATAAAACAAAGATTAAGTGATATAAAGAAATATGGATTAGGTGGTAAAATTCCTAAGAAAAGATTCTGGGATTATGAAGGAACTGAATATGAACATATAAAACAAGGATTTTTTGTTGATGTTAATCCAGAAAATGCATACTATTATGTTGAAAATTCAGATGAAATTTGGGATGCATATGAAGATTTTGATTCTTCTGATATTATATTATTTAGTATAAAAACAAAAGATTTAGATTTGTCAAAACTTCATATTGATTCAAATGATGATTCAAATGAAGATGAACCTCATTCATATTTTTATGATGGAGTAGTTCCATTTGAAAAATTAACAAAAGAAAGTACAAAAGAATATTAATTATGAAAAGTCTTAAAGAATATTTATTAGAAGAAAAAGATGATATTACTGCTTCAACAAGTCGTGGTGATATTAAGTTTACTATATGGAAAGCTCCAGATAAAAAAGTAAAATGGTTAAATGATAATGAAAAATATCAGAAGATAGAATATAAACTTGAAGATAAAGAAGAAGGTTTATATATTGACTTTTTACTTGGATTTAAAGATGGATCATGGAAACTTTGGATTGGTAAGATAGGTTCATGTAGTTATGATGATGATCCATATTGCTCTTTTGAAACAAAGAAATTTGAAGAAGGCATTGTTGGTGCTCTTGATAAAGTAGAAGAATTTATTAAGAAAGTAAAAGATGATCCTGATAGTTATATACAATTTTATAAAACATTATAATGAATAATTTAACTCAATATATAACTGAAAAACTTCATCTTAATAAAAATTTAGTATCTCCAGATGAAGAACTAATAAATAAAGTTAAAGATATTATAATAAAATATCTTGAAGAACATAATTGGTTTGATTGTTATATGGATGATTTTTCAGTTACGCCAAGAGAAAGTGTTAGTAAAAACGGCAGAAAAGATTTACGAGTATATTTATATTACCCAGAAGAATTAAGTAAAAGAATTAGTATTGATAAAATGGGTACAGATGTAGCTGTAACAATTAAAAAAGAATTACATGTTGACTGGGAATGGTCATCAAGTAAAGATAATTGTTATCTTTTATTTACAAATGGAATATAATAAATATATATAATCTTTATTAATGGTAATTATCCGGTGTTGATAGAATTTATATTTTAGCTTTTTACCAAAAATATTAAATTCTATTGATGATAAAACAAAAACAAACAACAAGATCTGACTGTAATAAACACATTATTAAAAGAGAACATTACACAAGAAAAAATGGAACTTGGAAACCCAAGAAGAAATTTGAAACTCAAGAAGAAGCTGATGCATGGATAAATAAATATAAGATGTATAGATATTCTTCTTATTTATGTGAAGTTTGTAAAAAATGGCATATAGGAATGAAAAAAGAATGAATGAGATTTCTTTAAAAGAAGCTAAAAAGATAAAATTATTTAATAGGGTTGAGAAGAAGTATGTACTTACACCTTCTCAACTTTATGATTTTTATAAGTATATAGAATCTGATTGGTATATTGTAAAAGAAGAAAATAATTTTTTATTTGAATATCATTCTATTTATTATGATACTATAGATTTAGATATGTATCAAGAGCATAGAAATAATATAAACAATCGACAGAAACTTAGAATAAGAGAATATTCTAATGGTAAGAAATATCTTGAGATTAAAACAAAGACTGATGGAATAACTAATAAGATAAGAAAGAAAATAACTAATGAAGATATATCAATACTTCAAGATTGGATTAAAGAAAATCTTCATTATAATCTTTCACTTGAAAAAGAATTAGATATAAAATATAAAAGAACTACATTTATTTCTAAAGATAAAAAAGAAAGAATAACTATTGATACAGAAATAAAATTCTATAATTATAAAACTGGATTATCTAAATCTATAGATGATATTATAGTTGAAATAAAACATGAACAAAATTATCCATCATTGATTGAATTATATTTTAATACTCATAATATACAAAAACAAAAGTTTTCAAAATATTATAATGGTATTAATTACACATTAAAAGAGAGCTAAATATATAGCTCTCTTTTTATTTATTTAGTATTTTAATAAAATATATCGTCTATCTCCTTAAGCTATCCCAGAATTAAAAAGAAGCGCTAAAGATTAAGCTTTTGCTATCTGCTTTTCAATTATTTCTTTTACTTGAGCAAAAGAAACTGGAGTATAATCATTATTATCTATACCAACATCATATTGTGTAGGAAGAAGATAATTTAATCTTGGCATATCAGGAGATGTATATGGATGATTCTTATTTGAATGAACATGTCCAAATAATTGCCATGAAGGCTTATCTTTGAAAATACCATCAAATGTAAGGAAAGGAAAATGACTCAAATAAATCTTTTGTCCATCAACACAAATATTCATTTGAGCACAAATATCTTCAAATCCTTCTTCAATATTTCCTTCACACATTAACTTATAATCATGATTACCATGAATTAAGTAAATCTTTCCATTCAATCTAGAACGATATTCCCAGAAACGATTTATATTACCAAACATAAAATCACCAAGATGAAATACAATATCATCTGGACCAACTACAGAATTCCATCTCTTTATAAGATCTTCATTCATTTGGTCAACATTTTCATAAGGACGCATAGCATACTTAATTATATTTGCATGACCAAAATGAGTATCACTTGTAAAAAAGATATTATTCTTTTGAGTAGTAAATTGTACTATATGTGTTTCACACTTAAACATAATCAAACTTCTCCAACATTAATCTTTGGAACTAATCCTAAATCATCTAATACTTCTTTTAAATTAATACATTTTTCTCTTACTTCATTAAGTATCTTACCAAGTTCATTTCTGCCCCAATTTTTATAATTATCAAGCTTTAAAGCAGAATCCTGATCACAACCAATTCCCCAAATCCTATCATATGGACTTGCCTCAACAAACTGCTTACCATCATATTTAGGATCAATAAGTTTATCTCTAAGTTCTTTATTCTGGATAAACTTAGCTGATACTGCAGTTTTCATATAATGTACTCTGACATCATTCCATCTCTTGTCATCATATCCTTTAACTTCACGACCAAGACGGCGAGCTTCTTCTGGATCTGATGTTTTTAATATTTTCTCTGCTGTTTCAGTATCAAAGAAAAACATTGCTTTAAACCACATAAACATTTGCTCAGATGAAGAAAAGTAAAAAGGATCATCACCGTCAGCAACATAATATGGATTTGCAAATTTTATTTTACATTTTGTAAAATTACAAAATGGATGTTCTTTCCAAAAGAATACATATTTATCAGTTGTCCTCATGATAACATTTAGCAATTTTTAAATTATTTGTATCTGTTTCTTGTAAATTATTATAAATTGTTATATATGCATTAGCAAGATTATAATACTCTTCTTGAACCTTCTTAATCTTTTTAATAAGATTTTCCATTATATCTTTACTCTTTTCTTTATATAATTCAAGAGCTTGTTCAAGATTAGTAAATATAAATCCACAATCTGTATCATCTAATAATGATTCATGTATAATAAGTGGATATGAACAATCTTTTTGTTTAGCTATATATGTACCTTTTATACGTTCATCAGGATGTAAAGGTTCTTCAAGTATATATTCTTCTATTCGAAGATAACCAGCTGATGTACCTTCATTGATGACATATATTTTATCACTAGCTTTAAGTTCTCTAAACGTTTTCATAATATTTGTTAAAATGACACCAATTTAAAATATCTTTAACTAATCTATTATATTCTTCTTTAGAAATTTCAACATAATCATCAAAGAAATCACTTACTGAAAGAACAATATTATTTGAATAAGTAAAATTTACATCACCAATAGCATAATAATGTAATTTATAACTATTACCTTTTATACAAATAGAATTAATAATATCAACTTTTTTAGGTTTAAATAAAGTTATTGTACCAGTTCCATCAAATTTTCCACGATAATATTTACCAATACTATCATTCATTTTATTGATTTTATCATTATTAAGTAACTTATTATATTGATAATTTAACTTTTTAAGTTCTTCAGATTTTTCTTTAATAACATTACTTAATTCATTAATCTGCTCGTTTAACTCCATAAAGCTCTTTATTAATTTCTTGTTTTACATTCTTTTTAACAGTAGTTCTAGGTAATGTATTCTCAGCAAAATATTCCCACCAATTACCTACCTTTCTATGATTTTTATCATGAAGATGATAATCTGTTTTCCAAATACCACTACCAGGAGTTGTCTTATTTATTCCAAATGGTTTCATTCATTATAATATACACGTGTTTTAGAATCTTTATCATAATTCATACAAATATTAAAACCAATATAGCATAATCTTATTTCATTATCCTTCTTTGAAATTGGTCTATAATATGTATATATAAATTCATATGCCTTACATCTTCCTAAAACATCTTCATTATTACCAGGATCAACAGTAAATACTTCTCCAGACTTTTTAATCCTGTAGTTTGTCTGAACAAGGCGAACTATAAGTTTATGTTCTCGGCCCTTTGTAAATAATGTAGGAATATCCTTAACACTATCTACAAAGGGGTTTCTATCAATATATTTTAATTGATCAAGAAAATATAAGTTTTCTCCTTTTTTGTTTTTTCTCATTAAGAAATTAACAGTAGACTGAAAATCTTCTCCAATTTTCAGTCTCTTATTTTCCTCAATGTTTCTAATAACATTGTTTATCCTTTTATTTACAAAACATTTAACTTTATTAAAAATCTTCATAATTTATTATAAATAAATTTATCTATAGTAATTAGAAAATTCTTAATGTCAGATAATGAAGTAGTAACATTATTGACAAAATCTTTATTTTCTAAATATTTTATAATGTTCTCTCTTAGAGATTCTTCATTATAATATAGTTCAACTAAGTCAACTAATGTTTGAATTGGTCCTAATTTATTTCTTAATTGTGCTGTAATTGTTTCTGGTACCATAATCAAACCCTTTGATAAAGTGTTTCAATTTCATAAGGAGTTACATTTTCCAACATTTCTTCATTAGTTGCAAGAAGCTGTAAATATTTTTCTTCAATACCAGAATAGTCAATATGACGATAAATATCAGTAAATTCATACATAATAACTTCCTCATCATTTTCAGTTACATCTCTGAACCAATTAGTAATTTCTACAACAGCATCATCACAACTGTCAATATTACCAGGCCAAAGGCACACGTCACCAATTTCAAACTTAGGCTTAAGAGTATATACTCTCCTTTGATTAAAAAATAAAGATTTTAATAGTTCAAACATAATATAGGATGTTAAAAAGTTCAAATGTAATATAGTAATGTTTTATTATATTTCATAAAAAAAGAGGAATTATTTTCCTCTTTTTTTATTTATTCTTCTTCATCTGCAACTAGATGAAAACATATACTAGTACTATCTTCAGATACACTTATAATATTCCAACCATCATTTATAAAATCTGTAAGAAGATTTTCAATTTTATTTGTATCAAATCCAATAGTTATTTTATCACCAGTAGATTTTTTTAGAAATTCTGAATCAACTCCATATGAATCTAATATATATTGATGAGAAAATCCAGTATCTTCTTTAATACGTAGTTGTCTATATAACTTTTTAAAATTTTTTGATTTATTTGATTTACCCATATTTATTAAATTTTATATGTTATTGGATCAAGTATTTTCTTAGCATAATTAAGTGTAACTTTATACTTAGTTACATTCTTAGTAGGTAAACTAAACATAAGTTTAGTCATTAAGTCTTCCATAATAACACGAAGACCACGAGCACCAAGTTTACTAGCAATTGCTCTTTCAACTATATAATCAAATACTTTATTTTCAAAGGTTAATTCAATTCCATCAAGAATAAATAACTTCTTATATTGTTTTACAAGAGCATTCTTAGGTTCAGTTAAAATTTGACGAAGAGCCTTTTCATCAAGATCATCCATATAAGTAATTACAGGAAGACGACCAATAAGTTCAGGAATAAGACCAAATGATTTCAAATCCATTGGAGAAACATGTTTAAGAGGATTTTCATTTCCTAAATCTGTCTTTCCAGTATTATTAAAACCAATTGTATGAACATTATATCTTGCTTCAATCTTCTTATCAATTCCTTCGAATGCACCACCGCAAATAAAAAGAATATTCTTAGTATTTACATACAAAAGTGGTTGTTCAGGATTCTTTCTACCACCTTGAGGAGGTACACCAACTACACTACCTTCAATAATCTTAAGAAGAGCTTGCTGTACACCTTCACCAGAAACATCTCTAGTAATAGAAGGATTACCACCCTTTCGACCAATCTTATCTATTTCATCAATAAAGACAATACCTTGTTCTGCTCTTTCAATATTATAATCAGCAGCTTGAAGAAGACGAGTCAAAATATTTTCAACATCATCTCCTACATAACCAGCCTGAGTTAAAGAAGTACAGTCAACAATAGTAAAAGGAACATCAAGCATCTTAGCAATTGTTCTTGCAATAAGAGTCTTACCAGTACCAGTTGAACCAATTACTATACAATTAGACTTTTCAATTTCAACATCATCATTGATATTCTGACTTGAAATTCTTTTATAATGATTATAAACTGCTACAGAAATTCTTTCCTTAGCATTATCTTGACCAATTACATACTGATCAAGAAATTCTTTAATCTGAATTGGCTTAGGAATACCATCAATATTTTTTGCAAAAGCAAATTCTTTATTTACATTGATATATTGTTTAACAAGTTCAGCACATTCTGAACATATACATGAATCTCCATTACCATATACCATTAATGAAGTTTCACTTTCAGGCTTTCCACAAAAACTACAATATTTCATTCTTAATCTCCCCAATAATTTGTACCTTTATAAAAATCTTGAATTGCTTTAGCTAATCTTTCTTCATCTCTTTTCTGTTCTTCACGAGAAGTTTCATCAAGAAGAAGATCTACATAAGGTCTAAAACTATAAACAGAAACCTTATCTTTTTCACGAGATTCATATTTGAAAGCCCAACCAGTAGCTTTCTTAAAATATTTACTCTTACTTACTTCATCAAAACACATTTCAAGTTGTTTCTCATCAGTTTTATCAGGATTTAAGATACAAACATCTCTAATACCTTGTTCACCCTTCTCAGGTTTAAAATCAAAGAAAATACGTCCATCTTTATCCCAAAACTTTCTTGAATCTTCAGCATTCTTTATAGCATTCTGAATATACTTTTCTTTATAAGAAGATCTCTTATATTTCTTTTCAGCATATTCAATAGCTTCTTTCTTTATTTGTTCAAGACGTTTTTCAAAATATTCATCATTAGCTTTTTTACAAATCTCTTTGTATTCTTTACCAGCAATATCAAGATCTTCTTTCATCATCTTGACAAAATCTTCTTTAGAAAGATTTTCACAATCAACATTCTCTCTTCTTACAAGAGTAACAATTCCAGTTTTACCATAATATGAATCTACAATATCAAATTCAATAGATTCATAAATATAATCAGTAATAGATTTCATATATATAAATTAATAAATTTCATCTTCAGAAGAATATTCAATATTATTAGCAAGATTTAATAAATCTAAATCACTTGCTTCTGATAGATTAATATAATGTGTCCAACCCAAATGTGTGGTATTCAAATGAATATCAACAAGAGGAGATGGACCAGGATAATCAACTAATTCAAAATGAAATACACCATAAGATGTATTTACACTTCTCTCTAAGATGTCATTATTCATATTAAAAATTAAAATCAATTTTATATTCAGAAGAATTAGCAATACTTTCTACTTCATCCTGAATTATCTTTACAATATACATATCATCAAACCTTTCCGGTTTTGCAATAGTTTTTCTATATTGCTTTGATGCAACATAATAACCCTTTGATAAAACAGTAATAGCAATATTAATATTATTAGTATTAACTGTTACAATTATAGAAACAATAGTATTATCAGATAATGTGGCTGATGCAGTGTAATTTTTCATATTTTAGTCAAAGTAATAAATCATTTTCTTTCCTTCGAAAACCATAGCATATGCAGTATTCGTATTCAAAAGTTCCTTCTGATATTTAATCAGTCTTTCAGCAGAAGCTCTTGCATCTTCTTTTGAATCAAACTTATCACTACCAAGAATATAGTCTAAACCATCAAAGATTTTAACTGAAATAGTGGAAGAAATTACATTTGACTTTTTCATATGATCTATGTTTTTACATTATCAATATAGTAATAAATTATAATAATTCATTAAAAATTATTTTTATATATCATGGAATTAGTAAAAAAATATTCAATCAATTTACTTAGAAATAAACTTCTTGGAAAGAAAGTACACTTTACAAGTGATTGTCAATTATTTCCAAATTTTAATGTTACAGGTAAAGTTATACAAATAAGTTTATCTGGTACAATTCCATTATTCAAAACTATACTTACATCAGGTAAAACTATTGATATTGATGGTGGAATGTCTAATCTTTCTTTTGAGTTAATAAATACATAACTACCCACCACCAATTACAGTTCTCAACATTTTTAGGTGCTTCAAGTCTAATAGTACATCTTATTTTTTTCAAAAATACTATTACTACTTCAGGACAATATTCCCAAACATTTTCACCCCATTTAGTTTTATATCCCATTGGTTCTACATGTATAGCAAACCATTTATTAAGAAATGATTTATATGAAGCATGAATATCCATATAATATTCACACCAATTATCATCTGTTACTTCTCCTTTATAAAATACTAATCTTGGTTTTCCATTAATCTTCTTTCTAACTTTCCACCAGTCTTTCCAAAGTTTATGAAAACCTAAATCAATATATATTTTATGATTATACAATCTATAATCTTTAGATGTATAATATTTTAAATTCATTTTAAATTTATTCCAATTTGTATAAAGTACTGTTTCTTTTACTTTAAAATACCATATAATATCTTTCCAAGTCATATTAAATAAAAAATGTTTCTATATAAAAATATAGAAACATTTATATATATTATTTATATTCTGATTAACATCCTCCAGATGAATGTGAACTACCACATCCTCCACTATAACTTCTACTATAACCTGATGATCTTCCGCATCCACCAGAAGAATATGAACTTCCACATCCACCACCACTATAAGAAGAACTTGAAGATCTTGAAGGTTTAGATTGTCTAGATGGTTTATTTTCTTTCTTCTTTCTTAAAGCATCTTTTGTTTTCTGATTCTTTTTTAATTCTCTTTGAATATCTTTCCATAATTCTGGATTTGCTTTAAGAATATCTTGTAATTTATCAGGATCTAAATCAGCTAAATTATAATCACTTGTTAAAGATAGTTTTTCATTTAAAAGTTCATTTCTATTATAATTTGTAGCGATAGTATCACCAATAGATTCTGTTAATCTTGTTAATAAACTTCTCATAAATTTAATTTTATCTTTATAGATAAAAATAATATATTTTAACAATGTGATTTATATGAATGATATCCTGTACAATCCCAATATCCATCTTCATCATCATTATCACAACCAGATTTTATTGGTTTTCTTTTAGAATAAAGTCCTGAAACATCAAGTGCGTCATTTCTAATTTTATTCATTATTTTATTTAATTCAGATTCATCAACTGAATATTTATTTATATACCAAGTAAGTAAAAGAGCAAGAAGTACACTGTCATCTTTACTCTTCTGTAATTCTTTAATTATTTCAAGAAATGTTGGATTATATTTCTTATTTAATTCAGATATAAGTAAATTATTATCTTCTATCTTTGCAGCGATAAGACCAACATTTTTAGTTATTCCAGTAAATAAATCCATATTATAATATTGTCTCTATATTTAATTTCTTTTCATATTCCTTAACATTCTTTATATGTGCTTCTAATAATTTATCATGTAAAGCAAGAAATTTAGGATTAGTTTGTGTATAAGTTGGAAGTATAATCTTACCTTTAATTATATCTTTTTGAATATCATATAAATTAAATTTATATTGTTGAAATAAAATTAAGGAAAAATCATACCATTTTGAATGGTCTATATAATGTAATTTATCACCTCTACAACAACACCAATTATACAGATACTCACTTAGATCTGTAATCATATCTATTAATACATCTACTTCAGAAGTTTTATCCATAATTAGTTTACTGGAACCAATACCTCAACATTCATGTCATTTAATATCTGTTTATTAATTGCTTTTGATATCTCATCTACATGAAAGTCAAGTACTTTCTTTGCTTGTTCCTCAATATTTTTAATCTGTCTTTTTGTAAATGGTTTTTTCTTCTGAAGATGTACACATCCACAACAGTCTTCATATTTATAAAAACCAGCTTCTACAAATCCATTAATTAAATCATCAGTATTACAAGTTAACCCATTAAACTTTCCATCTTTAACAGGTTTAGATTTCTTAAATAATATATCAAAAAATGTATTCATAATTAAACCCAATGAGGATATATTTTTCCATTTTCATGGATTACTCCAAAGAAATATGGTTTAGCAAATATCCATCTTGTACATATTTTTATAAAATCCCAAATATTTGCTTTCTTTAATTTACTTCTATAGAAACAACTTCTTTTAATATAAAGATGACCATCAAAATTATCACCATATAATGACCATTTTTTAGCTCCTTTATATTCTGTCTTACAACCCCAAGCAAATGGAGAATTCATCTTAATTCCAAGAGTTTTAGGAATATCTATATATAAATCATCTGCATCAAATAATTCACATATCTTTAAATTCTTAAAACCAAGACGATTAAACATCATTACATTATTTATGATATCATCTTTATTTTCAAAATATGGTTTAAAGATATTGATACTACCTAAAATCTTATCAGAACCACAATGTTCAAGAATTTCTTTATAAAATTCCTTTCTATCAAAATTACTTTTAGATTGTCTTATCATATCACTCATATTATCACTATAATATTGAAGTGATATTTGAATATTATCACATTTATCTAGAATTTCAAAAAACTTATCTTTTTCTTTATAACAAATATTAGGTACACTTGTTATAACAAGAATTTTTAAATCAGTATTTTCTTTAATCCAATTTACAAAATAAAGTAATTCATCAAGAAATATAAATGGTTCACCACCAGATATACATATATTTTTTACTTTGTCTTTATATTCATTAACAGTTTCAATTATTTTATCTATTTCTGGTTTTTTAGTATTTACTCCTATATTTAATTTATCTATACAGAATTCACAATTATTAGGACATAATTTAGTAAAGTGAATCATAAGTTCACTTATTTTTGGTGAATGATCACATGTATTTATATTATATCTAATTTTCATTTGAATAAGTGAAAGTCAATATATTGTCCAAAATACCATCTTAAAAATTCATATTCTTTTTCTCCCCAATATGCAGATCCTTCTGGAGAATCCATCCATGAAAATGCAGATGATATTGTTTCTTTATCAAGAAGTCCAGAAATAACTTCAATAACTTTACAATTAATTTCTGCGCTTATTTCAGTAGTAAGTTGAAGACTACCATCATCTAAACGATATTTATTAAGAATATCTTGTTGAATATTATCTCTAAAATCTGTATACCATTTTCTAGTCTTTAACCATTCTTCAATTTCTTCAGGATATCGACCATTAATTTTATAATAATTTAAATTATATTTTTGTATGAGATAAATTGTAATTGGTAATAAAACCATACAAATTAAAATTAATATTAATAATGTATTACTCATCTTTCTTATCTTTTATACCTTTAGCAATTTCCAAAATATAAAGTCTTAAATCATGATAACATTCTGGATATGAACCATATTTTTTAATAGCACCAAAAATAAAAGCAAGTGCTTCATCTGCAATACCAGGTCCACAAAATTCTCTATCATTATTCCAATCTGGTTCAATAGTACCAATAACTCTTGTTTTAGGATCAAGAATTTCTTTATTATCCTCTGTCAAAAACGCTGTTAATTTTTTCATAATATTAATTTTTTATATAATCTTCTAAAATCATTGATTCAAATTTTTCAACAAATATTTTACATGTATCTTCATTTAATACATCTAAGGACAATTGATATGGGTCTCCAGATTTAATATATTGTCCTTCATCATTTTGTTTACATTCAGTACTTAAAAAGAAATATGAATTTTCTTTTTTTATAAATTCAACCATTACAAATTCACCATCTACATTTATAATGAATTTAACAAATGGTGAATTATCAATATAATTAATTAATTTTTCTTTATACATATTATTTACTCCATTTAATATATCCATAAATACAATTCATAATCCAGAAAATGTATTGTACTATCATAAATATATTTCCAATATTTATCCAAAGAATAAGTGTAGCAATATCAACAATCAACCACATTATCCATTGTTCTCTATATCTAAACATCAACATAAATTGAGCAATAAATGCTGGTACTGTTGATATTGAGTCAAGAAATGGTCTAGGATCATTTGTTCTTAAAAGTATTATATATAGTAATATAGTACTTATAATAAATATACTACAACATAGTAACCAATCCTGCTTAGATAGTTTACGAGCAATAACTTCTTTTTCCTCTTTATTATAATTCTTAATCCAAATAAAAAAAGCGATTGTTGTGGTAATTACATAAAATATATTTTCAACTAATTCGCCATAAAGATGCTGTTGAAATATGATTACTATATAAGTAAACATTTGAATATAAGCAAATAAATAAAATGAAAGTTTCTTTTGAGAACAAAGAACCACATTTATTACTCCACTTAATCCACAAATAAATGAAAGTAAACTATCACCTGTAAATATATAACATATTATTTGAAGTAATACCCCAAATAACATAAATAACCAATCAAATGTTTTAATTTTACTCATAATATATCAAAACTATCGTAATAATCAATAATTCTTTGATATTTATCCATATTATTTAAAATATTTTTCTTCAAATGGTCTTACTTTATAAGAATTTCTCCATGCAAGTATTTCTTCTTTACTAATTTCTCCATTTTGATATTGAAATTCTTTTGCTAAATCTCTTACCGCTGCCTTAAGATATTTTATATCTTCAACATTATCATTTGGATCTCCACTATTAGGACTCATTCCAATTCTTATATTATGAGGTATCATTTGATGGAATCTTTCTTCATAATCCCAAATAGTAATATGAACATCTCCATCATTTCCAATGACAACTGTCATTTCTTGATCTGGTCCATCTATTGATTTTAATTTAAAACTATTCATATCTTACTACTTTAACAGGTATTCCTTTTTGTTTACATAAATCAATTGTATGTTTCGTTCCCTTTGATTTTCCATCCCAGAAACAAATAGCAGCAGAAGCAATATCTACCATTTCTTTGTTTCTCCTATAGCCAGCACTTTTACCATATTTATCCCAATCTGCTGGATGAGAATCTATTTTATATCCTCTTTCTTTTGCATATTTCTCTCCAAGAGAATCAGCACCTCTTGCTGCACCAGATATAATTACTATTTCTGGATTATCTAAATTTGATAAATAGTAATCACATTTATTTTTTAATAATTCATAATTATTAAAATCTCTACCACCAGCTATAATTACTTTAAACATAATTAAATTTCATAAGGTCTACTATATAAATATCTTTCAGAATCATATCTTCCTTGACGACGAAGTTCACGTACTTCTCTATTCCAAAGTTCTTCATTAGTCCAACCACCTTGAAGATATTTAATATCATAACATACTGGAGTAAATTTATTTACACCATAATGTCCACCAAAATAACAAGTATTTCTATTAAAAAATGCACATTCTCCACAATATGCTGGTATTTCATTTGGATTTCTCATAATTTAATCTTGAAAATGTTTTATTGTTCCTTCATACCAATCATCTGGTGTAGGTTCAAAATGAACTCCAATTGGTTTATCATAATTATCATTCTTTTCATCATCAGAATGATGAAAAATATTATAATCATAATCTGGTTGTTTATTACAACCATCATCACTAAAATGTTTCATATTTTTTTAATTATCTTTTATGTAATAATTAAAATCCTTTTAATCCTCTTAATCCTCTATAGTATTTACCATAGAATTCTTTACCTTTATCAAATTCAGAATGACCACATTTATCAATGTATTTATTTATATCTTTTTGATATTTTTCATAAACATCATTCATAAGTACAGATATATTTACTTGTTCAAAGAAATGTTTATTGTTATCGTAAAAGCTTTTCATACGGAGAGCATGGTCAAACTGTTCTCCAATCATAGTTCCATCCATATTAGATGTTGATACATCAAAATATGATACACCATCTTGTAATGCAAGATCTTGAAGATGAAACTTAAAGAAAGTTTTCTTAAAATCTTCTAAATCTTTACACTCACAAAACTTTAATTCTTTCTTACTCATATTACAATATTTTATATGCTTCTGCTTCAAGTGCAGGATATTTACTAAAAGCACCATGTCTTACTTGGAATTCAAAAGAATCAATAGAATCAGGATTAATGTTATTCTCCATCAATTCATTTTTCCATTTATAAATTTCTCTCTCCCAGTAATGCCTTTCATTTTCTGAGGTTGCTTTATTTCTAAGACTATAACAGTCTTTTAACATTTCTGCTACATTATAAAGTCTGTCTGCCATAATTATTAAATTTTTTTAATAATGTTCATTATTTTATTTATGTTCATTAATTTTGAACATTGATATTTTTGTGAACATTATCCTTCAATTAAACTATTGATATAATTCTTTACTTCAATAAAGTTCTCAAGATAAGATCCATTCAAATAAGTTTTATTTACATCAGGATAAAACTCAGCAACAAGTTTCTGAAGTTTTTCAAAATTCTTATTTCTTTCTTCCATCGAAGCTTGTTTCATATATCTTACTCCATCATTTACAAAATTCTTAGATGGAGGGAATATGAATATTCTATCCCATTTATATTCATAAATTTTATTTAACTCTTTAGCTTTCTCATAAAGGCAATCATAATCTTCTTTAGAAAGATAAATATCATAATCCTCTACATAAGCAAGAGCATACATAAGAGTTACTGTATTATCAGTATCTGAAATAAATACACCATTCTTTGATTTTCTTCTTTCAGTATCACAATAATCTAACTGTCCATTTAAGAAAGCATCAAAATCGGCATATGTTAAATCTTTATCAGTTATATTGTCTGCCTTCATATAATCTCTACCATATTCTCTTGCATAAGGTATATCAAAATAATTAGCAATATCTCTTACCAGTGTAGACTTACCTTCACTTGCAGTACCAATAACAAGAATATTCTTACAAAGATATGGTTTAAATGGAGCTGTAATTTTATTCCAATACTTAACAGGATTTTTTCTAATCTGTGTACCAGAAACTTGATTTACTTTATCAATAAGAACTACATTACAAGGATAATTATTTCCTTCAATATAAATACTTTCAAGGCATTTCTTATAAAATGGTTCAGCTACATACCAAGTTATTTTATAGTCTTCTGTTGTAACACTAATTTCATCCTTATTAATATATTCCATTACCTTTTTAGTCCAGATTTCCCAGTTATGCGTAGACATACTTTCATCAAGACCAAGCTCAGTATCATTAATCTTTCTAACTCTAATCTGCTCATCATATCTGAAGAAATCATAAATTAAAGTATATCTTTCATCAAGATTAAGATTAATTTCCCAACCACGAGGTTCATTATCATAACCGCATACAATAACATAACAGATGTCATTTTCTTTCTTAGCTCTCATAATGACATCCATATGTCCTTGGTGAAGTGGGCAATAACCACCAAAACAAATACCTATATTTTTCATATTACAAATGTAGTCTTTTTAATACATTCTTCCATTTCTTCTCTAGTCCAAATCTTTGGTTGATCTAACTCATATATCTTAATTCCAAGACAATCATGACCAGCAATCTTAAGAGTTTTTCTAAGAAAACGTTCAAGTTCTTCATTATTTTCAGAACTATCAACTACAAAATCAAAACCTAAAAATTGAGGTCCACCACACCTAATATCTTCCCAATCATTTTGTTCGCAATCAATTACAACTCTTTTCATATTAAATAAATTTAATTCTTAATGAAACAATTTCTCCTTTACTATTCTTTCCAGCATAAAGATTATAACTACCATCACCAAATCCACTAAAACTAATAACACATTTATTATCAAGTGCTATAGCATCTCTTCTTTCTTGACCAGAATATTCCCAGTGGCCTTCTCTTGGATTACTAATAGTTCCATCTTCATTAAAGGTCCAATCATCTACCCAATGAGGTTCTATAAAATCTTTACCATTAATATCAAAATCATATCTTAAATCAAACTGTCTTTCATACCACTCATCACTTTCGGGGTAATCATCAATATATTTACCTTCTTCAAGAGTATGATATTTTTCAAAGTATTCTTTATCATAAATACCTGCAGCACCACTATCTACTCCAATATCAATATTTTTATCAAGAAGTTTAGTAGGAAAATTTTTAATATATTTTTCATGTGCTATCCAAAGATCAGTCTCACGAATACCACCAAATCCACCAGGACCAAAATCTTTCTTATATACAAATCCATAATATTTTCCTGGTTTAAGACCTTCAACAAAGGCTTGACACCAAGTGCCTACTCCATAACAAGGATCACTTACATAAACTTTATCACTTAATTCTATTGTACCTAATTCTTGTTTATATTTTTTACTCATATCTATTATATTTGGTTTTTTATATAATTATATTCATATTGTATTAATTCTTCTTTATGTTCTTCTATATATTGTTCTACAAAGTTACGTATTTTGTCTTCATTAAATAAATTATCAAAATTATTATTTGATTTAATAAAATCATTATTATTTGGTTCAATAAAAACTGTATCTTTTTTTAGTATTAACATCCCATTTTAATTTATTAATTTCATTTGCAATTTCTTTAGAAACAACTATATAATTTGCTTTACCTCTTTTACTTCTATTATTAATTTCATTAGCATGTTTAAACATTATATTAATAGATTCAGAAATTATCTTTTCTTCTGGATCTATAAATTGAGTATCTTTTTTAAGTTTTAACATAATTAAAATTATTTAGAAGTATATAGAGGAACATTCAACCTCTATATACTTAATATTTTAGAAATAGAATTTAAGATCTGCAAAGAAATTAGTACCAGCTTCTCTGAACCAAAGAAGTTCTGTAGCTCCTTCTGCTGCATTATAATAATTTACTCTATTAAGTAGATTATTTACTCTAAGACCAAATTCAACATTCTTATATCTATAGTTTCCATAGAAATTAAATGTAAGATAATAAGGAATCTCATACTTATTATTCTGATCAAGATACATCTTTGAATGATATAAATTATTTAGACCAACCTTAAAATTATTTCCTTTATAATAAATATCATTATTAAGAGTAAATGCAGGAGTAAGAATATGATACTTATTTGTAAAGTTTTCAGAATTTACTTTATTCTTGCTAAGTGAAGTATTAAGTGCATAATGAATTCCATTCCAAATATTCCAATCAAGACTTACTTCAACACCCATTCTATATGAATTAGTTGCAGTATCATGAAGAGGAAGACCATTCAAACCATATTGTCCATTAAGAATACGCTCATTCTTGAAGTACATGTAATAAAGATTTACATTAGCTTCAATTCTATCTGATGTAACTACATAACCAGTTTCAACATCATATGAACGCTCAGCTTTATTAGTTGCAAGTTCATTAAGTTGACCAGTAGCTAAATACGCAATTCTGAGATCTTCATTTCCACCAAACATATCAGTTCTTGTAGGCTCACGAGAAACCTCAGAATATCTTACATAGAACTTATTATAATTATTAAGATCAAAATCAACATTTAATCCATAGTTTATAAAGTTCCAATCAGTACCATATTTCTTTTTACCAAAGGACCAAAGTGGATTCATATTATCAGCATAAGAAAAATCTACATGTCTATACTGAACATTTCCACCAAATGTAAACTTATAAAGCTTATAAGTTGCTGAAATAAAAGCATTAGCATCAAACTTATTACCAGTATTATCATAATATTCAGAAGGATCAACATTTACAAAATGAGAACTTAGTTTATCATTCATAAAATGTTCTCTCTGATACTTATAAACATTTGCACCAGCAGTAAGTGTTACAGGTCCAAGATAAAATTTTCCAGCTAAATTACCTCCATAAAGATAATGTGTAAGCCCATAAGTATAAAGAATACCAGTAGCTCCCCATGTAGCATCAGCCATTCTAGTCATATAATTATCAAGGTCGAAATTATACCAACCATTCTGATACTGGAGGTAAGCAGATGCACTTAGAAGAACATTATTAGATAGCCAGCCCTTATATTGAATCTTATTAATACTCTGGAACCATTCATCATCTTCTGACTTAAGATTACCATTTGCACGAGGATTAACAGTAAGTTCATTAAGAGTATTACCTAACCAACCTTGACCATTACGATGACGACCATTTAAAGAAATAAAATCAATACTATGTTTAGGATTAAAGAAATATCCATACTTAATAGTAAATGCCTGAGAGTTATTGAATCCATAATCCTTAAAACCATCAGTCTGCTGCTGAGTAGCCTTTACATGAACTGCATTATGATTTCCAATAAGACCAGAATTATAAACTATACTTGTCTTATAAGTATTAAATGAACCACCACCTACATAACCATAACTTTCAGTATCTTTAAGTAAGTCAATAGATTCAAGATTAATACTACCACCACTAGATGCAGTACCATTATTTGTACTAGAAGTACCACGTTCAACCTTTAAAGTATGAAGTGAAGACATAAGGTCTGGAGAATTAGCGAAATAAGTACCATAATCTTCAGCTTCATTCCAAGGCATACCATCAAGAGTAACATTGATACGAGTCTGATCAAGACCACGAATACGGAAATATCCATAACCAAATTCAGTACCATTATCATTCATACTGAAAATACCAGGCATCTTACGGAATACATGAGAAGGTTCCTGACCATGATTCTCAGATACAAGAGACTCATGATTTACAAGAGACCCAACATTAACTGTATTACGATAAAATGAAACAACTGACACTGAATCAATACTATAAACATTTGTAGTGTCAACATTCTGTCCAAAGACAGAACCCATCATAAGAAAGATGGTAAGAATAAAAATTAAAATTTTCTTCATTATTTATTTTGTTTTAAAAGGTTAAATATTTAAACAAAGTGTTGACTCTGAAACACATTTACCATCAACATAAAGTGCTAAAGCATATCTAGTATTACCTATATCTGTTCTTTTTGCTTTAAAATCAACTTTAACATGATTTCTCAAAAAATTTGTAAGTATTTCAGGATTATCAGTCAAATATTTTTCAATATAAGTATTTATATTTTCTTGAGTAATGATTTGTTTTTTCTGTTTTTTACTTTTTCTAGATTTATGAGTAGTAAGTTTTTTGCTTACCTTTTTAGGATAAACATTTTCATCATTAACAGATATATTATCTATACTAACATTATTCATTTTCCCAGTTCTATATAATTCATTAATTATATTATCAATAAAACTACTTATACTATCAATACTATTATCTACCATATATTATCATCTTATATTAATTTAATATAGAACTATTCATTCAAAGAATTTCCATCTGGAGAACAACAATATAAATCCTCAGATATAAGTGGTTTATATTTTCCTATATGTTTTTTATCTACAGGAAGCCAAGTATCTTTAGTATCTGTTTCTGTCCATTTTGGATTCTTTCGTATAACTTGACTACAATTAATTGCTATTTCCATTCCTTCTTCGCGAGATACAAATCTACCTTTTGAAGTATAGAATCCCATAGCATTTTGCTCTTGAACAAGTTCATCTCCAAAGCGTAGAAAGATATCATGATGACGATATCCTAATTCAATGTTTAGAATATCATTATTAACATGATATGGTTTACTTTCTACTTTTCTTGGTTCTTTTCTTTTCCAAGCAGCACAAAGGATATATTCTTTTGTATTATCAATCATAAATTATTTTCATTAGGAGTTTGTCTTTCACATAAACACCAACAATAATGATAACCATTAGATATACATGCAGAAATTTGAATAATTTTCCAACCTTCTGTATTTAATTTTTCAACTTTATTATCAACTTCATATTGATAATCTCCATCTATTTTAATTATTTTCTGTTCAATCATAATTAGTCCTCAACAATCTTTCCATTCTCAACAAGGAAATCATATAAATCTTTAACTTTAATCTTCCATTGTGCTTTATATTCACAACCACCATAGTAGTCATGATCTCCCCACTCGTCAAGTTGAATATATTTCTTCTTCAACTCTTTGAATTTAAGATATGTAATGTCTGGATATTCATTCTGAAGAATTTCATCAAGTTCTTCAAAGTCAGATTCAGGTTCAGCAGAACATGTACCTTCATTACCCCAACAATTTGCCCAAGTTCCACCAGTGGTCCAAGAATCAGAAGTTATATATTCTTTTTCCTGACCATTAAAATCATATCCATATTTGAATTTGAACTTATCCCAAGATGTTGCCTTTTCAATAGAATGGTTATACCACCAGAAATCAATGTCAGGAAATTCCTTCTTAAGTTCATCAATACTAACATTAATATTTGCATTCATAATTGTAATTGCAGAATCTATTTCTCTGCGACCTTTATCATTATGAAGGCAAAGTTCTCTATTAGGAATCCAAAAGTCTATGATTACCTGATATTTAGCATTTTTATCTGCATAATAATATTCACTATCATTCTTTACGGCCTTGAAAATATATTTCAATGCATTAATGATAGTCTCATTATTAAGGAATAATCCATCAAGAATAATTTCATCGTATTTAGAATAACTGTCATAATGACTAGCTTCTTCAAGAACTTCTTCAATAGTATTGATATGCTCTTGTTCAAGATAGTAATCACAATTTACCAGCTTGACACTATTATATCTAATACCATTTCTAATGTTTCTTTTTTCAGTTTCATAATCAGACATATACTTTCTTGCCCAAGTAGTTTTACCACTACCTGGAAGACCTACAAGAACGTGAATACTTTTAACAAATTCGCTCATAATATTTATATTTTAATCCAACTATAATATAGAAAAAGGTTTGAAAAATTCAAACCTTCTTAAATAAATTCTCAAATAAATTGTCTCTTGTAAATATCTGCCTTATATTACACCCAATATAGTTTCCTATAACTACAATTATATAATATATAGTTGGTTTCCATAGACCATAATTTAAAAACAAATTATCTTCTATTCCAAAATAGAATGCATCAGCAATAGAGTGATTAAAACCACATATAACAAATAAAGGAATACCAATAAGAAGAGGAATTACTGAATTATCTCTTTTAGATAAAAAGACTGAAATATCAACAATACATCCACACATAATTGCTTTTGATAATGTGACATACCATGGTGACATAAGTTTATTAAATATAATTGGAGAAAGATTATTTCCAATAGCACCATCATAAGTAAAGTGCATTAACCATGCTCCAAGTGAAGCTCCACCAATATTTAGGGCTAAAACTTCCATTTTAGTCCAAAACTTCTCTTCTGTACCAGCAATACCTGTATATAGTGGAGTTTGTAATTTGACTACACAAATAATACCAAAAGCAAATAGAAATGCTCCAATTATTCCACCAACTTTAAGAAATGCATATCCACCGATAGCAATTAAAAATCCAGCAAAAATTTTTTTAAGAATATTCATTATTTTTCTTTTTATTAGGACAACCAGCAGCTAAATCTAAATTATGACTAAGCATGCATTTTAATTCATTAGTATCTTTAATTATAGAGAAAAAAGCACAATCTTTACACTTTTCTGGAATATTCATAAGTACAATCAAATAATATATTTGAATATACTTAAAAATAAAGTTTAATCTACTACTTTTTCTCTTTTAAATATATACATAATAGCATAAGGTTTACCATCACCGCCATAACTAGTTAATGCACTAAAACTTACTAATTCCCATTTAGCAACTTTATTTAAAAATGTTAAAATATCTTTAAATTTTTTAAAATCAAGTTTTTCATAATATTTATCAAAATGATCTTCAATAGTTAAAAATCCATTATTTATATATGTTTTAATATCATTAAAATTATATTGATATGGTGTTTGTGGATGTTTCATTTCAAGAGAAATAAAACCGCATATTTGCTCATAATCTATAATTATTTGATTATATTCATAATAACTATCTGATGTTGATTTTTTGTCTTTCATTAGAATAAATTTAATTGTTCTATCTTCTTTACTTCTTTTTCTGGAAGAGGACCTTTATCTCTAAGATAAGTTAATCTTCCACAGAATTCTGATGTAGTCAACACGGTTTCATTTATTTTATTCTTTCCTATAGAATGAGTTAATGTACTTCCTTTAGTTGCTTCAAGAGCTTTTCTAAATCCTTCATTCTTATAAAGTTGATTATATGCTCTATTCAAAAGATTCTGATATTCATCACTATCTCTTTTATACGTATCTCCAAGCCAATAAAGTTCTTGTTTTTGAAACCACTTCTTTTTCTTTCCTTTAAACTTTGCCGCTTTACCTACAAGAGTACATACATATTTCTGCATTTCAACAGATTCAAACTTCAATGACTGAAGAAATCCTTCCATTGAATTACATTGTACTCCATCAATCTCAAATGGGTGTGGAGCAAAATTACTTAAGGTTCCAGCAGGATAACCATTACCACTTCCTATATCCATAATTATTTATTTATTTCTTTATAATATTCATCATCAATTCTATTGATATAATCAAGAGGAGATTCACCAACTTTTAAAATATGGATTTTTTCAAATCCATTTTCTTTAGTAATTAAAGATTCTTCTTCTTTAATACTACCTTTATATTTTAATCCATAATCACCAGACATTTTCTTTGTAGCTGGATCTAAATCACCCCAATAAGTTTTCTCATCTCCATCAATAGTTTCTACATAATAAGATTTACCAGTCTTTAAAGATTTAACTATAAAACGACCAGTTTCATCTCTATTAAATAAAAATTTTTTACTAAAATCTTTATCCATTGTCTTTAATTCTATGTTTTACTGCATATTTTGGGAATGAATCAGCTAATGCTTGTGCTATTGTTTCCCAAGGTTGTATACAATTTTCGGTATCTTCACAACTATATCCAACACCTTTAAATACAGTTATACCATCATATCTTGCATAATTAAGCATTTTTACTTTTCTACCTTTATCAAAGTAATAATATGATAATAAAACTTCATTACCTACTTTTGGTTTTAAAATTCTTTTAACCTTAGTAGATAATTTTACATACTGATATTTTTCAGGATAATTATTAAAACCTACTTTATCCCAAAATTCTTTATCATAATGAATCATATTTATTCAACTATTTCAAATCCTTTTAATTCATTATATTCTTTATCAGAAACATATCTCCATGCTAAAAGTAAAATAGGAGGAATAGTTATTTCTCCATTAAAATGAATTGCTTGATCAAAAACAATATCATTATTTTCATCTACATGACCAACATATTTACCTTGATTAGTTTTACAATAAATCTTTCGTCCTACTTCTGGCCATGCATCATAATCATCATCTCGTCTATAATACCATTTTTTATTCATACTTACTGTCATCATCAATTACTTCATACTGACAATGTAATTTGACTTCTTTAATACCATCAGGAAATATATCAATATCATTTTCATAATATTCTGAAAATTTCTTAATAGCATCTTGAACATCTTTTGCTACAACAAGTTCACCATCACGTAATCCATAATGATTAACTTTAAATATTTTTATATAATTTCTTGTAATCATATTACTTTAAACCAATAACTTTAATTGCTCCTTCTATTTGTTCAATATCAAATTTTTTAAAACATATATTGTTTTCAATTTTAAAACCATTTCCACAACCATAAAAACTATACCAGTTTCTTATACTTACAAGACCAAACTTATCTGTAACTTTTTTATATACATGAGTATATCTACACCATTTATTTGCACTTGTAATATCTTTAGAACTAAACTTTTCATAAGTTATTGTTCTACAATATACTTTTTCTTTACAAGCATTATTTCTCTCATTAGTTTCTTCTTTAATATATTCAGAGAAACCATGATCTTTAAACTATTTATCATCAATCTTAGACATGATTAACCTCCCTATCAATTTCAATTAACTTTTCTGGATGCATTGTCCAAAACTGAAATAAATTACTATCAAACATATTTACATCGACTTTCTGATAATAAGCAATGCAATTTGGTTCATTTGCTCTCATTACAGCAAGACCAAGATTAAGGTTCTTTTTTGTAGTAAAAAGACCCATAAGCATTCTATTTTTATTAACTAAGATGTACATGGTGAATATGTTTTAATTAAACTTTCAAGATTATTAAATTCAATTCTTCCAGGAATCCACTGATAATAACTTACTTCTACATTATAATTCTTTTTAAGTTTATTTAATATAGTATTAATTTCATCAGCACAAATTCCTGAATATAAAGTACCAACCATCTTATTGAAAGCTTCTCCACGTTTTTGAAGTTCAATAAGAAGGTCATATATCTTTTTATTACGTCTGCTATCCATAAATTAAATAAGGGATTCATTTACTTTCTTTACAGCTTCCACACTTTCAAGAAGTCTTTCTTTCACAGATTCCTCAAATTCCTTATCGATATAAACCTTAGGTGCATTATAAGCATCTTCAGTAAGCTGAATCAAAGAGCCGATGCAGCAACCATATTCCTCACGCCAGACAGATGCAGTAAACATCTCATCATTACCTTCATAAATAGAAGCACACATATCAGCAATTGCCTGAGCAGGAGCTTCCCATGCAGAAGTACCAAGCAATCCAGTAAGAATTGCGCCTCCTCTCATAGTACGGTCAACTACATCTTCAATTTCTTCTGTATTAAGATAATTAGTAAGAGGATTACCATAAACAGTAACTTCACTTACAATCGGAATCATAGTTTTATCACCATGACCGCCAATAACATATGCATTCTGTACATCATCAGGAACAAATCCAGCATCAGGCATTTTTTCATTAAGCTTTGCCCAAATAGTATACTTGAAACGTGCACTGTCAAGAGATCCACCAAGACCGATTACCTTACTGTCAATATCCCACATAGGTCCATAATTCTTAATAAGATAATCACGTACCATCTGAGTCATCGTATCCATTGGATTGGAAACAACAACATATGTTGCATCAGGAGAATACTTAGTAGCCTGATCAAGAACGGAAGTCATAATCTTAGAATTAACACCAACAAGCTCTTCACGAGTCATACCAGGCTTCCTAGGCATACCAGAAGTAATAACAATAATATCTGACTTAGCAGTTTTTGTATAGTCATTAGTAGTACCAATAACTACAGTATTGTTATTCCACTTCATCATAAGAGACTGCATAATATCCATCGCCTTACCTTCGGCAACACCCTCCTTGATATCAAGAAGAACAACTTTATCAAAAATACCAAGTTCAGCAATTTTCATTGCAGCAGTTGCACCTACATTACCAGCACCAATAATAGAAACTTTACTCATATCTTTTTAAATTAAATTATTACAATTAAAATATAGAAATAAATATTTAAAATTTATTTTTTGTGATGTTTCTTTTTTGCTTTTATTCGTTCAGCAGTAGTTATATAACCATTTTTACGTGGTATTCCATATTGTTCATAAATAGTAGTCCATTTATCTCTACTAACTGTAAAATTTCCTAGATACATAATTACTTCTTATTAAGTTTATTAAGTTCAAAAATAGCTTTTATATGAGTATAATCATCAAGAGTAATATTAAAATCATCTTTAAAACATTTATCAAGGAAAGGAACTCTAAAACGTTTAAAATAAACTAAATTATATGTTCCAAATTCAATGATATTTTCCATCATATCATCAATAGTGATAGGAAAATAATTTTCATTAAGTTCACGTTCCCAATTTACAACCCAACGATATTTAAGAAGGAAATGAACAACATTCTTCATATTATCAAAACTACCCCAATGTTTGTTAAACTCTTCTTTCTGTTTAATCAATTGGTTAGAACGATTATAAATATCATTATAAATATCACTTATATTCTGAATAATACTTGGGTCTGTAGGACGGTCAAGATCTTCAGAACACATCATATCTCTAATGCAAATATAATCAAATCCAGAGTCAACAACCCTTCTCCAGAAAGTAATAATATCATCTTGATCTGCAGCATATGAATAAACTTCATGAATAACAGATGAAAGAATTAAAACTTTCTTACGATATATTGGTTGTTCAGAAAGATTCTTAACAACATCTTTCCAATCAGAAGTAAAATGAACATTTTTGGCACCACCGTTGAAATTAGTTTTAGCAAGTTCAATCATAGTGTCAGAAATATCATAACCAATGTATGTATTGGTATAATAATTATTGTAAATGCCTACAAGATAGTTGATAAGAGTACCATCAGCACAACCAAAATCAACAAATGTATATTCTTGATTTTTAGGAAGTTCATTCAAAAAGAATAGCTTATCTTCCATTCCTTTTGCCATATTCTCATTATAAGAGAGAATATTCTTGAAATTAGGACCGATTTCCATTATTCAACAGATTTATAAATGATATGTTCTGCACGACGAACCCAAGAAAGGAGTTCTTCAACACTAAGATTGTCAACATGAGTAAGACGACCATTCATATTGACAAGAACTCTGTCATATTCAACTGTAATACCATTTGTAGTTTCCATATTTTTGTAACCACGAGAATGGAAAATAGTACGAATATCTTCAATCATTTCCTGACGAAGTTCAAAAATCTTACGTTCATTTTTAGCGAAATAATCCATAATGTTATCTTGTTTATTACATTAATAATATAGAATAAAAAAGAGGAAATTCAAAATTTCCTCTTATTTCTTTTTATTAGGTCCTAAAACTATATACATTCTTTTTCCTTCTAGTTTAGGCATATTCTCAGCCTTACCGAATTCTTCACATTCAATAGCAAATCGAAGTAGAAGTTTTTCACCTTGTTCTGTAAAATTAATGCTTCGTCCCTTAAAGAATATAGATGCCTTAACTTTATTTCCATCTTTCAGAAATTCTTGTGCATGTTTCAATTTAAACTGAAAATCATGTTCATCAGTATTAGGTCCAAAACGAATTTCTTTAATTTCAACTTGTTTAGAATTAGCTTTCATCTCTTTGGATTTCTTCTTCTGTTGATAAAGATATTTCTGATAATCTAGTATCTTACAAACAGGAGGATCTCCATTTGGATTTATTTCAACTAAATCTAATTCTAATTCATCAGCAATTTGCATTGCTTTTCTGGTATCATAAATACCAACTTCAACATTATCTCCTACAAGTCTAACTTTAGGAACTCTAATTTGTTCATTAATTCTTAAACTGTTTTCTTCTTTCTTCATTTATTATAAATTTATTTTTTACCAATCTTTTTCTAAAACAATACCATCATCATCGCATAAATGACCATTTTGTACCCAAGTATAATGAACATGTTTACTTCTTTCGTTGGCAAGTTCATATAATTCACTTTCGGATGGTTCTTCTTCAACAAATAATGAAGATATATTTGGATGATAATCTGAATCAAGTTTATTTATACGTTTTTCTAATTCTACTCGAATTTCTTTCAATTCAGTTAAATTATCTGAACTATTAATAAAATCAATTATTTCTTGTTTATTCATTAAAATAAATTTTTATCTATTTCTTTTGTTAAATATATTTCTTTAATATCACCTTTTAATTTATCTAATCTATCAGAATGTTTATAATATTCATTTTTAAGATATTCTAATCTTTTATTCATTTCTTTATAATTACCTACAACAGGTATAACTTTTAATGATTTAGAATAATCTTCATGATATACCATCATACACCATTCTGTAGGCATATATGTTGATTCTCCAATAGTATCGGTATTATCTTTATAATTATCACTTTCATTTTGAAGTCTAAAATATAAAATATCTTCTAAATTTATCCATGTTTTTCTAGGTTCGTCATGTTCCCCCCTTTTAGTTTTTTCATTATATGATTCACCATGAGTATCATAAACAAATAATTTAACTTTAGTTTCTATTTTAGAAACAATTTCTTCATTAGATTCAAAATTTGTATTATAATCTATCGTATTCATTAATATTGTTCTTTTGTTAAACTTTCTAATAATTCTTTATACTCTTTTCTATAAGATTCACTACCAAACTTAATTGTTAAATCTTCTTGAGGATAACTTCTATCATAATCAATACTCATTAAATAAAAATCATCTGAAATCCAAAAATCTGTATAATTAAGTCCTAATTTCCAATGTTTATAACTATCTAATTCTTTAATCTTTTCAATTTCATTAGAACGTATTTCATGCATTCTGTCAAGAGTTTCTTTATTATGCTCTAACCATAATTGATGTTTCTCTTCTTTTTCTTTTAATATTTGCCTATGTTTTTCATTCTCTAATTGACATAGATAATTATATTCATCAATGTAATCTTTCGTTTCAGAATACATTTTATTTATTGTATCATTAGTATATGGAATTACAGTCATATTTATTCAGAATAATTTATAATTTTTATCTTCTCTAATTTATCTATTATGTTATAATATTTTGAAATTAGCTTAGTATATTCTTCTATTTTCTTTCTACATAATTCTCTGATATATGCTTCTGCATCTTCTTTTGTTGCAAAAATGCGATAATGATATACATCTATATGTGTAGAATTTAATACTTGTTCAAATTCATCATCAAATAGATGATCTTGTCCATGCATACCAGTATGTTCTGGTGTGGATTCACGAGCATCATTACAAAGACGGATAACTTGAAAATCGGCACCATTGCTAAAATTCTTTGATGAACGAATTGTACCTTGAATATGTTTAGTTGGTGTTTCTTCACCCCACATACTTCTATCCCATTCTTCGTATTTAAGATTTACCTTACATTTATATATCTTATTAGGTACTTCATCTTCTTTTAGTTTATAAAAATCTAAAACATATACAAATGTATCTTTATTTAATATATCTAGTACTTTCATATCTATTAATATCTATCTGGACTTCCAATATCACCTTTATCATCATTATGTGTATGCCACCAATTCTGTTCTAAATCCATAAGTAATCCTTCTGGATATTCTTCAGGACAATCTGGATCTTCTTGAAGAGTAGCATCAAGTTCATCAGCAATCATCATAGCAGCACTGCATAATCCTTCACGATAACCTTCCTGAAGATAATATAGTTGTTCTTCAGTCATATCATCTGATTTAATTGTATAAGCCCTATAATCTCTAAGTTGATTAATTAATCTTTTAAGAAGTTCAATTTTATTTTCCATATTATTTAATTTTTAAAATTTCACCGTATTGTTCTGCTATATATAAAAATTTTTCTACCATTCCTTGAGAATAATAATTTCTTACAATTACTCCATTTTCATATCTTGAATTAGCTACAGCAGCAAATGTTATTTCATACGTTTTAGAAGAATCATTTTTATCTCTTCCAATAACATTAAAACTTCTAGTAGGAGGTATTATTTCATTTACAACAAGACTTTTAAGATATTTTGTAATATCTTCTTCATTTATAAATTCTTCTACTACTAAATTTTTATTAAGATGTAACATTATTTATTTATTAAATTTTGATGTATCTTCAACTCTTCTTTGTGCTTCATCTACTTTACCAAGAATTTTTAATGCTTTATCAGATTTTCTTTTTATTTATTTTTTGATTTATTTAATTTTTCTTTTTGTTTAGCAAGTTTCTCTTTTTCTTTTGCTAATTTTTCTTTTTCTTTTAATTTCTTTTCACGTTCTTTAGCTTTACGTTCTTTTTCTTTCTGTTTTGCTAATTTTTCTTTCTCTTTTAATTTCTTTTCTTTCTCTTTTTGTTTAGCTAATTTTTCTTTCTCTTTAGCTGCCTTTTCTTTTTCTTTCTGTTTCTTTGTCTTTTCCTTTTCTTTAGCAAGTTTTTCTTTCTGTTTCTTTTCTTTTACTTTCTGCTTTTCTCTTTCAAGTTTAGCTTTTTCTTCATCTTGCTTATATACACCAGTAAACTTTTCTTTCTTAGGATTTTCATCTTCAGGAAAATCAGATTCAAGAAGTTTTTTAAGATCCTTCAAATCCTTAAGATACATATCTTCAATTGTAGTATTCTTAATATATTCAAGTTCTTTCTTTATCTCTTCATTTTCTTTAAGAAGTGCTTCATATTCTTCCTTGGTGAGCTTAGAAATTGGAACATTAAGCATTGTATCTGGAAGTGAATAAAGCTTCAAATCAGCTTTAATATCAGCTCGTGGACGATTATTTATCTTAATCGTTCCTTCAATAACAAGTTTAATGAACTTACAAATATCAGTATTATCTTTTAATTTCTTTGTAAGAACATCAACAAGACGAGACTTTCTATCATTATATTTATTAAGTCTAAATGAAGTGAAATATTCAATAAGACTATTAGGGGTTTCAAAATGTTTTACTTTACCATTCTCATCAAGAACCCAAAGATTATCATTAGGAACCCTCTTTATAAGTTTAAATTTATTAGGAAGATGAGTATCAGTATCTTCTTGACCAATCTCTTTCTTTAATTTACCACTATCAAATTGAACTGAATAATTAATCTTATGACCATCAGAGAAATTCTTCCAATCTTTAATATATCCAGTTTCAAGATATTTATTAAGAAGTTTTTCAAAATCATCAAATGTCATATCATAAGGAAGATCTGTGATAATCATAATATCACGACTCTTATTATATGACCATTCGCCATAATTCTCCCAATAAGAAACTTCTTTTTCTTGATCAAATATAAATTTCCAATTATATGTTTTAACTCCTCTGACATATGGACGAGTCAATACATTACATTTTCCTTTCTTAATATATTCAATACAATTATCGATAATATCAATAGGATTATAACTCATTGTACTGAATCTATAACCAGGAGCCATACCAATACCTCTACTTGTAAGAACAGTAGGAATAATTGGAAGATAATAAATTGGTTCTAGATATTCACCTTCGTCAAATATATAGTTAAGACAATCATAATCAGTTTTATATATCAAATTAGCATATTTATTTAGTTTGACATACAAATATCTTGGACTTGATGCTTCAGGAGAACGAAGTGTACCATACTGACCTTCAATTGAAAGAGGATTAAGATTATCATTAAAATCTTGAGCAAGAGTAATGATAGTTGAATTAAGTGAAGCATCACCATGAGCATAAAGTGAAAGTTTAAGAGTATCACCAGAAAGATTAAGAAGTTTTACTGTAGAACCATTTTTAATAGTACCATTAAATGCTGCATGCATAATCTTTCTAGCACCTACTTTAAAACCATCAATAAGTGAAGGACAAGCACGTGTAGAAATAGTATATTTAGTAAAATCGGTATAATCAGAATTAAAGAATTCAGTTACACTTTTATTTTCTATTGTTACAATATTTTCTTTCTCTTTTGCCATAATTAAACCTCATCTTTAAGTGCATTTCTTCTCTCATCAGCAATACCTTTTGCAAGCCAATGTCTGAATGTAGAATCAGCAAGTTCATCTTTTGAATAAACTTGAAAATGTGGATTTTGCATCATATCACGATAATATCCACCTTCAAGAGTACCAAGTCCTTTAATATATTTAATCTTAAATCCCTTTAAACTCTTTTCATCTTTTTTATATTCTTTAAGAGTAAAATAACTTCTATGATCTTTTCCTTTCTCTGCAATGATAATAGGAGATATACTTCTACAAATTATACCTTGTTCAAATAATTCTGGGAAATGATTACAGAACTGCATAAGAAGACCAGCAATATGGTGACCATCTGCATCAGCATCAGAACTAATTACTATTCTATTAAAATTCAAAGTTTCTTTAGAATTCTTTTCACCCCATTTAAGATTCATTATATTAATGATATCACTAAATACTTGGTTTTTCATAACTTGAACAGCACTCATACCATAAGTATTAAGTGGAACACCTCTCATAATATATGCTGCTTGAGTAATAGGATTTCTTGAAACACGGAAACCAGCTTTAGCAGAATCTCCCTCAAATATCCAAAGTTCTTTCTCACTTCTATTTCTAGAAGTACAGTTAATAAACTTATCAGAACGAAGAAGTTTCTTACCGGCTTCTTTATTAAGTTTACGTATCTTTGCTAAATCTTCTGCTTCACTCTTCTGTTGATACCAATCAAGAACAATATTGATAATTTCAGATTTTGTAATAGCATTTAAAAATTTATCTGGACAAGGAATATAACCATATTCTCTTGAGAATAATTCAGCACTTGTAGTTAATTCTTCTTTAGTCTGAGATGAATATGCTGGATTAGAAACATCAATACTCATAAACATTGAATACTTATTATCTACACCAACACTAGATTTGAGTTCAATCTTATGCTTCTTTTCCATGAATTCAATAATCTTATTATTGATTTCATTTCTAACTGCTTTAATATGAGTACCTTTACTACATTCTGCACCATTAACAAAACCAATATTGATATTTCCAGAAGGATATACCCATACTGCTTTCTGAGAGTCTTCAAATTTAATACCTTCTTGAATATCTACAAAATTTGAATATAAGTCAATATACTCATCAAATTTCTTAAACTTCCATTTACTCTTCTTTGAATCTTCATCATCTTTATATTCAAAATGTACTGTAAGACCAATATTTGCAGCTGCTGCATCAATACATCTCTTTTCTATAATATCTACAAAATCAAGATTAAAACATTCTTGATTGTCAAATCTCTTATAATCAAGTAAAAATGTTGTCTTCGTATAATGTTGATCTGATTTTTCAACTTTAAGATCATCATTAACTACTCCCATATTATCACTCCAAGAACGATAAAACTTATGTTTCTTATCACAAGTTTCAATAATAAATTGTTTTGAAAATACATTACAAAGAGCAGAACCAACACCATTTGTACCAATTACATTTCTATCTTCAGTATCATCATAATTACTTGATGTACGAAGTCTACCAAATATAAATTCAGGAACATATATACCTGCTTCTTTATGTTTTACTACAGGAATACCACCATTATCTTTAATGGTTATCCAACCATCATCTGATAATGTTACCCAAATATCTGTAAGTCCAAGATTATCTTTTCTACGAAATTCATCACAAGAATTAGAGATAACTTCATCTACAACTTTAAGCATTGCAGGAGTATACTTTACTTCTCTAATTTCCATTGTTTCAGAATGAGAATCATATAAGAACATAGTCTTTTCTTCCTCTTTGATAGAACCAACCCACATACCAGGTCTTAATAGGATATGTTCTCGTTCTGATAATTCTTTATATTTTTCTTCTATCTTTTTCGCCATATATAAAAAATATTATTCAATATAATATAGAAAACAGATGAAAATATTTTCATCTGTTTCATAATATATTAATATTTAATTAGTTATAATAATTCAATTCCATCTCGTTTACATTCATCAATCATCTCTTTTGGCCAAACTGAAGCTTGAACTTCACCAATATGCTTCTTTTGTAAGATTAACATACATAATCTTGACTGACCTATTCCACCACCGATTGTATAAGGAACATTTTTATTTAGAATATCTTCATAATATTCACATTTTTGAAATAGTATATTATTTTTTCCAACATAATTTAATTGATCAAATAATGAATCTCTATCTACTCTAATTCCCATACTTGATATTTCAATAGGAGCTTGTATTGCATCAGACCAATATAGTAAATCTCCATTTAATTGCCAATCATCATAATCAGCAGCTCTTAAATCATGTGGTTTACCATCTGGAAGTGGCCATCCTATTCTTTCAATAAATACTACTTTATTTTCTTTACATATTAAATATTCTCTTGACTTTGGAGCTACTGCTGGATATAAATCATATAAATCTTTTGAATTAATAAAATATACATTTTCTGGATATTTTTTATTAATATCAAAAAATGAATTTATAACTTTATGTATTATTGAAACTGTTTCTTCTAAATAATTTTTAGTTCTATTACTTTCATTAATTATTTTTTCCCAATCCCATTGGTCAACATAAATTGAATGAAGATTGTCAGGAGTTTCATCAGGACGAATAGCATTCATATCAACATATATTCCTTGGTATTTTGATGAATCAAAATCTTTAAGTCTCATTCTTTTCCATTTAGCAAGACTTTGTACAACTTGTAATTTTCCAGATTGTGTATTAAATGTTACAGGATTACTGTTTCCAAGATCATCATTAATATTTGATTCTACAGATACAAAAATTGGACCAGAAACTCTAAGTAAATTTAACTCATAAGCAAGTTTTCTTTCAAAATTATCTTTAATTTGTTTTATCTTTTCTTCTGTCTGTTCTCTATTCATATTAATCTAATAATGTAATTATCATTTCTTTTTCCTTTGAAGTCAATGAATTACCAATATTTTTTAATGCTTGTGTTATAATATACTTTACTTTATTTGCTGGTATTCCTTCTGACTCTGAAATTTCATTTATTGAAAGTTGATATGGCATTCCTACACCAAAACGTTTTTTAATTATTCTTCTATCAGTAACAGATAAATTACATAATGCCTTTTCAACTACTTCTTTAAGTATATCTTGTTTTTCAAGATTTTCTACATATTCATCTTCAATAATGAATTCTTCATTAGTTACTTTAGCAAGTTCATCATCATAATAAGTATCATCAGTATAAGGATTTACACTATCTAGATTTATTATAGTAATACTTGAATTAACTTTATTACCTTCTTCATCAGTTTTCTTTCTTGCAGATTTTGGAACTCTAACAACTTTACTTAACTTATTTAACTCTAATAAGATATAAGCTCTAATCCATTGGAATGCAACAGATGCAAATATTGCAGTCTTAATATTCTTATTTGTCCAGTTTAAGAATTCATCTTTATCTACAAACCCATCTTCAGGAATAAGATTAAGTGTTCTTTCAAGATCTTTTGAATATGTGAATGATTTTTTAATTATTTCTTCAGCATCTTTATTAGTAAAACTTTCTAAAGATGACTCTTTAATATTTTTAACAATTGTATTCTTTAAATTTGCCTTTTCAGTATCAAACTTATCAAATGCTACACAAAGACCATAATTTCCAATTTGAATTAAATCTTCAAATGGAAGTCCTAAATTTTGATAACGTTTTGCACAATTGATTACAAGTTTAAGATTATTCTTGATGAAAGTATCTCTATTCTCTGGTAAGAATTCCAGATTATCACTATCAGACATAGGAGATTTGATATACTCTCTTTTTACATCATTGAAATAAATATCAATGTTATTGTCATATGTTTTATAATCTGTATAATGTCGTGCAAGTTTTCCTCTTGCTACTACTTTCAATCTATCAAAAAAATCTTCATCAATCTCATTACAATTATTCAATTGTTCTTTGATTGACTCTAAATAATAATCAGTTATAGCACGTTCGCTACAACCTTTTAATGCTTTTATTTCTGATTTTAATACTTCTGAAAATACTGATATAAATCTATCAGGATCATCTATACAAATAATTTCATCTAAAGTCTTTCTAAATTTTTTAAGTTTAGTCTGACTGGTTTTGTTTAAATTAATACTACTACTTCTACTCACGGTAATTACTAATCTATATTTATAGATTTTATACCGTTCTATATTATAAAATAGTAAATATATAACAAAATATTCAAAAAATTTAATAACTTTTTGAATATCTTGTTGAAATATTTTAACTTTTTTAATTAAATTACTTCATATATGTAACAAATCTTTTCTTAGATTGAGTATATGAATATTCTTCAATATATTCTCTCCATGTTTCAGATATCTTATATTTATTATTTGATTCTTTTACAACCCATACAAGATACTGAGGATCTGTTATCATAACAGTAGATAATGTTCTTCCTTGATATTTACCAAAGTTTAATTTTTCTGTTTTATCTACTAGTAATTTACCTGTAAAAAGGTCTCTTTCAATCATTTTTATTTAAATTTGAAAAACACTTCCCATAGGGAAACCACGACGATTAATTACATTATAAAGTTTCTTAGTAACTTCTTTTCTTACTTCAGGAGTGTTCTCAGCATTTGCAAATTCATCAAGAACTTTATCAACTTCATGATTAATAGCTCTTCTTTCAGCAACTATCTCATTAAGTATTTCTTGTTCTTCTGAATATTTTGTCTGAGGAGGAGCAATAGGAGCAGTTTTTATTTCCTCAACAAAATGAGGAGTACCTTTAATAACAGTAGGATCTTCTTCTACTTGGACAACTCCAGGTTCTTCTACTGTTTTAACTTCTGGTTCCTCATCTACAAGAGGAGCAGATTCAGCAACTACTTCAATAGGATCAATATTCTCAGAAACAAGTTCTTCTGGATTAGGAAGTACAGGATCTTCTACAATAGGTTCTCTATGGTCATAGATAGTTACATCAAGTCCTTCACACTGATTAAGATACTTTTCCATAATAGGAATTACTTCATCAGGATTAAGTCCACCATTTGAACAACCAAGAAGAGGGAATGCAACAGAAGTTATACCCTTCTCTGACCAAATTTCTACAAATTTCTTAAGTCCTTCTTCAATATATTCAATTTTAGAAGGATTCTTCCAATCAATCTTAGTAGGGAAATTTAAAATCCACTTACCATCTTCTGCTTTATAAATCCAAAGAACACCAGGTTTAAAGACTCCTTTATCACAGAAACTTTTATATTTGTCAAACATTGCTGGGTATCTGTTTTTAAACTCAAGAGCGAGTCCTTTACCCATAACACCTACACAGTTAATTGTATTTACTAGAGTTTGTGCAGATGAATCAAAAATAGTTTTACCACGTTCAATTTTAACCATATATCTAATAATTATAGTTTATTTCATAATTCAATATAGAATAATAATTTTACTAAATTCATGAAAATATCAATCTTCTAAAGTTTTATTTTTATATAAATACAATTATGTTTGAATTAAAGATATGGCAAAAGTGTATATTTTTATTGATGAAGATGACGCTGCTGAATATGGTGGTGAGATATTAGACGAATATTTATCAGCTGAATTTGGTGATAAAATATTTCTTATATCAGAAGATGGTAAATCCTTGTTTTTAACAGAGGATGGTGCTTCTTATTTAATTCAAGAATACTTTGAATAAAATATAAAATAATAAAAGATATAAATTATGGCTATAAGTTCAAAAAAGATTTCTGGTTTTAGAGAATTACAAACATTAAGTGGTGATGAATACTTAATGGTTGCATTTAATAACCGTTCATATAAGGTTAAAACCTCTTTATTTACATCAGATATTATTAGAAGCATTGATCAGAAAGTTGTTACTGGTGATGAAGCTGCAAATACTATTACAATTACAACTGGTAATGGTCAAGAGTATGTTTTCACAGTAAAGAATGGTGCTAAAGGTTCAACTGGTGCAACTGGTGCAACTGGTGCTAAGGGTGAAACAGGTAATACTGGTATTGCTCTTTATAATACTGATTTTGATGATAGAGTTATTAATACATTAGATGGTACAGATAATGAAGGTAATTTATTAGAAGATGATGAATTAACATCATATGCTTTATCTGCTATGCAAGGTTATGTATTAAATAACAAATTAGATTCTTTAGCAGAAGAATATATTTCACAAGACGAATATGATGAAAGAGTAAGAACAAATAATATCTCTGCTAATACAAAATATTTCATAATAGATGAAGATTAAAAAAATATTCTTGATATAAACTATGGCACTTTACGTACAATTAGAACAAGGTAAACAACCAAAACAAGTTACCGGTATTTATAAAGGAACTAGTGAAGGTCCTAAGGTTGTTTCTGCTGTATATCAAGGATTAAAATTATTATGGCAGTTCATTAAGTCATGTTTTGGTCGTGGTTATTGGATTAATGATAAAATGTGGTCAAACAATGACGGTTGGGCAAATTAAAAAAGAATAATATAATTAATATAAAATATGGCTAATAAAAAGACACAATCAAAGATATTAAGAGTTAGTGATCTTCCTATTATGAATAAAATATGGGATGGTATGTATACTATCCTTGCTTATAATAAGCAGAACTATCTCTTAGATGTATCTAAGATAAAAGGTAAAAAGATATTTGATATTACTGCTAGTGAATCAGAAGAATCTGGTGGAAAAAATATTATTTATATAAAATTTACTGATGGTACTTCAGAATCATTTAGTGTATGGAATGGTACACAAGGTGAAACTGGTAAAACAGGTCTTACAGGTCCAGATGGTAATCAAGGTGAAGATGGTTTCATTGATGAAAGAAAAGATGGTATCAGTGGAACATTATATATCATAAATAATACAACTACACAAGATCCTGATTCTCCTTGGTCAGCTTATAGAGGTAAAGTAATGAATGATTCTATTTATGAATTAAATGAAACTTTCATTACTGAAAATGAATTTGATGTTTTATTTAATAACATCAGATATATGTATGCAGAATTTAAAACAACTTCTGATAATCAGTCAACTGCTCTTTTCAATAATGATACTAATAATCACTTAGTATATAAGAAATATTGGACATATGAAGATGAAGGTCTTGAAACATATTATATTTATAATCCTGTTTCAGATACTTATGATACTGTATTAGCAGATCTTTGGAAAGATATTTATCTTGGTGCTACAGAAGGTTATTTCTTAGCAACAACAAGTATGTTAAAAGATGATACAGTTTTATACTATTTAGATAAACAAACAAATCAATATTTTACAATTACAAAACTTGTATCAGTAAGAACAACTACTGTTGATGGAGTAACAACAACTGAAGAAGTTGGTTATTTAGGTGATAAGAGAATTGATAGCTATTATCTTCCTGAAATTGATGCAAGTATTTCTGCAGAATTTTCAATTCAGACAAATAAATGGACTCTTGAATTAAATTCTGCATCAGAATTAGTTCCTGAAGTTTATGTTACTGAAGATGGTGAACATTTCACAAAACTTACTGATGAAGAAGTATTAGCAATTGATACAAGTGTTTATGCTGAATATTTCCAAAAAGTTGATGGTGAATATGTTACAATTCCAAATATTGCTTCATATCTTGCTACTAAAGAAGTAAGATATTATAAGAGAACTAATGGTATAATAAATGAAGTTAATGAAGAAGATATTTCTGAAGTAAATTATGATGATTATATCATTGTATCAAGAAATAGATTAACAAATACTTATACATTTGAAAGACATCATGCAGAACTTGTATATGATGAAATGGTTTATTTCACAGATACAGTTTCTTTAAGTAGTATTGATTTATATTATCATACTTCTTCTAGAGATTATTATACTCTTTCTCTTGAAAAAGAAGAAACTCTTGCACCAGATGGAGAAACAATAATTGAAACATTTAAACAAGTTTATACAAAGATTGCTATTCCATCATGGATTTATGCTGAATTTAAGACAAATGATGAAGACCAATTATCATTAATTCTTAGTTCAAATGAAGATCTTGGTGAAGAAGATAATACTGAAATTGATGAAACTGAAGAAGATACTAATGCTTATGTAAAAGAAAAGAATATTACTAGAATTGTTCCTGGTGATAAGAAACCTTTATATCACAAGAATAGTAATAATACATATACATTAGTTAATTTAAATACTGATTCTATTTATTCAACTGCTGAATATTACATCTTAGATGATAATTACATTTATGAAGAAATTCTTGGTAGTGATGCTAAAGAAAATGGTATTTCAGAACTTTATAATAGAAATACTAATGGTACATATTCATTAAATGTAAGTATAGTAGTTGATAATAATATATATTATATAAGAAAAGAAAATTATATTAAAGTAGATAATCCTGAAGAATATCTTTCAACATATGATTTAGTTTTATTCTATGGTGAACCTAAAGTATTACCTATTTCAATATATCCAGTAAATTCTTATAGAAGTTATGTTACAGTAGAATATGATCCTGAAAAGATTATATTATATGAAGATGGTAGAATTGCTGCTACAGTTGGTAATAACTTTGATTCTCAAGTAATTATCAAAGCAACAAATAATCCTAATGTATATTGTACAATTAATGTAAGATTAACAACCCCTGTTAAACAAATAGTATTTGCAAATGATAATATTAAAGAATTAAATATTGGAGAAAGTGGAGTTATTAATTACAATGTTTTACCAGCAACAGCATTTGATAAAGGAATTAATTGGACATTATCAGATAATGAAGCTATTTCTATTGAACAAATTAATGAAAGTTCAATCAGATTAACTGCTAATAAGAAATGTGAAAAATGTACAATTACTGCTGAAGCTGCTGATGGTTTTGGTGCTGCTGCTTCATTTGATTTTGAAGTTATTCAACCAGCAGAATCTGTAGTATGGGATCAGGATAATATAATTTATAATGAACCAGTTTATTATACTCCACAAGAAGTTGCTGCATTTGAAGCAGAACATATGGATGAAATAGCAGCTGGTACAATAGTTCCTATTACAACAGATGATATTAAAGAACCAGCATACTATTCAATGGTAGCTTTACTTTATAAAGAATATATACTTAGTCCAAAAGTATCTCCAGAAGATACTTCATATAAAGATATAAACTGGACAAGTTCAGATTCTTCAATAGCAGAAGTTATTGAAAAGAATGTTAAAGTTATTGATGTTGAAAAAGTATCTCACATTGCTACAGAACTTGATGTTGAAGCAGGACGTGCAACAGAAGTAGGACAAGAAGTTATTGATACTCCTGAACGTTCACATACTGAATTAAAATATGTTTTAACTTCTCATAAAGTTGGTAATGTTGAAATTACTGGTGCATTAAGAAGATATAATGATTTAGTAGTAAAGATTAGTGTTAGAATTGATCAATCAATTGAAACAATTAACGTTTATCCTTCTACTTTATCACTTAATATAAATACTAAGAAAAAACTTACTGCAGAAATTTTACCTGAAACTGCAGTTAATGGAACAATTACTTGGTTAAGTAGAAATAACAATATTGTTACAGTTAGTCCTCAAGGAACAATTACTGCTGTAAATCCTGGTGCTACAACAGTTGTAGCTCATGCTCTTGATGGTAGTGATGTTGATGGTATATGCTCAGTAACAGTAACAATTCCTGCTAAAGACATTACTTTAAGTGGTGATACTACAAATGGTATTGTTTATGTAGGTATTGGTAACACAACAGTTATTACTGCTGAAATAACTCACAATACTACTTATGGTACAAATGAATCTAATATGAACAAACAAATTAATTGGGTAAGTTCAGATACAAATGTAGCAACAATTAATGAAAGTGGTGTTGTAACAGGTATTACATTAGGTAAGACAACAATAATTGCAAATGCAAAAGATGGTTCTGGTGTATTTGGAACAATTCAAGTACAGGTAATCAAATTAATCGAAGAAATTGGATTTGAATTTGATGAAATTGAAATGGAATTAAGTGATTCATTAGTACTTGTACCAAATATTTTACCTGCTGATGCTTCTAATGAAATAGTTATTTGGTCATCAAGTGATGAAACAGTAGCTAAAGTAAAAGAAAGTGGTATTGTTTATGCTCTTTCACAAGGAACTGCAACAATCACAGCAACTACAACAGATGGTAGTAATTTAACAGCAACTTGCAATATTACAATTTTATAAGAAAATAATAAAAGTATTAAAATATGAATAATTTAAGTAATATACAAAATTTAGATTCAATTATATTTTTTACAGGAGAATATTCAACAGTTGCTGCTCAAACTTTAGAAAATAGAGACTATGGTACATCTGTTGAAGGATATGGAACACTAAAGAAAGATGGTAATTCTTATTCATATTATAGTAGTTTTCCTAATGTAAAATATATTGAAAGAAATGTTAATTTTGAAAATATGAATGATTTGTATTTTGAAACATTAAGTTATGTTTCAGATATAAATCCTGATTTCTCAGTTGGATATACTTATATTGCAAAGAATAGATATAATGCTATTTATACATATGAAACTGATTTAGATAATGATTTTGATAATGCAAAGATTTTTGTACCTAGAGATTTAAATGACTTCTTAGTTGGTTTAAATAATCAAAAGTATAATAAACAAGCAAAATATGGTAATGGAATTGAAGTATCATCAATTAAGATTGATCAAACATATTATAGATGGTACCCTAAAGATACTATTGCTTACTATAATATTATCGAACATGAAATTCCTATCACATATACATATTATACTATGAATGATAATAGTACAAATGCATTCACTGATTGGGATAGTGTTGAAATGACAGAAGAATTATCTGAAATGAAAGCATATGCTGAAGCAAATAATTTATATCTTCACCAGTTTACATATAGTTATACTGAAATTGAAACAGAAAGTATTCCTTATATAATTGGTGGTAACTATTACTCATATGTAAGAAAATCTTATGATACTATCAATAATACAATAGTTAATAAAGTAGCTTATAATCTTGGAAAATTTGAAGAAAAATATAATAATGATCCATCAATTTATGCTTACTATATGTATGATTGTAATTCTGATATTGAAATGTTATTAACAACAGAAAGTCTTGGAATTAAACAAAGTACATTTAAGATTGGATTTGATAGTAAATATGATAACTGGTTTGGTAATACTATTAATATTAAAGCTGATTTATCTTCTGGTGATGAAGTTGCTAAGATAACATCATTTAAAGATAATGAAGTATTCTCAATTTTCAAAAATAAGAAAGATAGATTAACTGGAGAAAATATACAAATTAATAAAGATAATACTGAAACATTTGTTGCACAATTATCTTCTTCAATTGAAGATGAAGATATAATCAATATTCTTACTCCTTATTCTATTGATACTTTAGATTTAAGTCCTATTAAGACAAAGATTTCTTCAGTATTTAATATTAATGAAAGTAACTGGATTTTAAGAGATTGTAATCTTAAATCACTTATTCTTGATGATGGTGATAATAATACTAAATCTAATATTGAAAAGATTTTTGGATTAAATGATATTACAACATTAGAATATATTAATATATCAAATGTTAATAAACTTAGAGCAACTCCTGCTATTGATAAACTTGAAAATCTTAAAGTTTTCAGTGCAAGTAATAGTAATATTGATTCATTCCGTCCAGCAAGAGGTGCTACATTATATCATGTAGATCTTCCAGAAAGTGTTAAATCAATTAAATTAGTTGATAATACATTTGAAAGTGGAGTATTAACTATTGCTGGAGAAGCAAGAGAATTTGATGGTAAATTAAATTATACTCCTAATACAAATTTAAGTAATTTAACATTAAGAAATATTGATAATGAATTATCATATAATCTTGTAACAGATTGGTATAGTGTATTAGATGATGCTAATATGTTAGATAATAGTTTAATTTATCTTGAAATGAAGAATATTAATTGGAATAATGTTCCAGCATCAACACTTATTAATCTTAAGAAATTTGATATTAATCCTAATTTAAGTGGAGAAATTTCAATTATTGGTTCTGGTAATTATAAATGGTTAACTAGAAGTGAATATCAGAATATTACAAAATTATATGGTGTTAATGCCTTTGTTCAAGGAAATACTGTATCTAATAAGATATTTAAAGATTTAGATATTGATGTAACAAAGAATAAAGAAACATTTGAATTTACATTACAAGTAAAAAATGATAATGTAACTAATAAAAATGCTGCTTTAACAATTGATGATATTACTGCAACAAGATATAAAGATACTCTTAATGTAGAATTCAAAGGATATATTTATGATAGATCAGATAATGCTGAAACAATAGTATCTCCTTATAATAACAGAGCTGCTAATTCTGTTTTAGATATGATTTATTCAGGAGAAGTTACAGAATTTAACTTTGTAAAAGATCCTATTGATAAATATGTATATTGTAAACTTCCTAGAAGTATTGATACTTCTTCTTCAAATGAAGTAAAGAATATTAATGCTGGTGATATACTTTTATTCAATGGTGATACACTTGTAATTTTCTTTGAAAATACTACAAATACATTATATGAATATATTAAACTTGGTTCAATAGTTGATGAAACTGTACAAGATTATATGGGTAGATTAGTTTCAAGTATTGCACACTGGTTTGATGATGACGATGAAAGTTATAAATTAACATTTATTCCATCTCAAAGAGAAACAGTTATTCAAGAACTTTCAATTGAACTTGAAGGAAATCATGAAAATAATATAATTTATAATACAGATGTAAATCCATTTAGTATTAAAGTTTATATTGATGAAAATGCTCTTGAAAATCTTGAAGATGTAGAAAATAAACAAGTTAATATTGAATATGATTCAAATATATTAACTATTACAGAAGAAGAACCTACTGATGAATATAAATTATATTCAGTTCAAGCAAAAGATGGTTATAACTTTAATGAAATAGTTAATACTACAATTTCAATTTATTGTGATGCTAATAGAGTAGATACTGAACAAGTTATTAATGTATCACTTAGAAATGAATTTGAATATTCACAATATGATGAAAATGAAAATAATCTTCTTCTTAATAGTAATATGTATCAATATAATGATAATGATCAATATATAACAATTGATACTTCATTAGTTGATGTACATTATGATGAAGATACTCAAATACTTACAATTGATTAATAAATATATTTAAATATATACAATGACAGAAAAATTAGTTAAAGGTTTAAAATTATCAAATTCAGAAGATACATTTGTTATTGACTGTAAAAATGATAATTTAGTTGAAACACTTAGTAGTCAAGTAACTTCATTAATTGAAGAAGTAAATGCTTTAAAATCTAAATGTAATGCTTTACAAGAAGAAGTTAATGATCTTAAGTATAATCAATCTGATGAACAAGGAGAACATAATTCAAATAATTAATCCTTTTTATTATAGCATATTTTATATTTTTGAGGTGGTATATTTTATATATATCACCTTTATTTATGGAAATTTATACAGTTTTTAGTTTTATTTTTAATTAAATAAGTTCTTATTTGTTAAGAATTGAATTATACAAAATAAATAAATATACTTTAATAAAATATGGCAACAATACTTTGGGATCAAGAGATTGATAAAACAATTGATTGGGCTGGTGATGTTAATACTGGTAACGCACCTGTTTCTGGAAAGTATGTACAAAAATTTATCAAAGACACTCTTGCAAAGAAGTTTGGTTACATGTATTATGATAGATCTGCTCTTAAATACTTAGTATTTGCAGATGAAGATGATTATAATACATATTCATTAGATCCTACAAATAATAGCAGCTTATTGCTTGCAACATTCGATGCTCCAGCACCTGCTACTATTTCTATTGTAGATTCTTCAGACTATAATGTAACAACACTTTTAACAGCAAGTCAAAGAAAATTACACTTCAATTATTATATCATTGATAAGTCAAGTAATGCTGTAGCTGAAAACGTTTCTATGAGAGTTTTAATTACTCGTAGTGGTGAATCTCAGTCATTTACTGATACTATCTCAATCGATAGAGAGAATTATAATAAACCTGAAGTTGGTACATATAAGGAAATAGAACTTGATAGTTATCTTACAGAAGAAGGTAACTATACAATTACTATTACCTTAACAGGTCTTAACACCCAAGCTTCAACAACTTTAACATATTTCTATACAGTTGTTAATCTTGATCTTTCATTAGATAACTTTAAGTATTATATTCCATTTGATAGCACAGAAGGTACATTTGAAATTTCATTTACTGCTAAAGGTGCTGCTGGTATTCAGAAATCAATGGAAGTATACATTGATGGTGAAGAATTAAATCAGGAAGGATTAGGATTTAGAAATGCTTTCTCAAGTGGTAATACAATCGGTGGTGGTGCTTCTATTACTGATTATCTTACTCTTTACAATAAAGATATTAATGGTAATCTTGTAAAATGGGGAACAGATATTGAAAATAGTAATTTATGGAATAAATCAAAATTTGCTCCTGGTAAGCACTCAATTCAGTTAAGAATTTCTATTCCTGGTGAAGAACTTGATAAGCCATTCTACTCAAAGACAAAATACTTTGACTTTGTTGTAGTAGATCCTGAATCAACATTAAAACCAACTTACTTACTTTATGCTACTGATGTTGAAGCTGGTAAGATTTTCGATGTTAATAGTCCTATCGAAATTACTGGTCAACAGTATACATCTATTGGTTTAAATGTTGCTGCAGTTGATGTTGGTAATAGAAAAACAGTTGTTAATTATAATATTGAAGGTGAAACTTCACATACAACTAATTCAATTCAGCACACTGTAGATAATCAAACTGTTGATACATTCGAATATATCTTCGATACTCCTGATACATATGTATTAACAGTAACTGATGGTTTCACAAATTCAGTACAGGTTGAAGCTAAAATTACAGTAACAGCTTTCAATACTAATGGTGAAAAACTTGAAGAACAAGATCAATCTAACTTACTTGTTAAATATACAGCTCTTAATAGAAGTAATTCTGAATTAAATAAGACAGTTTGGGAAAACAGTGCTATTAACTTCTCACACAATAAATATTCTGCAATATTTAACAATGTTCTTTGGAATGACCAATCTGGTTGGAATGGTGAAGCACTTGTACTTAAGAATGGTGCTACAGTAGAACTTCCAGTTGATTTATTTAGTATTTTCGATAATGCTGGTCTTGGTCTTACATTTGAAATTGATTTTGAAACATTCGATGTTCAAAATGATGATGCTTTAGTTATGGACTATAGCGATAATCAATTAATTAACTCTTCATATATTAAGATTACCGCTACACAAGCATCTATGAATTCTAATAAAGGTATTTTCCTTAAGACAAACTTCAAGGATAATACAAGAAATAAGATTGCATTCGTATTTAACCCTACAACAAAAGTAGAAGGTGGTATTTCTCAGGGTACAGGTAATCCTAACCTTATGTTAATCTATGTTAACGGTGTTCTTGACCGTGCAGGTAAATGGGGTAATGGTGAACCAGCATCAGATGATATTAACTGGACAAATCCTAATACTAAATCAATTATTATTGGTAATACAACAGGTGAAGCTGGTATTAAGGTTTATAGTATTAGAATTTATCGTTCATCACTTGTTCCTGAACAGGCATTTATGAACTATATCGTTGACCAGGGTAAGAATATTCCTGCAATTATTAATAAAAACCACGTTATTGATGAAAGTGGTAATATCAGCTTAGACTTAGTAAAGGGTAAGATTCCTACACTTATTCTTTCAACTGATTACACTTTAATCAATAACCAAACAAATAAGAAGAATAATACTCAGTATGAATTACAGTATTTTGACCCAATTGATCCAACTCTTAACTTCTATGTAAGAAATGGTTGGTTATCATGTCAGGGTACTTCTTCTATGCAATATCCTATTAAGAACTTACGTCCTTATTTCAATAAACAGGCTAATGAAAAAACATTCTCATTTGGTATTTCATCAAGTGCTGCAGCTCAGGCATTAATTTCTAATGGTATTAGTGTTACTCCTAACTTTAATACAGAATTCTGGCCAGCATGTGAATATAACAATGATTCAATCGGTAATCATGAAGAAGATGTTGCTTCATTCGTTGATGCTAATGGTATTCTTCCTTATTCTGTTAATAAGAAAGAAGTTGTAAAAGATAAGGAATTTAAGAATGATAATGGTGATAATGAATTCCATGAAATTGGTAAAGGTTTATCTAAAGAATATAAGATTGATTTAGGTACTAAATATTTTGGTAAGACTGAAATTTATTATCTTAATGGTACTGCTACTGTTAAAGGTAAAGAAGTTGATCACTATGAAATATTAACTCTTGCTGATGGTCAATCAGCTAAAGATGCTATAACAAATCTTGTAGAAGCTGGTAAATCTATTTATATCTCAGCATATCGTCCACTTCTTAGATATGGTTGGGAAATTGGTTCTGATGATTATTGGATTTATATAAAACAACTTAGATATTCTGGTCAGAAATTATTTACTAAGGAAGTTATCTCTGATCAAGATGGTAATGTTTTAGGTATTAGATATAATAAAGCTAAGAAGCTTAATAAAGATACAGAATATTACGGTTTAGGTGCTTGTTGGAGACAATATGCTGAACCTCTTCACTACTCTGGTTGGACAGATAAATGGACACTTAAAACTGACTATGCTGAATCTTCAATGTGTCATAACTCTGGTATTGCTAGAGTATGGGGTAATGCTCTTAGAAATGTAATGCTTAATGGTGTTGCAGTTGGTTTAACAAAGGCACAGGGTTGTTCTAATGATCCATATTTCATTGATATTAGAACTTCTTGTGATGGTAAACCTGTTGTTCTTTTTGTAAAGAATCCTATTGGTTATGATGAAACAACTGGTAAAGTTGTATATGGTTCAGCTGAATTTGCTGGATTATTCAATATCATGACTGATAAATCTTCTACTCCATTATTTGGTTTCGAAGATATTAAAGATGAAAATAATAAATATTTATTTATCGCTAATGCAGACCTTGAAGATGATAAATCTAAGATTCCTGTAGGACAAGAAGATAATAAAGTTCAATGTTGGGAATTCTTACAGAATGGTTCTGCTCTTGGTACTGGTAATTCTCTTGCATTTGATACTCCTGGTGCAGCAGTATACAATGAAAAGGGTGAATTAATTTCTGGTGAAGTTACATATGCTGATGCTCAAACAGATAAAAAATTAGGTAAGAATATTGGTGAAGGTCGTCCAATCTTTACAGATTTTGAACCAAGATGGCCTGAAAGTGGTGAAGCTTATCATGAAGGTGATATGAACTTCTTCCAGGATGATGTATTCGGTGTTGAATCTAATTCATTTGAATCATTCTGGAACTGGCTTAACTTCACTAAACCAGCTGTTAACTATATAGTTTCTGGTAAATCTGGTTATGACTTCAGTCCTTATGTACCATTTGCAAATACTGCAGAAGCTGTATCTTGGAAAGCAGCTAACCCAGATAAACATATCTATATTCAGTGGAATAATTCAGGTAATATTGCTTATGCTGAAGAAGGTACACAATATGGTCTTAAGGGTGAAGAAACAATATTTGAATTTAATCCAAATATTGAAGGTCAACCAATTTATTGGTTAGATGAATCAATTGATTATGAAGATGTTTCTAAATCACTTAATAATGCTAAGATTGGTGAAGTTTGGGGAAGTGATGTTTATGAAGTTCCTATTTATGGATTTGACTCTCTTAACCGTTTCGTTGATTCTGAAACAGGTTCAATCAATGAAGATGAAGCTTCTAAGTATGCAGTAACAGTATATATGTCAAGAAATGGTAGAACATATACATATACAGATTGTTATGGCGTAACTAAGACATATGCTAATAGTTCTGAAATTTCTGATGATGAATATATGAGAGCAAGTGATGGTATATCATATGCTCAAAAGACATTTATGCAATTCTTCAGTGCAACTAAGTATGATCACTTAGATGTTTATAAAGTAGCTGCATATTATGTATATATTATGAGATTCGGTGCTGTTGACCAGGTTGTTAAAAACTGTATGATGACATCAGAAGATGGTAAGCACTGGTATTTCATTAACTATGATAATGATACTACTCTTGGTGTTAGAAATGATGCTCAGTTAATCTTTAACTGGGACTTCGATAGAGATACTTATGACTATTCAGGTAACTCATATGCTTACGCTGGTGCTAAGTCAGTTCTTTGGAATAACCTTTCAATGGATAATGACTTTATGAATATCGTTAAAGCAATTGATGCAGTTATGTATTCAACTGGTTTACTTTCAGCTAAAGCAGTTCTTGAATATCTTGATGAAAAACAAATGAATGTTTGGTGTGAAAGACTTTATAATAGTCAGGAACAGATCAAGTATCTTTCAACATTCAAGAATAATTTTGAAACTGATAAATTCTTGTTATTCATGCAAGGAACAAGACATTCACATAGACAGTGGTGGGTAAATCACCGTTGGGAATTATTCGATGCTATGTGGAGTAATGGTTCTTATGCTGATAAGAAGATTAAATATTATGAAGTTATTACAGATGCTTCTAATACTAATGAACTTGAATTCTTAAAGATTACAGCTGCTTCTAAGTATTACTTCACAGTTCAGAAGAACAATAATACAATTAATGGTGGTTTTGTTGAATTAAAGGCAGGTGAAAGTGCTTCATTCAAGACAAAAGAAAATATTGCTATTGGTGACCCTATGGTATTCATTGGTCCTCATAAGACTAAAGTTCTTAACTTCCGTCCTGGTAATAGATATCTTTCTGCAACACTTTCACTTAATGAAACTTATCAGATCACAGAATCAGATGGTGTTACTAAGAGAAATACTAACTGGGTAGCAGAAGGTGGTACAATGATGAGTAAGTTATTAATTGGTAATGGTGTAACTAATTGTCCTGTAACTAATATCTCTGGTCTTAATGATATTTCTTCTCTTGAAGAAATTGATATTAGAAACTGTACATTATTAACAGCTTCACCATCAGTTAATAGACTTTCTAACTTACATATCTTTAGAGCAACTGGTTCAACATGTACAGTATTTGAACCTGCACAAGGTGTTATCTTACAAGAAGTTTCACTTCCTTCAGATAATGCTGCAGCATCAGGTGAAATTTATGTAACTGATGAACAAGGTAATCTTATTCCTAAGAAGGATGAACAAGGAAACATCTTAACTGATGAACAAGGTAATACTATTTATGAAACACAAAGAGTTTCTAATGTATATGCTCTTCAAACATTATCTCTTAATAGAGTAATCTTCCAGGCACCTAATGAAAATTATGTTGTTTACCAGGAAGGTACTGATAATGATGCTCTTCCATATTCATTTGATGAAGAAGGTCATCTTACAGGTGTTTATACAGATGATAAAGCATATAGATATACTTCAGAAAGTAAAGCAATCTTTGATGTACAACCTACAGCAAGATTAACTAATGTAACATTTAATAATGTTGTTGGTCTTGATACAAAACAATTTGTATTAGATTGGAAAGACAAAGTTGTTGCTTCTGGTGAATCATTAAGTAGTAGACTTGTTGTTCTTAGTGGTATTGATTGGAAGGATATTACAGTATCTCAACTTATTGAATTCGTATTTGGTGTTAAAGCTGATGGTTCAAGAACTGCTACATTTAATATCAAAGAATTCACAGGTACAGTTAAGGTTAAATCAGATGATCCTGAAAATAGTTCAATTAGTATTGATGAATATAATAGAATTATTGAATTCTTCGGAGAAAATGCATTTGATCCTGAAAACCCTGTATTTATTACATGTAATGATGGTATTTTCTATCAGCCAACATCTACAACAAAACAAGTTGTTCTTAGTTCTTATGATGCTGATAGTGTTGCTTATTCTCTTGTATCAAGATATGGTAATGTATATGAACTTATTAGAGGAGATGAATTTAAAGTAAAAGCTACAATCTTCCCTAATGATGGTACAAAATATGTATATGTATTAACTGGTTTCACTAGAAATAATCCATTTACAATTACACCATCAGAATCATTAGTTTATAATCATGGTACTTCAGGTGCTAGATTAGTAAATAATGCAGATGGTACAGCTACACTTAAATTCGCTGAAGGTTCAGTATATACAAACTATATATTCGCAATTACTGTATGTAGATTAAATGATGATGGTACTCCTGATTTCACAACATCATCAGTATATGATGAAGATCATAATATTTACATTGGTTCAGTAGCAAGAAATATTCCTGTTGCAAATCAAATTACTGTAAATATTGATAGTGATACTAGAAATATTACTGAATATAATGTTGTTGATGAAAACAAACATACTGTTAAATTTAATTTACCTGCTAATACTAATGCAGCAGTAAATGAAGTTAATATTACTTTAAGTAATATTGGTTATGCAGAAAATATTACTATTGATAAGGATAATTTCAGAATTGAAAATAATGTTGTAAGTGTTGATTTTGAATGTGTAATTCCTGCAGAAAAGATTGAAAACTTAGCTGTTACATTTGGTCTTATCTTCGATACAACAGATGCTTCAATTAGAGAAGTAAATAAGATAATTACATTTACAATCACTCCTATTTATCCTTCATCAATTACATTATTAAATGGTGAAGATACTATTACTGATAGATTTGTAATTAATCAAAGTGGTGAATATAATTTCAGTATTGAAGTAAATCCTTCAAATTATAATGTTGAAGTTACTGAATTAACACTTTCTTCAGAAAATGTATTTGGTGGTAACCATCGTCAAGTAACATATTCTGAAATTGAAAATAATACTTTCAAGATAACTGTTAACAATACTAATTATGAATCATTCGCAAGAAGAGATAATATTACAATAACATTAGTAAATAAATTTGATACTAATAAACAGAATACAATTACTAAGACAATTGAAGTAGAAACATTTATAGTATATCCTGAAAATACTTATGTTGCTATCCAGGATTATAATGGTAATACTGAAAATTATATCAGAACAAATACTACTGATAGAAATCTTGCTGATATTTATGTATTAAATGGTCAGGGTACAATTAATCCTCATAGCTTATCTAATTATACTAGTTTAATAAGTGGTTCAGAAGTAATATATGCTAAGATATTACCTGAAAATGTTGAGATGTTTGTTCCTGGTGTAAGTACTCCAGAAGTATTTGAACCTACTGAAGATTATACAATTACAATTGGTAATAATATTAATGTTGTAAGTAGTAGTATTGAACAAGTTTCTTCTGATGATGTTAATGTAACAATCGATGGTAATACACTTGCTATTAAGATTGCTGCTAATACAAATATCATTGCAACAGTAACAATTAGTGGTACTTATACAATTGTATATGATGTTGATAGAGATGATACAACAAATAATGGAGTTAATAATACTTATAACTTTACAATTAATGTAAATTATACATTAGCAACTCAAACAACATATACTAAATTAAGTGCTGGTGAATATTACTTAGTTGATGAAAATTCTAACTATTATTCAGTAGATCTTGATGGAGAATATAATCTTACTGAAGAATCAAGAAATAGAATTACTAGAGCTCATAACTTAGGTATTAAATTTGCTGGTGTCGGTTATAATAGCCAAACATCTACTCAGATAATTCCTCACTTTATTGCTCTTGTTGATGATAGCAGATACTTTAGAACAATTGGTGAATTTACTGCTAATGGTGCTAATTCTCCTGTTCCTGTATTCTATCCTCAAAGTGCTAAAACAGGTATTATTGAATCAGCATATCATAATGATAATGATAATGATATTAGATTTAATGGTAATGATAATACAGAATACTGGTATGATTTATTACAAGAAGCTAATGATTATCTTGATTCAGGATTTAATGCTATCTATAGTAAATATGGTACTACTTTAAATATTACTCCTAAGGTATATGGACAAATGAGAACAGGTAAAGTTCTTCTTTATATTCCTACAAATAAAGAACTTACTGGTTTCTTTGGAACATCTACAACAACATATATACAGATTGATAAGATTATTGAATACCTTAATACTAAGGAAGGAAATAATTATATGTTAATTGCAAATATATTATATGATAAGGATGGATTTAGAACTGGTTCTGTAGGTAATGATGTTCATGGTGTTGATAATAATATGTTAAATAATCTTGGAGATTATGATAAGATTATGCTTATATTAACATCTAATGCTAATAATACAGCTTCTTCTGCTCATGTAGTAGCAAGAATTGGTGTTAAGAATGCAGGTGGTGCAAATAGTGTATTTGTAAATACTCCAATTACATTAAATATTGTTACACAATATTATGGTCACTATAACTATACATCAATTTTACCATTCGTAAAGGTATCTTAATTAAGAAATATATAAAATTAAAATATAATGAATACATTTTTTAATAATTTCGGAAAAACATCAGAATTCAAATATATTGTTGAATTAAATGATGGTAAGTATCTTGTTAGTTTTGATAAAGTTGATATATTAGTTGATGAAGTAGTTTACAAAAATAGTAAACCAGTTAAAACTGGAAACTCTTTACCATCTGGTGAATCTGTATGGAAATCAATTATTTTGGATTTCCATGCAGATCCAGTAACAATAGCAAATACATTAACTCAGTTAATTGACAAAGATACTCAATATAATATTATTAATTCATTCATTTGGAATGGTTATAATGTTTACTTAAGTAAAGAAAACCAAATGAATTATAAAAATGCATATGATTTAGCAGTATCAACAAATGGAGAATCACTCCCTGTAACATTTAAATTTAAAAAGAATGGAAAAGGTGTATATTATACATTTGATACTGTTGCTGAATTAAAAGATTTTTATATCAAATTAAACAAACATATTAATGGTTGTTTAGAAAATGGATGGAAACGTAAAGATGATATTATTGCAGACAATTATAAAATTTAATATTTTATAAAGTATATTTATTTTGAAGAATGTGTATAATTTACTTTATACACATTCTTTTTTTATTTTTATATATAAAATATATATAATTTAATTATGTCTGCTCAAATTGGAATTCCTACTTATAAAGATGAAATTAATGCAGTAAAACTTAATGAAATTAAAGAATATATTAATGGTTTATGTTTTGATTTTGCTAAATTATCATCTACAGAAGCAATTGAAAATAGAGAATCAGATGGTTATGAAGCATATGCACATCAATATGAACATGATATGGCTATAATGAAAGATATTGTTTCATTAGCACAAAAATTACAAAATACAGTTAATGATTCATTATTTGCTATTGCAACTCGCGAAGTTTATTCTCATTTAGTATAAAAAAATAAAGGTATCAATATTGATACCTTTTTATTTTTTAGAAACTAGGATCTCGATATGGTTTTGCACTTCCAAAATAAACTGGTGAAGAATAACCATACTGACCGGTCTTAACTAATTTTCTCCATTCTCCTTTCTTTCTCTTAGAATAAGTTTCACACTTCTTTCTATCTATTTTATGAAAATCTTCATACCACATTATTCCATCTTCATCAACAGAAATATTACTCTGATTATAAATATTATTTTCATCAAATTCGTGAAGACGTTTAAGAAGAATTCTCTTAGGAGTTAAATTATCTACACAAACAACAGCATATCTATCAGAACCAACATATTCTGTACCCATCATTCCTGGTTTAGGATCCCAATCAGATTTATTTGTTAAATCTAATTTTTTTAAAGGAATTTCATTAATAGGAGTTCTATTAGGAAGATCTACTTTAAGATTTTTATCAAGCTTCAGCATAATATTATTGTTTGTTTTACATTAATAATATAGTTAATTTTTTAGAAAATTCAATTTACTTTATCTAAATAATCAACTAACTTCCAATATCTTTCATCTAAACCAAACAATTCTTCATATGCTTGTAAAACAGTATTATATCCATCACAATATCCTGTATCAAGTATACTATTAATAAAATCTCTGATATCTTGAATTTTAGCATCTAACTTTCTTTTTGTCCAGAATCTACGTGATGATTGTCTACCTCTTACTCCTTTCTTCCAAAGTTCAAACTCTTCTTTTGGTAATTCTTCAAGTATTATATCTTCTTCTATCATACTATATCTCTAAAATAATTACATTGAAAAAAGTCAATAACTGTATATATATCATCTGGATTTAATAAATCATAATTTAATGTATTATTATTTTCAAATAATATATATAAATCATTATTTGTGTATAGATTCTTTATAAATCCAGATATATTTCTATTATTTATAATAAAATCTTTTACCATATCATGTGCTTTAAAAATTTGAGAATTATTATCAACATGACATGTTATATATTTACTATCTTCAGACTCAGTATTATAACAATTTGACATAAATTTACTAAGTCTATTTAATATTTCTTCTTTTATACTTTCTTTATTCATAGTCTTCAATTTTTTCTTCAATACAATTTACTTTAAAACTTACTTCTCCCCAATGATCAAGAGAATCAAAAAGCTGTAAATCAACTTGATTTTTCCAATTTTCAAGTTTTTCTTCAAAGGTATCACCTTCCATATTTGAAGTATCTATCTCAGCAGTTACCTCAAATTTTACTACTAATTTTTTATCTTCCATTTTTTACTCTTTCTTTATTATACTTAATCTGTTCAGTAAAATCATATTCTGTCATACCCATAGATTTTCTAATTGTATTAGAAGCTTGACATGCAGTTTCAAAATTATTAAATGCAATCCATTTACCTTCTTTAACTAAATCTAACCACTTTCCACTCATTTTAAATGCTTGCATATAATCTTCACATGGTTGAGGTAAAAAATCTAAATCACGAATATACCACCAATAACCAAACTTTTCTATAAATCTTTCTTGTTTACTTTTCTTTTCTTCTTTCTCCACAGGCCAATATACTTTTACTTTAGATGGATCATATTCTTTAATATATTCATCAGTATACCAATCAGGACGTTGAAATCTTGAATTAAATTCAATTTTCTTAACTTCTTCTGAATCTATATCATGTGCTTCTGGCCATTGTTTATATAATTCATCCAATGAATCAACATAAGCAACAATAATAAAATCAGTATAGCTTTCGCCAGTACACCAATATGGATATTTTACAGGCCAAATAACTGGTCTATAATCATTATCACATTTTTTAAATGGTAAATAAAATCTAGTCCAAATCATAATTTAAAAATCAAAATTTAATTATCCTGCACAAGGAGTAAGATATAATCTATTAAATAAATCCTCCATACTTGTTGCTTCATATACAATAGCATGATCTCTTGCAATATCAGATACAAGTCTACCAGTAGCTCTTAATGATTTAATTTCATGTTTTTCAAACTTTTCTGGTGTAAGAATACAATAAATAACTAAATCTACATTAGTTCCATACATATTAGCAAGATGTGCTGAATGAATTATTTCTGCAATAGAATATACACCTTGCATTTCTGGAGTAATTACATAAAGATGAATATTACATTTATTATTCTTTTCATCTTCTTCAATTACTTGACATTCTGGTGTCCAATCTTCTACAACAGGATTAAAATATTCCACCCCTTGTTTATCAAGTAATGGCATTAATTCATCTCTCCATGTTGTTTCACAACAAGTACCACCTAAAAAATATCTTTGTTTTTTCATTATATAACTTAAAATATATTTATATTAACTAAAACATACACAACGATGTTTCTTTTCTTTAAGATTAATCCACCATTCTCTACCTGCTAATACTTTCCAACTTATTTCTGGTGTTCTTGCTGAAATTTCACCATCATTCATTATAGTTATTGTCAATTCATCAAGACCTTTATCATCAGTTTGTAAAAGTTCTTTTACAATTTCTCTTTCTTCATGAGTTAAAGTATATGGTTTCTTAGAAGCTTTTTTATTTTCATATGCTTTCCATTTTGCTACTTCTTCAGGATGTTCTTCTTCCCATTTCTTTCTTTTTTCTTCCTCTTCTTTTCTCCAAGCAGCATATTCTTCTTCTGTTTGAGCTTTTAGAGGTTTTATATCAAATCCAATAGTTTTTGAAACGACATCAAAAGCTAATTTAAGATCCTTTTCTTTATAAGTATCTGTCGATGATTTAGGTTTAAATGTTTCAAACATTTCCTTCATCTGATTACCTAACTTATTATAATCTGGTTCCATATTAATCTTCTAATTTAAAATTTTCTTCAAAATCTTCTTTTGTTCTTGCAAAATACTCTCCATCAGGATTATCATATTCTGTTTTATAAAGGCAAAGACCTCGTCTCCATTGACCATTATCTTTAAACATAAAATTATCAGTAATCAATGTATAAGGCTTACCAGTTTTAATATGAAAATATCTTTTATTCATAATCTTGTATCTTTCTATATACCATAAATCTTTTTATAAGAACAGGTCTTTTAAATAATCTTTTTCAATATCATTTATATGTTTTATTCCTTCATTAACATATTCTGGATAAATATATTCAATATCATTATTTTCTTTTATAAGAATATTAGGTAAACAAGATGAAATTATTTTACTTCTTAAATTACAAAAATAATTTTGAATTTCTTTAATTCTTTCATCTTGCAATCTTCTTAAATAAGGATTGGATAATATAAAAGATTGTTTAATTTTTTGTGTATTAGTCATAATCCTTTTCTAATTTTCTATATCCCATAAATCCTTTCATAGGAACTTGTTCTTTCAAATAATGGAATTTACCAGTTCTTGAAATATAATTACCATCAGCCCAATCTTTACCAGTTGTAGTACAAGTAAATCCATCTCTTTTAGATATATTAGATATTTTCATCCAACCTTTAATATATCCATTATGACAAATATAACATCTATCCCCAATATTCACATCTTTAGGAATAGTAGGAATACGATAATTCATCTCTTGAGTTTCATCCTCAACAGTCTTTAATTCCTTCTCATAATCTTCCCATTTTATAGACTTAGGAATTGTTATACAAATACTACTCATTTATTTTCTTATATTTATTTACTTTACACTTTACTAATGCATCTGTTGGATGACCATCATAAGTACATTTTCCATTTGTATCAGAAAATCTTCCTGCTACAGGACCAAAATCTTCATATAATTTACATGAATAACACATTCCTGGATAATCATCAGGATTTAATAAACAACCAAATCTACCCATATTACCAATTACCTTTTATATGATTAACATGAAATGGAAACCAACCAAATGCCCAGTCTCTACTACAAAATATAGTACAGAGAACTTTCAATGGATTCCAATAAAATACATATAAACCACCACTTTGTGTGGATTTAAACCAAATACCTTGTTTGTCAATGTGATTAATCACAAACCATTTAAACTTCGGAGCTGTCATATTTTGAAAATTAATATAAAATTATCATTATAACTATTTATATCATAAGAATATGCTGCTGGATATATTCGTTTCATATAGCCATTATAACCCTTTACTTCAGTAATATATCCTTCCCTATCACATAAAGTAAGTCTTACATTATTAACTTTAGATATCATAAATTTTGAATCTAAATTTTTAAATAACTTAGTATATTTTACAATGATGAAAATTTCAGAAGGACTCATATAAACATCGGTTACACCCTCATTTAGTCCTTTAATTTCATCATCATCAATATAAAAATTTAATTCAAATAGATCTCTTCTATCATTTTCATCTATTGGTTCAGGAATCCAAGGTTCAAATTTAACTTTATCCATAATATTATACTGTTATTACTATTAGTCGTGCTAATTCATTAAATGTACAAATATGATATTTCTCTTCATATTCTTTTTTAATATATTCTGTAACTTTATTAATATCATATTCATAAGGAATATTTAATATTACACAAAAACCATAATCTGGTCTTTCAAATAAAATTTCAGGATATTCAGTAACAATATATCTTAAAACTTCACTGAAATTACCAAATAAACTACCCCATTGATTTTTTCTACCTAAATTTTTCATAATTATGCTCTATTAATATCAATATCTAATTCTGTATCTCCTTTATCAGATATATCTCTTACATATCCATATCCATTTTTAATACACCAAACTAATGTATTATAACCAGCAATTAATGGATATTCTGCATAAGGAGCATCTCCATTTTCTTTACTATCTTCTGTCTTATAATAAAAACCATAAAATGGAGCATCTTTAAAGAAAGTTACTCCTTTATAACCATCTTTTCCAATCCATTCTGGAAGTTTTAATAAAAGTTCAGGAAGAGTATATGTATCACAAACAAAACTATAATCTTTTGGATTATTTATTTGACTTTCCCAACCAAAATTAGTTTTATATACAACAAATAAATTTAATGGATCTATATTAGCCTGTATAATACAAAACTTTGAATCAGATGTATCTACACCTAATTCAATTAATTTCTGCATTCTTTCTGGACTTAAAAACTCTTGTTTAGTTTTATTATCTAACCTTATCATATTAAAAATCTATACAATCTCTATATAATCTTTCAACTACAAGTTCATCCCCTTTATATTGATATTCATTCCACCATACCCAATCAGAAGTCATTGGAATTTCACCTGTAATATCATATAACTTATTATTTATATAACATGCATAATGATTTTCTTTATCATTATACATTATTTGTGATTCAGGTTCAAATGAACAAAATCTATAATTAAGTATGTATGCAAACCAATAACAACATCCTTGAGTGAATGTTTTTATAGTTCCTTCATTTTGGAATCTTTTAATGAAATTTAATATTTCTTCTTCAGTATATCTTAATATTCCAAATTGATCTTTATACATAACTAATAATCATAAACATCCATTTCATCATCTTCTATATCGAGGCATTCTTGATAAACATCTCGATATACTTTACGAACTTCATCAGGAAGAGTTAAATCTTCTGACTTATTCTTACAATATCTTTTTATTTTATCGTATTTATACATTTACTCCAACTTTAGCATATCTTAAAATTGTATCACCCATCTTATATCCTTTAAACTGAGTGAACTTAACTGTATTCTTTTTATCTTCTTCACCAGGAATAGCAACAATAGCTTCATGAACAGAGTCATCAAACTTATCACCATCTTGAGGATTAATAGTATCTATACCATTAGCTTTAAGCATATTCATAATCTTATTGTAAATAAACTCAACACCTTCAGTAAGTTCACCAGCTTCCTTTGCTTTTTCAAAGTCATCAATAATAGGAAGAAGATCCTTAAATACAGAAATTTTACCAGCATTCTTAGAACTGGCAATATTAGCGTCAGAAATACGCTTTAAATTTTGATAATCAGCAAGAGCACGAAGATACTTATCATTAGTTTCTTTAATAGTAACTCCGCAAGTTTTAATAGTTTCATTTGCTAAAGACATAGCTTTCTTATTTTCTTCAAGAGTCTTTTCAAGCTCTTCATAAGTAGGTTTTACTTTCTCTACTTCTTCAACTTTCTGAAAATCTTCAATAATTTCTTTATTTTCTTCCATGATTTATTTATTTAAATTATTATACCAATACTTTGAATATAATATAGTATAAAATACCTCTATTTCAATATAGAAATAAAAAAGAGTTGGTTTCAAAACCAACTCTTAATTTTAAACAATTAATTCTTTTAAATGTAAAGATCCTTTATTATCTATTAATTTACAAATTATCCTAATTATATTTTTGTTTTCAAAAACATATTCTTTAGAACCATCTTTATTATGTATCTCATTATAATTTACCTTACAATTAGATAAATCAAGATCTCTATAATAAAAATTATTATTGTCATCAATTCCAGGATAAAAATATAAATGTATAAATTTATCAGAATCTTTAAAAATTGTTACGTAACCAGGAAACATAATTTTATTGTTTTACAAGAATCATCTTAAACTTATTAATATCAAAGTCTGCACCAAATAACTTAGCTACTGATTCGCAACCCCAGTCACCAGCATTGAATAATTTGTCACCCCATGGATATACAGGATCTGCACCTTCATATTCAAATCTGATCTTAGCATTTACATTTTCTGTAATATTTGGACATACCCAAGGATATTGTGCACCAGGATTATTAACTGCACCAGCCCAACTTCTACCACAATCACTTGAATAAGTAATAGATGAAATAGATAAAGTCTTATTAGCTGATTCTGTTAATGCAACATCATTAAATAATGCAACATCTTTTGGTTCAAAACCATAGAAAATAGCTCCATAATATTCAACACCATCAATAACTAATTTCTGTGCATCGTTACTTGCCCAAGATGCTGAAGCTGATACATTAGCTGATGATTCTGAATCAATAAGAGTACCTATATAAACTCTATCATTGTAGTTACATGCTCTATTAGCAGCATTGTTCCACCAATCTTCTTCAGGATATTTAGCATGATACTTAGCAAGAGCACCATTTGCTTCAGATTCATTCCAAGAAGCTTCATCCCATACATAATCATAAGCGGTAGATTCTTCTTCTACTGGTTCAGCTGGTACTACTGGTTCTTCAGGTTTTTCTTCTGGTTCAACATCAGAGAATTTTTCTGAAAGATCAAGACCAGCATCTTCCATAAATTCTTTAGTAAGTTCAGCTCTTCTATTATTTTTACCTTCAAGCATAGCTCCATCAGGAATTAACCAAGCTAATTTTTCTTCTGAAAGATTAGAAGGATCAAATGTAAGACCTGTTACTTTTGTAAATAATTGTCTATCCATATTGTATTATTTAAATATAATTTTTAGTCATTACTTGATGAACTATTATTTTCTTCTTCATCATCATAGTCTACTTCTACTGTTGAGAATTTAGAATCTTCACTAAGACCAACAAGAGTCATAAATTCCTTTGTTTCTTTTGCTTTTCTACCATCTGTATTATCAAGCATTGCACCATCAGGAATTAACCATGCTAACTTATCAAGATCTGTTATTTTTTCAACATCAAAAGTAAGACCAGTTACCTTTGTAAATAATTCTTGTTTTGTAGCCATTTTATATTTTATATATTTTTACTTTATATATAAAAATAAAACTTTAAAATAGTTCAAGTTGAACAACATTACTAGCATTTACAAGAGGTATCTTCATAACTTCCAAGAAGCGGTTAATTGGATCTATGACAGTTTTTTGCCATTGTGTAAGTTTATCCATTTTAGGTGCCCAAGCTGGAAGTTCACCAGCAGGGAATCCAAAATAACCAGTATCATCTTTACCAAGACCAGTCCTTATATTATAATATTTAATTTTACCAGAATAGAACTTAAGATGGTCTTCTCCATTTTTATGAGCTAAATAATTAAATCTTGCTACAGAGTGTACAGATACAGGAGTGCCTTTACCAAGAATAAGTTCAGATGTATCATTTATTACATATTTTTTATAATCACCAACACCAATTGATTGTGATATATCTTCAAGAGGTGCTTGATAGAATTGTCTTCTATATTCAGAAAGTTTATCATTGAAATACATTATATATTCTTCTCTCTTTTCAGGAGTTGAATCATCAAAGTCAAACATAAGACTTTTCATTAAATCAGAGAGAATAGTTCTACAAAGTTTAGGTGTTGTAGATTTAATAATTTCAATACCAGTTCCTGAAACTTTAGGATTATCATAGAAATTACCTTTACTAAATACAAGTCCTTTAAGATATTTCTTTTTAGCAAGATAAATACCTGCTTTACTTATAGTTTCAAGCTCAAATTCATGAATAGAATGACCATGACGAGGATTATAAATCTCTTCACACCATTTTGTATTTTGTTTATCAAGGAATTCTTTATTAAACTTAAGAATAAAATCTACTTTCTTTTTATCAGTATTAAAATTCTTTTGACTTTCTGGAGTCATTGCTTGGAATAATGTTCCATATGTTGTATAAACAGAATCAGTATCAGAATAAATACTTATTGTTTGTTGACGATACCAATCATGTTTACTTTCATCTAATTCAAAACCAAATTGTTCTTGTAAATCTTTTCTTTCCCAAAGAGTTTCATGGAAAAAGTTCTCAAGATTATGCCACATTGTTTTTGTAAGATGACGGCATTCACCTGTAATATCTCCTGCAAGAGCTATATTAAAGAAATAAAAATATTGATTTGCAGCAGCGCCATAAGCAGCATTACCTAATGCTTTACATGCCATTTCAAGAAGCCAATACTCTTGACGTAAAATAGTTACTTCTTCTTTAAATGCTTTAAGTTCTTCCAGATTCATTTGATATATATCTTTATCTGGAAAATGTTCTTTCATTAATTGAACAATATCTTCAGAAAAATTCATCTTTCAAATTTATAAGTTGTATTTGTAATATTAAAATAGAAAAACCAATGAATTAAATTCATTGGCTTAATAATTCAAATAAAGACTATCATAAACAATATCTGTTGGATTTGTCTTTACTGTTTTTGATCTCAACTTTTTGAATGATGAGTGTCCACTATCTACATAAACATGACGAGTATAAAATTTTCTAACATTACATGTTCTATCATCTTTTCCTGATGTTCCATCATATGAAAGAAGTATTTTTACATTTTTAGCAGTAAGGTTTTCAATAACATCATACATATGTTCTGAATTAAATGTATCTGCCATAAAATACATACTTCCAGTATTTTCATAAGGAGGATCCATATAAATTACATCTCCTTCATGAGCATCTTTAATTATATCATCATAAGAACCACTTATAAATGTAATCTTATCTTTAACAGGTTCAATAACAGAATACCAAGAATCTAATACCTTTTCAAGTTCTTCTGGTTTAATACCATATCTTCCACCAACATGAAATGGTGTATTGAATTTACCACTTGGATTATATCTAATAAGTCCATTAAAACAAGTTCTAGAAATCCAATAAAGAAGTTTTGCTCTTTCTGGATCATCTTCACTCATATTATTATACTTTTCTCTATTCTCATAATATACTGGTTGAATTAACTTTATATCATCATGAGTTAATTCTTTTGCATCTTTATAATCAACTTGTTTTCTAAGTTTTTCATAATTCTCAGTATAATAATCTAATAGTTCTTCTCTATTATCTTTTAATAAATTCCAGATATTCATAAGATCTTTATTAAGATCAGAACATACAATCTTATTTACTTTAATATTACCAAGAGCTATTTCATTTAATAACTCATGAAGAACAGAACCACCACCAAGAAATGGCTCATAATATGTATCTATTTCTTTTGGAAATTGATGTACAATATATGGAGCTTGCTTTCTTTTAGAACCACTCCATTTAATAAAAGGTTGTTTACCAATATTTACTAACATATTATTTAATTAAATCACTTAATTTTATTATTCTTATTTTACATATTTCATATAATCTTTCATATATTACTTTATTAAGACCTTGATATATTGTATCAAGTAAATCCATATCCATTTTATAATTATTAATTAAGAATTTATTTAATGCTTCTGTAAAGTTATTAATATATTCTTCATCATAATGTAAAAATTTCATTAATCTTATTACTGATTTAAAAAATTCAGGATGGTTTTCAATAAATTCTTTAGAAATATAATCATAAGTATGAATATCAAACTTCTTTTTTAATACTTCTTCCGCAGCTTCTTTTGTTTTAAATATAAACTGTCCATCATAATCAGAATATATCTTATCATTCATAATTATGATATATTTATCCGTAATAAAATTTGATACTTTATCATTTAAATAAAGATTTCTAACAGAGCGTGATAATGCATCTTCAATATTATCATCAGGTGGTGCAAAAGTAAATTTATTTAAATCTCTTTTAATTTCCTCATGTTCATCTTTTGGAAATGCATTCTTATTTACTTCATCATCAGTTATACAATTATCATATAATTCTTTAGAATCACCCCCATATGAATATTTCCATTCATCAATAAGTTGATTTACTAAATTGCTTTCAAAATATTTATTGAATGCATCATATAAATCTTCTATTAATCTATCAACCTCTTCTTTAATATATTCTACTGGTTTTTCTCCTTTAGGTGTTATATCTTTAGGAGTAGACATAGCAAGAGATAATAAATCACCCTTTAATTTATCTAATTCATTATTTGCAGAAGTTTCAGCAGATTTTGCTTCATATACTGATTCTATATCAACATTATCAAAATAAAGAATTGGCTTTCTTAATCTTATTTCAGTACCATTTGAACTCATATTATAATGTTTTAAACATAATTATAATTTAATATAGATTAATTATAACTAAAAAATCAATCTCTCAAAGTTTTATTTTTATATATAATATAGTGTTTTGTAATGTATACTTATGGCAGGTGTTAAAATATCTAAAATGGATAAATATGAACAGATGTTTGATGGTACTAATTTACCAGAAGACATTACTAATATGATACTTCCAATAAGTTTTGGAAATCAAACTATTAGTATTACTGTTGGAACATTGATTCATTTAATGCAACAACAAGATGATGATCAAGATATTAAAATTGATGCTAATACTCAGCTTATTCTTCAGAATACTGAACTTATTAATTCTCTTAGTGATGAAATATATCAAAGAATACAGCAATTACAAGAAGAAGCAGAAGCAAAACACAAACAAATGATTGATGACCAAAATGTTATCGATACAGAACAGAATGAACGTATTGGTGATATAGAAGCTACAAATCTTTGGGAAATATATGGAACTGAATAATAATGCCTAGTAATATCTTTGTTGGAAAAAATAATTCTAAGAAAATATCTGAATTAAGACCTCGTGATATTATTACTACTCATCGAGATCATTCATGGATTCCTGTTGCTCAATTTGATAGCAGAATCAATGCTTATACAAACTTTGCAATTAACTTATCAGCTATAACTGAATATACTGATGCATATTCATATGCAGCAGCTCAAGTAGTTATGGCTAATTTTGCTTATGAATATAACTTAGATGAATGGGAAAGATTACATGATTTTGGTGCTACTGAAAATCCTGGATATATAACTAATGAAATGGACACATTAATTACATATTCAAGTATTGCACAAAATATTGTAACTTATTCTTTCTCATATACAGATAAAATTCATGGTTGGCAATATCTTTTTGGACATTATGATGTATTTATTCCAGAAAGACCAGCTTATATTTACACAGAACTTGAAGAATATATTAATACTGAAGACGGTACTAATAGAATTACATTATAATAGAATATGGATGAAATTATTAATAGAATAACTGTTGACCAATTAAAAGAAAATCCTCCAGTAATTACTAAGAAATTTCTTTTAGTTGATTCATCATTATATACTAATGAAGCTTATGAATATCTTTTAGAGATTATAAATGAGACAGATTCTATCGCATTTATAAGAGATTTAAAAAAGATATATACTCATGGTGAATATTTTGGTGGAGATATTTGGGAAGAATCATTATTCTATTTTGGTAGTTTTCAGATTTTAGATAATGAAAGTGAAGAAGTATTAACTAATCTTGAAGCTGAAATAAGAAATGAAACTTTAAGATTAAAAGGAATAAATAATATTAAGTTAATTCCTGAAATAGAATGGAGTAATGGTGTTAAATATAAAACTATAAAAATTGGTTATAATATTGATAATTCAATAGATAAAACACCAGTTACTATTGATGATAATACTGCTCAATATAATCTTGAAATAAAAGATGATAAAATATCTGTAAATAAATATATTCCAATAAGAATAGAAGCACCAAAGTTAAATCTTATAGAATATGATACAGAAATAGAATCATTTGAATTTAATATCAATATTTTAGGAAATGATGATGATAAAAGAGTAGTAATTACTTCAGACCAAGCTATTGTAAACTTATCTGATGATTTTAGAACAGTATATACTAATATACTTAGACCAAATGCTACTATTGAATATTTAGTTTTATATAGTGATTCTAAAACACAAGGAGCAATGAATATTTATCAAAAATATGGATTTGCTAATATATATTCAGTAAATCAAATAACTAAAGAAAATTTTAATTTATTTGATAAATATATATCAGAAGATAGTTGTCAAGGAGAATTTACATTAGATATTCCTGATGATCAATATGGATGGTTTGCTTGTCCAAGCTTTTTAAAACCAAAATTTATTGATAAAGATACAAATATTTGCGGTGGTTGGGAACAACATAGTTATGTATATTTATATTCATTAAATATGGAATATATTGTATATAAAACTGTTAATAGTGGTTTAGGATTAACAAATTGGAAAGTTATTGAATAAAATTATTAATTTAATTAATGGCTAGATTAACTTATAATGAAATATTTACTAATGTTCATAAATATGATGAGACTGGTGCTTATATTGGCCTCCAAATAGCTAGTAAGTTAAATCAAAAGAATGGTCAAGATTATAAACTTATTGATGCAGTTGATATTGATTGGAATGGTGCATTTTTAAGAATAACTGGCGCATACATTAATAATACTGAAGATTTATTTGAATCAATAAATAATATTGCAGATTTATCTGACCTTGAATGGATTAGAGAAAAGATAAATACTTTAACAGAAAATGTTGATACAATATTATCAACATATGTTACTAAAACAGAATTAGATGAAATATTAGCACAATATCAAAAACCAATATCTGCTGGTGAAAATATTACTATTGATAATGATAATGTAATTAGTACTTATGGATTAATTACTTCAGAACTTGCAAATGAGTTATTTGCTAAAGAATTAGATTTTGAAGAATTAGTTCAACGTTTAGATGAAGATTATTATACAAAAACAGAAACTGCAGAAGTTGCAGGTGAAATTACTCTTGCTACAATACAAAGTATTATTATAAAAGATGCTGATGAAAGATATAATGATTTAGAAAAAATTTCTAATTGGATTTTATCTCAACCAGAAAGTATAACAGAAGATTTTGAAATATTTAATAATAGATTAAATCGTATAGATGAAGCTCTTGGTTATGTAGTATATAATGAAGAATTTAATACTTATACTTATACTGATGGTCTTTTATATGAGACACATAATCTTCAAATTCAAACAGGTGAATTAAATACCAGAATGGTTAATTTAGAGAATACTGTTGAAGATTTTGGTGTAAAAGTTACTCAAGCTTATAATACTGCAAATACTGCATATGATATGGCATATGAAGCATATACTACTTCTAATAGTTCTTCTGAAATGGCAGAACTTGCATATGAAATGGCATATACTTCTGTAGTTAAAATTGGTAATAGAAGTGAAGATGAAAGATTTGAAGAATTAACTCAAGAAGATATTGATTTATTAAATGAAGATCCTAATGCTATTCAGGTTTATACTATTCGTGATGATAATCATTCAGGTATTCCTCTTCCAGATTATTATAATCCAGATTCTGGTTTAATATATTATAAATTTATTGAAGCCGTTGAAGGAACAGGAATTTATAAGGAACTTGAAGATGTAGTTGATATAGCAAATGAAGCTAAAGAATCAGCAGATAATTCATTATTTAGATTACATACTGATAGAAGAGGAACTACTTATGCTTATTTATCATTATCACCAGATGAAAATGATGGTTCTGGACATAGAACAATTACTTTAAATGTTGATGAAGCACAGATAAATAGTTATAATGGTGAAATAGAACAAGAAGGTTTAATTACAACATTTTCATTATCTAATACATTATCTTATATCTCAACTTTTGAAATTATTGAGGTAAACTAGGTATAAAATAATTTATTTTTAAATATATAAATATAAATATAAAAAATACATAATATATAATTTATAAAAATATGGCTAATTCAAATGTAAATATTGCTAATAAATTATATGCATATATTAAACATGGTGTTGATATATCTCCTGAGATAAAGCAGATATATAACAATTCTATGATTTTTATTGGCGATGAACAACAGATTTATGTACCAGTAATGGATACATATGTTGGTATCGGTATGACTGCATATAATGCAACAATTAACAGAATTGCATCAGTTGAAGAACAATTAAGACAATTAGCTGAAAACCTTGCTACAGACCTTGTTACCAAGATCTATGCTGACTACTCTTTAACAGAACTTTCTAAGGGTGGTATGATCGAAGGTGGTCTTCCAGAAGGTTTTAGTGATGATTCTTGGTCATTAAATAATGATATCACTATTAAAGGTATCAATGATTATAACCCAGAAACTCATTATGCTCGTAGAATAGTTAATGGAGAAATAATTACTTTAACAGATGCTAATGGTGTTAGTGCTCAATTAGTAAATAATGGTAATACTTATGTTGGTGTTGCTCCTTATTCACAAGAACCAGGTGTTGAAACATTTGTAAATGCTAGTTCTGGTATTACAATTACTCCACACTGGGGAGATAAAGTAAGAACAACTAACCCTGTTACTGGTCAAGTATTTGAAAAACGTACTGGTAACTATATCACTATTGATGATAAACTTACATGGAGCTACATGACAAGTGCTTATTCATACTCATTAGCATTTGCTCAGAATTATACAGCTTCTGAAATTGATAGAGTTTATCATAATCTTCTTGGTGAAAGTGAAGTTACTTATAATCCTGTTTCATTCAGATCATTTGTTGATGATGTAACTGAAGAATTTTCAGCATACACAGAAGGTTTAACAACTGATTTTATTAATCAATATAATGCATCTCACCCTGATACTTGGGTAGTATTACATGATAGTGGTACTGTTGATAGTGAAAATAAACCTATTTATGATGGTGCTTATCGTATTGATAGAAAGAATATATATGTTGCTACATATACTGGTAATGATATTCTTCTTGGAGATAAGGTATACTTTGAAACAACTTATGCTCAAATTGCAAATGTATTAAGTGGTTCAGGTACATCATTTACACCAGCAACTGGAACTTCTTATGTATTATATGATAATGCTGAAGTTTTAGGTGTAACTTCTAATTTCTATCAGTTATATGAAAGAAGTGAACAGTATAATTCATCATATAACATGAATATTAAAGATGGTATTGAAACTCTTAAAGAAGTTGCTTACTTACTTGATGTTCTTACAGATGGTACACTTGGTGAAACAACATATTTAACATATGGTGAATGGAAAACTACAGATGCTTTAAAGGATCTTACATTTACAGATGAAGATGGTGATGGTGTTTATACAGGAACCGTTAATGATGTAACATATACTAAAGTATATAAAGGAACTGCTCCTAATGATAATGAGACATATGCTTTCTATACAGTAATGAATCCAGAAAATCTTGGTATTCAGATGGCTTATTCAATTGCTGGTAATAAGAAAGATATTGAAGATTTACATAAGCATGCTGAATTATTAGAAAAAGGTGAAACTACTCTTAGAAGTATTCAATCAACTAATTCACAATTTGCTAATGTAACTTTACTTGGTGGTACAAAACATTGGACAAATACTGATACTAATCAAGGTGAAGCTAATTTCAATGATGAAGATGGTGATGGTCATAAAATTCATCCAAATCATGATGTAGATGAACATGCTAGACAAGAAAATTCATATCTTGTTGGTGATGTAAATATTAAAGTTACATTAAATACATCATTAACATATGCAACTGTTCATACTACTGATGGTACAACAAATCCTCCATTTACTGATGAGGCTGGTGTTGAATGGCATGGTTTCTATACAGCTGCTGATATGGATGCAATAGATACAGCACATGCTACTTATTATACTATTTCAGGTGGTGCTGGTACTTTACAAAGTCCTTATGAATTCCAACCAATAAGTGCTGCAGCTATTGCTGAAGCTCATACAAATGATTCTAGATATCAGACAGAACAGTATTATTGGGTTCCTGGTGGAATATATAATGAAGAAACTAATCCTGATGGTCTTGCTAAGAATAGTGTTACAGAAAATGCAGTATTCACAAAAATTAAAGTTAAAGATTTATTAGCTTTAGGTGATGCTGATGATGTTAAAGATACTGGATTTACAAAGAGTGCAATTACAGAATTCTTTACTTGGGATGAAGGAAATGATAGATGGTCTAGTTTCGTCGATAATCAGGGTGGTAAAACTGCTATTTCAAAACTTATTGAGCAAGTAAATGCAGATGGTATTGATGTTAATGATTATGTTGCATTTATTTCTAAATATGATCAAACAGTTATTCATACTGTTAATGATGAAAATAAACTTGCTACAACTGAATGGACAGAAGTTTATGTAAATTCAAAGGTTGGTGAAATTGCTGATGATCTTGAAAATATTCTTGAAGAAGCAAAGAAATATACTGATGATGAAATTGCTAAACTTGATAATGAATATATTTATTCAGATTTCAGTACATATTGGTCATATTATGTAAGCTTAAATGTTGCTACAAATCCTAATTTAGGTGTAGAAGGTACTCCTGAATATGTAGAAGCATATAATAGAGAATATGCAGCATTTGTTTCTAATGATAGTACAAGAGTATTTGATAGTTCATATGAAGAATCAAATCCTGGTGAAGTAAATCCTTATAGATTAAGTTATATTACTAATTCTCAATATACATATAATATTATTGAAAAGGATGGTATTGTAACAGCTGCTTCTAGAGAACTTCCTACAGATACTCTTAGAGTAAATGCTTATGTTTGGGGTTCAGAACAAAGTTCAACAAGAATTCAATATGCTGATATTGAAAATCTTGAAATACAAGCTCCATTATTAGATGCTCTTTATGCTTGGAAAGATGCTAATCAAGATAATCAGATCTTTGTAATGGTTAATGATGATAATACTTGGGAACCAGTTCCTACAAATACTGATTTATCAGGTATAGATAATTTTGGTAATTATAGAGTTAAACTTGATGATGGTAGTTTTGCTGCTGTTGAAGGTGCAGAATATTCAGTTATTCCAAGTATTTATGCTAATACAAATGATATTAGATGGAAACCTCTTTATAAGAAAGTTCCTAAATATCTTGAATTAAATTTACAAGATGCTGTAGTTGGTGATAAGACTAATTCTATCACTATTACAAAAGATGGTGTTGTATTTACATTAACTAAGAGAAAGAGTGGTGACAATGTAGGTAAGATAGTAGTTACAAGTAGTGTTGAAGGTTATGTTTATTCAGATAATATTCTTAAACATATTTCATCTAAACCAGCTGATTCTACTAAATATTTATCTGTTGAAAATAAACACTTCTCATATGTAGATAATGGTCATGGTGAAAATCAGTTTGAAGTAACTGCTCATATTACAAAACTTGAAGATGCTACTCCTACAAATACAGGTTTTGCTGATGCATATGATGTAAGATCATTTATTGAAAATATGTTCAGATGGGTTGATATTTCAGCTACAATTTCTGCTGATACTATTAGTCATAGAGATGTATTCTTTAAGAATACTAATCTTGAAGATGTTCCTAATGGAGCTACATTATATAGCAGAAGTGAAGCTAGCAATGTTGTTACATTCACAGAAGTTAACAATCCTGTATATGGTTGGTTCTGGCTTGATGATAATAAATTTGCTGGTACTGCAACAGGCGATAGTTTATACACTAATGATATGCCTTCAGGAATTACTATTGGTACTCATATTAAGTGTGCTGTTGAAGGCTCTGAAACAACATTCTATCTTGTTAAGAGATTCTGTGGTAATAGTGCTAATCCAGCAGTTGGTGATCCATTCTCAACAACTTATAACTATTACATCAATATTGAAACAGCTAAGACTAATCCTCTTAATCTTAATGAAACTCTTTATGGCGCACCTGTACAGGGTTAACCATAATAAAGTATACATAAATAAAAAAGAGAGCTTTTTAAAAAGCTCTCTTTTTTTATATTTAAAATTAATTAAAGATTAATAAATTTTGATTCTTCAGGAATTTCTTCTTTATTTTCTTCAGAAGGTCCAACTAAAACTCCATTCTTTACTGCTTCATTTAATGATTCAATTGATTTATCTTCAATTTCATCCTTTGAATTTTCCTTTTCATCTACTTCTTCTTCCTCTTTATAATCATTATCATCTGGAAGATTTTCAACATATTCATCATTTGCTTTATCTTCTGGATTATCTAGTTCATCATCTTCTAAAATAAGTTTCTTCTCACCATCTTCTTCTGGTTCATCTTCTTCATCAGGAAGATCTTCAACATATTCTATTTCCTCTTCAAGTTCATCTTTTCTATTTAAGAAACCAGTTACCATACTTGTAAGAAGAAGTGCAACAATAGGAAGAATAGCACCTTGAATATAAGAAAGAATTACATTTGCTTCAGCATCTGGAAGTTGAGTCCATATAAATAATGGTTCTTTAAAGAATTTAAGATTATCACCAGCATTAAGAAGTAAATATTTATAACAATTATATACATTACCCATTACTTGAACTAATGTGAGTATTGTCATAAGTACCCAAGGCATTACTTTCTTTTGTTGAGTTTTATCTGTCAATATACTGAATAATACTGCTGCTTGACCTACTTCAAAAGCTACTGCAAGCATAATAGCAAGTATAGGAGTATTAGCAAGACCAAAGAAAGCAAATCCATGAATACCAGATACTAATGCTACAAATACATAAAGTAATAAGAAAAGTATTATGTAAATTTTTTTATTTTTCATATCGATATTTTATATATTTACCTTTAGATTAAAAATAAAAATAAAGGCCTACTTTTTAAAATAGACCTTTATTCTTTAAAAATTCAATATCTTATTCTTGTGTGAATTCAGTTAATTCTGAATTATATTTAAGACTTACAGGATATTTATTTATTTCACTTGAATCAAGTTTTGATAGAACTTCATTAAGAACATTCTTTGGTTCATCATCATTCTTATCAAGAAGTTCAAACTCATCAAAAAGAATAATATACTTCAAATTTGTTAATTTGAACATATCAATCTTTTCATCTTTTACTCTATCATCATAATATGGATCCCATTTTAAATTAATCTGTTCATCTTCATAAGTATCTGAAGAATGTTCAAATTTCTCATATTCAAAATATGCATCATTTATATAATCCTTATTCTTACCAAGAAGATTTTGATATTTAGTATTTTCTGAAGGAAGTTCTTTAAGAAGAACATCTCCAAGATAAATTTGAATATCACTTTCAGAATAAATTTCTGGACCAGTGAGAGTAAAAACCTGTGGATTTATATCAAAAACTGCCTTAACATTAGTTAAGTGGATTTTCTCATAAGATTCTTTAATATAATTAACTAAATTCTTCATTATTCATCACCATCGATATTATTAAGACCAAACATCTTATCTTCCATTATTCTGGTTGAAAGATAGATTGGTTCTCCATCATCTTCATATTCATCTTCATCATGCTTTGCTTCTTGCATAAGTTCAAAGATGTCTACGAATTTCTGGAACATTTTTTTATCTTTCTTGATAAAGTTGATAACTTTAGCAATTTCTGCTGTAATTGAAGATGGTGAACTATAACCATACTTCTTAGCCATTTCTTTACCAGAAAGCTTCTTTTCTCCATTTTCAAGACCAAAACCAAAGTGGTTCTTAAAGATATCCATAGTCTTTTCACCGAACTTATCTTCAAGAGCCTTAAGAATTTGTGACCAAAGGTCTTCAATTTCCTGACGGTCAATATTCTTACCAGGATTTTCCATTCCACCTACAAGGTCGAATAATGTCTTACCTTCTTCACCATCCTTTCCACCAAGATGACGGTCACCAGATACTGAATTAGATTTAGCGATATAACCTTTCTCTTCCTTTTCTTTCTTTTGTCTTGAAATAGGAATACGTACAAGATGTGAGAAATTCTTTGTTGCTTCAAGAATTTCTACACGAATCATTTGTGCAGCATACTGAAGGAAAGTATATGACTTATACTTAGAAATATCAATTTCTTCACCAGTCAATTCTTCCTTCTTTTTCTGTTTATTACTCTTCTTTCCATAAGTGTCCATTGCATAGACAAGTCCCTTCATACCAAAGGCATAAATATCATCTCTATCGAATGAAGTCTTACCAAGCCAAGAATTAGTAATCTTATGTACAAGAGGTTCATACTTCTTTACAATTTCAGTTCTACCCTTCTCTGTAGTAAGGTCCATGATAATTTCATCAGGAGAAGCAGTCTTATCAATAATTGAATCAAACTGTTCTTTTGTCATAAGAGTAGGGATTTCAAGTATACGACCACTTGAATATATTTTACTGATGTTACTATATAATGATTTAAGAGATGCTTCCTTTGGAAGTCCCTTATTGAAGAAATCAACAATAGCATTATCAGTATCTCCTGTAGAAAGATCTTTAATATATGTCTTATTGTTATCAATTAACCATTTACATACTTCTTTTGCTTCAGGAGAAATAAATTTATCAGCAATTTCAAGATACTTGTTAAGCTGATCAACTGTTAAATAATTAACTGAATCCTCTTGGATTTCAATTGTTTTTGCTTCGAATAACTGCGAAAATCTCTTCATATTATATGTTTAATTAAACTTATTTGTTAGCATACTTCAGATAAAACATAGAATAAATTTTCAAAAATTCAATATTTTTTACTAAAAAAATTAAAATATTGAAATATAAATTCCAAGTTATCTATATTTATATATAAAAATAAAAGTTTTATATCATAGTTATGTCTTTATTTAAATGGTCTTACCAACATTCTCTATTAGGAAGGACTATTAATATGGTATCAGATTATATATATTTCAAAAGAGATAAAAAAATAGTATCTGATACTTTATATGGTGATGCTTTTAAAGTTGTAATTAGAAAATATTTAAAGACAACTCTTAAAAAGGATTGGATTGGACGTTTATATGGTGTTGTTAATCCTAATCTTGATGAAAATGGTAAATACGATTTCAATAGTGTAATTATTGAAATTGATGGAGATAATACAAATAATAATGAATATGTAAAGAATTGGGTTTACAGACAAATGCAATTAATTGCTTCATTATTTAAAATTGAAAAATTATATGATTATATTGATATAGACTTCAAACATGTAGGTCCTGAAAATCAAGATAATTATTTAGTTATATTCGATATAGTTTCAAGACAAAGTTTCGTTGATAGTGTAAAAAAGTTTTTCCGTCATATTTTATTTGATGGTGGTCTTACTGCAATAATACTAATAATTTTGAAACTTTTATTAATTATATAAAAATATTTTTAACGTTAAAAATGGATGTACTTGAAAAGAAAAAGCAATTAGCTGAGTACGAGAAGAGTTTAAAGAGTTTAACTCTTGATGAGCTTAAAGCAAAGGAACAGGAAATTATCAAAGAAGCTGATGAGAATGATAAAGCTATCGCTTCTAAGGAATTCAAACTTCCTGGTGAAAATTATAAGGTAGTTGCAAATGGAATCAGAAACATTCTTAATAAGCAGAGTGTTGAATGGAGATTTACTCTTGGTATGGTTTCAATGTATGAATTCTGGGATCCTGAAAATTTCCCTGGAAATGTAGGTTATCCTATGCTTGATGCAACACTTCGTACAATTGGTGAAATGAAATTCACCGGTTATGAAGAGTGGGCAGCAGTAGTAGCAATTAATAAGTATTTTGAAACACTTCATAAAGAATATGAAGAAGCTACAGAAAAGATTTATGATATTGCTTCTAAGCATAATGCTATCGTAGATGAAATTACTCTTCGTGAGCCAGTTAAAGCACAAGCTGAATAATTTAGTTTAGCCAAGTTTATATTTTAGTATTTCCTTTATTGGAGAGTAAAATCTTCAATAAAGGTTTTTATTTAGTCCCAGATTTAATCTAAAACTATTAACCATATACTAATATATTTTTTTAGTTAAAGCGCTCCAGAATTAAAAAGAGCTATCAAGGATTTAAAATCTTTGATAGCTTTTAAATTTAAATTCCATATATTTTAGGTAATCTGTCTAAAGTCTCTTTTAAATTAGAACCAGGATAAATATACCTGTCATTCCAACCATTATATTGTATAAACCATTTTAAATGTATTATACAATTTTGTGAATTAGCAATATCAATACATTGTTGAATATCTTCATCAGATGGATGACCATTACTTATAAATTCTTTTACAGGAGTTATCATATATTCTTTACAACTATTTTATAATCATATTTATTTTCTTTATAAATCTTTACTTTTTCAAGTCCTTGACGATATATAGATTTATTACATATATCATCATCAAAACAATCTATAAAATCATAAACTATATATTTATCTTTAAGTTTACTAAGACCAAGTCCACGACCAAGAGATTGCATATTAATTGTACCTGATTTGAAACTTTCAAAAAGTACACCAAAACAAAGATTAGAAAGAGTAATACCAGTTCCTATACAACCATAAGAAGCTACAAGAATACAATTATTATTTTCTTTAAGGGTCTTTTTAATTTGGTCTCTTTCTTTAGATTTTGTCTTACCATGAATTATACATACAATTTTATCTGGCATTCTTTTCTTTATTTCTTCAGCAACATATACAAGATATTCTGTATGATGAGCAAGAACAAGAGTATTATATGGACAAATACTAAGAATATCATTACATAGAATATCAATTCTTTCATTCATAAAATGTACCATCATTTTCTCAATCATAAGACTATTTGCTCCTGTTGAGGCTTTTATCTGTTCTTGAAGAAAATCAATATATTTCATATCCTTTTGTTCTTTACTTAAATTAGGATCATGATATATCTGATTTTTAACCATTAAAATACCATAAGGAAATTGTTTCTCATACTGTATAAGAAATTCTGGATTTTTAAGTAATACTTTATCTTTCTTTTTTGAATTCTTTTTATTTGGTACTTCTACAAAAGGAGAAAGACAATATTCAGCACAACGAATAAATAATTCTTTTTGTTTTTCAAAATTCTTATAATTTATTCTATACTGATAAATTTCAATATCAGAAATATATCCAGCATCCATCAACTCTCTTGGTTTAATTTCTTGTATCTTTGCACCAATAAGAGCATGAAGACAATAATGTTCAATTGTCTTTTCTTTAGGAAGTGTACCAGTCATACCAAAAGCAATCTTTACTTTATTCATGAATGGTTGAGAGATAATATTCTTAATCTGTGCTGCTGTCGCACGATGAACTTCATCTACAAATACACAATCATAATCATCAAAGAAACGAGGATTATATTTCTTATTTCCTCTTTCAATATATCTGATAAGACTTTGGAATGTACCAACTGTAAGATTTGCTGACTCAACTAATTTACCACCAGACCAAATGCATTCTGTTTTAAAAAATTCAGCATACTCATTAAAATCATCAAATGCTTGTTTAACAAGATCAACAGAAGGAACAATCATAAGTATTTTCTTGACACCAAGATATTCCATAGAATATCTGAATATCATATATGAAATAAGAGTTTTACCAGCACGAGTTGCAAGTTGTGAAAGAGATTTATTCCATTCAATTATTTTATATGCAGCTTCATATTGATATGGTCTAGGTTCAAGAGAAAGATTCCAAGATTTAACTATTTCTTTGAATTCATCAAATGTATGAATCATTTTACGTTTAAATCTTGAAGGCTCTAGACCATCATAAGGAATATTGTTCTTTTTAAGAAATTTATATATATCTTGCCAAAGCCCAATACTACACCAAAGAATTTTCTGTCCACTTGGTTGGACATAATCAAATATAAAATCTTGTGTAAATCTTGGTCCAGTAAATGTTGGAAGATAACAAATAGGATCTACAAGATTTATATGATTTTTTAATTCTTCAAATACATGTTTACGAAAATATTTCTTTACAGATTTATCAAAAACCTGCATATATTCATCTTCTGTCCAATCACATTTGAGAAATAAATATCTATTATCTTTATCTGAAAAAGTAAAATGTACCATTTAATTTACTAATAAATATCCAAATGAAATTAATAGTATTACAATACCAAAGATAATAACACACCAAATATCACTATCAATTTTCTTTAATTGATTTACTATTAAATTTATTTTTTCTTTAATCCATTTCATAATTATAAAATAGTAAACTTAATAAATAAAATACAAATAAATTAGAGCGCTTAGAATAAGTGCAAAAGAATATAAATATATAAGATTATATAATTTTTGTTAAACTATCCCAGAATTAAAAAGAGGCGCTAAATATTAAGTTTTTTTAGTGCCTCTTTAAAATCAATTATTCATTAGGAATAAGAATTGCTCCAATAAAATATGGAAGTATTCCAAATCCATAACAAAGAGTAAGAATACCAACACCAATTCTAACTATAGTAGGATCAATACCAAAATAGTTAGCAACACCAGAACAAACTCCGCAGAGCATCTTTTCACCTTTAACTAATCTTTTGTCACTCATAATTAAATATATTCTCTTTTTTGATAAGTTTTTATAATAATAGCATAATCTTTATAATCTATTTCAATTCCAGTTTTCCATGGACATAGATTATCAGCATCACATTCATCTATACCAGATTTAACCAATAAATCAAATAAAGGACTATTTGGATGATAATCACAATATAATTGTGCTTTATATTCTGTACCATCAGAAAATTTATATTTACATCCATTCAAGAAATATTCTTTAATATTTTCTCTTAATGTTTTATATGTATTTTCATCATATTTTTCAGATGATAAAGTCTTTAAATATGAACCAAGCATACACATATTAAAACTATGTTCTTCATCTAATGCTCCATTATCTTGAAGATGAAAACCAAGAATTCTTTTAGTCCATTCATCAGCAGCAAGATTACATGCTTCTAAGAAATTTCTTCTCCAACCATTACGATAAATAAATTCATCTTCAATACTATGTACCCAATTTGAATATTCATAATGTTCTATAAAATTACCATTTTCGGTTCTTTCAATTGTACCATAGAAATAATCAGAATATTCTTTATAATAATCACTTTTCCAATCATCTCCTTTTGGTTCAGGAAAATATTTATTACATTCTTCAATGATATAATTATAAATATCTTGATAATATTTTATATCATTAAAAAGTTTATTTATACATTCAGCAATATTTTCTTTTTTAATTCTTGAACACTCTGGAAAAGAATTTATAATTTCTTCATTAGTCATAATTTATACTATTTTTAAAAAATCTATATAATAAATATAGAAAATCAAATGTATTTTCTACTGAAATAAAAAATGTTTATTATATTATTAGATATTTAGAAAAAATATAAAATTTAAATTAAATAATGAATTATCTTAGTATTAATGATCTTGTATCAAAAGAAATCTTACCTCAAATAAATGATACTGTTGCAGATTATCTTGAAGATAAGTTTTCTTATATTGAAAATCAAGAAGATTTAGAAGATTTAGAAGAATATGAAATTGAAGAAGATTTAATTGAAATAGTAACAAGTGCAATTATTGATATGATTGCAGAAGTTAAAGATGATTATTCTGAAGAATTATCAAAGGTAGATGAACCAATGGATAGTACAGAATTATATAATATGATAGAATCTTCTTTCAATGATTATAAAGAAATCATGATTCAGAGATTCAATGATGAATTTGAAAGAGAAGAATATTTAGATGAATATTATTCAGAAGGTGATTTTGATTTTTAAAAAAAAGAGGTTCATTAAGAACCTCTTTTTTTATTCTTTCGATATTCCATAAGCCATCTACGCCAAGCTTTACCACCATCAATATTTACATTAGGTCTTTTAGCAAGTTCTTCTTTAATTTCTTCCATTTGACCTTCCCAATATAATCCATCAAAATGGATTTTCATAAAGTTACCATAATTAACAGTTCTCCACCTATGTTCTTTAGGAACATACTCATAATGTCTACCACCTTGTTTAGATTTAATAATTGTATGTTCTTTAATTACCTGTTCACGGGTTTTATCTGACAGCTTCATATACAGACACATTTTAGGAAGATTTATTTTTTCATCCTTATATGGTCCATATACATTTTCCCATACTTCATATGTATTCTTAATAATATTATACTTAATATAATAATCATACATATAACCAGGTTTACAATATCGATTTTTACGATATTCATGAAGCAAAGCCTCTGTAGGAAATTCAGATAATTTATTCATATTAATTTTTATTTAGATAAAGTATAATATGTTTTCATTTTATATCGTCCACAATCCCAAGTGTCATTAATCTGACCATTCTTTACACAAGCAACATGACTGCGGATATTTACAATATAAATACCATTCTTATGAGTTTCACAAAATCTGCGTACAGTTATATAATCTGGAAGTGATACTTTAGAAAAATTATTCTGAAGAGCAAACTTCTCAATCACTTTAGGATCATTTGGCATATCAAACATTTTTGCTGCCAAAATACAAATCTCATTGAATACTTTGCTCCAAGTAAAATTAAGAGCACAAGCGAATGCACGAATCACACAATCACCCTTTCTCCAAGTTTTAGGTTTTCCAGTCTTCTTATCAAACTTGACATCAGGATTGGGGTTGAAGTATTTAAAAGTCTCGCTCATAATGTTTTAATGTTTTAACAATATTAATATAGCACTATTTTTTAAAAATTCAAAAAAAAAGAGGATGAATTTATCATCCTCTTTAATTTTAACTATTTGAAAGTGATTTAGTTATTATGCTAAATCTTCATCCCACCAGTCACTTCTGAATGAAACTGTAACTGTTCTAGCATCCATGTTTGTATAATTTAAATCATCAATACCAGTAATACCTGTAAGCATTACTTTGTGGAATACATAACTTCTCCAAACAGTACCATCTCTATTAGCTTCAGCAATTCTAAGATTATCAGCTACATAGTCAGCCATAAGTGTTCTTGTACCATCACTAAGGTCATAACCAAGTTTTCCCCATGCTTTTAAAACTTTAAGTACATAAGCATCTGTAGCATTTCTGATATTAAGATTGAAAACAATCTGTAATTCAGCAAATGTGCTATCAAGAACTGGGTTAAGGAATGATACATCAACACCAAGGAATTTCTGTGAACCAGCAGCAACAGTCTTCTGAAGAGCGTCAAGGCCAGCAACTGAAACAACCTGTTCTGTTAAAATAGCTTCATCATCTTTAAATGTGCTTTGAAGTGCAGTTGGTAAAGTAAAATATACCTCAAAGATACTTGAATGCATAGGATCGTAAAAATTATTACCAGCCTGTGTATTCTTTATATGAGGTAAATGTGAAACTTGACTTGCCATTTTATATATAAAATCTTATGTTTTTGTTATCTAATTAAAAATATACAATATTTTAATTCTGGAGAGATTTTATTCTCTCCAGAAATAAATTATTTAGTTTCAATAATATTACTTGACATCTGACCTGTCTTGTAAAGTGTAAGTTCGTGAATCATCTTACCACAACCCATACCTGGTTCGATATGTGTAGAAAGAATTGCCATTTCATTGTCAATAATTTCTGGAGTATTATTTGATTCATCCATTACATTAAGATAAGCCTGAATACCACCATTAGCAGCAACTCTTGCGCAGATGAAATTAGCTTTATCAAGGATAGCATTTCTTGTTGTAGGATTATTGAATTCCCACTGATATGCCTGAAGTACCTTTTCAATTTCATCCTGTAAGTAAATTACAAGTTCACGTACATTTACTTTAGAAAGAGCTGAAACAGGAGTCTGTTTTGCAGTCTGGTTAGCATTGATAAATGTACCAAAACCTGGACGGTAAACAAGACAGTTAACACCAAATGGTTCAATAATCTGAAGTTCATCCATTGAGTAACTGTAATCAGGACCTACAAGATCTGCACATTCAATCTTAGCATTGTTAGGACCAGCTACGATGTAGTAAGGCTGTCTTGATGTGTACTTAGTCATGAATAAGTTAGAAACAACACCTGCTGAAGGAACGATTGTATCTACATAACCATCACTGAGTTTCATTGGTGAATAGAATGCTGCAAATGATGCACCTTCTGCTTCTGTAGGAAGTGAGAATTTCTTACCAAATGCTTTCTTCTTATTATAACCAGCAGCTACATATGCTACATTGAATACACCCTTAGCATCTGTGAATGAAGTGTAAGGACATTTAAGGAATGTCTTTACTGAAGGGAAGTTAAGAATTGCAAATGCACTCTGCTTTTCTTTTGCAAGGTATGAAAGAACCTTCTTAGCTGAGCTATCAACATAAGTTTCAAATGTATCAATGATATATCTGTAGTCGATATTAGCTTTATTAAGAAGAGCAGTCTTAAGACCCTTATATTCAGAAATAGCTGAAAGTAAGAAGTTCTGCCAATTAAGTTTGTCAATCATGCTTGTTGAAGCAGGTTTGCCATTCTTATATACATAACCTTCAAGATACTGAGGAACGAATGTACCAATTTCCTGATTAAGAGCAGCATCAATTCTTACAAGATATGAATTACCATCATTATCTACTTTAAGAAGAGGTTCACCAGTTAATCTGATAATATATTTAACTTTATCAGTACCTTCTATCTTTTCTGAAAGAATTTCCTGAACATATACATTATCGAAGAAACCATCTTCTGCATCAGCTTCACCATCACCATCTTTATCAATAGAACCGTCTTCTGCAAGGAAGCAGTCACCTACTGAAAGACTTGTGAAAATACTCTTGTCCCAAGGACTATCAGCGTTTACAAATTCATAAACACCATTATTTTCACTACCAACCCATGCTTGATCATCAACAGGAATAAATGTTACTGAAGAACCATAAACTGTATTAGCTTCATCATCATTCTTTACAGATTCTGGTGTAACTTCTACTAATGAAACCTTCATGTTATTATCTGTATCACCATAAACACCATAAGGAGATGTTGCTGAAGTTGCTTCAAGACGAGTAATAGAAGTAATAACTGTAGCAGGACCTTCTGATGTAAATTCACCATTTTCATCAATGAATGCATTACCACTTGTAAATACTGAACCATAACCATCTGTTAAAATACCATTTTCACCAATAGCATTTAATTTACCAAGAATAGTATTGAATTCAGCAGCATTATCACCACATTCAATATCAATTGTCTTCTGAGAATCACCTACTTGTGTAAGAGTAATCTTATGATTTTCTTCATCAATATTAGATATATAAAGTGTACCTGTTACTTTCTTTTCATTCTTATTATCGAAATCAATAATAGCTTTAAGAGCACCATTTTCATCTCTCTTAACAACATTGTTTGTAAATTCAACCTTTTCAGAAACAACAGGAGCATTTAAGTTACCAAGAAGTGAAGTAGTTGCAGTACCATTAAATAAATTATCAAGTAATTCTTCATTAATTGAAAGTCTACCTGAAAGATCAATATTAGCAATACCATCTTCTTCAAGTAAATCAACATTGAAACTCATCATCATATTGTGAGTATCACTGTCATTATTGAAAAGTATATCAAGTGCTGCATAACCACCTTGCTTGTTCTTGAAGTAAGGAATAAGAGCACCTACATAGTGACCGATAGCACCAGATGTTTCATCTGCATAAAGAGCATCAAGAGCATCGATTTCATCACCATAAGCATTAAGAACATGTTTCTTTAATTTAACATCTTCTGAGTTAATATCATCTACACCATCGAAATAGAATTTAAGTGTTGAAGAAGCAAGAACCTGTGATTTTGTGAATTTTCCTTTGAATACATAGATTTCTGCAAAGAAGTCAGAAATTAATGAATTCTTATATGGTTCAAGATATTCTGGAAGTTCTTCATCTGAATACCAATCACTTACTGTGATATTATATCCATTTACTTTAGAACCAGAAGCTTTACGGATAAAGTATGTACCTGATAACTGCTTAGTGTTGATAGCACTAATGTTAATGTACTGATCCATGAAAGCACCAGAAGCTGATTTAAGACCATTAAGTTTTTCTGCAGAAAGTTCCCAGAATCTTGTTGTGTCATAAATATCTTCAACATTTAACTTAACTGTGTTAATAATATCGTATTTAGGATTAAAGTCTGTATTGATAGTTGCAGCATCAACTGTTTCACCATCAAACTTCTTAAGGTTCAAGCAAAGGATAGGACCAGATGCAAGAGCCTGAATAGCGATACGATGGAAGAAAACTCCTCTCTTTTCGAGTTTCTTTGAAATATCACCATAAACAGCTTTAAAATCAGTAACAGATGTAATATAAGTAGGAATGTTGAAAGGACCCTTTTCTGAGTAACCAACAACAAGTCTAAGAACACTACTTTCTACGCCAGCTACGGTTGATTTATCAAAAACAATACGGTATATACCAGCAGCTTTAAATTGTTGTAAATAAACTGGAATAGCCATTTTTTTATATTTGTAATATATTTATTATTTTTTCAATTAATAGAATTAAACATAACTTCTATAATTTAATTAAAAATAAACTTTTTTAATAGCAATATTTTTAAAATAAAAAAATCCAGGAGAAATTCCCCTGGATTTTCCATCTTACGATGTGAATTATATATAGAGTGCGAGGTTAAAGTCGCATTATATATATCTTTCAGATTAGATAAGTCCAAATTCTGAACCAACTGTAAATGTGAAGTACTGTGTTTCTGGATAGAAACCAGCGTCAACAATAGCATATCTTGAGTTAACAAGCATCTTAGGAGCCATTGTACCTTCAGCTGTGATAGATACTGTATCAGCAAGAATATAAGGCATAAAGATTACACCAGGTTCATTACCGTTACCCTTTCTACCAACGCAAACTCTTGTGTCATCCCAATCCATATAAGGATCAACATAAACCTTAAGACCTGCAATTGTACCACTCATGAATAAGTTCTGTGAACCATCCTGTGCGAAGTTGTTTACCATAGGAGCAACAACATAACCACTAACATCCTGAAGAGCTGTAGCAACCTGAGCATTTGTAACAACCCATGTTGGTCTACCTCTACGTCCAGTTACCTGGATAAGGTTAGCAGCAGCAAGAAGCTTAGAACCAATTCTTCTCTGACGAGTATGAAGATTTTCAGCACTTGTGTTAACTTCACTGTTCTTGATTGTTCCCCAATCTCCTTTGTGTTCTACACCATATACATCCTTGAAAGTCTTGATTGACTGAGCAGCCATTGTGCTATCTGATGTACCCATCCAAAGGTTAAGGTCAACACCCTGATAGATCTTCTGGTTAATAGCGTTAGTTACACCAAGAGCAAATACATGTTCAAGAATTCTAGCATTGATTGACTGAGTGATTTCATTCTGCATTGCTTCCATAACCTTAGCAACAGCGTCAACACCGTAAAGAGGAAGATCCTGAAGTTGCTGTCTTGTTACAGTACCAGTTACTTCATAAGAACCCATCTGTACCCATTTGCTGAATAATCTAAGACCAAGTACATTACCTGTACCAGTTTCATTTTCAGCTCTTGTCATTGATCTCTTTTCACCAGTTGCGAAGTTAGCGAAACCATCAACGAAATCAACCATTGTCTGAGCGAAATCAACTGAAGTTACATTACCAGCAGCAACACCGCTAAGAACTGCAGGATTTACACCATCGAAAAGATCTGCTACAGCAGCGTGACCATCAGCACCTTCGCAAGAAACAACCTTAACGATAAGACCGTGATCCATTCTACCAAGCTGTACAAATGTACCCTTGAATGTTACACCATTACCTACAACAGTAACTGATTTGTCAGCATCATCAGCAAGTTTTCTAAGAGCTGCTGTATCACCATCAAAACCAAGGAATTTTACATAAAGAGGTTTGTTTTCAGCACCTTCTCCTCTACCATCAAGGCCAGCTACTTCGTTCTTTCTACCCATCTTACCACCAGCATATGGGAAGTCCATATAAGTTAACATTGCCCAAGGACCTTTAGCAGGAATAACTGGAACAAGTTCAAGACCGATTGTAAGAAGTGCTACGTTAAGGGCCATAGGAAGTGTTGATACAGGAATATCACCGCTACCAACTGCCTGTTTAAAGAAGTCACCTGATGCACCCATTGGAACCTGACCATTAGCACCATAACCTGGAGCCATTGGATTACCCATACCAAGAGTATTAAGAGGTGTAGCATAAAGTGGAGAAACACCCTGTGCAGGAGCTACCTGACCATTGATATTAGCGCCACCAACACCAAGCATTGATTCATGAATTTCATGGATAGCTGCATATTGTGATACCCAGTTTAACTTTTCGTTATCTGTAACGTTGAAATTTTCTTTCAACATTTTAGTCCACATCTGTGTACCATTTTGTTCGTTAATAAACATTGTAATTTATAAAAATTTATTTGTTATTTTTTGTAATTATATTCTTTTTATTTATCTTCCGATAAATGTTGTCTATTTACTTAATTAAAAATAAATAATTTTAAATGAGATAGAAATTAAGCTCTTCTGAGTCTCATCATCTGAGCATATACATTGTTATAATGACTTTCAAGAACGTCCTTTGGTTCTTCAACTGACTGAGGAGTTTTTGCTGAAGCAAAATCTACACTCTGCCAGAATGATTCAAGAACACCTTCTTTCTTAAAGTCATAAGCCTTTGACATTCTAACTATTTCGTCTTGTCTTTCTTCTGAAAGAGCATTCCAAGATGGCTGATATTCAGCAGGCATATTTTCAACTACGTATACACCAGCGAACTTATCTTGTGCTTTCTGTTCTTTTACAAGCTGTGAGATAGCTTCATCTTTGTTTTCAAGGCTTTCAATAAGAGCGTCAATATCTGAAAGCTTAGCAGATTTCTGACTTTCCATGAAAGCAGAAACATTTTCATTTACTTTTGCTTCGATATTAGCATTGTTTTCAGGAGTATATTCTTCATTAATCCAACCTTCGATAACTGGAGCAAATTCTTCACAAACCCAATTCTGAACTTCTGGTGCAAATTCTTCACATACCCAATTCTGTACTTCTGGAGCAAATTCTTCACATACCCAGTTCTGTACTTCTGGAGCGAATTCTTCTGTAATCCAATTCTGTACTTCAGGAGCGAATTCTTCGCATACCCAATTCTGAATAGTTTCTGAGAAATTCTCAACTACCCAATTTTGAACATCTGAATTAATAGACTCTGAAAGTTCTGTCTTAAATTCAGGAGCAAATTCTTCTGTAACCCATTTTTCAATCTTTTCATACTGAGGAGCTTCATAAGCATTTACCTTTTCATTTACACCATTAAGTGTTTCATTAACACTATTAATAGAAGTATTAACACCTTCAAGTGTTTCATTAAGTTTTGCAATTTCTGCATCCTTAGCTGTTAATGATTCTTGAGCAACATGAAGTTCAGCTTCTAAACTAGTTACCTTTTCAGTAAGTTTATCAATTGCTTCTTTTAAATCATTCATTGTAGTATCTTGACTATTTTTGTTATTATCATCTTTATCAGATGTATCTTCTTTATTTTCATCGTCATTTTCTTCATCTTCTTTCTTGTCATCACCTTCTTCAGATTTTTCATCTTTCTTAGGTTCGTTTTCAGAAGAAGAATCTCCTTCACCTTTATCCTTGTTGTCTTTATTATCTTCTTCACCAAGTAAATCATCGTCTTCGCTTTCATCTACGATAGCCCAGATTTCATTACCGTCTTCAGCAGATTCATTTAAACATTCAAGGGTTTGATTGGCTTTAAGGTTTAATTTAGCTTGAGCAAAACCAGGTGTACCAACTAAGTCATAAGTTTTAATAGTAGAAAGTGTTACATTACCATTTTCATCAATAGAACCAGCACCTCTAGAAGAAATATAAAGAGGAACACCACCAGCAACAATAGCTTTTGCATCTTTACCTTTAGCAGTATCAAGTAAAAGAATTGTACCAGTAATTGTACCATCTTCATTCATTTCAATAGACTCAATCTTATGTGAAACATTATTAAGATTAATATTCATAGTATTAGGATGTTCAAGTTCTCCAAGAAGACCTTCAGTTGAAATAACTTTTTGAAGATTTTCAACCATTAATCCGTAATTTTCCTTTGAATATATACGTCTATTTTCATTCTTAATTCCGCAAACACCAAATACACCTGTCATACGAACTTCATTAGTATTCTGAGACTCCTGGATCTGCAATCCTGTTGTAGGTCCTAAAGTTTCAAATACCATGCATTTTTTATTTGCCATATTATATATTATGTATTATATTTGATATTTCCTAATTACTTTATTAAAAATAAATAAAAAATAAACTAATTGAAAAATGATGACAGATCTCAAATAGTTTATTAAAAATAATATTAATTTGTTAACTCGCAATTTCTTTTGCTATTAAATCTTCTGCTAATACTTCTCCTGTTTCAATATCTACATTTTCTCCATTTTCTAATGATTGAACTTTTATAGTACTATTACTTTCAGATTTAGAAAGTGATTCAATAAATTCTTTAGAACCACGTACAATAACTGAACCATCTTCAAGATTAGTTTCTTTAGGTTTCTCAGAGAATGTCTTTTCAGCATTATCCTGCATATCTTTAAATATTGCCTCAACACTTGCAACAATTTCATTTAATTGTTTCTGGATATCAAGCATTGATTTTTGAAGTGCTGTAAGAGATGTATAAAGAGCACCTTTACCAGCATTCATTGTAATATTTTGTATAAGAGTATCTTGGGCCTTTTCATTTACACTCTGCATTTTAAGGAGCATACGGATTTGGTCCATTTCTTGAGAAATCTTATTTGGAATATATGGATGTTCTTCAATATACTTTTGATCAAAATAATAATTAGAAAGACGTTCTGTTATTTGTTTAGCTTTATCTTTAGCTTGTCCTTCTACTTCATCTAAATCAATAACTAATGTTGGGGTTTCAAGAACATCATCAGGAGAATCATAAACAGGATTCTCTTCACTTCTTAAGAAAAGATCATTAAGAGCGTCTCTATCTTCATTTGTAACCATATAACATTTAATATTTTTACAAATAAAAATAAAAAAATAAAGATAACTAATGTAAATTAGCTATCTTTTTATATAAAATATGTAAATTTTTCTTATGAAGTCATCAACTTTGAAAGAGATTCAATGTGATTTTTAAGATTTATTTTAGTATCAGGACAAACATCTTCAAGAAAAGGAGAACTCATTTCTTCAGGAGTAAGTTCAGTTTCAAGAACTGTTTTCATAACAGTCATATAAGCGAAATTCTCAAATCTTTTCTGTTTTGTATATGCCATATTGTCTATTGTTTTACACTATTAATATAGTATTAAAACTAAATAATTCAATACTTAGGATAAATATATAATATCATATTGTTTGTTTTACAAGGTTTTTCAACATCTAAATTTTCTTCAATCCATTTAGCAACTGGTTTATATATCCATCTATGTTGTTTCTGTACTGATAAGAAAATATATTTCTTTGATTTACCTACGTTAATATATTCTTCATAATTATCAAATTTTACTAATCCAGAATATTTTTCAATAATATATTTTTTAATCTCTGAAATAAATTTATTGTTTATTTCATCAATATCATCTAATACTTCTGTTTCTTTATTTAAGTGAAGTTTTTCTAATATGTAATTATTGATATTAATCATTTTTATTTATATAATTTTTTATTACCATCAATATATTCATAATATTCATCATATAGTTCTCTACCTGATAAATGCATACTATCATTACCAAAAGTTATAGTTACTCTACTTCTATTAACTAACCATTCAATAATTCTTCTATGTTTTTTAATTAATAAAAATATATCACCATCTCTTCTATTAATATCAGACATACTAAAACTATATTGGAAATAATTATTTAAAATATTAATAATTTCTTCATAATCTATTCTACCCCAATATATTTGTTTTTGAAATGTAGAATTTTCTTTATATATTTTATATATCATAATACATAAATATGTAGCAATGATAATATCTCTAACTTTATCAATATTATCAATTTCAGATGATTCAAAATCTTTATTTAAATGTAATTTTTCAGATATATAATTATTAATGTTAATCATTTTTCTTCTAATTCTTCTTTAATTTTTTTAATATCTGCTTTTGTATTTATTTTGGTATTTCCTGGATCATATCTAAATGATGAAAATAAAAAAAGTTTATTACGATTAATATAATCATCTATCATTTTAATTGCTTTATCTACTTTCATTAATGCAGACCACTCACCATTCTTTTTATAAAATGCAAATGTATTTTGTATATGAGGACTTGAATGAGTATGATCTTCAAATGTATATTCTATCTCTCTGACTACTTTACCAGTTCTATAACTCTTTAAAATTATTGTTTCTTCATTTATTTCTTCTATAATACCAACAAATAATTTAACATATTTATATGAAGTATTTGTTTTAGGAGAACTACATATCCCTAACACTTTATCTCCAACATGTATATTATATATATCACAATGTATAGAAGAAGTATTAGTATCTATATTCTTATCTAAATGTAATTTTTCAAATATGTAGTTATATATCTGTTTCATTATTTCTTTTCAAATACTCTTAATAAAGGTTCAAGACCATTTTGTGCTGCTATATCAATAAGGCATTCATCTTTTACATATATAAAATGATCTGCACCACCATCATCTACCCAAGTATATTCTGATTTAGCTCCTGAAATAGCAATATTTTTAAATTTTTTTAATATCTCATTATTTTCAGAATAAAATTCTTTTTGTTTCTTATTTACTTTCCAATCATCTAAATTATAATCTTGTGCATATACATTAAAATCAATTACATCATTATCTTCAATCCATTTAAGTATTATTGAACTCATCTCATCTTTTCTAGTATTATCAGTAATTGTAAAATTCTTATAATGATTATCATATTTATCAAATGATAATATACAAATAATTTTACCAAGAAGTTTTCCTTTTAATACATCACCACTTTCTAAATCTTTATTAAGATGGAGTTTTTCTAATATATATGTACTTAAATTAATCATTTATTATCTGTTATTATTTTATTTATTCTTTCTTGGAATTCTTTAGATATTACAAATCCTCTTTTCTTTTCTTTATAAAATAACTTAATAAATAATTCTAATAATTGTTTATATACATTACCCTTTTGACGAATTGCTTTTTGTAATTCAGGAATAACTCTATCAACTTGTACAGCATATGTTTTAGAAGTATTAAGTCTAATTTTTGCACCAAGATTAATTAATTTATTAAATATCTTAGTATCACTCATCATATAAAAGAATGCTCTTTGTAATTTCTCTAACCAACTAACATCAACATTCCATTCTGGATCTTTTGCATTTTCAAGATAATCTACAAAAGTATTATATATCTTCTCATAAGTATCAGCATTCTTTTCTCTTTCTTCTTCATTTCCTTTATCTCTATCTTTCATACTCTGTCTATAAGTAGGATCAACTATTTTATATTCAGCAATCTTTTCACCAACTGGAAAGAAGAATACAATACCTTCAATATAATCATCAGCAGCAGATATAAGTTTATCTGGGAAATTCTTATAAGTATCAAACATTGAATGAACCCAATTAATAAATTCTTTCTTTTCTGGAACAATAGCACTTGAAAGAATATTTACGATACTGTCAATCTGTTCATCAGTAAGTTTACCCTCCCAAAGAGTAGGCATTACATCAGTACCAAGTTCATCAGCTATTTCTTTAATCTTATCAGCAGACTGAATAAAATTATCATTCTTATCAATAATAGCAGTAAGAAGAAGTAAATTATCAATTACTTCAAATGTCAAAAACTTATAGTTTTTAAATACATCTACATGTTTTTCAACATGAGCGATAGCATCATTAACTGGTTTTGAGAATAATCTTGTATAGTCATCAATCTCTGGACCAACATGAGTTTCATCACCAGAACGACCATGATATTCTAATGAATCTGATTGTTCATTATAAAGAACTTGAAATGGTTTACCATCTACTTTAAGATTGATTTTAATACCATCAAGTTCAAGAAGTTTTTCACAAACTTCTGGTTTCTTTTTATATATATCAATAAAATGTTCCATAATATATTATTTAATTAATCTTTTACTTTACCATAACTTCCATCATCTTTATAATAAGTACATGGAAAATCTTCTTTTTCAACAGGAACTTCACATTTAGGATCATTTATATATTCCATATAAAATCTCTTTTCAGTTCTTTCAAGAACTTCTTTACCCCAAGGCCATAAATCTGAATGAATTGCTTTCCAAAGTCCTTCTACAGTATTAAATATCTTAGGATCAATATCATTAGTATCAAATATAAATCTCATTACATTCATAGGATCATTAGAAACAAGTTCTTTAAATTCTTGCTTAGCAGTACTTACATATTGACCTTTCTTTCCAACATGATTAGCAAGATATTTGAATACACCTTCTTGATTAAATGTATATCTCCATTTTTTCTTTACATCTCCATTGTCAAAATATTCATTCTGTGCATCTTTTACAGGAATACTTGATACAATATGTTGAATAAGATATACTTTAGGAGCAGCTTTATATTTACTTTCTCCTTTCTTAAAATCTGGACTTGAGAATCTCCATTTAGCCCAATCAATATTATCTGTAAACATAAAATCAACTTGAGCAACTCCTTTCTTTCCTTCTTTATCCCATTCATATCCAATAGATACAATCTTAGGAGTAGTAAAAGGATTTAATTCTGATTCAGGAAATACTTCCTTAATCATATTCATAAGTTCTTCTCTATTATTTAAATCAATAGCGATATCAATATCACCATTAAAATCATCATCTTTCTTTTTACCAATACTTCCAAGAGGAGCCATTTTTACACTACTTTTCCAAGCATGTACTTTATCTTCTATTTCTTTATATATAAGAGGAGTTATATATGCAGGAATTGGTTGAGAAGAAACTGCATGTCCACTTTCTAACATTAAATTAATATATTCAATTATTGATTTCATAATTATTTATCTTCATCTTTATTTTGTAATGTTGATAATGAAACAAAATGTTTACAAAATTTAGTTAAATTTTTAAAATCTCTTTGCATTAATATTTTAAATCCTAAAATCATTAATGCTCCTCCTAATTGTATAGGATGCCAGATTTTTTTAGCTTCTATACCTTCTTTTTCTAAAAGATTACGTAATTTAATTTCATCAATTTCTAATTCTTGAAGAAAATTAGAAAATATTTTATCTATATCTTTATTTTCTAAACTTTCAGAAATTAATAAATTATTTACTGGTTTATTTATAAATTCTTCTAATGATTTCATTTTATATATTCTATAGCTTTATTTAATAATTGTGTAAATTCATCAACTAATGATTTATCAGTTTTCATTTTAAACTGCCAATCTTCAAGATATGATTTCTTAATATTTTCCATCATTTCTTTACTTCTTCTTGGATATTTATCAGATACAAGATAATCAAGAAGAGATTCAAAAGAATTACAATCACTTTGTTCTGATTCTTTACCAAGAATTAAATCAAGTATCTTTCTTACATTAGTAGTAACTTTTTCTTTTGAAACTGTTTTAGGTGAAGCAAGTGGTTTTGTTTTACCTTCAAATGATTTTTTAACTATCAATAATCCTTCTGCTTGTGATAATTGATATTTATAAAATTCTTTAACTTGTCCAGAATATTTACCATTAAATTCATCAGTAAATTTAACTTCTTCTTTTCCTTCAACTGGAGTATTTGATACAACAGCCATTAAAAGATTAGACTGATACATTCCTTTATATTTTGATTCTCCTTTAGTAAAATCTGGTGAATTATAAGCAAATTTAGCAAATTCAACATCATTTACAAACATAAAATCAACTTGAACAATCTTTTCTGTTCCATCTTCATCATATTTATATCCAATATTAAATACATGAAGACCTTCATTTATATTTCCAATTTCACTTCCAAATTGTTTCTTTACAAAATCAATAACTTTATCTTTATCTTCCCAAGGTAATTCAAGAGCAATATCAATATCTCCTGAAGTTTGTTCTTTAGATTTCTTACCTGTTGAACCAAGTGCTGAAGCTTTACATTTAAATTCTTTAGTAATAGAATTAATAATTTCATCTGCTACTACTTTAGCAAGATCACCACGAATAGGTGATGCATTTTCAACGGAATGTCCACCTTCAACTATTAAAGATTCTTTTATATATTCAATTATTGATTTCATATTAATAAATTTCTTTATTTACTTCTTCTTCTATTCTATTAATAAAATCTGAACATCTTTTTATAAATTTATCATCTCCATCATAATATTGTTTATTCTCTTCTAATCCTTTTTTTGCTCCTTTTATAAAAGAACTTAAAACATTTCCAAAGAATTCTACTCCCCATTCACCAATCCAAGATTTACCATAATTTTCAATATCTTGTAATCTTGTTTTTGATTCATTAACTATATATTCATTAATTGATTTCATATTATTATTTTGTATATATTTCAATATATTGCTTTCTTTAATTGATGATATTTGTTTTTTAAATTCAGAGAATAAATCATGAGCTTCTTTAGGCATTAATTCTTTAAATTTTTCTTCATCATCATTTTTTATTGCTTCTCTAACATCTGTTGCTGAACCATATCTTTTAGTAATATAAAATTCTGGTTCATCTATTCCAAGTTCATCTTTAATAGATTTACCTTTCATTAATTTTTTATATCCATCAATTCTATCTTCACCAGCAAGCCAAAGAACTGGTTCATATCCATTTTCAATACATACTCTACATATTGTCATTGGCATTGGTCTTCTTATCCAATTAATTCCTTCAATATATTCATATTTATCTACAAGACGTTCAAGTTCTTTCTTTGTCAATTCATCATCAAATGGTTTTCTTGAATCAAACTTTTCATTATGAATATACATAATATAAACTGGAAGACCATTCTTTTTGAATGCATCTTCACAAGCTTTCAAGTGACCATTATGAAATGGTTGAAAACGACCTGGGAATATATTTACTTTTTTAAGTTCTGACATAATATTTATTTATTTTTTTACAAAACCAATTGTTCCATGTCCATTCCAATCTGATGGACCACAACCAGCAATATCAAATTTAAATACTTGTTTATTTAATGGATATAATTTCAAAATAATATCTAATTTTTTATCTTCTTTGTTCCATTTTATTTCAGTATCTATTTGATTAGATTCTAAATAATTATTTAATAAAATAGATAATATATTAGAAGTATCATTTTCATTATTTATTTCATTTGAATATAAATTATTTAATTCATCTACACATCTAATAATTAATGGGTACATAATTTTTGAATAATTTTCTTGATAAACTTTATTCTTTCCTCCACTTTTAATATAATAATCAGTATTTTTTATATCCTTTTCAGAACTTAATCCATCCCAAGATATAAAATTCCAATCCATATTACCTTTTATTTTTGTTTTATTACTTATACCAATTAAAATATCTTTTATCTCATCTTTATTTTTATAATTATCTATTAAATATAATGCTCTATCTTTTTCTGGATAATCCCAATTATCTTTTTTTAATTGTAAAATATTACATAATTTTTTAAAATTCTCATCATCTTCAAATAATGACCAAGATAATTTCCATATATTTCTATTTTGATCAGTTTTTGCTAAACCGCTTCCATCTTTTTTTAATTTATAAAATATTTTCATTCTTTCAAGAAATTCATCAATTTCTTGTTTAGTAATATTAAATGAATCAGCTATTTGATAAATATTATTTAAAATATCTTTATCTTTATTATCAATTTCTTTAAAAATATTTATCATTATAGAAGAAATACTTGGTCTATGTCCATTTTTAGAATCTTTACTTTTAATAGAAATACCTATTCCATTAAAATATAAATCATTTAAAAATTCACTACCATTATCTGGCCAATATAATGAATTTCTATCTTCTTTTTTACAATATTTATATAATAACAATCCTGCTAATACTTCTCCAAATCCTACTTCTAATGAATTTCTATCTTGTGGAGATAATGTATTATAAATATTATTATACTTTTCTGTTAAATTAATTGTATGTTTTATTTCTAAATTATTTTTTGATAATTTAGATAAAATATCTTTATCAATTATATAATTACTAATATTAGAATTTAAAATTTCTTTTGATATATATGATATAAAATCTGAATATATACCATCTTCTATAGTTATATTTTTCTTTGAGTTATTTGTAATTAATGATAATATTCTTTCTATATCTTTATTATTTTGTAAATTAAATCCATCTTCAATCGAATTTGAAGTTAATCCTAATGCTTTTGGTTGTACTGATTCTGTTTTTATAAGAATTCTTTCTCCTTTACCATTTGAATCTGTATTACAAATATAAAATTCTTTATCTTTCCAAGTAACTTTTACACTAAGGAAACTTCTAGAAGATTTTTCTCTATTTATTTTTGGTTCATCTACTTTAAAATCATCCATTCCAACAATATTACCTCCCAAAATTTTTTCAATATTTTCTTTAAAAGTTGATGAATGACCAAATTCTCCTCTTATATATTCTTCAGGATATTTTCCAGAATTCCAACCTTTAACTATATTTGGCCCAGTTTTTATATAAAAAGATACATTTCTTTTTCCTAAAATATTTAAATATGTTTTTAATGAATTAGCATTTGAAGTACAAATAACTTTTGAACCCTTTTTATAAATTGGTTCATTATTATCATTAAATCCTTCTATAGGAAATTTAGTATTATAAATAGAATATTTTTGATCTTTAGAAGGAAATAAATAATCATATAAAGAAATATTATATTTTGACATAATACTTCTCATAGCATCATATTTATTTTTTGATGTTTCTTCTATGTCTTCAAAAATATTTATAATATTTTCATTAATATATTCTATAATACTTTTCATAATTCTATACTTTTTTATCTTCTTTAACTGGAATTGGTGGAATTGGTACAATATTCAATGCAGGAACATTTACTTGTACACCCCTTATGTCTTCCATATTCTTTGGTGGATTTGATTCTCCAAAATTTTCTTTATAATATTTATCCAAATCAATACTATCTTTTGGAATATATGGAATTGGAACAATTGTCAAAAGAGGAACTTTAAGTTGTGTTGTCTTTCCATTAGCATCAGTAAATTTTATTTTACCGTCAGATTCAACAATATTTGGATGATCAAACTTAGGATATTCTTTAATTAAATCTTCAAGAAAATCTTTAGTAAATACTCCAGGTAATTGTTCTAATTTTTGAACATGATTATTCATTAATTCATCAACAGTCATATCTGCCGCATCAACTACTCTTACGGTGTTTGGTAATATAAACTTACCAATTTTTTCTCTAAGCTTATTAAACATATTTAATTTATTCATTATCTTTTAAAATTTTATATTAATCTTTCCATGCTTGAATAACCTTCAAATTATCTAATTGAAGTCCACGAGCATATTGTATATTTTTGGTATCATCATCAACAAAGATGACTTTATCATATTTTGAGCAAAGATCTTTAAGAACATTTGCTTTCTTTTCTGCATCAGATTTTCCAGGATAATCTTTGAATTCATCATTGATAGCATGAGAAAGTGTTTCTTTAAATATATCTTCTAATTCTTTAAGATTACCTTCATCATCTTTATATCTTAAGAAATCACGAAGTGCTTTTTTAACGGCTTCTTCACAACCTCTAGCAGTTAAGAAACAGAAATGATAACCAGCTTTAATATAAGAATCCATAATCTTAAGATTCTTTATAAGTGGTGTTCCTTCAATAATTGAATTATATACTTTTACTTCATCACGAAAATCTCTAAAGTCAAACCAATCTCTATGATTAGCAATATCTGGATCAACAGCAAATTCTTCTGTTGTTAATGCTATTTCTTTTTTAGTAGTAGGATCTTTTTTATAAATCTTTATACTATCTGGTTTTACTTTAAGAAGAGTATCATCTATATCAAAAACAATCAAGCCACTCACTGATTTAGGAAGTGGTTTGATTGCCTCATATATATATTCTATAATGCTTTTCATTTTTATATAATTAATATGATTTAATATATATAAAAATAAAATCTTTATTCCCAATAATTTTTAGGATTTAAACAATTATCTCCAAAAGTGCCGCATAAATCCTTTCTACCATCAACATAATGCCATATATCAAGAGCAATATCTTTAGTAGTTTTTATTTCTTCATTTAAAACAAATCTAAGATTTAAATCAGTATTTATTTCATCTAATAATTTTTGATTAAAAATTTTAATAATCCAATAAAGATGTTCTATATGATTAAAATTACCTTGTTCATCTTCTATTCTTTTATAACAATCAGATATTTCATAATCTAAATGAAATTTAATTACTTCATCATCTTTAATATTCATTAAATCTTCAATATGTTCTAATTCTTTTACTCGCATATCAATTCAACTTTAGTAATTTTAACTTCATCAGTAAGTCCATGTTTATATATACCTACTTCAACTGCATCATATTCATCATAGACATTATCCACATAGAATTCACCTTTTGATGAATAACTATCACCATATAAATAAGAAACTTTATACGTTGCCATATATTATTGATATATTTTTTTAGTTTATATATAATAATATAGAAAAAGAGGTTGAATTAAATCAACCTCTTTTAGTATACCATGATGGTTTTTTCTTTAATTTATTACAATCTTTAAACATTAAAGTTTTTTTACCAATTCTTTTATAATCCCAAGATTCTAAATCTCTATTAAAATTCTTACAACCCCAGAACATATAATCACAATCACAACCATTTTCTCTGAATTTCCAATTAGATATATCTTCATTAAATAATTCACAATTCATGAACATACTTTTTGTACTTCTACAATTATCTAATTCCCAATATCTTAAACCATTTCCTTCAAAGTTTTTACAATTCAAGAACATACCATACATGTCTTGAACATTATGTACATCCCATTTAGATAAATCACAATCAAAGTTTACACAATCTCTAAACATTTCATCCATATCTTTTACATTAGATACATCCCAATCAGATATATTAATATTATATATCTTATCTCCGAATGGTTTAAATAAATCACTCATATAATCTATTTTAGATACATCAATATCATTTAAATCTGCATCTCTTCCTCTTTCATTAATAAGTCTTTCAAGAAGTTCACTTAATTCTTTTTTATTTTCTGGAAAGAATTGAGGTTCTACTTCTTTTTTAACTTCTGAATGATTAAACTTAAGTTTTTCTATTATGTAGTTATCTATATGTTTCATGAATTATTGTTTAATATATTTTACTATAAATTCAGCAATTTGATCTTTTATTTTATCTTTCTTATCATCTTGTAAAAATTCATCATCAGATGGTTGATATGCAAGATATTCTTTTGGATATTTCTCTGCTAAACAATCTGATAATTTCTTTAATCTACCTTCAACATCACAAATTCCATCAAGTAATTCACTATAATTTTCTTTAGTAAAGTTTTTACTTGACTTAAACATATTTATTGTTATTTCACACCAAAGAGGATGTTTCTTTAATTCCTCAGTAATATATTCATTAATCTTTATCATAATTAAATTACTCCTGAAATTATAAAACTTTTTGTATCATCAGTTATTGAAAATCCAATAATTCTATCTGATAAACAATATCTTTCAACATACTTAGATAAATTTCCATTATCTAAAATTACTTCTGTACTAGTTTGTGAAGCAACTATATCATTTATTTTATCTCTATCTTGTTTTGAATATTTTCCATAACTTGGAATATACTTTTCAATAAAATCTTTACTTTCTTCAGATAATTTTCCTTTATTTGGATAATCAGTAGTTCCTCTATAAAGATATTTAAAATCTTCAATTTTAGAAACATGCATATCTTTAAAAAGTTTTTTAATATTTTCACTTTCTTTTAACTCTTCCCAATCAAATAATTCAGATATAGTTTTTAAAAAATCATCCATATCTGATACTTTAGTATTCTTATCTAAATGAAGTTTTTCTATTATATATGTATTAAGTTTTATCATTATTTAATATTTTCTTTATTTAATATTTTCTTTTAAAAAATTATAAAAACTATTAAAGAGATTATTCATATTATCTCTATCATCAAGATCATTATATTCTATTTTATTTTTTGATGACCATCCATTTTCATCTGGCCAATCTATAGTATCATTATAAATTAAAGATAATTCTAAATGATGCATATCAGAATATCTAAATATATGAATAAATTTTTCGGTATCTGATAAATAAATATTTAAAGCACTTTTATGATCTTTTCCTTTTAAATATCTAGATATAACTTTTTTATTATCAGATAATTCTAAATCACTTAATTTAGAAATAGATAATAAATTTATATTAGATTCTTTTGCTTCACTGTTTTTATTAAGTTGAAGTTTCTCAATTATATATGTATTAAGTTCTTTCATTATGCTCCTAATTCTTTTTTTAATTCATCAATAAATTGTTGACTCCATTTAAAATTTTTATCATTTACCCTATAATTATAATATGTTCCTCCAATTATAAATATTATTTCACATTTAGCACTTTTATTCTTATAAGTTACTTTAAAAGGTAAAGCAATTTTTCCATTTCTTTCTTTCATTATTTCAAGAGCTTCTTTTGAATAACTATCATAATCAGTATAATTAAATTCTATTCTATACTTTTGATTCTTAATTATTACATCTAATAAAGTTTCAATAACATCATAATATTCTGCTGCTAATTTAGTAGGTAAATCATGTAATTCTTCTGGTTTAGCTAATTCATAAGCATTTATAAAATCTTGAGGTTTAGCATTATATTGATCTATTCCTCTATCAACAAAATATGAACCAAAATTACCTGGAAGAGAAATTAGTGTATTTTTATAAATATATGGTACAGAATTAGTCATTATCATTATTGTAACCCATTTTTTAATACAACTATTAGCACTTAAACATTTATTAGAAAGATTTTTACATCTTTCTCTATCATAACCAACACTATATCTTGATGTAGAATTAAAAATATCTTTTACCTTTTCTTCATCTTCTTTAGTGATAGTATATGTATTGATATCTTTAATATCTTTATTAAGTTTAAGTTTCTCTACTATATAATTATCTAATTCTATCATATTATCCTTTATGTGCAAAATATGCTTTTAATGCATTTTCAGCATCTGTTTTTGTATGATATTTAGCTTTCCAATATCCTCGTTTAGGTGTATTAGTTCCTTTACCAGCATGTCCTTTTATTCTCCAATAATCACCAACTTTTACAATGACATCTTCAAGTTCTTCTGTTAAATATTGTTTTAATGTTTTCATATATATAAAAATAAAAATTAAGGTGTGACTAAACCATTTAAGTCAATAATCTTTCTAGCAGTATCATTAATTAAAAGATTAGAATTTGTTGGGTACATTTGAAGTATTTCACTAACATTATCTATATAAATATCAAATACTTTAATATTTGTTATATTACCATAAAATGAACTTAATATAACTTCTGATTTAGTATCTATAACTAATTCAATATCAAATCTTGATACACTCTTTATAGAATTATCAATATCAAACCAATAATGATGGTTTTGTAATTTATAAATAGGTAAATCAGCATGTGTATATTCTGAAGCAGAAAATTCTGAAACATTCAAATCTTGACTATATCTGAAATATACAAAATATGTTTTATCTGGAGTTAATTCTAATGACATATTTTTAAGATTAATTAAAGTAAGTTTACAGCTAGTTTTTGTTTGTTTTATCTTAATTTTAATATGTCCAACTTCAAATAATACTCCTTCATAATTTTCTTGACGAGGAGTAATTATAAATGAGAATGTTCCTTGATTTGAACAGAATGTTCTTTGGTAAACTATTTTACCAGATTTATATCCATTAAATGTATAAATATCATCAGCAATCATTGTACCACGATAATAAAGAACACCTTGTTTAAAGTCAATAGCATCTACACTCATATATTTTCTTGTAGAGTCACTTTCAAATACAGCATATAATCCATCTGGTGAATATGATGGTGTAGTTGTTGATTCTTCTCCTGAACCAAGATTTTCTTCATCTCCAAATAAATCTTCATACTTATTCTTTACAAAACTGTTAACCATAGCTTCAGTATCTTTAAGATCAACACTATCTTTTTCTTGATATTTTACAAGAGTTACATGGAAAGTAGTTGCATTCCACATGAAGGCATCTTTCTTTTCTTCATATGCTTCATTAACCATCCACATTCTCTTCATCATTGGAATATATATCAAGTCTCCTTCAGTTGGTTGAGCAGTATTACCAAATGCTGTAGCAAACATTCCTTTAGAAATTTCTGTTTCCCAATCTGTCTGCCAATCAAGACCCCAGTCATTAAATTCTGGTTTAGATGATGGCATCTGATTATCAGTAATTATAATCTTAATTTGTTTTACTGAGTCAACATTTAATAATGTATATTCTTTAAATGTTATATCTTTACTATTAGTTTCTGGAGAAAGTTTAAAATAATAACAAGGAATACCAACTACACATGCAACTGTTTCTGTTAATTGTTGTTGAAGAGCAATAGCACATTCCATATTTATATATGGATTATACATATTAGTTGTACTTACTCCACTTGAACAATAACTAAATGTAAAACCACTTTCAATACTTGTTGTATAATCATAAAAATTATTACCATTGATAATAACTCCATTAACTTGTCCTTTAACTTTTACTCTAAGATAAAAGTCATTCTTTAAATCAATAATATTTCTGATAAATGTATCATAATCCATATAGCATGACCAGCAAAGTCCATCAATACTATATGCAAATTGTAATACAGAATTATCATAAGTATTATTACATGAATCAAGTATTTGAATATTACTTAAATCATTGAAAGCAAAATTAATATTTATAATTTGTGAAGGAGAACATCCTTCTAAACAAGTATTTTGAAAGTTCATATTTTTATATTAAAGTATTTTTTAAAAAGCATTTGTTTTAAAAGGTATTTTATCTGTACCCCAAATTTTAAATCCTGTATCTGATTCTTGTGTATTATTTTGTTTAGATGACATTTCATCAGTTAAATCTTTATTAATAATATTAGCTGGTGGTTCAACTTCTTCTCCATCAAATATACTAGCAACAAATTCTCTATATAAATTATCATTATCAGAACCTTTACCAAGATTCCATCCTCTAATACCTGGGCAACATTTACCCATAATATCATAGTGACGTATTACTCTTTCAGGAGGTATATTAAATTCTTTTACTAATAATTTACATAAATATCTTGTATTAGCTAAAACTTCATCAGTAAAATAAAAATGAGGATCATTAGGAACCCATTTACCACCATTAGCAAGAGTTGAAGACATTTCAATAGATACTGAATTATTATTATTTGCATTTTTACCTGCTGATGTACCACTTGAACTCCATCTTTGAACAGCAGTACTAGCCCATTTTGTAATATCATCAGCTAATTGTATTATTAGGTTATCATCTACAGCAAAATCTGAAGAAAGTTCACGAGTATTAAGTGTTCTTAATGTATTCATCGCATTATTTTTTCCAGAAGTAGTTGATGCTGAATAGTGAAGTATAATATATTGAATAGTACTTGTTCTTTTAAACATAAATTGTGTTTGATTAACAACAGTAATACCTTTAGCATTTGGTTTTTCAGGAACAATTGGTATATTTTTTCCACTACCTTTATAAGTTTTACTTTCAAATGATCCTTCAAAATTCATCATTGATAATTGACCAAATGATGGGAATATATCTAATAAATTAAGATCATCAATAGGAACTCCACAACAAAATTGAGATAATATTTTAGCAACTAATAAAGATACGATAAAATCATTTGGTATTTCATTATATGATTTATTAGTATTTAATTTTTCTTCTTCTTTATTTTTATCTATTTTTTCTTCTATTGATTCAAATGTTTTAGAATAATCTTTTGCTTCAGTTAAAAGATATGCTGCATATAATAATTTATGATCATCATCTTCTAAATCATTTCTTTGTTTAGGTTTTCTATCATAACTTAAATAATCAAATAATGTTCTATCATCTCCACTATTTTTCTCAGAATTTTGAATAATATAACATAATATACTAACCCATGAATTTAAATCTAACATACTTAAAAGACCATGTTTAGCAGTATTATATTTTGTTTCATTAGTAGTTATTGATTTAACATTAGTATTTACTGCGAAAGAAGCACTATGATTTAAATTTAAAGCTTCTATTATTTTCTTTTTATCAGGCCATTTATTAATACCTAATAATCCTTCTTTACGTCTAGTCCAATCTTTATTATTTTCATATACATCAAAATATGTTGGATCCCATTTACTTTTAGAAAATATCATTCCACAAAGCATATATGCACTTTGTCTAGGAAATTTTAAACTTCTTAAAGTATCAAATAAATCTTTACCCATATATAATTCTTGAATGTTATGTGGGAATTTTTCTTCATAATAATCAAAAACTATACTACTACCAATATTATCTTGAATATATTTAATTAAATCTGGAGGAATAATAAAATAATCATCATCTCTATATAACATTGCTATAGCACCTTCTGCTGATAAATTACTATATTCATTACTTCTAGAATCTTGAATTATAAAATTTTTAAATTCAATTAAATTATCTTCATTTTCAGTAGGAATAATATTATTTATATCATCGCCATAAAAAGACATATACATACCAATTAAACTAGAACGAATATTAGAAATCGTTCTATAAATATCATCTTCTTGACGTTCTGATAGCCAATCTATTTTAATATTTTCATCATTATTCATACTATATAAAAATAAAAAATCATAGCGATATGCTATGATTTTCATATATTATATTTAGATTTTAAATTAATTATTAAATCTTGCTCTATCAAGTAATGTACTGATTATCTGTACTGAATGATTTAATGCTGCAATAATTTCAGCTTTAGGTGGATGTACATTTCCATCTTTATAATGAAGTGTTAAGAAACCAAGTGGACCATTAATACCTTCTAGAACAATAAATGCACCGAAGTTAGCATCTACAACTCTAAGTTTTGCAGCAAAATATCTATCTTGTTTTTCTACTTCATCAGTTGAACCAATCCATGTTCCTTTTTTATAATTAAGGGCTACAAAAGGTAATTTAGCTAAATTGAAATTCTTAAATTCGTCTTGAGCGAAATTTACATTATTACTAATCTGTTCATATGCCATATCTCCATAAATAAATGGGAATCCGGATGCATTATTTGTACCATTATGTAATTCGACAATAGCTGCACGATCAGCATCAAGTTTTATAAGTAAACTTTTTAATTCACTATCAATAAGAGCACTGTTATCAAGTCTCTTTATTGACATTTTAACATGTTCCTTTCTTACTTCTTCAGCTTTACGTGTCATTGCTTCTTCATATTCACCAATTCGTTGTTCTTTTGTTGAAGCTCTATCTTCACGTTGTACACTTTTAGATAACTGATAAAAACCAGCTATCGAACAGAATAATGCAAATACTACCCATAAACCATCCATTTTAAATGAACCAAAAAATTCTACTGGGTTAGTAATACAAGTTGGATTAGTAAGGATAAATATTGAAATAAAAACAAGAAGAACCATCCCAATATTCTTCATAAAATAACCAAAGCCCTTAGTTGTTTTCTTTTCTAAGTTCTCCTTAAATTTATCAATATCATTAATATTCATTTTATTTAATTTAAGCTAAATTTTGCATAAAACTTTTCACATAATATACAATGAATTTATCTTAAATTTTATAATTAAAAATAATACAAAAACAAACCTATTAAAAAAGATGGAAGCAAGAGAACCTTACTTCCATCTAATAATAAAATATATTAATAGAAAAATTAGTTATAATAAACTTCTTCTGAACTTTGTATTTTTGTTGTATAAACTAAGAACTTATTTGATTTTTCATCAAAGTCTAATTTAGTACAAACATAAGAATTATCATCTATAATAGGAACAGATTTATTAATTTCAATAGTAGGTCCACCAACAGGATCAATCATATAAATTTCTCCTTCATTTTTATAAATCTGTTGTATTGGATATTGTGTACAAAGTTTATAAACACTATTCCATTGATGTTCTTCTGAATATTCATTGATTAATCTGAGATAATTACAAACATCATCTCTTGTTTGAAGATTATAAATTATATCACTAAATTCAATATTTGTATGAAGAATATTCCAAATCTTTTCGAATAATTCATCATAAGTACCATTATTAGTGATTATATAATCCCATCTATCTTCTTCATCAAGATCATGTTCTGCAATATTATCAAGTTGTTGTACATCATCTCTTTGAATAGAAATTGTTATACCATTATTCTTATGGATATAATTTATTTCATGATTAAATCTTATATCTGTAAGAATTACATATTTAAGATTATGATTTTTCTGTTGTTCATGTTTAACAAGATTACTTACAATATTTACAAATACATTCTTATTCAAATCTTGTTGAAGAACATATGTACCTACATAAACAAGAATTTCACGAAGACTCATCCAATATTTATCTTCTGATGCTTTATATACAGCAATATTATTATAATATTCCTCTGATGTTACTATATAATTATCAAGAGGCTTTACTTCTGTATACTTAAAATCTTTATTGATACATACCCATGCATTTGCTTTATTTTGATAAAATCTATTTACTGGAATACCAAAAATATTTGAGCAAATAATTTTAAGCTGATCAGCGAATGCTACACAATAAACAGGATTATTTTCTGTTTTTATTTCATTAGGATTATATGTTGCAGAAATTGTTGGAGAAGTATAAACTGATTTATAATATTGTTTACATTCTTCTAAATTATTCCAATGAAAATTTAATATTGTTTTAATCATTTTTGCTACAGTGTCCTTTCCACTACCAGCAAAACCATTAAGACCGATATATAATAAATTTGACATTTCTATTAATATACATTATTTTATTGTATAATATAGAAATGTCAATTAAATATATTCAGTTAATTATTAATTCTTACTTTTCTTTATTTACTTTAGAAGGATCTTTAGCAGATAATTTATGTCTACTATATTCATTAGCAGTTGGCATTGTACTAGCCCACATAGTACCAAATTGATTTGCAGTATAAAATATATTATTACCATATCCAGCAGGAGGAGCAAGTTTATATTGTTCACCAGTAGTTTTATTTCGCATAGATGCTTCAACAATTTCTAATGGAATACCAGAAGCATTACTTATTAAATCACTATATAATGTTCTACCAAGAGGAACTCCAAGACCAGCACGACCCATTGTATACATCTTACCAATTTCCATCATATCTCTAGATTTACCATGTTTAAGATTAATAGTAACTTTTAATCCTGTTGGGAAATCATCAAGACCAAGTGGACCATATTGCTGTATAGTTGAACCATCAATAATTAAATTACCCATACACATTATAGGATTTCTAGGATTACCAATAGTTAAGTGCCAAAGACCAACAGGTTCACCACTTAAAATAGAATCTGTTGCATAAAGAGCAGGACGGCCTAATTTATTTTTAATCATACTCTTTAACATATTACCAGCCCCTACTGAATGTAATTTATCATAAATATCTTGCATTAATTTTTGTGGATCTGAAACAGCATTACCAATACTATTTAATAATGTAGAACCAGCCTTTTCTAAATTAGACCATAAACCAGCAAAGAAATTTCCTAAATCCATTTCTCCAGAACATAACATTTGAAATGTTCCAGATAATTTATCCCATGCACCATCAATCATTGCATTAGCTGTTTGCCATCCTTTAGTATTAGCAGGAGCACCTTTCCACCAAACAGCACCACCCCAGAAATTACCTTTACGATATGTAACTTGTTGAATATTATTTAATAAATCAAGAAATGCTGTTCTAGGATTAATATTTTCATATGCTCTTAATTCATAATCAAAAGTTAATGAGAAAGTTTGTTCAAAAGTTAATTTACCTTCATATAAATGAGTATCTCTAACAGTTCCTTTTGGTTCATAAATTCTATTATTATCATATCTTTCCCATAATACTCTAACATTTTCTGAATCTCCACCAGATACACTATTTGCACCAGTTAAAAATGATTGATCAAATACCATACCAAGTATTTTATTCTCATTACCCCAACCAGCCATACCAGTTTTATTAGTATCTCCTATTCTATAATTAGGATTTGCTAAGTTAATAGCTGCTCCTAAAATACCTCTATGACTATCATCTTCTGTAGAACTAGCATCACTGAAGTGACCAGTTTTAGGTTCAAAACTATCTTTATAATTATATTTTAATATATCTTCTAATTTATTATTATCATCCATCCAAGTAACTAAACGACCAATATCTCCAGAAATATTAGCACCACCTTTTTCTTGCTGATTAACTGACCAAATATCATCACCAATAGGAACAGGAAATCTTCTTAATGTAAGTAAACGGTTATTAGATATTTTACCAAGATTTTTACAATACATAAAATCAGCATATTTAAATATACCTCTACCTAATTTACCTTCATCAGATAATTTAACTAATGTTTTAATTGAACAATCACTTAAATCATCAGGATAATCTGTTTTTTTAATAGATTTTCCATTATATTCATATAAAATATTATCAGGAGTATTAATCACTGGAGTATTACTGTCCATACCAATAATATTAATACCATAAAGAGGATTAAACATTGATGGTATTATTGGCATAGTATAATATTCTCCACCAGCAAGATCTTTACCATTTTTATCTTTTCCTACAATACCGTATTCACCTAAAATATATGCAGGTTTTTTATATATAAATTGATAATTTTTAGTAGAATTATCTAATACTTCTTGAGATAATTTAAATGGATTTTCATAAATAAATTCTTTATTTACAGTAAGATTAGAATAATTTTGATAATCAGCAGTTTGTTGAAGTTGTGTTATATTACTATTATCATTGATAAATGATAATTTACCAATGTTTTCTTTATAAAAAGAACTATAAGGATTCTTTTCTATGTGTTCTTTAGTAAGTTTTTCTCTATTTTCTTTAGTATCTTTTGCTGAATTCCAACCTTCTTTAAAAGCACCACCTATGCTACTAAATATTCCCATTTATAAAAAAGATATATTATATATAAAAATAAAAAAGACTGATAAAATATCAGTCTTTTAATTATATATTTGATATATTTTATGAAAGCATCATAAGATGTTCAGCATGACGACGTTTGATATGACCTGGAGCAGAAATTCTAGACTCTTTAACACCTGCTACTGTATAATTAAAATCATCTTCATTCATTATTCCATTCTTAACTCTACATTTAAGAAGACGCTGATAAAATGTACTTTTCTTTACTCCACCTTCACCACAATTATAAATAAGAGAATAAAGACCATCAATAAATCCCTGAGAAAATTCATATTCATAAGGAAGAGCTTCAATAAGACGTTTTACACTTCCTTTAAATTTATTGATATCTTTTCTAAAATATTCATCTGCCTGAGCTCGTGTAATAGTCATTCCTTCATAAACATCAGAACCATGATGACCATAACCAATAGAATAACCATTTGCATCATGATAAGCAGTCAACTGACAAGTTTCATATTTCTTAATGAATTCAATACCTTCAGAAGAAATACTATATTCTTTACTAAAAGAAATAAAACTTATAGTAAGAAAAGAAATAATAGTAATAATCTTTTTCATAATATTTTTATTTTGTTTCACATATTAATATAGTATAAAAAAGAAAAAATTCAAAGATTTTATTTCTTTGAATTTCAATTTATTAATATACTCCTTTAAAATAATATATATTTAATTTACCAGGTTTTTTAACTAATAAATTATTTGAAGGATATTTTTGTCCTAAACAACTTTCATCTGAATATATTTCTATACCATTTTTATTATATAATTCTTTAAATCTTTTTTTATCTTGTTTATATAATTCTATAGCATCTTCATCTTCAAGAGGACTTAATGATACTCCATCTGGTAAATCAGCATGTTCTGCACAAAATGTTGAAAGATCTTTTTTAATTTTAAATGTTTTAATCCATGTTTCTAATACATCAGCAATATCATAATTATCTTTAAAATCCAATATATATAACATTAAATCAACTAATTTATTTTCATGAAGTTTAAATTTAGTTGTTAAACTATCTCTATCTTGAATTTTAATATCTTTATCTAATTTAAGTTTTTCTAATATATATTCATTAAAGTTTTTCATATAAATCTAATAAATCTTTTACTTTATCTGGATTATTTTTGATTGTTACTGAATCAAATGAATCATTTTTATCAAAATATTGATAAATTTTATTTTTTTGATGATAAAAATCTAATGCTATATCTTTTATAAAGTTAATACCTTCTTCTTTATTTAAATATATTATTTTTGCTTTCCATTTATCTTGATCAGTTCCAACACTTCCTAAAAATTCATAATAACCATTAGAGTTAATAAACATATCTCTTTCATAAGAATATTTATCTATATCATATTTATCATTTGGTGTATATGTAAATCTTATTTCTCCATTATCTTGAGTATCATAGTAATAATATACAATAGATCTAACTGGATCATTTATCTCAAGTTCATCTATTGTTCTACCATTATAAGAAAATATACCAATTCTAATAATTGGTTCACCTTTTTTAAAATCTACTGGAGATGTATTGATATTCTTATTTAAATGAAGTTTTTCAATAATATATGAATCTAATTGTTTCATTATACTAATTGTTTTTGAAGAATTAATTTATATTCTCTTTCTACATTTTCTTTTGAGTCAGATGAATGCATTGCATTTTTCATATCATCTTTACCCCATTCTTTACGAACTTTATTTTTTATAGTTTTTAAATCTTTAATAGGATCTTTACAATCTTTTCTTAACATATAAGAAATAGAATCTCCAGAAGCCATATAAGTACATAATTCATCATAAAATGGTTTATCTTTTAATCCTATATAAAGTTCTTTAGCTTCATCAAGAGATAAAGTTCTTTTTACTTTCTGTACAATCTGCCAATCTTTATTTCTTAAAAGATTATCAAAATCATATTCATGATCTAAAAATTCTGGTTTAAGAATAGCAAATCCATTTACTTCAGATAATGCTTCTTGAATGTATTGAACTAAGTTTTTCATATTATCCAAATTTTAATAATCTTTTTATATCACTTTGACGTATTGATTCATACATCTGTTGTTCATTATATGTTCCACCACCTGGAGCTTTAGCTGATTTATCCCATTCAACTCTATCTTTTTCCCAATAATTTCTATTAGGATTATTTAAATTCCTAGTTATATT